>ERZ724523.645-NODE-645-length-20388-cov-4.701274_pt1 | contig 20388 bp, 15 predicted proteins | sample MGYA00376056_ERZ724523 | MGnify/ENA primary metagenome ERZ724523 (study PRJEB28724, sample SAMN07190888) | wastewater metagenome | isolation source: influent of sewage treatment plant in Hong Hong | place: USA: Christiansburg, Virginia | collected 2016-03-01 ... | reverse complement strand
ATAATACGTATTTTGGTAAACAATGTCATTGCCTGTAAAAGCAGTGATAGTCAAAGCATTGGGATGATGGGGCAGCGATACCCTACCATTTAGGATTAAATCCTTATCAGCAACAAAGTTAATCTTATGCTGCTGATTTAGACATAGCGTGTTTTGCGCTTGGATATCGGCAATTTTTTGTGAAATAGCGGTGACATCCGTCGTCTGTGGTTGCTCTCCCATCAAACCTAGCATCACCGCTATATCACTACCATGCCCTTTACCGGTCGCACCGAGCGAACCAAACAGCTCGACTTGCACCCCATCCACCTGCGTCAGTAGCTGCTGCTGTGATAATGCGCTAACGAACAGATTCGCCGCTTTCATCGGTCCGACGGTATGCGAACTTGAAGGTCCAATCCCAATTTTAAATAAATCAAAAATACTGATCACTGATAAATCCTATATGCCAATCAGTTGAAAAAGTCAATTATGTTGTATCCATTGTGCTAGATAACCACGGATTGCCCATCTGTGTCAATGTGCTATCGAAAAGTTTATCAAATGATAGATGATGGATGATGGACACTTGCTACACGCATCGCAACTTTGGCAAGTAACCACCTGTGTAACCGCATGAGGAAGAAAATAACCGTTGGCAAGCATTAATCTGCTAACGATTCACTTTCTTTACTCGCTAATAAAAGTAGCAGCAATAAACAAACCAAGAAAATCATCATGAGTGCCATGAGATACACGTTGACATACGCTAGTGGCACGCCCATTTGGTTCAGCATCACCGACGCATTCATCCCAGAGGTGCTAGGCAACACCCAGCGCAAATACTGCAGGGGCTCAGGCAGCATTTGATACGGCCATGAAATCCCTGAGACAAACAGCATCGGCATTGAACTTGCGACCAAAATTTGCATCGCCCGTTCTCGCGCCCCAAACCACACCCCAAGTAGACAGCCCATTGCCGTTACCGCAGGGAAAAACAGGGCAAGCAGTACCAGTGAACCCGTCAGATTTTGGTTGCGGATATAATCATTGTTGGAAAATACCCAGCCATAATAAAAACAGCCGAGCACAAAACCAAAACACGCTAAGCCCAATATTCGCGCAAGCCACGTTTTCATCGAAGCGCGGTGCATGTCTTGCTCTGCCCAAGTACCCACTAGCATTGCCGTGCCCATCAAAAACATCTGCTGCAGAATCAATATCGCAACCGCAGGGACAATGTAGCTGCCATAGCCTTCGGTACGGTTGTATAAGGGATTAATCGTCAGCGCAACCGGGGAAATATTGTTTTTGGCAACCGTGATATCTTGCCCGATGGCGACATTTTTTTGTACTTTCGCCCCTGCGGACACGGTGCCAATGACTTCTAAAAACCCCGTTTGTACTTGTTTGTTGAGCAAAAAATAGTTACCGTTGGCAAGGATACTCACCTTGGCAGGTTGTCCTGTGGTCACTTTTTGATACAGCCCTGAGGGTATCACCATGTAGCCTGCAATCTTGCCTTGCCACATCAGCTGCTTGGCACTGTTTTCATCGTTTACAATGGTGCTTTGGATGCGCGGATTGGCTTGGGCGTAGCTGATAATGGTCTGCGATAGACTTGAATGGTCATAATCCACCACTGCCACAGGGACATGACGCACCACTTCTTTTGAATACGGCCACGGGTAAAAAAAACCATAAATAATCGGGGCTATCAGTAGCATACTGAGCACCCCTTTGTCTTGAAACACGCTGCGCCATACATGCAAAACTTGCAGCAAAAAACCGCGCTCCCAAATGTTTGGGGCTTTGCTTACGTCGACTTTGCCGGGCGTTGTCTGGGTGGGCATTAGCGTTGCCCCCATTTTTCAGGCTTCAACAAGGCCTTTTTGGTCAACAACGCGGCTAACAACAAGGTAATCATGACGGCAATAAAAAATCCGATAAAGCTGCTATAGGCAAACGATGGCGGTGCGCCCATTTGTAATTGGGTGGTTTGCAAGTTGAGATAATGGGTTAGTGGCAGGGCATTTGCCCAACGCTGTGCGGCAGGACTCATCGCCAAAAATGGAAACGTCACCCCTGAAAAAGCAAATGACGGCGCGGAGATAAATCCGGTAAATGACAAGCCTTGACGATAGGAAAACGTGCCGACCGTGACAATCACCCCAAGCCAGAACGATACCATCATAAACATTAAAAATATCAGATAAGTAATCGCCACGGATGCCAAACGAATGGGGAAAATTTGCATCACCAACGTTAATGCCACCGCTGCCCAAAGCGTATACGCAAACATCGCCCAAATTAATTTGCCATTGAGCCCTGCGATAATTAGCGATAGTTTGGGTTTTTCGTGCCCCAGTGTCAAAGGATGGCTATAGTTAAAGGCGTGGTTACTGGCAAGTTTGGGGGAGGTTAGCGACTGATACCATTCACCTAACGTCTTGTCGACCAGCTCTCGCCCGACAGTTGAAGCCCCAATCACCATTGACAAAATATGTAGCAAGGCTGGTACCACAGTGACTGCCAGAAATTGCTGATAATTATTGGCAGTATTAAACAGTGCCACACTTTGCGATTGTATCGGTGCATAACTGGTTTTGGTCAGGGTGACATCTTCGCCAATGGCAACTCGCCGCTGCATCTCTGCCCCTGCCGAAAAGGTAGTGACTGCTGTCTGTACCGCTTTTTGTATCATACCTGAATGCGTGCCATACTGGGCATTGACATTGAGTAGCAAGCGCGAGGTTTTGCCAGCCAGTAGATTGGTTGAAAAATTCTCTGGGATTTCAACCACCGCCATGACATCGGTAGTCTCGATAGCTTGCTGAGCGGCAGCGGCACTATGAAGGCTTTTGACCACCGCAACCTCAGGCGTCGCATCAATATAACGGATAATCGTCGCGGATTGCGCGGAGTGGTCATTGTCTATGACCGCAATCGGAATCCCGACTGCCATGCCTTTGCTAAAAATCCACCAAACCAAAAATATCAGCACAATGGGCATCCAAAACATCAAGGAAAAATCCCAGCGATTTTGCACCAAAAAATCCCATTCACGGCGCGCACTGTACCAAAACGCCGCAAAGAATTGCACAAAGCCTGAGCGGTTATCAAACTGCGCATAACGCTCATTGCCATTGTCACTGTCACTGGCATTTTGCACAGCGGACGATGTCGGTGACGCTTTAGAGCGCTTGTTTGAGGTCAGTTTTGATGCCAGTTTTGATATCATAGTTGACTTCATTGTGTCTGGGTTGGCTGCTGGCTTGCCGGTATATCAACCAATACGGTCATGCCCTGTCTTAGACGTGTATCTGACTGGCTCGGGCGCGCACGAATCTCAAAGGTACGCATATCAAAGCCGTCTTTGCTGTTGGTGGGGCGCCACGTGGCAAAATCTGATAGTACGGAACTTGCGTACACTTTAAACACTTGGCGGTAAGGCTGATTGTTGACCGATAACGCAGGAACAGTACCGCTAAATTCACTACCGACTGCAAAATGGTTTAGGTTGTTTTCGGTGACGTTAAGCACGACCCATTGGTCTTTGGGGTCGACAATGGTCATCAGTGGTACGCCCTGTCCCACCACTTGACCTGGTTTGACAATCACGTTGTCCACGATACCCGCAATCGGGCTTTTAAGATTGGCTTCTTCTTTGGCCACCATCGCTTCCTTAAGCTTGCCTTCTACTTGGCTGACTTGCGCTTGGGCGGCGGTTTTATCTTCACTGCGCGCGCCCGTTTTGGCTAACTCATATTGGGCTTTGGCGATTTTGGCTTTATCGACACTGGCGACATAGTTGGTATAGGCTTCGTCACGTTTTTGCCGTGACATCAAGCCTTCTGCTGCGAGTCGGTTGATACGTTCGTAGGTGACTTTGGCAAGGTCAGCCGCGGATTGGGCAGCATCGTACTGGTATTTTGCCATTTCAATCTCTTGCGGTCTTGCGCCATTGTTGGCTTTGTCCAGCTGGCTTTGGGCTAATTCTTTGGCTGCTTGTGCTTCTTCGACCTTGGCATTGATTTCCGGGCTATCCATATCAATCAGGCGGGTGCCGACGCTAATTTCATCGCCTTCTTTGACATAAATATTGGCAATACGACCGGCAACTTTGGCAGCGACAGGCGTTTGCTCTACTTCCATATGCCCTTGGATGGTCACAGGCGCGCTGCGCGTTTCGCGCTTGTCTTTGATTAGCCCCCACGCGACCAGTCCAATCAGCCCAAGGATAATCAAGGCTATAATGATGGTGCGGATTTTACTGGTTTTTTTGGTAGGCGGCACGTAACGGCTATCCGTCGCAGCGGCTGCCAGGCTATCCTCTGCGTGCGGCTCATCGGCAGCTTGGGCGTTCATCGCTGCATTAGCATTATCCGCAGCGCTGTCCAAAGTGTTGTCGTTGCCTTTAGCATTGTCTGGTGTTGAGTTTTGTGGATCAGCCATACGGTAAGCCTACTGGTGAAATAAAGACACGGGTTAAAATAATTGATTAGTTTTTACGATGTTCAAAATAAATCGCGGGTAGCTTGACGTCCGCTGCCTGCATATAACGGTTAAACTCTAGCGGCGTACCGCAGCTTTGCATCAAGTCTGCCATTGCCTGCACATAATCATTTGCCGCTTTGGCCTGCTCGGTTTTGGCTTTTTCCAAATTGGCTTCGGCTTGCATCACTTCTACGGCCGTGTTGACGCCTTCTTTAAAACCGAGCTGACGAAAGCGTAGCATCTCACTGGCGAGTTCAATATTGGTATTTAAGGCAATAAAATTATCGCGTGCATTGTTGACTGTTTGCCAATTTTTTTCTACCAATAACATAATATTATCATTGACATCGACTTGGCTAAATTCGGCTTGGTGCAGCTTGGCAAGGCTAGATTGGGTACTGGTACGGCGATCTACCCCACCCCACAATTTCCAGTTGGCAGACACCCCGGCAATCCAATTTGGGTCAGCGTCGATTTCCGAGCGACCAAAGACGGTGACATTGGGTTTGTAGGCGGATTCACTAAATTCATGCAGCGCTTTGGCTTGGTTGTACTTGGCGGCGACCTTATCAAAACCTGGGTGATGCATTTTAGCCTGCTGCTGAAAATAACTCAGTGGCGGCAACGGCTTGGTGGATACAAATAAAGGCGATGTCGGTTTGATAAAATACGGCGTGCGCAGTAACCGCTGTAATGCGGTCATGGCAAGCTCAGCATCATTCAGCGCTTTGCTATTTTCGTATTCGGCATCGGCTAAGGCTTTTTTGGCTTCCAAACGCTCGATTTTTGAAATCAGCCCCACATCCAGTGCGCGCTGGGCGGCATGGTCGGTGGCACGAATCGCATTGAGTGCATCGGCGCGTAGATAAGCTGCCATGATGGCAAGCTGGGTTTGAAAATAGCGTTTGGTAAGCGTGGTGTATTGTTCATCCAGTGACAAATCAGCATCGGCACGGCTTTCATCGGTCATACCATTGAGCAAACTGGTCACTGCTTCGGTTTTGTGTCCGTTATAGGCAGACCATAGCACGGTGACATTTGCGCCTGTTCTATTTTTATCGACATTGACAGGGATGCTATTGGGAATCGGATCGGTGATTAAGCCACCGATATCGACAGGGGCGCTAGGCAGTGGCAAGGTAATGGGTAAATTGCCAATATTGTTATTGACTGCGTTGTCAATGGCATTGGCTAGGTTGTTTTTAATGCCCGTGGTATCTATATTGTCATCCACATGTACATGCGTGGCACTGGCACCCAGATAAACAATTGGTTTGTTTAAGCCTTTGGTTGACTCAGCTCGCAGCTCATTACTCACGATTGCTGCATTGTCTGCCGCGACTTTGGGTGATACTTTGACTAAGTACTGCTGCGCTTGTGCCAGTGTCAAATTACTGGGCACATCTAGGCCATAACTTGGCGGATAAGGCACCCCGTTACTGATAGTAGGATCGTAGCTGAGCCCAGCTATTTTGCCACCTTTGACGTCATTGGAGCGGGTCGCGGTTTTTTTCGATGGCGTGTCTGCTGATGGCGCATCCCTGACAGGGCTAGCATTGAGTACAGGCTCAGGATTGGGCGGGGTATTGATTACCGGCGTAAACTCTGCGGTGTCGCCACTGGTACTGGGCTGCAATCTGCTAGTGGGCTTTGTGGTTGGCGCTACTGGCGTGGTTTTAGCCGATGTTTTAACAGAATTTTTAGCCGATGTTTTAGCTGATGTTTTAACAGGCGGCTTGTTAGCATTTTTAGTGGAACTACTGGTCGTTTTGGTAGTTTTTGTCGTGGTTGTGGTTTTTGTTGTAGTTTTTGTCGGGGTGGTTTTGGTAGTGCTGGGTTTGGTGACCGTGGTCGCAGCAGTCGCTGCCAAAGATAAGGACAAATTCAACGAAACCATTGCCATCGTAAACGCAGACAGGGTAAGCACGCGTGATAGAGGATGCAGAGGATGGCTTACTGGGTAAGTCGATGGCTTGATGGATTGATGTAATTTCATACGACTCGCTAATAACTTGCCTATGGCTTTGCCGCAACATAACAACCCCGCAAGCCGTCAATTACCTTAGTAATTGATGCGGTCGCTGTTACGATGCCCGTATTACCAAAAAACTGTCTTATAAAAAACTGTCTTGTTAAATAATGTCTTATTAAATAATGCCTAATTAAATAATAATGAAATACCAAAGTGAGCACTAACTGTCAGTTTGAATATTAACTAAAGTATGAGATTGTAAAAAGAAAAAACTGACCCGTCAATCTACACTTGTCATATTAACAATATTGTAGTTTTTTTAAAAATATGGCTCATTAAGCCTCATATCATTACTGTTTATTTTTATTTAACAAAGTAAAAATATTTCTCAATCCAAGTAGTCACACAAATCAAACAAGTTAGCTTACCGCTGTCATTTAGGCATGCTAAAATTCTTAAAAATCCCTCGTTGTTTTTGATGCAGTTACTTTTACCAAATAAGTACCGCACTTAGCTACAATCCCAATTTAAAAAATAGTGAAATCGCTGAAGACCTTCGACTAAGTAATCCAGTTAATTATACCTTAATGATGAATCAAATCGCTCAAATCCCCCTTGCCCAACGTGTCCGCCCAAAATCGCTTGACGAGGTAATCGGACAAACCCATTTGCTCGGTGCCAATGCACCGATTCGCCGTATTGTTGAGCAAGGTTACTTGCCATCGATTATTTTGCATGGGGAAGCAGGCATTGGCAAAACTACCCTAGCCATGCTATTAGCCGATGCAGTGGGTCGTCCTTTTCGCCCGCTCTCTGCTATCAATGCAGGGGTCAAAGAGCTGCGTGAAGTACTGGCAAAAGATGACGGTTTGTTTGGCGAGCCGCCGGTGGTATTTGTCGATGAGATTCATCGGTTTAACAAAGCCCAACAAGATGCACTCCTCGGTGCGGTTGAGTCAGGGGATATTACTTTAATTGGTGCGACCACCGAAAACCCCTCGTTTAGTGTCAACAATGCCCTATTGTCTCGTTGCCAAGTATATCGGCTCAACCCCTTGAGCGAAGATGAAATCAGCCAAGTACTACAACGTGCCATTGGCGATGATGCAGTTTTTAAACAATTTAAGATTGAAATACAATCAAGCCAAGCGATTTTTGCGCTATCGCAAGGTGATGCGCGTAAGGCGTTAAATTTACTTGAACTCGCCATTCAATCAAGCCCCAATTTTAGGCAAGGCAGCCAGTCACCGATTGTGGTGACTGATGACAATGTCATCGCGGTCGCAGGTGCAAGCCTGGTACGCTACGACAAATCGGGTGATGGCCATTATGACCTAGTGTCAGCGATGATTAAGTCAGTCCGCGGCAGTGACGCTGATGCGGCACTGTATTGGATGGCGCGGATGCTGACAGCGGGCGAAGACCCTGCCTTTATTGCGCGGCGGTTGGTGATTTTGGCAAGTGAAGATATCGGACTTGCCAATCCCAATGCGTTGCTACTTGCTGATACCGCCCTGCGAAGCGTGCAGAGCATCGGTATGCCTGAAGCGCGGATTATTTTGGGGCAAGTGGTGGTGTATTTGGCGACATCGCCGAAGTCCAATTCTAGTTACCAAGCCATAAATAAAGCGATGCGACTGGCTGAAAATGACCAATCGCCCGTACCGCTACACTTGCGTAATGGCGTCACCAAGCTGATGCGCGCCGAAGGTTACGGCGCTAATTATATCTATCCGCATGACTACCCCAACCATTACCACCCACAGCAGTATCTGCCTGATAATTTGATGGGCACGCGGTTGTTTGACTTTGCTGATAATGCCAAAGAACAGCAAACCTATGCCTTTATACAGTGGTTAAAGAGCAGTGGTTAAAAAGCAGTGGCTAAAGGACAATCATTGAAAATCGGTAATTAAAGCGCGATGATTAAAGCGCGGCGGCTAAAAACCCCGTCAAAGCAGACAACGGATGATTTAGCGCAGCCAAATGAACCCTATTCTGAAATAACCAGTATATCACCAGCAATAAAAACAGCAACAAAAACCCAAGCTGAATCCATAAAAAATAGCGATGCTTAAAGCCCAATCGGCGCAGCTTGGCATGGCTATAACTGCCCTTATCAAAGTTGGTATGTTGATGCCTTTGCCATTTGCCCGAACGATAATAGTTTTCTACATCCGCAAGTAACCTTGGCACACTGGCGCTATCAAATTGCGCAGTTTCAAAATAATCTAGCAGGGGGCTGATATCATCGACATCATCCATATCGTCGACGTTATCTAAATTGATGCAGTGCATTTTCCAATGCCCAAACAGCGCATTGGGCGCCTGACCCTGCTCGATGACGTGAATATTTTTGTGTCTTTTATCGGCTTTGATTTTGTTAAATAGTTGGGTGATAGTGCGCTCACTACCTTCCATATATTGTAGAAAGTTGCCTTGCTTGAGAAATAGTACGCTATTGACATTGGTTTCGGTGTTGCGCGCGACTGACTGACGATAGATATCAGGCAACGTCATCGTATGCAAACTTGCTTGTAAGGTAATTTTGCTCGTGTAGATAAGATAAAAGACTGACATCACAGGATCCTTAGATAATAAATCGGTTAGACGTCTATGACTTTTTAAAAACGTTTTCTTCAAACGTATTAAGAATGTAATTTTTATTAATCATTCAGTAATAATATGCCAGTTTTTTTAATTTTTGCTCAAAAATTATACAAAATCACCCCTTTTTGTTAAATTTTTCAACTAATCTACCCTAGTCTTATGTCTGCGTGCGCTTTTGACGCGCATGGCTATCAATATTTCGCTGCTTAGACTCACTAGGTTAATGCTATAATAGCGCGCAAATGAGAAATGGGCGCCCATAATAGCTTCACCAGTTTGATGAGGTGATTGTTAAGGTTAATTTAGACAATAGTTTGAAAAAAACTAGCTGATAGCGCTTATTTTCTGTCCCTATTTTTTAATCAGTTTTTTAATCAATGTTATTCCAATAAATCGCTAACAAAGGCACTTTTATGGCATTTAATACAACGGCAGAAATTATCGATGACATCCGCGCAGGCAAAATGGTCGTTTTGATGGATGATGAAGACCGTGAAAACGAAGGCGACTTGGTGATGGCAGCCACCCATGTACGCCCAGAAGATATTAATTTTATGATTACCCATGCGCGTGGCTTGGTGTGTTTGACCATCACCGCTGACCGCAGTGAACAGCTCAACTTACCGCTCATGTCGGATAAAAATGGCGCTAAATTTAGCACCAATTTCACGGTATCGATTGAAGCGGCAGAAGGGGTCTCCACAGGTATCTCAGCAGCGGATCGCGCCAGAACCATCCAAACAGCAGTGTCATCGACTGCCAAACCCGAAGACATCGTACAACCTGGTCATGTATTCCCAATCGTGGCACAAAATGGCGGTGTACTACACCGTGCCGGTCATACTGAAGCGGGCTGTGACCTAACACGCTTGGCAGGCCTTGAACCTGCCGCAGTGATTTGTGAAATTATCAAAGAAGATGGCGAAATGGCGCGCCGTGATGACCTAGAGATTTTTGCCAAAGAACATGGCTTAAAAATCGGCACCATCGCCGATTTGATTAATTACCGTATTGCCAATGAGCAAACGGTAGAAGCCATTGCCAATTATCCTATGCAAACTGAGTTTGGTGAGTTTACTGCTTATCGTTTTAAAGAAAAAAATTCAGAGGATACCCATTTGGCACTGGTCAAGGGCAACCCTCAAGAAGGTGTGAGCACTGTGCGAGTGCATAGCTTCCAGCCGTTGCGCGATTTATTCACCGTGCAGCTACCCAACAGCGGTAAGAGTAACTGGGATATCCATGCCTCACTCAAAGAAATTAGCCAATCCGAGCGTGGCGTGTTTGTCTGGATTGGGCATCAGCAAGCAATTGATATGGGCGAAGCGCTCGATAACTTTGTGGCTGACAAACCCAATTCACCGCTTAAACACCAACCCTACCGCAGCATTGGGGTTGGCTCACAGATTTTACGCTATCTGGGAGTGCGTGATATGCGCTTGCTGTCATCACCGCTCAAATTCAACGCGTTATCAGGATTTGACCTAAACTTGGTCGAAACCGTTGCCAACCCAGACCACAAATAGCAATTCACTAGACAAAAAAAGCCACGAGCATTGCAGCTTGTGGCTTTTTTAACAATTTTAGTAACAGTTAAACCGTATGACTTTCTAACTCGGCAAGTTGTTGGCGCTGACCATCAGAAATCGGTTGTTTATTTTTGCCGGTTTGGTCAAAAAACACAATGACGGACGATGCGGTAGCGACGACTTTTTGCTGGGCCGTGCTAAAGTAAACATAGTCATGGGTCAGACTGGTATTGCCTATTTTTTTGGCACGAATGCCAATCCAAAGCACATCTGGGAAAGTGACCGAATTCAAATACTGGCAAGATGACGAAGCAATCACGGTATGGGTTTGTAAGTTAAACATATCGACTTGTTCAAGGTAGTGAATACGTGCGCGCTGGGCATAGTTGTAATACACCACGTTATTGACATGATTGAACGCATCCATATCGCCCCATTCCACTTTTTGCTCATAGATAACAGCAAAGCCTTTTAATGGGTGATTGTGTTGTTGGGCGATGTCATGGCGGGCAGCATCACTCATTAGAGGATTGGACATATTTTTCTCTCTCATACTGCGACTATTTAACTTAACACAAGGCAAAAATAATTGAATCACTAGCGCAGTCGCATTAACCCTTGCTGCTGGGTTGTGGCGACCAATTTGCCATTTTGCCAAAATTGACCGTGGTTTAGGCTTTTTGACTGTGATGTGGTGTCACACCACATGTTATAGAGTAACCAATCATTCATATCAAATGGGCGGTGAAAATGCATACTATGGTCGATACTTGCCGCTTGTAGCCCTTTAGTCATAAAGCTAATCCCGTGTGGCATCAGCCCCGTGCCAATCAAATAAAAATCAGAAGAAAATGCCAACAATGCCTGTTGCACTTGAATTGACTGTTTACCGAGCTGCGGAATACGTAGCCAGTTGGCTTGGCTAGGTTCCATGATTTTTGGATGAATTGGGTCACGCGGCTGTATCGGTTTGATTTCAATATGACGATGGCGCATAAAGCGCGCTTTGAGCGCATCGGGGATTTTGCCTACCACTTGGTCTTTGAGCTGTTGCTCGGTCAGCAGCGTGTCCGGACTTGGAAAATTCGGCATGGTTTCTTGATACTCAAGCCCTTCTTCAAAGGGTGAAAAAGACGCCATCATGGTAAAAATTATGCTCGGTTGGTTATCGTCATCATATTGGCGTGCTGTCACTTGACGTGAAGCAAGGCTACGACCATCACGTAATTTCTCGACTTGGTAATATACAGGCTTATTGATATCGCCACCGCGCAAAAAATAGCTATGGAACGAGTGGCAAGGTTTTGAATGCTCCACAGTATGGCTGGCGGCCATCAACGCTTGTCCCAGTACTTGCCCACCAAAAATACGCGCACCCACATAGTCGTAGCTTTGCCCAATAAATACATTGTCTTGATACGGCACGAGGGTTAAGGTTTCCAATAACTGCGCGACCAATTGTTGCCAAATCGCTTGCTGCTCAAACTGCTGCTGCGTTACGGCTGTTACCGGCACCTGTGGTTGGTGAGTGATATCAATGGTATGGGTATGGTGCATATCTGGTTGGTTTGACATAGACACTCTTATGATTAACGTTATTTTTGGGTAGATAAAATGGATTAAAGTCACTCATTATACAAGAATTTTTGCGTGATAAGGTTTAGAAATTCATCAATCTATGGCATGATAAGACATATTTTAAACCTTGTATTTATCTTTAAAAAACTTACGAAAAAACTCACGCAATCACTAGGCATACTATGACTCACGTAGGGAAAAATTCAGGCACTACCGAAGCGAAAAACAAAGGTACCCATCCTGCTGCGACCCCGCTATTAAAAAATCTATACCGACAAGTCTCTGGCAAACTCTTGGGGCTCGCCGTCAAATCCAAACTTATCGGCGACATCCCCAATATTAGCCAAGCTAGCACCGATGTTAGCGATGATAAACTACCGCCATCAGGCGATAGCGGCACCTCAAGTCAGCGACTTACCTTTTATGTGCTCAAAGAGTATTCTCGTAGCAACAGTATTTTAATTGACCTAGAAACCAAACAATACGACCTACCCCCTGCCCTAGCCAATGTCATCGATCGGGCGCATGGTATTGATGAAAATACCGCAATGATTTTTTTGCATCACCATAAAACAGAAAAACTGTCTGATAACAACCCTGTATTCTCACCTCGCCTATTACGTTTGATTGAAGCCGTCGAGCGATACCCAACGCTAAAAATTGATTTTATCCCTGTCACCATCTTGTGGGGGCGCGCGCCAGAAAAAGAAGATTCGCTGTTTAACCTGCTCACGGCTGATGAATGGCAAGTACCCACCATCAGTAAACAGCTATTTAATATCGGGGTCAAAGGGCGGGATACCTATGTGCAGTTTCACTCACCCAAAGACCTGCGTAGCATCATCGAAGATGAGATTAGCAAAAACCCTGCGCTGCAAGCCGATAGCCTGGCATCCACTGATACTGCTAGTAACGACCGCCATCATTTACACACCGTCGCTGCACGGGTACAACAGCGCTTAGAAGGTTATTTGGATAAAAAACAAGAAGCCATCTTAGGTCCTGACTTATCAGACCGTCGTAATGTGGTCGATAAAATTCTGTATACCCCTGCCATTCAGCACGCCATCAATATCGATAGCAAAGAAAACTCGCGTGAACTCGCCAAAAGCCGCAATCTCGCTCGTAGTTATTTAAATGAGATAGCCAGTGATTACTCGTCTGCAACCGTGCGCTTTTTTGACCGCTTTTTGACATGGCTATGGACACAGTTGTATAACGGGGTTGAAGTAGCGCACTTTGAGCGGGTACGCGAACTGGCATCCGACTATGAAATCATCTATGTGCCTTGCCACCGCAGTCACATGGATTATCTGTTGCTGTCATACGTGATTTATAAACGTGGGCTGCGTGTGCCCTACGTTGCCGCAGGCGAGAATCTAAACATTCCCGTGCTAGGTCAAATACTACGCAATGGTGGCGCTTTCTTTATGCGTCGCAGTTTTAAAGGTAATCCGCTGTACTCTGCGGTGTTTCGTGAATACGTGCATAGTATGTTGATGCGCAACACGCCGATTGAGTACTTCATCGAAGGCGGTCGCTCGCGCTCAGGTCGCTTATTACCGCCCAAAAAAGGGATGCTAGCGATGACGGTACAAAGCCATCTGCGCCAAGCGGGCAAACCGATTGTCTTTATCCCGACCTACATCGGTTATGAACGTATTATGGAAGGCGGCACTTATGTGGGTGAGCTTAAAGGTAAACCCAAAGAATCTGAGTCATTATTGGGTCTGTTAAAAGCCAGCCGAAAAATCGAGCGTATCTTCGGTCATGTGCACGTCAGTTTTGGTCAGCCGCTGTATCTAGCTGATTTTATGAAAAAATTTGACGTTGCCCCAAATACCTTACCCAAAGACCGTACCGATAGTGATATGCCTGCCAATGTCACTCACATGATTGACAATTTGGGCATCAAAATCATGCAGCGTATCAACCGCTCTGCGGTGCTTAACCCAGTCACTTTGCTAGCTTTGGTACTGCTCGACACGCCCCATGGCGCACTCGATGAGCAAAGCTGTCGTGAACAGTTGGCGCTGTATCAACGTATCGCCGAAAAAATCCCGTATGATGATGATGTGTCCATCACCCAACAAAGCCCAGAAGCCATTATTAACTATGGCGTCAAGCTTAAACTCATCGAGCGCACCCCACATGTACTCGGGGACTTGATTCGTATTGCGGACGGTCAAGCGCCGCTACTGAGCTATTTTCGCAACAATATTTTGCATATTTATATCATCGCGTCACTGTGCGCCTCATTGATACAGCGTAATGGTACCATGAGCCTAAACACCATTGAGCGGGTGGTGGGTATCATGTATCCATTTTTGCAAGCAGAGTTGTTTTTGAAATACCCACTGCGCACCCTAAATGACACTTTGCGTGAGCATATCGATACGTTGGTCGAAGAAAACATCATCGTGGACAAAGGGGTGAATGCGGACGGTCATCGTATGCTGACCACGCCAGAGCCGAATACCCGTAGCTATCAGCAGTTGACAGTACTTGCCAACTCAGTTGAGCAAAGTCTAGAGCGCTACTTTATGGTACTTGCGCTGCTGAGTCAGCAAGGCTCAGGCAAACTCACCAAAGATCAAGTGATTGATTTGGGTCATCTGCTCGGTCAGCGTCTATCCGTGCTATACGAAGATGATATGCCAGATTTTTTTGACCGTGCCTTGTTTACTAGCTTTATGGATGCGCTAGAGCGTTTGGGCTATATTACGGTGTCGGCCAGCGGTGAGATTGAATTTGATGCGCGCATTCATACCATGGCAAAAAGCGCGCGATTTATCCTCAATATGGATGTGATGCATATCTTACAGCAAATTTCACAACTGACTGATGAAGAAATCAAACGCACCTTGACTGAACTGCAAAACAAAAAGCAACGCAAATTTAGTCGTAAAAAAGCTTAATTCCACCGAACAATAAAAAACCGTGTTATCACAACACGGTTTTTTTATATGCAAATCAGCCTAGCGACGCTGCTCGACAATCAAGGAATCAATGCGGCTATTTTGTAGTTGGCGCTGGGCTTGTGCCGCCATCTCTGGGCTACTCATGGCGCGAGAGATAACTTGATAGACAGTTTGGTCATTGTTTAAGCGTTTTTTGACGATTTGGGCATCCACCCCCGCCATTAGCACTTCAGCACGGCGTTTATCGGCATCATCGGCATTGTCAAAGCTATTGATTTGCAAGATATAAGTCCGCGTAGGCTCTTCATTGCCAATCACAATGGCATCGGCACTGCTTGTGTCATCGGAAGCATTGCTGGTGTCTATCGTACTATTGTTGGCTGAAGCGCGTGGTTTGGTACCGTTATCATCAGACAACAAGGGATTATCGACCACGCTGACATTCGCTGATTTTGGCGCACTGGTGCTGTCAGCTTGGGTCAACACCACATCAGGCTGCGCCGAGACTGGCTGACTGGCAGCCGCCTCGTCGGGGACGGCACTGACCTGCTGTTCTTTGAGCAAGTCATAGAACTCGTAGTTATTGGTTTTGGGTTTGTCTTGCACCTTTGGCTGCACCATCGGCGCTTCTTCAGCACTCGTGGTTTTGCCTTGGTTAAATGGATTCCACAAATAAACAAACAGACCAATCCCCACGGTCAATATCATGCCCACCAACATGGCAGCAAAAAACGACATCGTGCTTGGCGCTTTACGCGGGGTCGCTCCTTTGGGTCTTGCCATCATTATCTCCTACGACATGGGATACGGTAATATTACAGCGCTTTTAGCGTATCTTAATCATATCACATACTGGTCGGTGCCGTTAATCCGAGCAAAATTAAGCCGTTTTGAATCACTTGGCGTACCGACTTTGATAACCGCAGACGCGCCTGCATCAAGTCAAGCTCGTCTTGGGTCGGGGTTTCGCCATCTTTGGGTAAGATACGGTTGTCGTTGTACCAACCGTGGAACAAGCTTGCCAAATCTTTGAGGTAATTGGTCAATAAATGCGGTTCATAATTAACGGCAGCACGGCGTAGCACTTCAGGGTAAGAAGCCAGTAAGCTCAATAAATCCGTTTCAACAGGTTGGGTCAACAGATGTTGGTGGGCTTTGCCGGCTTTGTCATCGACTTTAATACCACGCTCTTCAGTACGCTCAAGCACACGGCAAATACGCGCATGCGCATATTGAATATAATACACTGCATTATCTTTGGTATGGGATTTGGCAAGTTCTAAGTCAAAGTCAATGTGCTGTTCTGGTTTACGCGCGACATAATAAAAGCGCGCGGCATCATTGCCGACTTCTTGACGCAGTTCACGTAAAGTCACAAACTGACCTGAGCGTGATGACATCTGGATTTGCTCTGTGCCGCGCCATAGGGTGACAAACTGCACCAAAATCACATCCATACGCTGCGCATCGTAGCCCATCGCAGTCAATGCCGCCTTCACGCGTTTGATGTAACCGTGGTGGTCTGAGCCCCACACATCAATAATTTTGTCATAGCCGCGGTCAAGCTTGTCTTTGTGGTAGGCGATATCCGAGGCAAAATAAGTAAATTGACCATTGGCACGGCGGACGACACGGTCTTTTTCATCGCCAAATTCGGTGGATTTAAACCACAAATTACCGTCTTTTTGGTATAAAAACCCCCGCTGCTCTAATAACTCCAAAGCAGGCACAATGGCATCTTGGATTGATTTTTCGCTAAACCATTGGTCAAAATGGACATTAAAATCCGCCAAATCATCTTGGATATCTGCCAAGATGGTACTAAGTGCGGCTTCATGAAAAATCTGATAATTATCGCCCAGATTGGCTTTGGCATTAGCAATCAGCCCGTCAATATGGGCTTCTTTATCACCTGAGACACATACTTTTTCGCCGTTGGCATCGATTTGGTACTCGGCATCGGCAGGTACATTGAGTAGCATATGTGCCCAAGCGGTTTTTAGGCTATCGCCATGCTGTTTTTTGATGGGTTTGGCAATATCTTTGACATAATCACCTTGGTAGGCATTGGTGGGAAATACAATTGGCTCACCGCACAGCTCAAGGTAGCGCAAATAGGTACTGGTTGCCAAAATATCCATCTGACGACCCGCATCATTGACGTAATACTCGCGCCCGACTTGGTAGCCAACTGCCTCTAATAAATTGGCCACGCTCATACCAAATGCAGCGCCGCGACCGTGACCCACGTGCAGGCTTGAGGTTGGGTTGGCAGAGACAAACTCAACTTGGATTTTTTGACCGGCAAATTCTTCGGAGGTACCAAAGTCGCCTTTTTGCTCCATAATGGTGTCTAAGATAGCAAAACGCGCGTTATCATCTAAGAAAAAGTTAATAAACCCCGGTCCTGCAATCTCAACTTTGCTAATCATGTTTGAAGCAGGCAACATCGCCACGATGGTTTGCGCCAGTTCACGCGGGTTTTTCTTGGCAGTCTTGGCCGCTATCATCGCAAGGTTACTGGCAAAATCGCCATGCGCTTGGTCTTTGGTGCGGCTGATGGTACTGTTATCAACCCAATCGATTGGCAAAATTTGCTGTTGTTTTAGTGATTCCACCACTAATGCTAAGGCTTGCGAAATGACGGGTTGTTGTTCTGACATGGAAATTCTCTTTGTTGGCTTACAGGTTTTGTTGCAGGGTTGATAACTAAAAAAGCACGATAAATCAATGAATCACCATCGATTTGAGGCTATCACTCGCGCACAATTGATGGGCATGGATTTTGGCGTTCAATATACCAATTTTTGATGGTTTTTTCATTATAATCCTGTCAAAAGATACATGCCATTACAAGGAAACGCGGTTTTTTGGCGTATAATACGCGCTAAAATTTTGTAATATCTGATGACAATAATAGGATAATAACATGTTTGTTTTAGTCTCTAATGAGTTAATCACCAAACTTGGCATGTATGTGCTGCTGCCTATCTTTATCGCCTTCTTATTTTTTATCATGTTTGATATTTCAAAGAAAAACAATGCAGGCAAGCAAGGCACATTTTGGATTTTTTTGGCACTGGGCGGCGGTTTTTTTGGCTTTCTCATCAAAATGGTCTTGGAGTGGTATTTTAGTAGAACGCTTTAAACTACGCTGCTCTAAACCTCACTAGCCTAAAACGCCATTACCTCAAACTGCTCTAGGCTTGTTACTTGTTTATGTTACCGTTACGGTCGTTTGGCTATCATAACCGCACGGGTCGGGCGTTGATAGCCCTCGATGGTTTTACTGCTATCATTGGGGTCAAGAAAATCGCTTAAAGATTGATAATCCATCCAGTCGGTTTTGCGTTGTTCATCCGTCGATGTCACATCCACATCGACACAGCGCACCGCCACAAAGCCTACTTTGTACAGCCACAGCGCCAATGCCGCAACAGAGGGAATAAAATACACGTTATTCATCTGTGCATAGCGCTCACTTGGCACTAGCACGGATGTTGCATCCCCTTCAATCACCAAGGTTTCTAGTACCAATTCTCCGCCTTTTGCTAGCTGATGGTATAATTGCTCAAGATGCTCAAACGGCGACGCGCGGTGATACAGCACGCCCATACTAAACACGGTATGAAATAGCCCTGCTTGCCCGCTAGTCAAGCTAGGATTGGGCAAGGCTTCAAGCGGTACGGGCACATAGTGCACCCTGTTGCGTCCGTAATCGTTGCGGTCAGCCTGCCCCACAAAATGCCGAATCGCCATAAACTGGTGATAAAACAGACACGATGGGTCAATCACAATCACCGTGCTTGCCCCTGCGCCCGCCATACGCCAGCCGTGATAGCCAGAACCGCCGCCCACGTCTAGCACACGTTTGCCGTGAAGTGGGCTGATATGCGGCAACACCCTATCCCATTTCCAGTCACTGCGCCATTCGGTATCAATATGGATTTGCAGGTCATCTCGACCCAGTAAAAAACCGCCTTTGCGCCACGGCATCAAACGTTTGAGTAGCGCATGGGTTTGCTTGTATTCATTGTCTTGCCAATCCAATGCTACAGTGATACAGGGGTGATTCAACGCTACTTGCGCGTTGTCAACCACGGGCAAGCGCTCAATGAGCGATTGATAAAATGGCGCATGGGCGTAGCGTGATTTGTCTTTGATGGTAGCCAGCCAGTTGGGCAACTGGGCAAGCCATGCATTGGCAACTGGGTATTTTTCCGCCAATTGCAGCAAGGTAAGATAGACGTCGGTTTCGGCAGTTTTGATGGTATTGTTCATGGTTGACTCTTTTAGAATTGACAGGTTTTCATTGTTTAACGGCAATCATCACTTAAAAGCAATAATCGACGCGAAGTTTAGAAACTGAAACCACGTCAAATGGCGGTCAAACCCCACCGTTGCTAAACGCTGATGATGAAAATCGAGGGTATCGGTGATAAGTACATTCTCCAGTGCATTGCGTTTACCACTGATTTCCATCTCACTATAGCCATTGGCGCGTTTAAAATCATAATACCGCTCAACGCGCCAGGCATCGTCCGCTTCATCGAGTAAATGGGTTTTTTCGGTCAAAATCAAAATACCGCCTTCAACCAACGCATCATAACAGCGTTTGAGTAACTGCTCGCGCTTGTCAGGGGATAAAAACTGCAAGGTTAAATTGAGCACAATCATATCGCACCGCTCAAACACCACCTCACACACATCAGCGCAAATCAGCTCGATATCATGCTCAGGATAATGCTGCATTAGTACACTTTGCGCTTTGGCGATCATCGGCTCTGAGATATCAATGGCTTTGATTTGCAGATCTTGCGGCGCAAACTCGCCTGCGAGCGCAAAACTCACCGCCCCGAGTGAACAGCCCAAGTCATAGACGCGGCTGACTTTATTGCCGTCGCTATTGGTTTGGCGAAACTGGCAATGGCGTTTGGCAAAAATCGGCAACATGGCGAGCATCTGCCCATACCCAGGCACACTACGGCGAATCATATCGGGAAAACAAGCCACCACTTGCTCATCAAAGCTAAACCGCGCATTGGCATCTAGCGGCGTGGTAAATAAAGTATCGAGGAGTGGTTTGGCTTGGGGCTGACTCATGCGGCTGACTCACTATGGCTGATTGAGCGTTACTAAGACTCAGTATCGCTGACAGTTTTATCATCGCTTCAACAATGAAACGCTTAAGGAACGCTTAACAAACGCTTAAACTGGCAGGTTTTTAGATAGCGGAAACTTGGTTTACATTGCCTAACTTGAATGACGAGTAAACTTTGCTATTCTAACATTTTCACCCGTT
>ERZ724523.644-NODE-644-length-20423-cov-4.429252_pt1 | contig 20423 bp, 21 predicted proteins | sample MGYA00376056_ERZ724523 | MGnify/ENA primary metagenome ERZ724523 (study PRJEB28724, sample SAMN07190888) | wastewater metagenome | isolation source: influent of sewage treatment plant in Hong Hong | place: USA: Christiansburg, Virginia | collected 2016-03-01 ... | reverse complement strand
CATCAAGTTTGTCATCTATACGATGGTCGGCTCGCTGCTGATGCTGGTCGCGATCCTGTATGTGGTGGTGAAGGTGCATCAGGTGACGGGGCAGTGGTCGTTCGCACTCGCGACGGCGCAGAAGCTGATCCTGTCGAAGCCCGAGCAGATCTATCTGTTCTTGGCGTTCGCGCTGGCGTTCTGTATCAAGGTGCCGCTGTTCCCGCTGCATACGTGGTTGCCGCTTGCGCACGTTGAGGCCCCGACCGCAGGTTCGGTGATCCTGGCGAGCGTGCTGCTCAAGTTTGGTCCGTACGGCATGATTCGCTTTGCGATTCCGCTGTTCCCGCACGCGGTCGAGACAGTGGCCCCGTGGCTGGCGGTGCTGGCGGTGATTGGCGTGGTCTACGGATCGTGCGTGGCCTATGCGCAGGACGACGTAAAGAAGCTGATCGCGTACTCCTCGGTGGCGCACATGGGGTTTGTGGTGCTGGGCCTCGCGATGATGAACAGTCGGTCGGTGAACGGCGCGCTGTACCAGTGTCTGGCACACGGCATCTCGACGGGCGGTTTGTTCCTGTGCGTGGGCGTCCTGTACGAACGTCGTCACACCCGCAAGATGGCGGAGTTTGGCGGTCTGTGGCAGCGCATGCCGGTGTTCGCGGCGACCCTGCTCATCTTCACGATGGCCTCGATTGGGCTGCCGGGTCTGTCGGGCTTCGTCGGCGAGTTCTTGGTCATCCTCGGCACGTTCAGCGCCAAAGAGCGGGCCTTCGAGGGCATGCCAGCGATGTTTGAAAATGCGCGGATGCTGTCGGCGTTTGCAGCGACGGGTGTCGTGCTTGGCGCGGTCTACATGCTGTGGCTGTTCCAGCGCGTGATGCTGGGCCCGCTGACCAATCCGCTCAACCGCAAGCTGCCAGACATGACGGCTCGCGAGACGGCGGTGATGTTGCCGATGCTGGCGATGGCGTTCTGGCTCGGTATCTGTCCGAACACGTTCCTCAAGCACATTGATCCGGCGGTCACGCAGACGCTCACGGCCTTCAAAGAGAAGTACAGCGCTGGGGCGGCAGATGGCGAAGCGCGCATGCTCGGTGACAGCGCCAAGCCCAAGGTCGAGGAGCCGGCGGCCCCCGGAGGAAATCCATGACCTTCGATACAACAGACCTCGTTTCCAGCCTGCCGCTGCTGTTTTTAACGGTGGCAGGCATCGTCCTTCTGATGCTCGATGCGTTTTCGCGGGTGGTGCTGGTCGGTCGTGACCACCATTTGCGGATGCCATCCGAGACCAGCGAAGCGGTGGCTGTACCGCCGCCGGGCTCGCGCAACTACCTGATGCCGGTGACGGTGCTGTTCCTGCTGGCGACGCTCGCAATCATGGTGTGGCAAGCCGGGACGCTGCCCGAGGGTGGCGTGACCATCTATCGCGGCATGCTGGTGGTCGACCGCTTCGGTCTGTTTGTCAGCGGCATCTGCGTAGCGGCGGCAACGCTCGGGATCGTGTCGGCCCCGGCCTATATGCGCGCCCACCGGATGGAGTTTGGTGAGTTCTACGCCCTGGTGGTCTTTGCGCTGTGCGGAATGATCATCCTGGTACAGGCCGCCGACCTGGTGACCGTGTTTCTGGGGATCGAAACGATGTCGCTTGGCGCATACGTGCTGACCGGGTCGTGGCGGCGCTCACCGCGCTCGTCCGAAGCGGCGATGAAGTACTTCCTGGTCGGTGCGTTTGTGTCGGGTCTGCTCGTCTACGGCATCGCGCTCATCTACGGCGTGACGGAGACGACCTCGCTCATCGACATCAAGCGCATTGCGATGTCCCGTGGCGCGGCACCGCTGTTCTACATCGGCTGGATGCTGCTGCTCGTCAGCTTCTCGTTCAAGCTCGGTGTGGTGCCGTTCCACATGTGGGCACCGGATACCTACGAGGGCGCACCAACGCCGGTCACTGGTTTTATGATGTCATGCATCAAAGCGGCGGGCTTTGCGGGGCTGATTCGGCTGCTGCAAGGAACGCTGCCGATGCTGGCGCGTGACCCGTTTACCGGCTGGACCTTTGTTTTGTCGTGGCTGGCGGTGCTGTCGATGTCGCTCGGTAACTTGGCGGCGATCAAGCAAGACAACGTGAAGCGCATGCTCGCGTATTCGTCGATCTCGCACGCTGGTTATCTGCTGGTCGGAGTGGTTGCCCTTGGTACCGTCGGCGATGCTGCACGTGGCCCGCTGCTGTTCTATCTGGCTTCGTATGCTCTGACGGTGGTGGCGTCGATGGGCGTGGTGGCGTGGGTCGGCTGTGATGAGCGTGGCGAGGAGCGAGTCCGCCTGTCTGACTGGGCTGGGCTTGCCAAGCGCGAGCCGATGGCGGCGCTGCTGATGACGATCTCGCTGCTATCGCTGGGTGGCTTCCCTCCCACCGCTGGCTTCTTCGGCAAGTTCTACCTGTTCCAGTCGGCGCTCGGTGAGAGCAAGCTGCTGTGGCTGATCCTCATCGCCATCGCGAACAGCTTGATCTCGGTCTACTACTACCTGCGAGTCATCACCGCGATGTACTTCCGCGAGCCCAGCCCGAACCCCGCCATCACCCCGATTCAGTCGAGCGCGATGAAGTTCGGCGTGCTCGTTTCGACGCTGCTGGTCCTGGCTATGGGTCTGTTCCCAGGCTGGTTGATGTCACTCTGCGCCGCTGCAAAGTTCTAGTCTTCCCGTTCGTGCGTTCGTCAGGTCAGGTCGAGAGGTCGTGGCTGACGACGTGCGAGCCGCTCATGAAGCTCGGACTAAGAACCCAACCGGTCGGCTTGCGCGTTGCCGAGGAGTACGCGGTGAGTGCCACCGAATGGCCCAAGACATGGCTGACCAGGAACCACTCTTGGTCGAGCGATTGACAGACTCCGCGTGGTCCTGGCAGCTCCAGCTTGCCGATGAACGTCCCTTCGGTGAGATGCCACATCGACACCAGGTTCCCATACGGGTTCGTGGCCACCACGGTCTGGGTCTCCTCCAAGATGGTCACAGACAGCGTCTCGCCGCGCATTCGCTGCACCACCGAGCCGGGTCGCTTCACCGTCATCACGTCCCCATACAGCGGACGAAGCGACAGCCCGCCGAGCTGCTCATTGGGATTCGGTAGGCCATCACGAGGTGCCGAGATCACCACGAGATCGCCACGCTGCGACAGCGCCAGGTGCCCGGTGTTATGAAGCGGTGAGTCGAGCACCACCCGGTCGAGCAGCTTGCCGCTCGCGATCTCGATGTAACAGACACAGGGCGCATCGCCGCCATCGAGCGGTCCGCCGCCGTTTGTGACCACCAGCGTCTTGCCGTCCTCGATGAGCAGACAGTCGTGCGGAGACACCCCATGGGTTGGGACCGTACCGAGTTCGCGCAGAGACTCTGCATCCCGAACAGAGAGCACCCCAGCGAAGTCCTGATCGATCAGAGACTCGGTGGCGTACAGCAGGCTGCCATCCGTACTGTAGCCGCCGTGTCCGTAGAAGCGCCGGTTTTTCGGGCTCTCGATCGGTCGCACCACCTGGCGCTTTCGAAGATCGACCAGGCAAGCCCCCGGACCCTTCTTTTCGAAGACTGCGGCCCGGAATCGATCACGAGGGTCAAAGGCGATTCCGTGTCCCAGGAACGTAAGCGGAACGGTCTCTGCTTGTGGCGACTCGGCATCGAGGTTGACCATCGCCAGCACAAACTGCTGCTTGCCCTCGCTGATGTAGCCACCACCACCGAGTACGTAGCCCTTCTTCGCCATGCCCCCGAACATACGCTACCTTGGACTTGGCCCACTGTCTTTTTGCAGGACTGTGTCTGTCGCCAAGATGGGATCTTTGTGGGGATGGTCGGTGTTGTAGTGCAGACCACGGCTCTCTTTGCGACGGGCGGCACACTCGATAATAAGATGCGCAGCAAGTGCTACATTTCGCAACTCCAGCAAATCAGAAGTGATCTTGAAGTTCCAGTAGTAGTCACGAATCTCATCGCGGATGAGTTCAATGCGGCGGCGGGCTCTCTCTAAGCGCCGATCGGTTCGGACAATGCCCACGTAATTCCACATCAAGCGGCGGACTTCATCCCAGTTCTGGGTAACCACTACCGCCTCATCGGGATCTTGAGCGTTGCCACTTTGCCAGGGAATGACTTGGCGTGGGAACAGAGACTCTGCATCGGCAACCGCTTCCGCTGCCCGTCGACCGAACACCACTCCTTCCAGCAGAGAGTTCGAGGCCAGCCGACAGGCACCATGCAGTCCGGTCATCGCCGTTTCACCAATCGCGAACAGGTTGCGAACCGAGGTGCGACCATAGGAGTCGGTCAGGACTCCTCCGCAGGAGTAATGCGCAGCAGGAACCACCGGAATTCCGCGTTGCCTCATGTCGATTCCGAAGTGCATACACTGCGCGTGAATCGCCGGGAATCGCTCGACCAAAAAGTCAGAGGGCAGATGAGTCATGTCGAGCGTTACGTAGTCGGCACCCGAGCGCTTTAGCTCTGCATCGATCGCCCGCGCCACCACATCGCGTGGGGCCAGAGACTTCATGGGATGATAGCGCTCCATGAATGACTCGCCGTTTTGCAAGCGGAGCACGCCGCCTTCCCCACGCAGCGCTTCCGATACCAGGAACGACTTCGCATCCGGGTGATACAGACACGTCGGGTGGAACTGAATAAACTCCATGTTGGCAAGCTGCGCACCGGCCCGATAGGCCATCGCCACCCCATCCGCTGTCGCGACATCTGGATTCGAGGTGTACAGGTAGACCTTTCCCGCCCCTCCGGTCGCTAGGATGGTGGCTCGCGAAAGGACTGCGTGGACCTCTTGGCTCTGTCGCGATAGTACGTAGGCCCCAAAGCACGCATCGGGACCGCCGTACTTGGCCAGTGTCAGCAGGTCGACCGCCATATGATCAGCCAGGATGCGAATGCGTGGGTTGGCTTGGACCGCTGCGAGCAGCGCCCGCTCGATCTCGCGACCGGTGGTGTCCTTGGCGTGGGCGACTCGTCGTGCAGAGTGACCCCCTTCCCGCGCAAGATCCAACTCTCCGCTGGCACCGCGATCGAAGTGAACCCCCCAGCGATCACACAGTTCGCGAACGGCCTGTGGACCATCGGTCACCACTTGCTCGACAATGTCCTTGTGACACAGCCCCTCACCCACGGTCAGTGTATCTTCAATGTGGGCCGCGAGTGAATCCAGCGGATCGAGCACCGCTGCAATGCCACCCTGCGCCCACGCCGTACTGCCATCGTCCGGCTGTCGCTTGGTGATGATCAGTACCTCCCCCTTTTCAGCGGCGTGAAGAGCAAAGCTGAGCCCGGCAATTCCCGAGCCGATGACCAGAAAGTCGGTCTGAAGTAGCTGCGACATGCCGTGCATCATCGCAAATTGCGTTCTACCGTCACGCAAAACCGTCATCAAATGCGCAGACCTATCGCGCTTGGATTCCAAGGCGACGTCCCTTAGGAAAGGGGCTTGTTGACACCTGCACCCAGCGCAGGAGATGATCTTGGGTGGGGGCTGAGTTCCGTTATGGGCGCAAGGCTGGTCGCGATCGTCGACAGAGTTCGGACTCGCCCGAACGGGCTACCGGGCGTTGATCTGGCGCGGCTGAACCTCAAGGTGGGCAAAGCGCTGTCACGACTTGCCGCTACAATGGACGATGATCCCGAACTCATTGCGCGTGCGGAACGCGCCGCCCGCGAGATCATCACGGAAGGAGCAAAGCAGTCATGAGCACCGATCGCCTGGACTTCGACTCCGAGCGAAACCTGCTCACGCTTGGAGACCGTCGAGTGGTCTTCCACTGTCATCACTACAACTTGTTCCTCCAGCGCACGATCGAAGATGGACTCGGGAAAGAGTCCGCCCAAAGTTTACAGGTCGCGGCAGGTATGGAGGCCACCCGCAGTATGCTCGCCTCATTGTACGCCAAAGATCCTGCGGCGAGCTTTTTCGACAAGCTGGTACTGGCCCGGAAGTTGTTTGGCTCCCTCGGCTTTGGACAAGCAGAGACCTCTTCCCTGACGCCGAACGGTGGTGGTGTTCGTCTAATCACCTCGCACTACGCAATTGGGTGGAAGGCCAAGTGGGGGGCCGCCGAGCATCCAGTCTGTTACTTCCCAGTCGGCTTCTGGATGGCTGCTCTCGCGGCTGCTGCCGGTCTTGCGCCCGAGCGTCTACAAGGTCGTGAGCGGTCCTGCGCGGCTCTTGGGGCCGCTGTCTGCGAGCTGGAAGTCGAGGTGCTGTGATGGCGATCGACGAGCGCAAGATCATCGAAGCGGTCGCCGGACTGGGAATCACCGGCAATGACGAAGGACTGATTCCTGCGTTCGGTCTGTATCTGACCCAGCACATGGCCGATTACTACAACCGCATCTCGTTTGCGATGGCTCGACGGCTGGAGCGGACTCCAGAGCTTGCCGATGATGCGCGGACCCTGCTGGTCGAAGCCGGTCATAGCTGTGCCTTCAATACCTTCGGCGGGATCATGAAGTCGGCAGAGTGGGATGCAGTGGTGCGGCCAATGCTCGGGTGTCGCGAGGACTGGGTATTCGGAATGAGCGCCGTCGTCAATGCCTTTGGTTGGGGCCGCTGGAAGGTGCGCGACCTGGTTCCCAATCAGCGCTTGGTGGTCGCCGTCCAGGATTCCTATGAAGCACAGGGCTGGCTGCGCGACTATCCAACCAGCGACCGGCCCCGCTGTTATCTGGCCAATGGTGGAGTGGCAGGACTGATGAACCTGCTCTATGTCGGCGACATCACCCAAGGGCCCGAGCTAAACGACGCCTACTACAAGCAGGTCTTCCGAAGCAGTGATCGTTTTTCGTCGACCGAGGTGCTCTGCCGCGCCACCGGTGATCCGATGTGTCTGTTCATTGCGCAGCGGCTCCCGTAGCTAGCCGGACTCCGCTGCCATCAGATTGGCCAGCAGGTCCGCAATGGCCAGCACACTCCGTCTCTGTTCAGCTCGTTCCACACTCAGTCTGGGCATGATGACCATCCGTCCGCGTTCAGGAGCGACCGTGATCTGATGGGTGGCCGGGACATCAACGGTATACAAGACATCGGTTCCGCGTACTTGGCCTAGCTCTGCAAGCTTTGGCTTGAGAGTTCGAGGGAACGCGGACTGTGTCAGCAGCTCGTACTGATCGCGGCGCACACAACCGTAGCGAACCACTACCTGAATCGGTCCTACCTGAAACTCCGCGATGGGTGTGGGAAGGGTCGACAACCGCTTTCATTCCTACAGCAGTCCAAAGTATGCTGCGATTCCAAGATACGCGGTGGGCTTTAGGAACGTAAACGCCGCTTTGTTGCTCTGGTTTGTGACCAGCGAGCCACCGACAAACGTTTCGAAGTGGCCCCCGAAGCGAAAGATGAGGGAGGTGTCGATCGACACAAAGTGATCGATGCGGCGAACTCCCTGTTCATTGGGAAGCTCTGGGCCTGGCTCATAATCGAAGGTTCTCAGCAGATAGTGTGCAGACAACGCCCACTCGACATGACTGTGAAGCTTCGCCCGCGACCGGAGCAGGGGTCCGTGCGCCCAGGCCTGATAGTTGTCCGATACGGTCAATGGAGCGACCGGATCCTGAAGCTGATCCCGTACCAGTTGATAGCCAAGACTGATCTGGATGGGCTCTGGGGAGGTGCCCCAGCTTAGATCAAGCTCTCCGTTGTGGGTCTGTCCAGACAAGGACTGATAGTCTGTGGCAAAGTAGCTGCGATACCGGAATCCGTAGCTGGCCGCGATGCCAAGCTGTGACCACAGCTTGATTCGTTCGGACAGTCGGCCGTCGAAGTCGACAAACAGCTTGCTACCCCCGAGCAGCGCGAAGTCGACAGAAGTGGTGATACGGAATCTGTGCCGTGCTCCCGCGTAGCTGTAGCCCAGCCAGCTCGAGTTGAGCAGGAAGCTATAGTCCGTCAGTCGAAACTGCTGGCGGTACGAGAGGATGTTGCCAAAACCAAGCCCGATCCGAAACGGTCGGAATCCCAAAGAAGCCAGCAGCAGCACATCGCCATCAGCAGAGTCGAGCGGAGCCTTTTGCCACGTTGCGTTATCGGTGAGCGGTACGTTGGCATCAAACTCTGGCGCGACGAGCAGCGTAATCAGGATGCGATGTGGACGTCTTTGCTGAAGCAGTCGTTGCGCCGAGGGACCAAATGCCTGCGAGGCGGTGGTTCGTCCGAGCTGATCTTGCGCCTGGTCGGTCGCACCCAGCTCATCAAATAAGAGTCCTAAAAAGAGCCGTGCCGCATCCTGGGTTTCCGGATCGGGACTTCTGGTCGCTTCGCGAAGCATCGGCTCTGCCTGTTGAAGCTCTCCGGTTCGATAGAGACTGATGCCGAGCAGTAGTCCTACCTCTGCACGCAGCTCCTGATCGACTTGGGCAAGCCGTAATAGAGGAATTGCATCCGCATAATTTTTCGCCTGAAACAGGGCCAGCGCCTGTTTCAGCGCCCGCTGGGTAGGTCGGGCGACTGGACCCTCGGCACGCGTTGGCAGATCGAGGCACATCAAGACCCCGGCCAGGGTCAGTGCTTCGAGATGACGGCGCATCGTTATCATCTTAGCACTCGTTGCGGCGTGGGATCGATGTCCTCACGGGCCTACATGACGGCGCACCGAATGGGACACAGTTCCTCATTGCGTGTACCAAACCGTACAGCGACCAGATCGGACTGAAAATCTACTCCGTCGCTTGTTCGCCATGAGTGGTTGGCGCATCGCTTGCTTGGCTTCTAAACGTAGTAATCGTAGCGATCGCTGGCCGGAGTGCTCGGTCCGCTCGCTGGATTCGATGTAAAGTGAGAGTTTGTGATGACCACACGTTCCATGGGCATTCATCGCTGGTTGGTGTTAGGGGCCATGTGGATGGGCTTGCTCATGCCACGGGTGGGACACTCGGAGGGCGGAGTCACGCCGCTTGCGGAACTGCGGGTCGCTGCGGAGGCGCTGGCCGATGTGGATCCCGACTTGGTGCTGCAACCGCAGCGGAGCCGCGAGCTCCCGCCCGTCATCCATGACTCAACGGCGGCGGCTGCGACCCATGGCACAGCGGATTCGCTAAAGGACAATTCCCGTCAGGAGTCCTTCCGCAGCGAGATCAAAGAGGCGATTCATGGAGCCGTCCGCGCCGAGATCGCTCGGGAAGCGATGGGTCGGCCCGTTCTTGCGCAACCGAGGGATCGCTCCAAAGGGTCCGCGCAGCCGAACGATTCGATCGATTCTGGTCGAGGTGAAGCGGGTGCCTCCGGCAAAGCGGCTCTGCAAGCGCAGCAGGCTCATCGAAACCAAGCGGTCAGTCAGGCCAAGAAGGCGGGCAAGGGAGAGAGTCTGATGAACGGAAAGTCGATGAGCCCTTCTCCCAAGGACTTCTCCGGGAAACCACAGGCACTACGATAGTGGAGTCATGCCTTCGCATAGGAGCACTGCCCGCGCTGCTGCTGGGCCTGCTCTTTTTGTCACAGTCGGTGCTCCACGCTCAGGAACCGACTGGTTCCGATGCTGAGTCGCAGGTTCAGGCGCTACTCTTAGATGGCGTGCGGGCGTTCCGCGCCGAGCAGTTCGAGTCCGCGCTCCAGATCTTTTACCGCGTGGAGCGGCTCGGTCCCCGCGCTGAATTGGGAATGTACCGGGGCATGGCGCTGCACAAGCTTGGCCGTCATGCCGAAGCACTCGCCGAGTTTCGGGTCGCTCGCCGCGCCGGCATCTCGGAATCCGTGGCCGATTACTACGACGCCGTGAGCTGCTATCGGTTGGGCCTGCATGAGCGAGCCCGCGATGGCTTTGCTGCCTTGCTCGACCCGCAGACCCACAAAGGCAGTCCTCCCCTTGGACCGCGACTTCGCGAAGGAGCGGCTCGCTTTGTGGCTGCGCTGGACCGCACCGCACCCCGCAACCCCGACCCCTTGCGGCCAGAGACGGCGTTGTCTCGCCGGATGGAGCTTGTGCAAAAGCAGGTGAGCGAGGCGACCCAGCGCCGGTCTGTCGAGGCCCAAGAGTGGTTAGAGGAAGCTGCGCTTCTTCTTCTGTTGCTGCCGATCGAAGCGCGCTCGCCATATCTGCCCGCCTTTCAAGAGAACCTGGTCGCGCTCCAGCAGTCGTACAAGGCCCAGGCGGCTGCCGAGCGAGTCGCCGAGCTGTCCTTGCTGCTCCAGCGGGTTCGCACCGCACCGACCCGCTAGCTACCCCGGTTCGCGCTAAGCCCTTGACGGGATGGGGAAAACCTGGCTTGAGTAGGGACGCTTTTTGCCCGCCAAACAAAAATTTGGGCTGAGAGGAGGTGCCTGCGTTGATCGGAAAGCCACTCGAAGTTGAAGTTCGTGACAACCTCGAAAAAGCCATGAAGATCCTTAAGCAGAAGATGTCGAAGGAAGGCATCCTGCAAGAGGTCAAACGCCGCCGCTTCTATGAGAAGCCCAGCGTCAAAAAGAAGCGCAAAATGCGCGAGGCTCGTAAGCGTCGTCGTCGTGAGATGAAGCGCCGAGGTTCTGGACCGGCTGCACCGCGATAGGCGGAAGCCAACCAGGCCGCAAGGCCTCTACACAAAGCCCCACCAAGCTCGTCTTGGCGGGGCTTTTTTCATTTGGAGCGCCCGGCTTGCTGGTGCCGCCGTTTTGCTGCCTGCCCGCTTGACGCCTGCTTTCGTCGCACATACGCTCCGGCGCAGCATACGTAGCAAGTTCTCGACGGAGAAATCGATGTCTCACGAACTCATTCACAACTATATCGGTGGTCAGTGGCAGGCCGCTTCCTCGGGCCGCACGACCCCCAACCACAATCCGGCCACTGGCGAGCTGCTCGGCGAGGTCACGGCGTCTGGTCCTGACGAAGTGGCTGCTGCCGTGGCGGCTGCTCGGGCGGCGCTACCAGCCTGGAAGGCACTACCGGCCCCGAAACGCGGCGAAGTCCTGTGGCGCGCTGCCGACCTTTTGCGCCGTCGCAAGGACGAGCTAAGCCGCGCCCTCACCATGGAAGAGGGCAAGTCGCTCACCGATGCCGGGGGCGAAGTTCACCGCGCCGCCAACTGCCTGGAGTTTGCCGCCGGCGAAGGTCGGCGCATGCACGGGCAGGTCATCCCGTCGGAGCTGTCCAACAACATGATCTACACCCGCCGCATCCCGCTTGGGGTGGTGGCACTGGTCACGCCGTGGAACTTCCCGGTCGCGATCCCGGTGTGGAAGGCCGCTGCCGCGCTCATCTGTGGCAACTCCGTGGTGCTCAAGCCCGCGTCGGCCACGCCGTGGACGGCCAAGCTCATCACCGACATCTTCATTGAAGCGGGCATGCCCGCCGGGGTCTGGAACGTCCTGTTTGGTTCGGGCGGCAAGGTCGGCGACGCCCTGGTCCAGCATCCCCACGTCGAGGCGGTCAGCTTCACGGGCAGCAACGACATCGGCCAGCGGCTCTACAGCATGGGCGCGGCCCAGAAAAAGAAAGTCCAGTGCGAGATGGGCGGCAAAAACGCCATCATCGTGCTCGACGATGCCGACCTGGATTTGGCCGCTGCCGCCACCGTCCAGGGCGCGTTCTATTCGACCGGCCAGCGCTGCACCGCGACCTCACGCGCCGTCGTGATGCGCAGCGTCGCCGCCCGCTTCCGGGAACAGGTCGTCGAGCGCACCCGGCAGCTCAAGGTCGGCAACGGCCTTACGCCCGGTGTCAACGTCGGCCCGGTCGTCGACGAAAAGCAGCTTGCGACGGTGCTGCGCTACATCGAGATCGGCAAACAGGAAGCCAAGCTCCTCGAAGGCGGTCAGCGCCTCGGCGGTGAGCTAGCCAGCGGCTTCTTCGTGGCCCCGACGGTATTTGGCGGCGTCCACCAGAACCACACCATCGCCCTCGAAGAGATATTTGGCCCGGTCCTGTCGATCATCGAGGTCGAGGACGAAGCCGAAGCCTTCGCGGTCGCCAACAACAGCCGCTATGGTCTGTCCTCGTCGGTGTACACCCGCGACATTGGCCGCGTTTTTCGCTACATCGATCAAGTCGAGACCGGCATCCTCCACGTCAACTCCGCCACGGTTGGCGGCGAAGCGCAGGTGCCGTTCGGCGGTCTCAAGGACACCGGCGTCGGTGGTCGCGAGCAAGGCACCACCATGCTCGAGTTCTTCACCGAGTGGCAGAGTGTCTACATCGACTACACCGGCTCTCGCCGCACCGCCTCGTTCTACTAACCAGCCCACTTGCGGAGATTCGGCAGATGATGAAAAAAGCCGTGGTGCTGTTGTCGGGGGGTCTGGACTCTGCGACGGTGCTGGCGATCGTAAAGAGTCGCGGCTATGCGCCCTATGCGCTGTCGTTCCGCTATGGACAGCGTCACGAAGCCGAGCTGGCCGCTGCCAAGGTGCTGTCGTCCCGGCTCGGGGTGGTCGATCACGTCGTCGCCGAGATCGACCTACGGATCTTCGGCGGCTCGGCGCTGACTTCTGACGTGGCCGTCCCCAAGGGCCGCAGCGAGGGCGAGATCGGCGGCGGCATTCCGATCACCTACGTCCCGGCTCGCAACACCATCTTCCTGTCCTATGCGCTGGCCTACGCCGAGGTGCTGGGGGCCGAGGACATCTTCCTGGGCATCAACGCGCTCGACTACAGCGGCTATCCCGACTGTCGCCCCGAGTACCTGGCCGCCTTCCAGCAGCTAGCGAACCTAGCTACCCGCAGCGGCGTCGAAGGGCAGGGCGTTACCATCCACGCCCCACTCCTTCAGATGAGCAAGGCCGAGATCATCTCGCTCGGGCTCCGGCTCGGCGTCGACTACAGCGTGACCCGCTCCTGCTACGATCCCGCCCCCGACGGTGCATCCTGCGGTGAGTGCGATGCCTGCCAGCTCCGTCGCGCCGGCTTCATCAAAAACGGCCTGGAAGACCCCGCCCCCTACAAAGTCAGCGCCGCGTAGTCGCAGCGTCCTTGTATCCCAGTTACGTCGGCTCGTCAGGCTCGGCAGCTTTGGCCGCAAGTCGGCGCGGACCGGCTTCGTCCCCTTTCGGCAGCGCAGCGGTCGCCCGTCCAGGCAGCGCCGCTCGGTCGGTGTCGAGTGCAATCACGATCGACTCCAGGTTCTGCACCCGCTCTTCCAGCTCTTTGAGTCGCTGGGCATCCGGTGCCGGGGTCGGAGGCAGCAGCTTGCCACCTTGGGCTTGCAACTCCATCTGCTTCTCTTTCATCCGAAAGTAGTTCTTGGTGAAGTACAGGAGCACTGGGGTCATAAAGATGGTCAGGGGAACGAGCACTTCGGCGGACATGCCTGGATGCTACCTCAGTCGCTTTGGTTCGCCAGATATGCGTACCCTGGTCGGGTGTGAGTTCCCGCGATCTGGCAGGCTTGGAAGCGGCTACGATGGGGACAAGTAGCGATTTGCCACCCTTCATCCCGATACCAGAGAGGTCCGAATGTCCGCAGATCCTCGTAGCGTTGCCGATGCCTTCTACAGCGCCTTTGCTCGTCGAGATGGTGCCGCCATGGCCGCTCTGTACAGCGACAACGCGACCTTTTCCGATCCGGCCTTCCCTGGCCTCAAAGGCACCGAGGTCGGCTCGATGTGGATGATGCTGACCTCGCGCAGCAAGTCCACCCGCATTGAGTACAAGATCGTCGAGGTCAAAGGTAACGTCGTCATCGTCGACTGGCAGGCTTGGTACAACTTCTCGGGCACCGGCCGCGCCGTTCACAACATCATCCGGGGCGAGCTGACCTGCGAAGACGGCAAGATCGTCGCGCACCGTGACCACTTCGATCTCCACCGCTGGATGGGAATGGCGATGGGACTCAAGGGCAAGCTCCTTGGCTGGCTGCCCCCCGTCCAAAAAGCCCTCCAGAAGAAAGCCCGTGCCGGGCTAGATGAGTACATGAGCGGTAACAAGTAAGCCGCAGCATTTACAGCCCCGACAGTGGGGCCTATCATGCCGCCCATGTCATTCGCTAGCATCGAGGCGCTGCTCACCGGAGAGAGTCCCCGCATCGAGTGGAAACAGAACGCCGATGCGACGGACCTCCTGCAAGCGGTCTGTGCGCTCGCCAATGACCTAGAAGACAGCAAACAGCCTGGCTATCTCATCCTTGGCGTCGACAAACACGGTCGCTCGGTGGGGGTTACAGACAAGAGCGGCAAGCCTCTGGCTCTGTCGGGAACGGCGATGGACGAGCGTCAGCAGCAGCTCGCGAGCCGCATTCTGTCGATCAAGCTGATGCCGCAGCCCTCGCTCCACTTCGATGCCCATGAGGTGGAAAGCAAGACGCTGCTACGGATCACCATCGAGCCCTATCCGGTGCCGCCGGTGGTGAAGGTTGATGGTGTTGCGTATGTTCGGGTTGGTACGACGACGCGCAAAGCAACCGAGGCAGACCTTCTGAAGCTAGGCGAGCGACGACCACTGCACCGGCAGCCCTTCGATTTGCGACCAGTGGCGGGGGCGCAGCTTGATGACCTGAGTCGCTTTGAGCTCTTGCCTCGCTACGACGCGGCCAAAAGTGAGGTCGATGATGCTGAGTCGTTCCCCTCGCTGACCCGCTGGCTGGTCCAGAAGAACTTGGGACGGGGCAGCGACGCAGACTTTTGCCCCACGGCGGCGGCGCTGCTGGTCTATGGCAAAAGCCCCCAAGATCACCTGCCGGGGGCGGTGATTGAGCTGGTGCGCTACGCGGGGGTCGATGTGGACTCGCCGGTCACGCTGCGCAAGACGATTACCGGGACGGTGCCGCAGCAACTGGAGGCCGCCAAAGCCCAGCTTGATGCGCTGTGTGTCAGTCGGCCAGTTCGCGATGACGGCGTTCGCACCGTGTATCGCGAAGAGTATCCACCGAAGGCTCTCCATGAGCTGGTGCGCAACCTGGTTCAGCACCGCCAGTACGAGGGCACGAACGCCCCGAGCCGGATCGAGTGGTACGACGATCGAGTTGAGTTCGTGAATCCCGGCGGGCCGTTCGGTCGGGCCAGCGAGGGCGAGTTCGGCAGTCACTCCGACTACCGCAACCCAACCCTCACCCAGCTTCTGGTCGATAGCGGCTATGTCGAGCAGCTCGGACGGGGCGTACGTCTGGTCCGCGCCCAGCTCGCCAAGAACGGCAACCCACCCCTCGAAGCAGAGACGAACGGCTTTACGCGCGTGGTGGTGAGGAGGCGACCGTGAAGTCGCTGGTCCTGTTTAACAACAAAGGCGGAGTTGGCAAGACCACCCTGACCTATCACCTGGCCCACATGCTGGCCCGTCTCGGCCTGCGCGTGGTCGCCATCGACTACGATCCCCAGTGCAACCTCACAGCAGCGATGCTGGATATGGCCGCATTGGTTGATGTGTGGGAACTGCCTGAGGACTTGGGCCGCACGGTATCTGCGTGTCTGGAGCCAGTGCGGCGTGGTCGAGGCGAGCTGCGAGCACCGCGACTGCAAGAAATCGCCGACCGGCTGTGGCTGCTGCCGGGGCACTTGAGTCTGAGCCGATTCGAGCAAGTACTGGCTGAGAACTGGCCCAAGACGATGGCCAGCGATAACGACCGAGCGCTCGATGTGGTGCTGTCGCTGTCGGCCTTGGCCCACCAGGCTGCCGAGTCTGTGGCTGCCGATGTCGTGCTATGCGATGTTGGGCCTAGCCTCGGGGCACTGAATCGCGCCGCGCTGCTCGCCTGTGACTTTGTTGCAGTACCGCTCGCCCTCGATCTGTTTAGCGCACAGGCCATCGCGAACGTCGGTCCTACACTGGTCGAATGGCGGACCGACTGGTTGACTGTCTGCGAACGCCATGTCCGCAGCCATTCATTCGCGGGTTACGCAGGGCATCGCTTTGTCCCGCTGGGCTACATCGTGCAGCAGACTGCCTCGGGTCGGCTCACCTCTGCCAGTCAGGATTGGGCGACGGGGATAGCTTGGCTCTACCGTGGATTCGTGCTGGGGGAAGAAGAGCGGTCCATACCAGAGGGACTGAGTGTCGAGACAGACTCTCACTGCATTTCCCAGATTCGCCACTTCGCGAACCTGGCGCAGATTGCGTACTGGAACAACAAGCCGATGTTCGACCTCAAGCAGGCCGATGGTGTGGTCGGTGGGCAGATCCAAACCGTGCAGGAGTGCAAGCGGACCTTTGAGCGGCTGGCCAAGGAGATCTGTCGGCGAATGGATGTTCAGTTGCCAGAAACCACCGCGTAAACCAGTTGAGGGGTGGTCCCGACCACCCTGAAAGTGGTGATCGAGGAGTTTGTGGGTGGTCCCGACCACCCTGAAAGTGGTGATCGAGGAGTTTGTGGGTGGTCCCGACCACCCTGAAAGTGGTGATCGAGGGGTTTGTGGGTGGTCTTGACCAGGACCAAACAGGTGATCGAGGAGTTTGTGGGTGGTCTTGACCAGGGACAAACTGGGTAACGAGGAGTTTGTGGGTGGTCTTGACCACCCTGAAGGTGGGTAGCGAGGGGTTTGGGGGTGGTGCCGACCTGGTCGGGGCTTGGGGTTAGGGCTTGGCGCTCTGGTCTTTGGCTGGGCCCACACTGTCATCGTAGAAGCGGCGCTCGTAGGTTTGGTCGGCAGGGAGCGGCTCACCGAGCGAGCGGCCATAGTCGGCGAAGCGAGCGAGCAGCGCTTCTGGAGAATCACCAAACTGCGGCCACTGGCTTTCGTAGGCACGCAGAGCCATAAGCCGAGCCGGGCTGGTGAGGTTCACCGTGTGGAGCTGCGGCCGCAGGACAGGACGGGGTCCGGGCCGCTGCCCTTGGCTGTCGGCAGCATAGACGGTGCGTGCGGCCAGGTGACAGCCGAGTGCGCGCAGTCCCGGGGGCCAGCTTCGCATCAGCGGCAGGCGGCGCAGGTAGTCTCGGTAGGCCGCAATCTCGACGGAAGGGCTGGCTCGCCCGGTTCCGGGCAGCGTCGGTAGCGGGGTTTCCAGGGCGGCCAGTCGACGCGCCAGCGCATAGCCGGCCAGGCTGTAGGGGAGATCCTCGAAGTAGGCCAGCGACAGCTCTTGTAAAAAGCACAGAGAGCGGGCCGCTTCGTGGACAATCCGGTGGTCGATGTGTCCACCGACGCCGAGCGGGGCGATGACTAGCGCTGGAGGGGAAATGTGCCAGCGCAGCCGCTCCACCACCTCGCTGGTGATGCCCAGATGGGCTGGTCCATACGGCATAAACAGCCCGAGACTGCCGTGGATCTCCGGGCGATCGGGGGCCTCGAACAGGTCGAGCGACAGGTACTTGCAGCCAAGCGCCCCTGCTGCCCGTTCATCTTCAGCCCGACGCAGGTCTGCTTGCTCACCGCTGACGAACACCGAAACCATGGTGACGTCGGCCCCGCTTTGCACATCGGCGAGCACACTGCCTGCGCAGGAAAAGACGATGTCGTCTGGATGCGGTCCCAGATAGAAGATGCGTCGCATCACGCTATTCGGGGAAATCATAGCGCACAGAGGGAGCGCGGCCGGGCTCGACGAACTGTTTGAGCGGTGGGACCGGCGGGTGAGCCGGGCGTTTCCAGAAGATTTCACGTCGCAGCCGAGCGTTGCGACCGGCGAGGATGCCCCGGCGCTGCTCCGATAGGCTCTCGGTGACCGCCCGCGAATTCGGTAACTTGCTGGCAAAGCCGACCCACAGCGGCTCTTGGGTGACGATGGCTGCCAGGCTGACAGTCTTAGGGCTCGGACGTCGGAACAAATCGACCACCGTCATTTGCTCGCCGGGCAGCACCATCGCATCACGGGTGGGTCGGCTCCCGCCGGGTGCATCCCCGGCCACCGCGCAGGCACAGACCGCCCCCTCCACCACCGTTACGGTCAGCTTGCCGAGGGTCTTGCCATCGGCCTTGGGGGTGGCCTCGACCAGATAGCTGGTGCCTTCGGGCAGCAGCGCCGCTAGCTCTGACAGCACCGCCAAGCCTCCGGCCATGCGGTCCCCGACCACCAGCACCTTGCCTTGGCTCAGCCAGACCCGACGCTCCACCGGAAACAGCGTCACCTTGGTGCGTTCACCGAGGCGGATCAGGGTGCCATCGGCAAACCGTAGCTCAAGGCGGGCCCCTGGCTCGGTTTCGATCCACGGCCAGTCGGTGATTCGCTCGCCTTTCTGGATTTTCCGCCGCTCACTGCCGATTTTACGGGTCCAAGCAGCCCCGGACACCTCGCTGACCTCGGCGGGGCCGAGCGGGAGCAGCCGCTCCGCAGCCCGAGCGAGCCCACTTTGCAAGGCGAGCAACACCACCAGCCAGCCGAGCCAGCGCAGTCCGAGCCTCAAGCGGTCCGGGGCAGCAGGTCGAACCGGGCGATCTGGGCCAAGGGAAGTTGGGAGCGTCACCACGTCCTCACCTCTACCATATGAGACGGCAGAGGCGGGCGACTGTTCAACTCGCGGCTGGCGCGTACGCTTGACCGGCTCCAATGGTTTTGACATGGTCCGCGCCATGAGAAACGACGGACGGGCGGCGAGTGATCTTCGCAATACGACGATCGAGGTGGACTATCTTTCGGCACCCCTGGCTTGTGCACTGATCAAGAGCGGCTCAACCTGGGTGCTGTGTACGGCCTCGGTCGATGAGTCGGTGCCTCCGTTTCTGCGTCCCAAGCCGTCTGCCGATGGTCAGCGCAAGGAACCGCAGAGTGGCTGGGTCACTGCCGAGTACAGCATGCTGCCGGGCTCGACCGGCACCCGCAACTCACGGTCGCCAAATGGCCGCAGCAAAGAGATCGAGCGACTGATCGGACGTTCGCTGCGGGCGGCGGTGGATCTGACCAAGCTCGGGCCCCGGACCCTGACCATCGACTGCGATGTGCTGCAAGCGGACGGCGGCACCCGGACGGCGGCGATTACTGGCGGCTTTGTCGCGCTGGCGCTGGCGATCCGGCGGCTTACCGACAAGGGGTTGATTCGCGAGGCCCCGCTTCAGCATGCAGTGGCGGCGGTGTCGGTGGGGATTGTCGCGGGGCAGCCCTGCCTCGATCTTCCTTATGAGGAAGACAGCCGGGCCGAGGTCGATATGAACGTGGTGATGGCGCAGTCGGCTGCCGATGCCACCCCTTCGTTTGTCGAGGTCCAGGGCACCGGCGAACACGGCACCTTTAGTCGCGTCCAGCTCGATGCGCTGCTCGGGCTGGCCGAAGGAGGCATGGGCCGACTGTTTGCGATTCAGCGGGCGGCGCTGGGGCTGGCGAAGTAGGCGCAGATGACCTTGGAAAAAGCGCCTTTGGTGCTGTGCCTGGCCACCCAGAACCGTCACAAGGTTGAGGAGCTGCTCGCGCTGCTTGTCGGCCTGGCTCCCGAGCTGCAAGGCCGAATGCGGCTGACCTCGCTGGCGGATCTGGGTGTGCACGATGACGTCGTCGAAGATGGCGCGACCTTTGCCGACAATGCGATCATCAAGGCGCGGGCAGCCCATGAGCGAACCGGCCTGTGGTCGCTGTCTGATGACAGTGGGCTTGAAGTCGATGCACTCGCGGGTGCACCGGGTATTCACTCGGCCCGCTGGGCGGGGGAGCCGCGCTCAGACCAGCGCAACATCGACAAACTGCTCGCCGATCTGGCCGGGGTGCCTGCATCGCAGCGGCAAGCGCAGTTTGGCTGCACACTGTGCCTGTACGGACGGCCCGAGGGTCAGTCCCAGCCGCAGAGCGTGGTGAAGCAGGGAGTGTGCCGGGGGACGCTGCGGGACTCGCTGGCCGGTCGCGGCGGCTTTGGCTACGACCCGCTGTTTGTGCCGGACCCACAAGAGCTGGCTGCCGCAGGACTTCCCGATACGCTGCGCGGGCTAACCTATGCCGAGCTGTCTTCCGAGGACAAGAACCGTTTGTCCCACCGTACCCGCGCCGTGGCCGCACTGCTCCCGGATCTCCTCGCGCTGATTGGGTAGGTTAATGCTTGATTGCTGCGAAGGCTTAGCGTAGAACTCGTGGGAGTCCACGGGGCGTAGCGCAGTCCGGTAGCGCGCCTGCTTTGGGAGCAGGATGTCGGAGGTTCGAATCCTCTCGCCCCGACCCAGTCCGTCGCCATAAGAACGCCTCCTGCATTCCCCTCTTTGACCCGAAGTCCCGACGCGGATGGTGTACTTTCCGCAGGCAACGCTGCGACGGTTCGCGCTCGTAGCTCAGCTGGATAGAGCAACGGCCTTCTAAGCCGTGGGTCGCAGGTTCGAGACCTGCCGGGCGCACTTTAACCACGCTGTGAGTGCTATGCCGCCGCTGTTTCCTGTGACGTTGGCCCTGCAAGCTGTTGCCTGCACCCTATACGTCGTCGGCGTTGCGCAGCCGCTACTGCGGTCGCCGCTGAAAGTCGCCAGGCTTGTGCTTCTGCTTGCGGTGTTTTCGCAGGTCGCGGACATCGCGTGGCTGTGTTTGCGCGGCCAGCATCCGGGGTCGTCGACGCGGGAAGCGGTCTACTTCCTATCGTGGCTGCTGGTGCTGGCGTATCCGATCCTGGCGCGGCGGCGTCCGGACCCGCTCAGCGGAGTGCAGCGGATGTCCAGA
>ERZ724523.642-NODE-642-length-20461-cov-4.404391_pt1 | contig 20461 bp, 15 predicted proteins | sample MGYA00376056_ERZ724523 | MGnify/ENA primary metagenome ERZ724523 (study PRJEB28724, sample SAMN07190888) | wastewater metagenome | isolation source: influent of sewage treatment plant in Hong Hong | place: USA: Christiansburg, Virginia | collected 2016-03-01 ... | reverse complement strand
GTCGCCCCTATCGCCCTTATCGGCCTTATCGCCCTTATAACCTGGGAGGCCCGCCTCGCCCCGCATGCCTGCTTGTCCCGCCTCTCCGCTCTGCGGTTGATTGCAACCGAGCCACAGCCCGCAGCTCAGCGTCAGGCTGATGGTCGTCATGGTGCTTCTTGTCATCGTGTTCCTTCCTCTGGGATTGAGCGACTGGTTGCTCATGTGCGGCGCATCGTTTCCTACTCGTGCCAAGCCGGTCAATCAGTAGCTGCGCAGACTGGTTTAGCCCCGGAGGAAGGTGCACAAGTGATAAAACGACATGGTTATCAAAAGATAAACTTATCAATTGACATCATGGTCGTTAAGTCGCCTAATGGCCGTAGACATGCTGAGTCAGACGGTTGGATACGCGATCGCCGCTCTCGGACACCTGAGCCGCTACCAAAAGCAGCCAGGGGCGCAGTTCGTACGCGACATCGCCAAAGCGACGGGAATCCCACCCGCGTATCTGGCCAAGATTGTGCACACGCTGGCGAGGAAGGGGTTCCTGACCACCCAGCGTGGAACAAGTGGTGGTGTGTCGCTTGCACGACCGGCAGAAGAAGTGACTCTGTTCGAGGTCTGCGAGGTATTCGATGATCCCATCGTGCAGCGTCGCTGTATGCTGGGCACCGCTGCATGCACAGATGAACGTAACTGTCCGGCGCACTGCTTCTGGACCGAAGAACGCGAGCGTGTTGCGGAGTTTCTCCGTCGTACAACACTGCGGGCCATTGCTCGGTTCGAAGACGAAAAGGCACCGATGACTTCCGAGAACTTGAAGAGGTAGAACCCATGACCCCCAAGATCGTCCTCGCTGGATTTGCACTATTTGCCCTGACCGTGTCCTCTGCCTGCAATAAGAGTGGTGGAAGTTCGGTTCCTGCCATCTCTCCGGCTGCCAAGCAAGAGGCGGCAGAGATTTTCTCCAGCCGCTGTACGGTTTGCCACGGTGCGCAGGGCGCTGGCGATGGGCCGGGCTCAGCGGGATTGACCCCGAAGCCGCGCAATTTCCAAGACAAAGCCTGGCAGGGCACCGTCAAGGATGACTATCTGGCCAACATCATCAAGAACGGTGGTGGTGCGGTTGGGAAGAGCCCGGCGATGCCTCCCAATCCGGATCTTGCAGAGAAGACCGAGGTTGTGAACGCCCTGGTTGCGCACGTGCGCGGCCTGGCGAAGTAAGCAAACGCGCTTGCCCGAGAGACTGAAGTTGTCGGGCAGCGGTGGATGGATTTGTGATTGGTGTGTCCAATAATAGGCATTTACAATGCTTATTATTGGAGCGCTGGTGAGCTGCGTAAGGGTTGCATTTTTTTGCCTTAAAATAGGCATTAAAAATGCTTGTTTGATCAAACCAGGCACGTAAGGAACAGAGGCTTGTGGTCCATGGCTGCGCGAAAAAATAGGCATAATAAATGCCTAATATATGGCAGCGACATGAACAACCCCAAGTGAGGTGAGGCGCAACATGTCTTCGTCAAAGTATTCTCGCCGCTCATTTTTGACCGCTCTCGGAGCCTCGGCTGGTGTTGCTGCTGGAGCGGTGGCCCAAAAAGGCTGGGCGTTCAACTTCCTAGAGCCGCTCAACGTGGAAAACCCACTCAAGGCGTATCCCAATCGGGGCTGGGAGCGGATCTATCGCGACCTGTACGCCTATGATTCGACGTTTACGTTTACCTGTGCGCCGAACGACACCCACAACTGTCTGCTGCGCGCCTACGTCCGTTCAGGAACGATTGTCCGTATCGGCCCCACGTTCGGATACGGAGAGGCGGCGGATCTGGGAGGAATGAAGTCGTCTCATCGCTGGGATCCGCGCTGTTGTCAAAAGGGACTGGCGCTGGTCCGTCGCTTCTACGGAGACCGTCGCTGCCGCTATCCCTTGGTCCGCAAGGGCTTTATGCAGTGGGCCAAGGACGGATTCCCTCGCGATCAGGCAACGGGGAAGCTGGACCTGAAGTACTTGCAGCGCGGCAAAGAGCCGTTTGTGCGGGTCTCGTGGGACGATGCCTTTGCGTTGGTCGCCAAAGGAATGCACAACGTTGCAAGTTCCTATAGTGGCGAGCAGGGCAAGAAGTGGCTCGACGCACAAGGCTACGACCACCACATGGTGGAAGCGACCAAGGGAATTGGCACGCAGGTGATTAAGATGCGTGGCGGCATGCCGCTGCTTGGGGTGACGCGAATCTTTGCGCAGTATCGATTCGCGAACACACTGGCCCTGCTGGATTCCCATGTCCGCAAGGTCGGTCCGGATGACGCGCTGGGGGCACGTGGCTGGGACAACTATACGTGGCATACCGATCTGCCACCGGGCCATCCGATGGTCACCGGACAACAGACGGTCGACTGCGATCTGTCGATGGCCGAGCATGCCAAGCTGATCGTGGTGTGGGGGATGAACTGGATCACCACCAAGATGCCGGATGCCCACTGGCTTACCGAAGCGCGGCTCAAGGGAACCAAGGTTGCGGTGATTGCAGCAGAGTACTCGGCCACGATGAACAAGGCCGACATGGCGTTGATTGTTCGTCCTGGTGTGACTCCTGCCCTGGCGCTCGGCTTTGCGTACGTTATCCTTACGGAGAATCTGTACGACGCCGAGTATGTCCGGGCTACCACCGACTTACCGTCGCTGATCCGCATGGATACGATGGAACGGCTGGCGGCCAAGGATGTCGCGGGAATCAAGATTCCTACCGGTCTTGGGGCGCAGACCATCAAGAAGGGCGAGAAGGCACCAGGCGCTCTGTTACAGAAGGACATGCTCATTCCCGAAGCGATGCTCGGCAAGTTTGAGCCGTTTGTGATCTGGAATGAGAAGAGCAAGAAGCCGGAGGCGGTGTCGCGTGATGAGGTCGGCGGCAAGTTCAAAAAGCGGGCGATGATACCGGCTCTCGAAGGAGAGTTCGAGGTCACGTTGGCCGATGGCAAGACCGTGAAGTGTCGGCCCGTGTTTGCGCTGCTGAAACAGTACGTCATCGATAACTTTGCACCCGAAGCGGTGGAAGCGATGACCTGGGCACCGAAGGATGGAATTCTTACGCTGGCTCGTGAGATTGCGGCGAACAAAGAGAAGACGTTTTTCGCCTGTGGAATGGGTCCGAATCAGTTCTTCAACAACGACCTCAAGGACCGTACGATCTTCTTTTTGGCATCGCTCACCCGCAACATCGGTTTCGTCGGTGGAAACATCGGTTCCTATGCGGGCAACTATCGCACGGCGTACTTCAACGGACTGCCGCAGTACTCGCTGGAAAACCCGTTCGATGTCGAGTTGGATCCGAGCAAGCCATCGCGTCCGAAGTCCTATGTGAAGTTCGAGTCGGTTCACTACTGGAACCACTCTGATCACATCTTGCACATGGGCAAGGAAGTCCTGACCGGCAAGACCCATATGCCGACTCCTTCGAAGGCGATTTGGGTGTCGAACTCGAACTCCCTGATTGGCAATGCCAAAGGTCACTTCGAGACGGTGGTGAATGTCCTTCCCAAGACCGACATGGTGGTGGTCAACGAGTGGTGGTGGACGGCTTCCTGTGAGTACGCGGACGTCGTGTTTCCGGTTGATTCATGGGCCGAGTTTAAGCACCCCGATACCACCGCCAGCGTGACCAATCCCTTCATCTCGGTGTTTCCGCGCACTCCGATCGATCGCATCTACAACACGCGCAGTGACATCGAGTGTTCAGCCGGAGTGGCTGCCGCTCTTGCGAAGCTGACGGGGGACAAGCGCTTCCATGACATGTGGCACTTCGTGTACGAAGGCCAGGTCGATACCTATCTCCAGCGCGTGTTCAACATGTCGAACATGGCACACGGGCTCAACTTCCTGGAGTGTGAAAACAACGCGAAGAAGGGAATTCCTACGATCATTTTGTCGCGTACCTATCCCAAGATCGTCGGTTGGGAGCAGGCCTACGAAGACAAGCCTTGGTATACGCGCACTGGACGAATCGAGCTGTATCGTGATGAGCAGGCGTTCCGTGATTCCGGTGAGAACCTGCCGATCCATCGCGAGCCGATCGACTCGACATTCTATGAACCGAACGTGATCGTGGCCAAGCCGCACCCGGCGATCAATCCAAAGACTCCTGAGCAGTACGGAGTGTCGCGGGAGCAGCTCGATGGCGATACGCGGCAAGCTCGTCACGTCGTCAAGACCTGGGATGAACTGAAGTTCACCAAGCATCCACTGCAAAAAGCAGATCCGACGTATCGGTATCTGTTCCACACGCCGAAGTATCGTCATGGTGCGCATACCACGCCGGTCGATACCGACATCATCGCGATCTGGTTTGGCCCGTTTGGCGACATGCTGCGTCACGATCCGCGCAGTCCGTACGTGACAGAAGGCTATGTCGAGGTCCATCCCGATGATGCCCGCGAACTTGGATGCGAAGACGGAGACTACGTTTGGATCGACGCAGACCCGAAGGATCGTCCGTTCCGCAATCCGGAGAAAGCGACCGCAGAGGACAAGAAGCTCGGTCGACTCCTGGTCCGGCTTCGCTTCTATCCGGGCACGCCTCGTGGGGTCACTCGAATGTGGCACAACATGTACGGCGCGACCTACGGCTCGATCAAAGGCCACGAAACGAACCAGTATGGACTGGCGCGAAATCCTGAGACTGGCTACCAAGCACTGTTCCGTTACGGCGGTCACCAGAGCTGCACGCGCAGCTTCATCAAACCGACGATGATGACCGACGATATGGTGCGCAAAAACACCATGTCACAGCAGGTGGGGCAGGGGTTCGAGCCAGATGTCTACTGTCCAACCGGAGCTCCGCGTGAGTCGTTTGTCAAAATCACCCGCGCAGAGGCCGGTGGTATGGGCGGAAAAGGTCTGTGGCGACCGGCGCAAAAGGGACTCTCTCCGGGTCATGAAACTGAAGCAATGAAGCGATTCCTAAAGGGCGAGTTTGTTTCCACCAAGTAGGAGGGAGCGGCCATGAGCAAAGTAGAGAACATCCAACTGGGCCGCGAGATGGAGTACCCCTATGAGGGCTCGCGACCGAATCGGCAGATCGCGTACATCTTTGACACCAACAAGTGCATCGAGTGTCAGACCTGTACTGTGGCGTGTAAGACCACCTGGACTGCTGGCAAAGGCCAGGAACACATCTTTTACAACAATGTCGAGACGAAGCCCTATGGCTTCTTCCCGCACGGTTGGGATGTGAAGCTGCTCGAGATGCTGGGTCCGGGGGAGTGGCAGGACGGAAAGTACAACGGCAAGACCATCTTCGAGGCGGCACCTCCGGGAGAGCGGGTGCTTGGATATATGCCGGAGGAAGAGGACTACACCTCTCCGAACTTGGGAGAGGATGTCTGTTCCGGCGATGTGCAGCGTGGTGCGTTCTTCCAGAACATCCACAACACTTGGATGTTTTATCTGGCGCGAATCTGCAACCACTGCACCTATCCAGGGTGTCTGTCGGCGTGTCCGCGCAAGGCGATCTACAAGCGTCCAGAAGACGGAATCGTACTGGTCGATCAGTCGCGATGCCGAGGCTACCGCGAGTGCGTGAAGGCGTGTCCGTACAAGAAAATCTTCTACAACATGGTCACGCGGGTTTCGGAAAAATGCATCGGATGCTTCCCGCTCATCGAACAGGGCGAGCAGCCGCAGTGCGTGAAGACTTGCATCGGTAAGATCCGGTTGCAGGGCTTTCTGTCGAAACCGGGGGAAGAGAAGGCGGACAACCCGATCGACTATCTGGTGCGCATCAAGAAGATCGCGCTGCCGCTGTATCCGCAGTTTGGAACAGAGCCGAACGTCTACTACATTCCGCCGCTGCACGTCCCGCGTCTGTTTTTGCAACAGATGTTCGGTCCGGGCGTCGAGGATGCACTGAAGACGTATCGCAGCGCACCGGCGGATAAGCAGCTTCTGGCGGCACTCCTAATGTTTGGGAATACGCCGAAGATCATCCACAAGTTCAAGACCGACAAAGATCATGCGGTCGGTTATGACGGGATGTCGCAAGAGGCGGTGCGGGTTCCGTTTACCGAGCCGTTCTTTGCGCGAGAGATCTTCGATAAAAAGCATGGCGTGGTGCGCCTAAACATCACCTGAGGAGCCAAGGAGTACTGCTATGACATCGAAACATTCCTTCGCAGCGCTGCTGCTCCTTTGTACGCTGACTGGCTGTCCATCGGGTGAACATGACGTCGGTACCTCCAAGCTGACAGGCGAAATCCGGGCCGTGGCGGTGGGCGAGGTTCCGTTGTCCGATCCGTTCTCTGTTGCCTGGAACAACATGCCAGAGACTGCGGTGACCGTGCTTCCGCAGACCGTGGCCTATCCCAACTTGATCAAGCAGAGCGTGAAGGAGCTGCGGGTTCGAGCGCTCGCGGATGCTCGCTTTCTGGCGGTGCGGCTAGAGTGGGATGATCCGACGCTGGATGAGAAGCTAGAAATCGACAAGTTCAGCGATGGTGTGGCGGTCGAAGTTCCGCTAGGGGACGCCGAAAAGACCAACCCGATGATGGGAGATCCGGCAAACCCCGTCTACATCTGCCACTGGAAAGCGGTGTGGCAGCGGGATGTCGATCACGGTCGTGCCGATGTGCAGGACTACCATCCGGGCTTTGTTTCGGACCGTCCACCATTTGTTTCGGGAGGCATGCCTTATCCCGTCAGTGAAGCGTTTGAATCGGACAACGCTCGGCGCTATCTGCCAGGCGTTGCGGCAGGGAATCCGGTCAGCAAGATATTCCGCAAGTGGCCGGTTGAGGAACTACAAGCGGAAGGGTTTGGCTCTCTTGCCGATCACACCTATCAAGACGCGCAGGGCAAAGGGGTGTGGAAGGACGGGAAGTGGACGGTGGTGCTGGCGCTGCCACGTCAGTCCTCGGATCGCTCGAATCCGATGTTCCAGAGCGGTAAGGCGATGATGGGATTTGCCGTGTGGGATGGCGGCAATCAGAACGTAGGCGGACGCAAACACTGGGCACCGTTTGTGAAAGTGGTGCTGCCGTGATGGATCAAAAGGCTCTGCTTCGTGCCGAAGGGTATCGCTTGTTGGCGACTGCCTTTCGATATCCACAGACAGAGGAGCTGCGCGAGGCATTCCTAGAGGAACAGGATTCGCCAACGGAGTTATCGCAGATTGCCTCTGCACTGCTACCGCTGATCGATGACGATCTGTGTGCAGAGTACAATCGGCTGTTTGCACAAGCGGTCGCGGTGAGTCCGCATGAGCGCGCCTACACCGGGGGAGATCTCGGACCGGGGCTGGGTCAGCTTGCCGCACTCTACGAAGCGTTCGGACTCCGCAGCGGTGGTCGTGAAGGAGAAGTGCCTGACCACATCGGTGCACAGCTTGAGTTTGCGGCATTCCTATGTCTAAAGGAGGCGCTGCATTCTGAAGACTCCTCTCCCGAGTCTACGGAGGCTGTGACAATAGTCCGTGCCGCCAGGCAGACGTTTATGCAAGATCACCTGGGACGTTGGGTCTGTGCCTTTGCGGACAAATTGAGGGACCGCTCCTTCCACCCGTACTTCGCCTGCCTGGCCGGGCTCCTTACAGAGTGGGTCAAGGCGGACTTTGTCGAGCAGAGCTGGGAGATGCCGCAGATGGGCCGCCATCTTCCGGTGATTGGCCCCGATCTATCGTCCGAATTGGCTGATGACAGTGAGCCCATGACCTGTCCTTCCGCACCGCATGAGGAAGTGTCGATTCCTCTTTCGACCTTGCTTCCTGCCTAGCGTTGCGACATCGCGATCGTTCCGGCGTAACGGCGACGGTTGTGAATGGACACCTTCGGCACGCTGGACGAGGAGAATCTTGATGACCACCTTCCATAGCAATAGAAACGCTTTTGCGTCGCTGCTCGCCGTTGCGGCCGTGACGCTACTTGAGGCACCAACCGCGATTGCGCAGAGTGGACAGGGACAGACTCCCGGCTCCGATCAAGCGCTGGTGCCGGCTCCGTCGGCAATGACCAACATTCCGCCGCCTCCTCCTTATCCACTGACTCCGGGAGGAGACTCCGTGGCACCGGCACCCGCTCCCAAGCCAGTGGCTCCGGCACCGGTGGAGCAGCCACCCGTTGTCGTTGCGCCGCCCGCCGCTTCACCGGCACCCTACTCGTTACCGTTTGGACTCCGTCCCATTGTCCCAGTGTCGGTACTGCGCCTCGACACAGTGTTTGCTTTCTACCAGCAGAACATCGCCGCAGCAGGTCAGCCCGAGCGGTACGAAAATGGCTTCACCGGGGCATTTTTGCCCACCATCGGCTATCGCTTTCATCCCTCGTGGATGGGAATCTTTCGTTTCGGTGTGGTTGGGAATCGTCCGCCGCGCATCACGGGTGACGAAGCAGGGGCCGACAACTGCGAAGACCAGACCACGGTCGATCCGACCACGATGCAGCCGAAGACGACGCTGACCAAGTGCGGGGTCGCTTCGACCAACATGCTGCTCGGCGGTTTTTACTCTCACAAATTTGCCGACAGCTTTCGCTTTTCATTGTTTGCGGCGACGACCATTCCGGTCGGCTCTGGTGTGAGCGCTACGAGTGAACCGGGGGCAAGTGGTGCCGAAGCCCCTGCCGGTCTGCTTTCGCGATCCGCGATGGACAACGTCATGTTCGCGGTGAACGACTGGGCGCTTCTTGAGGGACTGGACCTCGCGTACATCGGCCACAAACTGACGGTGCAGGCCGAGGTCACCTTCTTCGAGCTGTTCCGTGTTCGCAACGAAGCCGCCAACGTCGATGTGTACAAGGTCAACTTCACGGCAGGTCTGCACGTTGGCTATTTCCTCGCCAACTTCCTGTCGTTTGGGGCCGAGGTTCGCTATCAGCGCTGGCTCAGTGATCCGAAGTCCGTGGTGGCCGATGAGGCCAACGCCGACAAGGGGCTGCCGGTGCAAGGTCTACGTCAGAATCTATCGCTGGCCGTCGGGCCTCGTTTTCACATCAAGCTCCCCGGTGGTCGCTGGCTCCGGCCCGCGCTGGCCTATGAGCCTGGGCTTGCTGGCTTGCTGGCGACCCGCAAATACCACACCCTACAAGTCGACATTCCCATCTTGTTCTGACGGGTGCTGCCGACTCTAGCGTGGAACGGCGTGCTTTTTTGATACCCTAGAGGCATGTCGGTAGGTCAATTCGTCGCTTCAGCCCTCCTAAGCATCGTGGTGAGTGCGACCACCGTGGTGGTCATGCATCTCTACGTAACCCCCAAGCTGCCGGTTGTGACTGTCGAGGTTCCGCAAGTGTCGGGGCTGACGACGGACCAGGCGCGGGCGATCACCGAGCCGCTCGGGCTGCTCCTCGTACTCGACGGAGAAAAGATTCCCGATGGCGACAAGGTGCAGACGGGGGCTCTCTTCGAGCAAAAGCCGCTCAAAGGCTCACGGCTGACCCATGGTGGTGAGGTCCACGCCTTTATTGCCATTCCGCCCCAGTTGTCGACCGTTCCGGCACTGGTCGGACAAGTAGTGGCCGCTGCCGAACAGCAACTTCAGGTGGCGGGCCTGCGACTGGGGACCGTGACGGAAGAAATCTCTGCGACGATTCCACCGGGTCAGGTGATCTCGACGAGGCCAGCCGCAGGTGAGAAGCTGCGCAAGAGCGAGCCGGTGAGCCTGGTCGTCTCGAAAGCCCAAGAACAAGTCGAAATCCCGTCTCTGAAAGGGCGCACCGTCGGCGGGGCCCGGCAGATGCTGGAACAGCTCGGACTTGTGCTCGGGGATATTCGCAAAGGCACCGACGACAATGCGGCAGATGGTGCGATCCTCCGGCAGAGCCCGGCGGCTGGCACGAAGGTTGCAAAAGGTCAGAAAGTCGATCTGGTCATCAACGACTAACGACAGCGGTAACGCGCCCGCCTTCCGGCTGCGTCTCTATCGCAGCCTGCTGCTTTCAAGAGGAGTATGAAAGTCATGTCCACGGACACCCCGCAAGCCCCGACTGCCGCGCCGATCCGGTCACCGCGTCGCTGGCCCAAGATATTGGTTCTTTCCGTCGGAGGTTTGCTTCTGACGCTGCTAACCGTGGTGCTGGTCGTTGGTTTCGCCGTGGACCTGGGGTCGTTGGTGCGGAGTCGAGTCGTCGCCGCGCTCCCCGACGTCCAAAAGAAAATCGGGCGCGAGGTGACGGTCGGCACGGTCAGCTTGCGGCTGCTGCCACGGGTTCGTCTGCGCATCGCCGATGTGAAAATCCACGGTCAGCCTGGCAAAACCGGCGTGCTTGCAGAGCCGCTCGTGCAGATCGGCACCATCGCGGCCGAGGTCAAGGTGTGGCCGGCTCTGGCGTCGCTGGGAGGCCGGGTTGTCATCTCTCAGGTCGAAATCTCCGATGGCAAAGTCCAGGTGGTACGGCTGTCCGGGGGGCGTCTGTCGTATGAGGATGTGCTCGATACCCTGGCGACGCAGCCGAAGGATGACACCCCGCTGACCCAGGCGCAGATCGACCGGCTGGCTGGCCTTTTTATCGAGCGGGCCGCGCTGAAGCAGTCCGAGGTTCTCTTCCACGATTTGTCAGGACCGAAGCCGGCTCCGCCGCTGAAGATTGGCGCGATTGATTTTTCCATCACAGACGGTCAGCTCTTTGGACCGACGACGCTGGCGCTGGATATGGCGATTCTGACGTTGTCGCAGAACTTCCACCTGGGGATGGTGGTCGGGCCGATGCCTCGTGATCTCAAGCTCGACGCGCCGTGGACGGTGCTGCGCAAGCTGGAGCTAAAGCTTCGCCCACTTCAAATCGATCCGCTGCTCGGGTTTTTGCCTGCGTCGACGGGCACTACCATTGATCGAGCACTGGTCGAGGCGGATGTACTGATCGTGTCGCCGGAATCGAGTGGCAAGTTTGCGGTCACGGCCAAAGGCGGTTTGCGAGGGCTCCAGTTGGAAGAGCAGGGCGTTCCAGCTCGGCTTTATAGCCTGTCGAAAGGAACACCGACCGATGTGATGCTCAGCATGAACCTCGATATGAGCATGCTCGCGGGCGACCTGAAGATCGACAATGCCCGGCTCGACATCGCGGATATGAACATCACTGCTGCTGCGGATCTGCGCAACCTGTGGAAGAGCCCGGCGGTTCATTCTCTGAACGTGGCCTCCCGTGGTCTGAAGCTCGAGCGACTGCTGGCGCTGCTGCCGAAGACCTCGATTCCGGACAAGACTCTCCTGAGCGGGCCGCTGTCGATCAGTGGTGCCGCCTCGGGCACGCCAACAGCGGCGGATGTGAAGCTCCAGCTTGATATGACCGAGTCGAGCATCGCGACCCCAGCGCTGCTCAAGCCAACCGGTATGCCTCTGACCCTGGGACTGGCCGGAGTGGTCAAGAACCCGGGCTTCCGAGTCGACCGCTTTGGGCTCCTGCTCGGACCGCTGTCGCTGCTGCTCCACGGTGAGCTGCGCAGCGCCAAGGACTTCGATCTCACCCTCGACAGCGGCACGGTCGATCTCGACAAACTGCTGCGACTTTTACCATCGGTGAGCGAAGGGCTTGCGGGCGGTGGTGGCAAGAAGAAGAAAAAAGGGCCAACCATCGATGGCGATCTTCGGATCAGCGGCGCGATGTCGCACAAGGGCGAGCAGTTCTCGGCGCATGCCAAGGTCAAGATGCAGAACGCCGACTTCGAGCAAGATGGGCTCGATCTGTCGGGTAGCGCTGAGCTGTCGGCAGAGGTCAAGCAGTCTCCCTCGATGTCATCGGTCGATGCCAACCTCGACTTGACTCCAGCGGCTTTGCACGTCTCGGGCAGCGTCGACAAGGATCGTGGTGTGCCGATGCGACTGTCGCTGTCTGCGCAAAAGACGCCGCAGCTTGTGACCATCAAGAACGCACAGCTTGAGCTACCTGGTGGACTGGTCAAGCTCGTTGGCAGCGCCGACCTCTCGAAAAAATACCTGGATATGAAGATCCCGCTGGTCGATCTCGACCTGGCCAAGCTCGCCAAAGTGGTTCCTTCGCTGCGAGAGGGTGCGGGCGGAGCGCTGTTCGAAAGCAAGCTGACCTTGGCGCTGAGTGCGACCGGCAATCCCGAGCAGCTTGGCTCGGTTCACGCCAAGCTCGATTCGTTCAAGATGCAGGTCGCGGGCGGCACCATCCTCGGTGGAGCCAGCGTCACCGGGCTCGATTCGCCACGCAAGGCCAGCTTCGACTTCACGGCAGATTATCTCGATCTCGACAAGATCCTTGGTGACAAGAAGGGCGGCGATGACGAAGACGCAGCCCCGAGCAAAGAGATCCAGGTTCCCAAGATCCTGAAGTCCCTGGAGGCCGATGGTCGCATCAAGGTGGCCTCGGGCAAGCTCAAGGGACAGACGATGCGCGACTTCCTGCTCGAGCTGACGCTGTCGGGAGGCAAGCTGACGCTGCGGGCGTTGACCATGCAGGCGCTCGGCGGTGCGGTATCGCTGACAGGGACGACCTTTGATTTTGGGCCGAGCCGTCCGCGCTTTGCGGTCAAGGCGAAGTTCGACAAGGTCGACATCCAGAACGTGCTCGCGTTCAAGTCGAACGACCTGGCCAAAAAGCTGACCGGGCAGGGCTCGATGGACATCTCTGCCGATGGACAAGGACTGCGCTGGGAAGACATCGCGCCCCGACTGGTGGGCCAGCTCAACATGGGCATCACCGATGGAAAGCTGACGACGGCGAAGCTCGGCTCGCAGGTGATTGCACCCCTGGCTCAGCGGCTGGGCATCGGCGGTGGAACCACCGATGAGCGAGAGATGTCGCTGAAGAACCTGACCGCACAGCTTCACATTGTCGATGGACGACTTACGACGACCACCCCGCTGCGATTCAATACAGAGGAAGGTGGCTTGGCGCTCTCTGGTTCGATTGGGCTGGATAAGACGCTCAACTTGCTCGGTGACCTGCAGCTACAGCCTCAGGTGATCTCTGCGATTACGGGAGGCAAGGTTGTGCCAGCGGGTCCGGTGCCGGTGTCGCTGCGTATTCTCGGTAACCTGTCCAAGCCCGAGTTCCAGCTCGCCGACCCCGTCAAGACCCTGGCGGCTCTCACCGGAGCGATTGCGCGTGGTCGCGGCCAAGAGTTGCTCAACAAAGCTGGTGGACAGCTTGGCGGACAGCTCGGTGGACAGCTCGGCAATGCCTTGTCCGGGAAAGCCGGTGGTGGCCCAAGTGGAGGCCTGCCCAGTCTGCCAACGAACCTGCCGACGAACCTGCCGACGAGCTTGCCGACCACGCAGCCGGGAACAAACCAGGCGGCACCTGCGAACAACGTGCAGCAGCAGCTCCAAGATGCGCAAAAGAAGTTGCAGCAGCGTGGTGGACTCCCAGGCCTGTTTGGTCGTTAATCGCAGCGAGCCGCTCCCCCTTCGTTTTTGAGGAACCGCCATGTTCGGACTGATGCAAGACCGTCCGCTCCTTGTCTCTTCCCTCATCGAGTATGCCGACCGCATCCACGGCGATACCGAGATCATCTCGCGCTGTGCCGAGGGCATCCATCGTGGCACCTGGCGCACCATCCATGCCCGGGCCAAGCAGCTCGCCAAGGCACTGCTGGCACTCGGGGTGAAGCCGGGAGATCGCGTCGCGACGCTGGCCTGGAACAGCCACCGCCACTTGGAGCTGTACTACGCGGTGTCGGGCATCGGGGCGGTGCTGCATACCGTCAACCCGCGCCTGTTTCCCGAGCAGCTCACCTATATCCTGAATCACGCCGAGGACCAGTTGGTGTTCTTCGACGGTGCATTTCTGCCACTGATTGACAAACTACGGCCGCATCTGCCGACGGTGAAGCAGTATGTGCTGCTTGCAGATGAGGGCTCGACGGAAAAAGCCCAAGCGCAGCATCCCTATGTTTCTTCGTACGAGGCCCTGCTGGCGGCGCAGTCGACCGACTTTGCGTGGCCGGTGTTCGACGAACATACCGCTGCGGCACTTTGTTACACCTCGGGCACGACCGGAAATCCCAAGGGGGTCTTGTACAGCCATCGCTCGACGGTGCTTCATGCGTTGGCTTCCTGTATGAAGGACATCTTGGGCTTGTCGAGCCGCGAGTGTGTGCTTTTGATCGTGCCGATGTTCCACGCCTGCGGCTGGGGCGTGCCGTATTCAGCGGCGATGGCGGGGGCCAAAGTGGTCTTCCCAGGGGCTGCTCTCGACGGACCGAGCGTCTGTGAGCTGCTCAATCACGAGGAGTGTACGCTGTCGATGGGGGTGCCGACGGTGTGGCTCGGCCTGCTCGCCCATCTTGATAAACATCCGGAGTCGAAGCCCAAGCACCTCAAGCGGATGCTGATTGGTGGCTCGGCGGCGGCGCGGTCGCTGATGGCCCGGCTCGAAAGCGAGCTGTCGGTCGACGTCATCCATCTGTGGGGCATGACCGAGATGAGCCCGGTCGGTACCGGAGCGCTGCGCCCGCGACGTTGGGACTCGATGTCGACCGACGAAAAGCTCGACCTGAAGGTCAAACAAGGCCGCGTGATGTGGGGCGTCGAGATGAAGATCGTCGACGACAACGGTGTCGAGCTGCCTCACGACGGCAAGGCCTTCGGCATGGTCAAGGTCCGTGGCCCATGGATTGCCAAGAGCTACTTCCGGGGCGAAGGTGGCGAGATCGTCGATGCCGACGGCTTCTTTTCGACCGGCGACGTAGCCACGCTCGATCCCGAGGGCTACATGCAGATCACCGACCGCGCCAAGGATGTCATCAAGAGCGGCGGCGAGTGGATTTCCTCGATCGATCTCGAAAACGCGGCACTCGCCCACCCGGCGGTGCAAGAGGCGGCGGTCATTGGCATCGCCCACCCGACGTGGCAAGAGCGACCCCTGCTGTTGGCCGTGCTGAAGGCGGGCTCGACGACCACCCGCGATGAACTGCTATCCGTGCTCTCTCAGAAGGTTGCCAAGTGGTGGCTGCCCGACGACATCTTGTTCGTCAGCGAGCTGCCCCACACCGCGACCGGCAAGCTCAACAAGCTCAAGCTGCGCGAGCTGTATCAGCACCACAAGCTGCCGACGTAACCTCGCCGCTCGGTGCGGAATCGATGGAGTCAGTGGACCCAGATTGGGTCTGCCAGGTCGGGTGCAGCTCGTGTGCAAACAGGGCATCGAGCATCGCGTCGATTTCAGGATCCGCCGATGGGGCGGTTTGGCTGGGACGGGCTGCAAGCTTGGCAAGGTGCATAGGCACCTTGGGTATTGCTGCTTTTCCGACGGGTCAAATTTATCTCGGGCGATTTTTTTGATAGCTGCACCGCTCGTCGCTATCTTGTGGGCCGCTGTTGTCCAAACGTTTCAAGAGGCCATAAGAGAGTCGAAGCCATGGGTCGAGTGATTGCAGTTGCCAACCAAAAGGGTGGAGTTGGGAAGACCACCACCACCGTGAATCTTGCTGCTTCTCTCGCCGAAGAAGGCCAGAAGGTTCTGGTCGTGGACTTCGACCCCCAGGGAAACGCCACCTCGGGTCTTGGCTTTGTACGTGGTGCCGTCGAGCAGGGGGTCTATCACGCGCTCATCGATAAGGTGTCGCTCCGCGAGCTGACCCAGCTTACCGTGCTACCGACGCTGTGGCTGGTTCCCTCGACCGCCGACTTGGCGGGGGCCGAGGTCGAGCTGGTGAGTGTCGAGCGGCGCGAGTGGCAGCTCCACGATGCGCTGAATGAGGTCCGTAGTCGCTACGACTTCATCTTGATCGATTGTCCGCCGTCGCTTGGGCTTCTGACGCTGAACGCGCTGGTCGCTGCCGATGGCGTGCTCGTCCCGATGCAGTGCGAGTATTTTGCGCTCGAAGGCCTGTCGTATCTGCTATCGACGCTCGACAAAGTCCGTGGGTTGTGGAATCCCAGCCTACAACTGGAAGGCATCTTGCTGACGATGGTCGATAGTCGGACGAGCCTGATGCAGCAGGTCGAAAGCGAAGTGCGAGGCCACTTTGGTCCCAAGGTCTACAAGACCCTGGTGCCGCGCAACATCCGTCTTTCAGAAGCCCCATCGCACGGTCTGCCGATTTTGAAATACGACCCGGCGTCGCGTGGCTCGTATGCCTACAGCCAGCTCGCCAAAGAGTTTCTCGAACGGCAGAGCGCCCCGCTCTCTGATGCGGAGCGACCTCTCAGCCAAGGAGCGCCGTAAGTGATCGACAAGCGAAAGGCGCTCGGGCGTGGCCTGGGTGCGCTGATTCCGAATCTGCCCGCTGCCGTTCATCAAACGCCGGTCCTCGTCGATGAGGGCGCGGGGGCAAGTGGCGCAGCGAGCGTCGGCAGTCCGTCCGGCTCGGTCAAGCCGCAAGTGGCGCGGCGAGACTTTTTCTTCTGTCCCATCGAGGAAATCGCTCCGGCGATCGATAACCCTCGGCAGCGCTTCGATGAGCAGCGGTTGGAAGAGCTGGCCGCGTCGATTCGTGCCCAAGGGCTGGTGCAGCCGCTGGTGGTGCGGATGCGGACCCCCGAAGACAAGCTCGGCGAAGGCAGCTTCGTGCTGATTGCCGGTGAGCGTCGCTGGCGAGCGAGCCAAAGGGCCGGTCTTAAAGACGTTCCAGTCGTCGTCAAAGATGTCAGTGCCGCCCAAGCGTTCGAGCTGGCCCTCGTCGAAAACCTTCAGCGCGAAGACCTAAACCCGATCGAGGAAGCCGAGGCCTATCGGCGACTGTCCGACGAGTTTGGCTACACCCAAGAAGAGCTGGCGCGACGGGTTGGACGAGAGCGGGCGACGGTGGCCAACTCACTGCGACTGCTCAAGTTGCCAAACCGGGTGCGCGAACAGGTGGCGACCGGACAACTGGCGATGGGTCATGCGCGGGCGCTGCTCGGGCTAGAAGACACGCGAGCCATCGAGGACAGTGCCGACCACGTGGTCAAAAAGGAGCTCTCGGTTCGGCAGACCGAGGAGCTGGTCCGGCGGGCGCAAAAGCCGTCGGGCAAGGACAAGCCGCAAAAAGAAGAGCCCAAAGCCTCCTCCTCGGTTCGTGATGTCGAAGAGCGGCTCCAGCGAGCACTCGGGGCGCGGGTTCACCTTCGTCAGAAGTCCGCGCAGAGTGGCGTCATCGAAATCCAGTATCACTCGCTCGATCAGCTCGACGGTCTGCTGCTGACCCTGTGCGGCGAACAGAGCGAGTAGCGCGGCCCTACGTCCCGATGATGCGACCGAGACTGCCCGGTTGATACTCGCTACCGATGGCGGCGATCTGGCGAACGTCCGGTTCGACCCCGGGCTCGACATCCGCCAGGGTGGGCAGCGGCGGCACGAAGATGCTGCGCCGAATCCGGCGGTCGAGCGCAATCAGCGGCGTGGCAGCGGGGGCTACCGACGGGCTCTGTTTGGGGTCACGTCCCGTTGGCAGCGAGATTCCGACTTCGGGGACGGCACGGACCGGGACAGCGGGCTGATCGAGGGCCTCGGCATCTGTGGTATCGACCGCGAGCGGTGCGCTGGCCACGCCTTCGCCAAATGACTCCCCTTCAAGCTGAGCGATTTCATCGAGTAGCTCACTTTGCGTCGCGACGTTGGCGAAGAGCTGCCAAGAGGGCAGTGGGGCCAACGGCTCGTCCGGGCTCTGTTCATCAGACGCGGCCATGTCCCCATGTTACCTCGGTCCCCGTGGCCTCGGCTACGTGCGATATAATGACGCATGACCCGAGCGCGTGCGGTCTGCTTGGTGTTCCCACCGCACTGGTACTACGCGGCGGTTCCGGCGGACTTGGTCTATACCGGCTCCTACCTGCTCCGCCACGATGTGCCGGTCCGTCTATACGACCTCTCGGCCGGACTGCTGCATCATCACTTGGCGGGCACCCCCGGCTACGAGGCGCTGCGGCAGCGGGACACCTACCTATCACCCGAGCGCTACAACCAAGCGAGCGAGCAGGTCGAAGCCACGCTGTCGCGACTGTCTGACCGCATGCGCACCCAGTACAGCTTTGGTGCGCTGCGCTTTCCCGAGGTCGATGAGCAGCATGTGCCCTCGGCGCTGGCGGTCGGGCTTCTGCCCCATCGCAACCCGGCGCTCGGGTTTCTGCAAAGCAGCCTCGAGTCGATCTTGCGGCCCGATCCGGTGCTGATTGGGGTGGCACTGGTCCATCCCGACCAGCTTGTGCAGACCCTTTCGCTCGGGCGACTGCTGCGGCAGGCCGGCTACAAGGGTTTTTTGGTGGTGTACGGGGCCCATGAAGACGTGCTGTCCCCGGAAGACCTTCTCGAAGACCTGCTGCCCGCCCCCGGGGAGCCGCTGCACCGCCTGTTTGATGACTTCGACGGGGCCATCATCGGCGAGGCCGAAAGCGCGCTCCGCTTGCTCCATGGGGCGCTCTCGGCGGGACAGTCGCTCGAAGGCGTACCGAGCCTGCTCGCCCCCAAACACGGCCTGTCCGGCGTCCCCACCCGTGGTCGTGAAAAGCTGCGAGCCCTCTCCCGCCCCGAGTTTTCGCTGATCGACCCGAGGGTCTACCCCTATCCCGAGCCGGTCGTCGATGTCCGCATGTCACGCGGCTGCCCCTGGAACCGCTGCACCTTCTGCGCCATCACCATGCATCAAGAGGGCTATCGCGCCCTGCCCGTGCCCGAGGTCGAGCCGGACCTGTTGGCCGCTCACCGCACCCTGCGCAGCACCTTCTTTCGCTTTCGCGACGACCTGCTCACCCCGAAGCAGCTTCAGTCGCTGTCCCAGGTGATGCGGCGGCTGCCGTTTTCCGCGCGCTTTTCGGTGCGCAGTCGCTTCGAGCCGGACCTCACCCGCGAGGTACTGGCCGAGGCGCAGCAGGCCGGGCTTGAAGAAATCTGGCTCGGGCTGGAGTCGGCCTCGCCACGGGTGCGCAGCCTGATGCAAAAGGGCGTCGAGCAGGACGTGGTCGAGCGCATCCTCGATGACGCCGGAGCGCTTGGGCTGCGGGTGCGGGCGCTGTGCCTGCTCGGCTTCCCCGGCGAGACGCCCGCCGAGCTGCGCCACACCATCGACTTCCTCGACCAGCATCAGATGCAGCTTGCCAGTGCCGCGCTGACGCCGTTTCTGCTGATGCGCCGCTCGCCGCTCGGTCAAGATCCCCAGAGCGCCGGGGTTCAGATCCTGCCCGACAAAAGGCCCCGTCACGAGCGACTGAATGCGGTCCTGTCGGCCACCTGGCCCGGTGCCCCCAGCAAGGACCAGCTAGCCGCCCTCCTCGATGAAGCCAGTGCGCGACTCGGCGAGCGCTTTCTCGACATGAGCTATGGCCCAAGTCTGGCCCACGCCCTCATCCACCACTCGGTCCGCCGCCGAGGCTGGCCCAAAGTCGCCACCACCTTGCCGATTGTGATCGACTGACCGCCCCGATAGGGCTTGGAAGGCCCCGGTTTAGGCAGCGGCCACGATGTCGCTCGCGGTCGACGCACTCACGGCGCGGACCAGCCAGCGTTCGAGCTGTTCCAGATCCTGACAGGACACAATTTGCGCCCGGACGCTGTCACTTATGACCAGTCCACGAGCCGACAGCACCGCCAGCAGCGCTTCGGCCTTGCCTTCGGCCTTGCCTTCGGCCTTGCCTTCGGCCTTGCCTTCGGCCTTGCCTACGAGACGACCTTCGCTGCGCAAGCTGGCCTTGAGCAGCTCAAATTCCTGACGAAGCTGCGTCATGATGTCCTGTTCCTCCTTCTGTACATCTACGTCCAAGGCTGCTGCAAAGAAGTAGCGAAACGCTAGCAGCAACGCAACCACTGGCTGCCGCTGCACGTCACCTGTTGGCAGGTTCAAGACTTCTCGCACGGCTCGAAACCTCTCCCAGCGTGATCCCAGCAGTCGCAAAAGGCGCGTCTCAGGCGTCTTCGGCAGCTCGGCAATCACCACCACAAAGAGCTGCAATCCGGGGGCTGCTGCATAAAAGCCAGTGGGCCAGTCAGCCGCCGGCTGGAGCGCGAAGCTACGGATCACTTCCTCGGGTCGACCCGGCGATAGAATCCACAGGATCGGCTTTGGCGGACGCTCGGGCTTGCACCCTCGACGCAGCAAGTGATGCAGGGCGAGCTGTTTGCGCAGGTTGTTATCTATGTCATCGATGGCAGGCGAGTCCGAGAATGGCTCGAACAGGCAGCGCCACTCGGTCATGCGGAACAACAGCCCCAGGTGGGGAAGCTGGTCGGGCGAGGGTCGCTCGGGCAGCGGCTCACAGTACAAGTCGACATACTGCGCGTCGAGCACGGCAATCGGTTTCTCCATCTCGGCTCTGGAGATGGGCTCCAGCGCTTCGAAGAGCAGGTGTTTGCAGAAGAGATCGTGCTGCTCGGCCATGGCTAACTAGCCTCGATTCTGAGCCAGGCCAAAAGACCAGCCTGGATCCCGCTGGGATGTCAAAACAGGGGGACGGCGGGCTTGGAAGGGTCATGCATGACCCCAAACCGGCGGACGGCGGGCTTGGAATGGTCATGCATGACCCCAAACCGGCGGACGGCGGGCTTGGAAGGGTCATGCCAGACCCCAAACCGGCGGACGACGGGCTTGGAAGGGTCATGCCAGACCCCAAACCGGCGGACG
>ERZ724523.639-NODE-639-length-20495-cov-4.096624_pt1 | contig 20495 bp, 19 predicted proteins | sample MGYA00376056_ERZ724523 | MGnify/ENA primary metagenome ERZ724523 (study PRJEB28724, sample SAMN07190888) | wastewater metagenome | isolation source: influent of sewage treatment plant in Hong Hong | place: USA: Christiansburg, Virginia | collected 2016-03-01 ... | reverse complement strand
TCCGCATCACTTTAGCGAGCTACAACGTGGACTCTGTCCGTGCTTCCGACATCACCTACTTCCGGCTGACACGTGGTGAGTAGATATCAAAGCGGATATCACGGGGTAGGTTCCAACCAGAGGGATCAGGCTCTGTCAGTTCTGCCAGGTTGAGATCCGCCATCACCAATCCCTTGGGGGCAGAGAGCCCCGGACAGAGTCCTTGGGGTCCACAAAAGTAACTCTCTCCGAAGTACTCGATGGTCCACGGCGGTTCACTTCCCAATCGGTTCGAACCGCCAATGAACAGTCCGTGTCTGACCGCATCGACGAAGAACTCCTGATGCCAGACCTGACGACTCTTTTTGCCAAAGGTAATGGCCGGACAAAACACCAGCTCTGCACCACCTTCTTTGAGAGAGTGCATGACTCCTTCAAAGTGTCGGTCGTAACAGATCGCAACACCAATGTTCCCGACGCTCGTACGGAACACCGGAAAGTAGGGGTTGCGAGCAATGTTGGCTGGCGATTCTCCCATCTGTCCATCACTCGGACCGTAGTAGAACGTCTCGTGAAACGATCCCCGATCATTGTGTCCGCAGGGAATATGGGTCTTGCGGTACTTGCCGAGGAGTTCGCCATGCTCGTCGATGACCACCGCCGTATTGAAGCGCTTGCCACTGCGGGCGTCGGTTTCAAAGATCGGAGCAATCACGATGATGTGATGATTGCGTGCAGCAGTACGGAAGGCCGAGATGGAGGGACCAATGGCAGCATCCTCCGCAAATGCCAACCACATCGGATCGGTATACAGAGCGAAATACGGAGCGGTACACAGCTCCCCCAGACAGATGACACGGGCTCCCTCTGCCGCCGCCGCTGCGATCAGATCGACGTTGTGATAGACGTTGGCGTTGCGAATATCATCGAGCCTTTGTTGCAAAGTCGGGAGATCCGCAATCTGCGCTGGCATCAGCGGATAAGCATTCTTGGTTTGGGTGAGCGCGCAACGAATCAATCGGTGAGTAGTCATCGCATCACTCCGGTAAACAGACACACTACGTTTTCTAAAGGAGAGAGCGGTTCTTTTTCGTGCAAGGTAAGTAGTCCGGCAAGCCCAGCACTTCCCGTCGCACTCACCGCAATTCCGGTCGCATTTCGTGCCAAGGACTGGGCCGCCAGAATATTGACTTCTGGAACCACTACCGGACGTCCGTTTGAACGAATCATGGCTTGTACCAGCGCCAGCCAATCATAGGTTTCGTCGTCCAAAATGCCATGCGCTGCACTGTGCGGAACGCTTTCCCATGGCCACATGTAGTGGCGCTTGTGAGCGGCGATTTGGTACCAGTCTGGTTCATTGGTCGCCGGAGCAGCGTCATGCAACTCGGCCATCAGTCGTTGATAGGCACGATCGAGCGGTGCCACGGACTCTGTCTGGGCGGTGTAGAAGCGCGGACGCTCTGGCAGGAGTCCTGTTTGCAGCGCAGTTTCCATGGCAAGAGCACACGCTGAAGCGAGTGCGCCTCCGCCAACTTGCACCATGACTCGAGAAGGTGTCCGTCCTATAGCGGCCAAGTCCGCCAACGCCTCCACCAGCAGAGTCTGTCCGCCTTCAATCGTCAGTCCATTGTCTGGACCTTGGCAGCAGAACGGAATGGCCCCATTCCGAACCGCCTCTTGAAAGCGCAGATAACAGGGATCTCCAGGCTCCCCTTGTTGGCGGTGGCAGATCGTGATTTCTGCGGACAGTTCGCGCAAGGAACGAACCACGCTGGGCTCTGCATCGGCGGGTATGAACACCAGAAGTCGTCGTGCTGCGGCGCACGCAACCACAGCGGCTGCCAGGGCCGCATTGCCACAACTTGCAATGGCCAGCGCCGGAGGTGGAGCACTGGAACGCTGTCCAGCGAGTGCCTCACCAACGAGCAGCTCGACCATCAGGCCAAACAGATGTCGACCTTTGTGGGAACCACCGGGGTTGTTGGTTTCGTCTTTGATCCAAATGCCACCGCGCTCATGGAGCCCAAAGTGCTGCGATAGGGAATCACTGCGGAGGAACGGAGTCTGTTGAAAGGAATGACCGCACAGCGCCATGATCCGTTCATCAAGCGACTGCACCACGTCCGAGTACACCTGAGGACGGTTGGCTATCTGGCAGCGATGAAAGGCGAGCATCCGATCGGCGAACCGCAGAAAAGGCTGCGACTGTTGCTCCTGGCCTCGTGGTGAAGGAGTCGGCAACACCGGCAGCAGCACATGATCGCCACCGTCTCCAGCGTGTGGACAAACAAACGGAACCGATCCCGAAGCTGGAACCGAGACTTCACGGCCACAACCGAGACAGCGGAGCCCGATCACGTCGCGCCGTCTCCCGTTGTCCACTGATTCATGGCGGCGATCGCTGCGTCCCATTTCGGCAGGTTGCTACGAAGTCCTCGCCAGAAACGTTGGCTCCGACGGGCCTCGAAGTCTGTCAGCGAGATTCCTTGCTGCTCGACCCAGGTGAAGTAGCCCAAGTTGAAGATGCGGTCGCGGTCACGCAGCGTTAGCTCAGCCATGGAATCGGTGCTCACTCCGAGTAGGTGCTGGCCAAACGTCTCTGCTGCGGCAATCTGATCAAACCCTGATGGGAAGTAACGCCGTTCGGACTTCAGAAGCTCGGAACCGTACATGGCGGCACTGTCGGTTGCGACGGTGACCACTGCCTCATCGTCACCCAGACGCAGATAGCGCGCCGTCTTGATCGCAGCGAGCACGTTACAGATGCCAGAGAATCCAAGGCCCGCCAGCGCCGCAATCAGCTCTGGGGAAAACCGTCGTCGCTCAGCCAGATATCGCTGTCCCTCGGGATGATTGAACAGCAAGTGTAGCCCGTCGGTGCTGTGGTCTGAAACAGCCACCACCAAGTCGGTGTTCATCACATTGTGGATCAGAGGAATGTGCTTGTCGCCGATGCCTTGGATGTTGTGTTCGCCAAAACCGTTCGCGAGCAGCGTCGGGCACTCGGCGGCCTCGACCGCCACAATCCGCGACCCATGTTGTTCCTTGAGGTAGTCGCCCGCGCCGATGGTACCTGCCGATCCCGTTGCCGATACAAAGGCCGAGATTTTCAACCCCGGATGCGACAGCGCCGCTTGCTCCGCCGCCCGCCCGGTACATTGAAAGTGGACCAGGTAGTTTCCGTACTCAGCAAACTGATTGAGGATCACGTTTGCCGGATCTCGCCGTAATTCATTGCACTTGTCGTAGATCTCTTTGACGTTGCTCTCGGTGCCGGGCGTACGCACGATGTCACTGTCATCTGTGACCCAGCTTTTGAGCCAGTTAAAGCGCTCTGCGCTCATCCCTGCCGGCAGAATCGCTACGCCCCGACAGCCGAGGATTCGCGAGATCGCTACGCCCCCACGACAGTAGTTGCCCGTCGAGGGCCACAGTGCCCGATGTCTCGTGGGATCGAACTCCCCCGAAGCGAGCCGTGGCACCAGACATCCATACGCAGCCAGGACTTTATGGGCCGAGATCATTGGAAACCGCGAGCCGAGTAGCACCACAATCGGAGCAGCGACCCCGGTCACTTCGGGGCCGAGCACCAAATGCGCTGGCACTGCTTGGATTCCACGACGACTGGCATCGTTATACCAGTGCACTCGCCATAGGTTGAGTGCATGAGGTGCGTCGGGATCGACCTCACGCAGTGCGGCCGTGATCGATGGAGGAATCAGCGATGGATCGGCAAGCTGAGCAAGCTGAGGCAATTTCACCTGCAGCTCGCGAAGACGGCGCACCGCGTTGGAAAGGGCGACGGAATCGGTTGGGAACGAAGCGGAAGACATGGAAACGTCCTTGCGAAAAAGAGAGCAGGCGATGGGGAAGGAAACCTCAGAGCGCCGTCATGATTTGCCACAGTCGGGAGGCCTCGTGACTCGCCTCCTCGCTGATCTTGGCCAAGTCACCATGGACCAGCACAGCATCGTGAACGACCAGTTGCCCAGCCGTAAATACGTGGCGGACCTGACCGCTTGGACTGCGCACCACTAGATCAGCGGCGCAACCGGGCTGGAGCGGTGCAAAGGGCAGGGCGAAGTGTTCTGAAACAAGTGACCAGCCTGCGTCCACGCGTTGAGCCACCGCATTGTCGTCGTCACCTGCCTCACGGGCACGCAGCCATAGCGCCGATTCTTCATCGGCCATCACCGCAGGATAGCCATCGGTCCCCAGCGCCACCCGTCGTGAATGACGCAAATGGTGCGGATATCCGACACGATTGCCGTGATTGGACCGTGGGTTTTGTACCAGCCACAGCCCCTCATCGGAGCAGCGGCGCACCGCAGGTTCATCCAAATGAACGCCGTGCGCAACGATTGACCCGGCTGGCAGGGCGTTCAGCGACAGCAACCGATCGAGCGGATCGCGATAGCCTCGGCGGCGAGCATCCTCAACGTCGGCCAAGTCCTCGGCTACATGTACGTGCAATTGCGTGCCCAGCTCTCGACACAGACGCCCCGCCGCTCGGATGGTCTCGTCGGAAACTGTGAAGCTTGCATGCAGACCGATGAGCCCTCGTATGTGCGGACGCGTGTTGCTCTGCACAAAGCGCCGGCACTCAGCGAGTCCTGCTACGCCTTCCTCAGCACCACCATTTCGCTCTGTCGCGCCGTAGGTGAGCAGCGCCCGACAGCCTAGCTCCGCACACACATCGCCAAGAACATCCAGCGACCCGACAATCAAACCCGGTGACTCGTGATGATCGACCAGTGAGGTTGTGCCCGATAGCAGAGACTGAGCGACGTAAAACCGAGCTGCAGCCCGCAAAGATGCCTCGTCCAGTGCCCGATCGAGACGCCACCAGATCCGCTCGAGGATCTGCACAAAATTTTCCGGTGGCCGAAGGGGGGCCGGCATCCCCAGGGGAGCCAGACCGCTATATAGGTGTGTGTGCGCGTTTACGCGGCCGGGCTCGATGGTCCCGCCCGCGCAGTCAATGACCGCGTCCGTCTCGGCACGTAGGTCAGATGAAACCGCGACAACTCGTCCCGCTCGAATTCGCACGGAGCGACCGTCTGCAAGTTGAGTAAGCAGCCAATCGGTCATCGCGTGTTATTTCTTGGCGTCACCAGATCCAGGTTCACCGACCGGAGCGATGACAGCGACTGGCGATGGCGTCGATCGCCCCCGGTGGTGCTGCCCCCGTGGAGAGTCGCTCGACTTCTCTTTTTTATCGTCGGTGCTGGCCCCACGAATGTGGAAGCGCTCAATGTGGCCCTGTTCCACATCGAAGCGCTCACGCGGCTTGATGAGGATCTTCTTTTGCAGCCGCTTCTCGAGCGCCTCAATGAACTCGTTGTCGGCCGACGCAAGCAGCTCGGCGATTTCGGGATGGGTGTGGATGACGATCGTGTCATCGGCAAATGCATGACCTTCACGACGGATTTGGCGCAGCACTTCGTACGCGATCGTCGTTTTCGACTTGGTGTACCCCTTGCCATCGCAGTACACGCACTGCTCGGTCAGCATTCGACCCAGCGACTCTCGAGTGCGCTTCCTCGTCATTTCGACAAGGCCAAGCTCCGAGATTTTCGTGACATTGGTGCGTGCCCGGTCCGGCTTGACCGAATCGAGGAACGCTCGCATCACCTTGTCCTGGTTCGCCTCGCGGTCCATATCGATGAAGTCGATGATGATGATGCCGCCGATGTTGCGCAGCCGAAGCTGGTCCGCGACTTCCTTACACGCTTCCAGGTTGGTCTTGGTGATCGTCTCTTCTAGGTTGCGCTTTCCAACGAACTTGCCAGTGTTGACGTCGACCGCCGTGAGCGCCTCGCCTTGATCAATGATCAGCGTGCCACCTGACTTGAGGAACACCTTTCGCTCAAGCGCTCGATCAAGCTCCATCTCGATTCCGTAGGCATCGAAGATCGGCTCACTCGCGTCATACAGATCGATCTTGCTCACGTACTCAGGCATGAAGGTGCTCGTGAACTTGAGCAGCCGGTCATACTCGGGCTTGCTGTCGATGATGAGCTTCTCGACATCGCTCGTGAACAAGTCACGGACCGTGCGCAGCAGCAAATCCAGGTCGTGATAGAGCAGCGCCGGAGCTTTGGCTGCTTCCGATTTCTTTACGATCGAGTTCCATAGCTTGATGAGGAACTCCATATCGGCGCGTAGCTCGGCTTCCTGCACATTTTCAGCGACGGTCCGGACGATGAAACCGGTACCCGGCGGGCGCATCGAGTCGACGATGGACCGCAGTCGCTTGCGCTCCTTTTCAGAGCCGATCCGACGTGAAATCCCGACATGATCGACCGTCGGCATAAACACCAAGTTGCGGCCAGGTAGCGAGATGTACGACGTCGACCGCGAGCCCTTGGTGCCAATCGGCGCTTTGGCGACTTGGACGATGACTTCTTGGCCTGGCCTGAGCAGATCTTCGATTCGCGCATCGCGGCTCTTGTCGTCTTCGCTCTTTCGGCTCGCCTCGTCGTCTTCATCGACAAACAGCGACTTGATGTCCTCAGGAGCGCCACGCACGTCCGCTACATATAAGAACGCCGCTTTGTCGGTCCCGATGTCCACAAACGCTGCCTGCATACCGGGCAGAACTCGCAGCACCTTCCCCTTGTAGATGTTGCCGACGATGCCTCGCTCGCGTCGGCGCTCGATGTAGAGTTCGACGATTTGGCCGTTCTCGACCAGGGCGACCCTCGTCTCGGGTCCGTCGGCGTTGATGACAAGCAAGTTGGGCACGATACCGTATGCCTATGAAAAAAGTTTCATGTTCCACCAACGGCTCTGACACCCATGTCAGGCAGCGGGCTTGCGACGGCTATGGGCCAATCACAGGGAGCGCTTCCGCGTACCACGAGCCAGCGTCTCTTTTCAAGGAAATCGCTAGGTTCTCGGGGGGAGCGATTCGCCTTCACCTGAGCTGGCACACCCCTTGCTCTAGCAATCCATCAAGTAGTTACTTCGCTTAACCTTGGTGCCGCGCTCTCGCACTTACTTTTACTCGCGAGAGCAAAGCAACTTGGAGACCACCCTCAAGCGCTATTTCTAACTCCGCTTGGGGTGGATCACCCGGCAACCTCGCACTTCGGTTCGACGAGTCGGTGAGACGGCCTGCCTGAATAAGGCGGGCCGTTTCTGTTTTGGGGCTCAAACGTCGCGTCAGCTACGGAATCTGCATCCCGCCCGAGACATTGATGGCCTGACCGGTGATGTAATCGGACAGCGAAGACGCGAAAAACAGCACCGCGTTGGCAATGTCTTGCGGCTGACCAAAGCGTCCCATCGGGATGCGCTGAAGCGTCGCTTGTCGCTGATCCTCAGGTACCCCGAGTACATCGCCAGGCTTTTTGGCCGCCGTCATGCGGGTCTCAGTGAAGCCGGGGGCGACGGCATTGCAGTTGACGTGATAGCGAGCCCACTCTTGAGCAACGACCCGGGTGATGCCGACGTTGCCCATTTTCGCAGCCACGTAGTTGATTTGACCGGGGTTGCCACGAATCGCTGCCGTCGAGAAGAAGTTGACGATCTTGCGGTTATAGCGAGGCTGCCCCAGCTCCTCTAGCTCTCTCTTTGCGACTTCACGAATATAAGGAGCCGCCGAGCGGATGCAGTTGAACGTGCCAGTCAGGTTGACGTCGATCACCAAATCCCACCATTCGTCGGGCATCAGGTGGCACATCTTGTCTCGTGACAAGCCGGCGTTATTCACCAATATGTCGAGTTTGCCGAGCGAATCGACCGCCGTCTTCATCAACTGGTCGGTGTATTTCGGATCGGTCACTGAGCCAATCGAGGCTACAGCGCTTCCTGGACGAATGGCCAGGCACTCACGTACGGCATCTTCGGCGGGTTCGCTATCCACGTCGTTGATGACGACGCTCGCACCGGCTGAAACCAAAGAGGTGGCACATACCCGACCAATGCCACGGCCGGCACCGGTTACCACTGCCACTCGATCGTGAAGGAGTCCGCTCAACGCATGAAGCCCGTTCATAGATGTGATCCACCTTTCGCGACAGTTCTAGAGACTGAGCTCCGTCTACTATCACGGCCACGAGGGAATCGACAAATTGCCCTTGCATGACTCTGGCAGCGCCGAAACGATGGCATCAAGTGCGGCATGTGCTTTCGACATAAAGTTCGGGGTGTTATCGATAAAGATGCGCTGCGGATGACCCTCCCAGGCAACAGCAATCCGTTCGTCTATGGCTCGGGCTTCTTCGGCGTTCTCGATGCGCAACGGATTTTGGTGGTTGTAGCCGACCACCGGCGTGCGGAGATGAATCACCGTCGCATAACGACCCAGTTCGGCTTCTCGGGTCGTTCCAAGCTGGGCGAAGAACTGCTCAGACGGACCCGGCCAGTATGCAAGTCCATCGAGAGTACCCCGGTCGCAGATGATGCAGCGAACCTTGGATTCCTCGATGAGCAGTCTTTCCAATTCATGCTGTACGTGAAAGATCGCTCGCTGGGCTGCTCGTCGGGCTGGTTCGCTATCTCGACGAGGAAACCCCCCTGCAAACAGCAGACTGGCGGCCTCGGGCAGTACCGCTATCCCGTGGTTTAACATGCGACTCGCAATGTCCAACACTGCCGTTTTGCCTGCCCCTGGACCCCCAGTGATGACTATCAGTCGTATGGGATCATCAACTCTGGTACCGAAGTCCCCGCCAACCTGATTATGTTCGTCGTGCATTACGAGTCAGCCCACCAGAGCTTGCCTCGCTTGTCAACTCCGCCGCAGTCCCATGAAAACCCGGGTGTTGACGGACAAAAGCGGGCGCACGTAGCATCGTGCCCGGAGGAAAAGGCATTGCTTCATAAACCGCACCGTCCACGTTTCGTCCGGCTTACTGCTGAGAACTGCCGCGCTGTCCTCGGTGCCGGCGCTGAGTTGGAACCGTGGATGGTCATCAGCAACGGGCGTTTCGTCGCCAAACAGCGTGTGACCATGATTGGTCCTCGGGGACGAATTGATGGAGTGGCCGTTGTCGGCCCGCTGGTTGAGGTGACACAAGTGTCTCTCGCCACGTACGACGAGGAAAAGTTAGGCCTCGCGGATGATCCGGGGCGAGGTGTGTTGCTGGTCGGACCTGGCGGTGAAGCGAAAGTCGTGGCATCGGAATAGCCATGTCTGTTCGTATCAATCGTGTCTACACCAAGACCGGCGACGACGGTGGTACCCATCTGGTCGGCGGTCACCGCGTTTCCAAGGACGATCTGCGCATCGAATGCTACGGCACGGTGGACGAACTCAATGCCACGATCGGTTTGGTGCGGCTCTATGCTGGCCGTGCAGAGGCAGCCGAGTTGGACGGCATCCTTGAGCGAGTGCAGAGCGAGTTATTCAATCTCGGCTCTCAGCTTGCAACGCGAGCTGAGGACATTCGTCCCACCCAACCGATCATCTTGCCCCGTCACATCGCACGGCTTGAACAAGAAATCGATCGGTTCAATGATCAGTTGCCAGCGCTGACTAGCTTTGTGCTGCCCGCTGGCGGGGCACTTACCGCTCACCTGCATTTGAGTCGCACCGTTTGTCGTCGCGCCGAGCGCTTGGCTGTGGCCTTAAGTCATCGCGAGCCACTTGCAGTCGAAGTGGTTCACTATCTAAACCGATTGAGCGATGCGCTCTTTGTGTTTGCCCGTCATGCGGCACGGATCACCGGCCAGCCCGAAGTGATGTGGAAGCCTGAAAGCACCTAGGCAGGTGTTTCCATGAAACACGCCGCTGCCGAGCGACACCCTACTCCGCAAGACGTAACGTAGCCAACCAGTCCCCCTCCGGGTCGGTCCGTGCTGTCGGCAACTGGAGACATGCTCAGCGCAGAGTTTTCTCGCCTTATCAAGGCAACGACTGTCCACACAGCGAAATCCAGTGCTTTGAGGTTGATGGGTTCGCAATGCCTACCAAATTGCCCTTCGGTCCGATTTCAGCTCAGCCTTTCTTTCCGTCGGAGAATGTCTACCTTAAATTGGGAAAGGTTTTGCCCGATTCCGAGAGAAAAAAGAGCGCCAACAAGCAAAAACTTCCTTGACGTGCGGGTAGGTGATTCGCAGAATGCCCGTGCAAGTCAAGGAAATTCTTAGCGTTTTTCCGAGTGAGGTTGAGTCTGCTTTGACCGAGCTTGGAACTTCGGCACCACCAAGGAGAACATCATGGGTACTCTGCTTCGCACGCTGGCTCTCGGACTCGCCTTCACTGCAACCGTTTCGGGCTGTGGCAACGGCGTCGACGACACCGATATCGACTCACTTCCAATCGTCACCGAGGATGACAAGGCTGATACGACGGGCAGCCAGCTTACTTGGGTGCGACCCAGCTCCTTCCCGGTTTACTGCTTCGCATATCCCTGTGCGACCAAGCAGGTTGCCGAAGTAAATGGCGGAGAGTCGCGGCTCATCTATAAGTACGACTGGCGTGCCCTTAAGCTCTCTAGCACCGAGCTTGCTACCGCTGAGGCCAATCATTTCAACATGATGCTTCGAGGCCGTTACAACACTGTCAAGGTGTCGGGTCAAGCGATGACGGTGCTGCAAATCTCGCGGGCCAGCATGAAGGTCAGCACCGGCTCTGATGACAACCCCGAGAAGGACGGATTTTACCTGACGAAGGAAGCACCGTGCGCCAAGCAGCCCTGTGCGCTTGTTCAAGCACAACTCGTCAATAAGAGCGCGGCCCCCGAGTTGTGGAACAGTATCGATCTCAGCTGACTCGGTCTCAGCACTTCGGCACAGCAGGCGCTTACCTCCGAGATGCAAGACAAGACCGGCAAGGTGTACGTCAGCCAGGCGACCACTCCAGCGGGCGGCAAGCAGATCAGCCAGGCTTACCGAGACCTCAAGGCCGCCGCTCTAAAGTAAGCGCATCGGTCGATTGCGACACCGTATTCGCCAGCGCTGCCACCGGAAACCGAACAATTCGGTGGCCAACTGGAATCGCCCGTGTAGGATAGACTCTCGACGGTAAGGCTGAACAATCAGCCGAGCAGGAGGTCGTTATGTCCACGCTGCGCGAGAAAGACGAACAAGCTGCCCAAAAGAAGGGGCTGATGGCCGGGGCAGCCGTCGTGGCCAGCGGTGCCGCAGTTGTCGTCGGGGCCCCGGTCCTCGGGGTGCTCGGTCTTATTCCTGCCGCCTATCTCACTTATGACTGGTTCATGTTCCGCGCCAAGCGAGGCATGCGCTTTTAGCGTCGCGGTCGCAACGAGGACACGTGAGCCTTTGTCCAACGTGTAAAGCCAGCTTTGTCGGGGGCGAGCAGTTCTGCCCACGGGATGGCACGCCGCTGCGTCCGTCTCTTCCCGATGATCCTCTCTCAGGACGAGTCCTGTCGGGGCGTTATCGACTTATGGAGCTGATCGGTCGTGGTGGGATGGGGGCCGTTTATCGTGCCCACCATATCCTGATGGACAAGCCGGTGGCGGTGAAAGTCCTGCGCGCCGAGCTGGCAAGTGATACCGAAGCAGTTGCACGATTCCACCGAGAAGCACGCTCGGCGTCACGGCTCGATCACGAGAGCATTATCCGGGTCACTGATTTTGGACAGACCGACGATGGTTTGCTGTTCCTGGTCATGGAACTTCTCGACGGAGAGAATCTGGCTCAAGTGCTCAAGCGTGGGTCACTATCGTGGCGACGAGCTGCGACGATTGGGCGTGATATTGCCATGGGGCTTGGTCATGCGCACGAGCAGGGGGTGATCCATCGTGACCTTAAGCCAGAAAACGTGGTGATTCTGGTACGTGGCAAAGGCCGCCAGCTTGTCAAAGTGCTCGACTTTGGCCTCGCAAAGCTAATGCACGAGGTGGGTCCGCAGGGCAGTGGGAGCGATGAAGAAGGACAAGGTCGTTCGCTGACTCGTACTGGTGTGGTGTTTGGAACCCCCGAATACATGTCACCGGAGCAAGCGGAAGGAAGGGCGCTCGGGCCGCATACCGACCTGTATGCTCTCGGGGTTGTGCTGTACCAGATGGTGACCGGCAACCTGCCGTTTTCGGCCCCGACATTTATTGCGCTCATTGCCAAGACCGTTCACGAGCCACCACCACTGCCAAGCCTGCAAGTACCCAATGGAAAGCTGCCAAAGTCACTCGAAGAGCTGATTCTGCGCTGCTTGGCCAAAGCACCCGACGATCGTCCGACCAACGCCGAAGAGATCGCCGACGAGCTGGATTCCATACTGGCACAGAACCTCGAGGACATTGCAGATGACGGTCCGGCGGCTTCGACTGCGGTGGCCAAGCCATCTCCATCCCAACCACCAGCCAGTGCGTCCAAACCAACACCTCCTCAGGGAGAGCCTCCGCCCGGTGGTGTAGCGAAGACGGTTCAGCGTGTGGCAGCACCGGCTCGAAGCGGAAAAGCCACAACGCCGGCTCCTTCGACCGCCGCCGTAGCGAGTGCGTTTGAAGCTCTCGGTAAGCGTGGGCAGCCGATCAGTGGTTCGCCAAAATCCATGGCTGTGCCGATCGCGGCGGCTGTTCCATCGCAAACGGCAGATGGCGGAGTCGATGAACTGGCCTCAGCATCACCCATTGCGCCTAGCAACGCAGCCGCGTCGAGTCATACTCCGCTAGAGCCAAGCCCACCACCCGACGAGTTTCGGGGCCGCACAGAAGCTGTGCCACAGGCAGAAAGCCGAAGCAGCGTCAGCAGTGGTCCGGTCCGAGTTCCGCATCGTCCGTACTGGATTGTTGGCGCGGTATTGGTGGCATCGCTAGTTGGTGCCGGAAGCTACCTGGGGCCCAAGCTCGTGCGTAGGAGTTTGACGACGAATCTTGAGGAAAATGACGATCTGCGCCAAGCTCGACTGTTGCTAGCCTCGGATAAGAGCAATGCGGGCACCGAAGCGGCGATCCGCAAGCTCCTCTTGGTCCGACAAAAACAAGAAAACGCGGAGCTGCATCGTCTGCTGAGCGGTGCATACGAGGCCCAAAACAACCGACTGCGTGCTCTTGGACATATGCATCTTGCGGTACAGAGGTCGCAGACGATGATGGAGCGGACGCAGTCGCAGCTAGCGCTGGCACAGTTGCTGTCACGAATGGGGCATGGACAGGAAGCCTGTCAGACCACCCACCGACTGCTGCACGAGCGACCAGCGCCGACGGGCGAGATCAAGGTTCATGCACTGGCGTTGGTATCAACGCTCAAGTGTGACGTGAAGTAACAGGCTGACCGAGCACCGCAGCGGGAGTCTACATCGTTCACTTTTCGGGTACCGCAAGGCTGAGGATCATGCCGCCAATCATCAGTCCCGACACGGCATAGCCCGGTGCCCAAAGCCCAATTGTGGTAAGCACGCAGCTTCGCCCCGCATTGGCGGTCGCTGTACACGGCATACCACCGGGGTTGATGGCGAGAGACGAGTCGAGCCTCTTGTCGAAATAGTGCGCGGCAATGCTCCCGCCGAGGATGGCAAAGCCAATCGATCCAAATACGGCGGCCAGAGCCTTCCGGCGGCCAGAGAGTCCGCGACGACTTATAGGGTCCGAGACGGGCGGTGGTTGCTGCCAGGTGGATGGAGAGAACTGTGGGTAAGAGCTCGGCTGCGGATATTGGATGGCACCGCCCGGCGGCAGTTGCGGAACATTGGACGTCGTCGCAGGCGGCAGACTGCCTATCGGTGGTGGCAGCGGAGGAGGCAGTGCACCGGATGGAACGGTCGAAGCTGGCGCGCCTATTGATGTGGGCGCAAGCGGTGCTGGAGGAGGCACCGTCACTCGTGGGGCAGGCATGGGCACAAGCTGCGGACGGCTGACCACCGGTTGTTGAGTTGGTGCTGTCACCTGCGCAGGAGTGGAAGCCAAGGCGGGAGGCGTCGTCAAGAGCGGAGGAACCATCACTGGCTCACTGCTCGGTGCCGGAATCGCCGGAGGACCACTCTTCGCCGCACCATCGAGCAGTTCGTTGAGCTGAGCGTCGGCGTCCTGTCCTTTGCGGTAGCGTCCAATGATCTCGCTGACAGTGCTCTGGATCAGCAAACCCAGCTTGGTTTCGTCGCAGTCGGTGCACAGGTTCTCAACATCAAATACCTGACGGTGACGACCATCGTACAGGTGCATCACAACCCGCTGGTTCTGCTTGTTGCCGACTTGGAAAACATCACCGCTCAGCACCACGAAGGCTTGGTGTTGGCGAGCTAGCGCTGATAGACAAGGCGAGGTCCGACAGCGACGGTCTGCATCGGCCAGCGTCGATTCAACGATCTTGAAGTCCTTGCGGCTGACAAGTTGCTCTCGGACTAGCTCGCTGGCGACCCGATCAAGAGCCAACCCACGCTGCACGGCCAACCATAACAGCGGCTCCTCTCCCTCGGCAAATGCCTGCCGCGCCAGTAGCACGGAAAGCAGCAAGCACAGTACAAGCCAACTCGATGACCTATGGCAGTGTCTGCTTTGCGGGATCGGGTTCTCTGGGGCTTGGTACATGAGCAGTGTGGTCTCGCAGATCTCTTCACCCAGCATAATCCGAAATCGCGTCCACACGCGAGGTCGGATTTTGCCAAAAAAATCGCTGACTTATGGCCACTTACAGGTCTCATCCCGAGCGAACGTCCCGGCGCGCTGCCGAACGCACTTGGAAGGTCCAGACGACCCCTTCGCTGCTGGGGACTCAAAGAAAGTCATGATAGCATCGCAACAAATGTACTCGTATTCCCGGTGTCGAGCATGGCTGCGTTCTGCGTCGGGGCGGGTAGGCTGGCTTCTCTTTTGTGGACTGGTCGGCTTTACCGTCTCCTTCACCGCAAGCTGCATCGTTGTGGACCCGCTCTACTGCTCTTCCAATGCCGAGTGCGTTCAGGAGGGCAGCGACTCGCCGATGCAGGTTTGCCATCCGAGCAAGCACACCTGTGTCCCGTTCCCGATCGGCACCTGCTTTTTCGATTCGGACTGCACCTCTCCGACGGCTAGCCGCTGCGATACGACCGTGAACAAGTGCGTTGCTTGTCGGGTTGGCGATCTATCGGACAAGTCTTGCGAATCGATCGGTCTGGGGGGCAAGACCCAGTGCATTGAAGTGAGCGGCGTGGCGCAGTGTATCGAGTGCCAGACGAACCAGGACTGCCCTTCTGAGCGTCCGATTTGTGATCGGACCAGTTGCAGAGCATGCCGTGAGCACAACGACTGCGAGGGAACGCTCAACTGCGAAGGCGGCGTTACTTGTACTGATTCAATGGTCTGCATCCGCGAAGGTGACTTGCCCGAAGGCCGCGCCGGAAGCTGTGCCTGGAATGGCCCCGGTTCGACGGGACGCGTGGTCTATGCGCACAACGCAAATGCTGGATGCAGTGACACAGACCCTGCATTCGGATTCCGCTTCAGCGAGCCTGTATGCAACCTGACCAGAGCGTTTACGTTGGCCCGCGATACCGGCCGCCGCTACATCCGCGTTTTGGGAGCGAACTACGACCCGGTGAACGCACCCATCTCATACGGCAACTTTTCATTTATTGGAGCACCCGGTAAGAGCTATCCAACAATGGCAACAATGAAAGGGCGTGGCCTATTGTTTGATGTTCGTGATACCGGGAGGCTCACCATCGAGCAGCTCGACATGACCGAGCAAAACGTCGACACCATCGCGCTGATGTGTACGGGTAACGGTATTGATAAAGTGGCTGGACTGTGGTTTTGGCGCAGCATCCTGCGAGGATCGACGACACCAGCTTTCCTGGGTGCGCAAAAGCCCGCGATCTCGCTGAACGACTGCAGCACCCGCATCGAACAGAACATCATTGGCGTGAGTCAGCTGAGTGAGGCGGTAACACCATCAATGGCACCGGCTCACGGTGGCGGCATTAGCATCTCGGACAAGGGACAAAATACCAAAACGGGCTACAACATCGAGAACAACCTGATTGCGGGCAACATCAGCACGGCTGTCGATCTGCTCAGCTCGTTGAGTCCAAGGGTGCTGATTCGCTTCAACACCATTGCCTACAATGGCCGTCAGCCGAGTGCGCGAGTTGGAGGCATTCAGTGTCGACCGCTCTTGATGTCGAAGTCGATTGTCAACAATAACATCTTCTTTGGCAACTCGACGGTCGCAGCCTCACAGATCAGTTATGCCGATGGCTGTGCCTTTGCCGATACCGTAGTGGGGAGCGCCGATTCCTGTGCAGAGCAAGGCTTGCGCAAGAACAACCCCGAATTCGATGCTAACTTCGCGCTCAGCGACAGCGCCGCCAATCGTGCGTGCTGCATTGACCAGGTTACACAGCCGGTGGGCGAAATCTATCCTCAGCTTGATTTGAAATACCTCACTCGGCCCAGCGGAAAAAGCTACGACATCGGTGCTTACGAGTTGCAGCAGATAAAGTAGTTCTGCGATGAGCATTAGCCTTCAATGACCGCCTTGCTCGACACGCTGCGACGGAGTGCTGGTCGGCCGTTTGATCTACTCGGCGTAGGCGAGTGTTCACTTGATCTCGTCTATCAGATACCGCTTCGGCTAGGCGAACCGCTTCCCGATAAAACCTCAGCGACGGCCCATGAAGTGCTTGGCGGTGGGCAAGTTGCGACGGCTTGTGCTGCCGCAGCGAGGCTGGGTCGACGAGTTCGGTTTGTCGGAGCGGTCGGGATGGATGGTGCCGGTCAAGCGCTGCTGGCGGAGCTAGCCGCCGATCGAGTCGAAACAGCTAGCGTTCGTCGCTGCCTTGGCACCCAGACTCGTACAGCGCTGATTCTGTCGGGCGAGTCCGGCGAGCGTTCCATTATCGAGTGGCGGGATCGGGCGTTGTGTCTTCCGCCAGACCATGTGCCCGTCGAGCTCATTCAGAGTTGTCGTGTGCTTCACTGCGATCTGTTTTTTCCCGAAACATCGGTGCGTTCGGCGACGCGGGCTCGCGAAAGTGGCTTGCTGGTATCCATTGATCTCGACCGGCCCGGACCCCTCGCCAGCGAACTTATCGCGCTGTCGGATCTTTGCGTCGTATCAGAGCGCTTTCCCTCGCTGCTGACTGGCTTGGGTGATCCTGAAGCGGCGGCAGTGGAACTTTCGAAAAGAACGATGGGCCGGGTGATCGTGACTCACGGCGAGCGTGGCTGTTGGCTGGTCACCGGTTCTTCGGTTGAACGATTGTCAGCGTTTGTCCCCCCGCAGATCGTCGATACCACGGCCTGCGGTGATACCTTTCATGCAGCATTGATCGTTGGATTGCTCGATGCGGCAGACGCGGGACAGCACGATGAAGAGGCTTCGCTACGGTCAGCGGTGCGATTTGCAAGTGCGGCGGCGGCTCTCAAGTGCAGAGATATCGGACGACGAGGCTGCCCGGACCGAGCGCAAGTAGCTCGCTTTCTGCGCGATGAGCGTGGGTGAGTTACCAGCCGCCGAAATGAATTCCTGCGCCGAACACGACGAATAACACCGCCGTCAGGGTTACCGCTCGGATGTGCCAGGCCAGCTTGGGTAGCGTCTCGCGACTTAGCGTCGGAATGATTCGCAGCCGGGCATGGAGCGCCAACATCACCGTCAGCAGCAAAAGGCCCAGCTTGGCCACGACGTAAGTCGCAACAGGCGAGTCGAACGCCAACAATCGGCGCAGGTCAGGAAAGAAGCGACTGGTCAGCAGCACCCCGGTCAACACCTGAACCAGCAGCGCTGGAATCCCCAGCCTCTCGAATCCGCTCTCAAACTCACGGATGACGTCAGGGCTGCGGTCTTGCAGCGCCCGCGGCAGGACCGCAAGTGCCAAGACGAGATGTCCACCTGTCCAAATACAGGCACCCAATAAGTGCAGCACGATCAATAGTTTTGCGTTCACGACGCTGAGCATAGGACTTCCGTGCAGCCAATTGAAGGATTTCCGATGCCTATTTGCGAGCGGACGTGCGTGGCCGTTGACAGCAGAGGCGTGAGCTTACTAATTTCCGCACTCGTTCGTAGGCTTGGCAGCTCGACGGTGGCCGGACCTTTTTTCGGACCCCGATAGCGAGCGCAAGTGGTCAAGGAGCAAGGTAGTGATGGCAAAGTCGGTCTTGGGTTCGGTAGTGCGGCTGGCGAGCATGATGCTGCTCGTCTCTGCGATTCTCTCCGGTTGCTCGAGCAAGGGTGGAACGAACATGCCGCCGCCAAGCGACAACAAGGGAGACATGGCACTTTCACCGGCGTGTGCCTCGATGAAGTGCGAAAATCCGGCGGCAATTTGCTGCGGTGGCGAGCCCTGTGTCGACATCACTGCCAGCACCGACAACTGTGGTGGTTGCGGCAAGAGTTGTCGGACACGAGAGTCTTGCAATAACGGAAACTGCGTCTGCCTCGGCGGTGGAAGGGTTGCAACGTGCCCGGCCAGCTCGGCGTGCTGCAGCGATGGCTGTCACGACGTCGCGTCGGACGTGCAGAACTGCGGCGGCTGCGGTGTGGCATGCAAAAAGGGCGAGCTGTGCGAGAGCGGTCAGTGCAAGTGCGGCCCCTCTGGGATCTCGTGTAAGGCCGGTCAGGTTTGCTGTGGCGCGGTCTGCAGCGATAACCAGAACGATGCGAACAACTGCGGCATGTGCGGCAAGGCGTGCAAGCCCGGCAAGGCATGCAAAAACGGTCTGTGCGAGGGTGAGTGCATTGGTTGCGTGGCAGGGGAGACTTGTTGTGATGGCAAGTGTGTCAACCTGCTCAACGATCGCGACAACTGTGGACGCTGCACCAACGCCTGCAAGGATCTCTTGGGAATCCCGCTGCCGTGCCTGTTTGGCATCTGCGCAGGCATGAAGTTTGACATGGGCACGGACACGTAAGAGCGAGTGAGCCGATGGGTATTGCACTTCACGTCAACATCGATCACGTCGCGACGCTTAGGCAGACACGCGGCGTGAGTTATCCCGATCCGGTCTGGGCTGCTTCACTGTGTGAGTTAGCCGGGGCCGATGGCATTACCGTTCACCTGCGTGAGGACCGCAGGCACATCCAAGACCGTGACGTCGATCTACTACGCAAAACGGTGCGTGGCGTGCTGAACCTGGAGATGGCGGCAACGCCCGAGATGGTCGACAAGGCGATCGCGCTGCGGCCCGATATTGTCACGTTGGTCCCGGAGCGTCGTGAGGAACGCACCACGGAAGGTGGACTTGATGTAGCCGGATCGGCGCGACTGGTCGTGCAAGAAGCGGTGGCGGCGCTTCACGATGCCCGCATTGCGGTGAGCCTGTTCATTGCGCCCGATCTGAGCCAAGTTCGGGCCGCCGCACAACTTAAGGTGCCACGCATCGAGCTTCATACCGGACAGTACTGCGAGGAGACACTCAAGTCGGGTCACTCTACGCACTCGGCTCGCGAACTGGAGCGTCTGGCGCAAGCAACCGAGGATGCGATTCGACTAGGCATGCACGTCGCTGCGGGACATGGACTCGACTATCCCAACGTCGTGCCCGTCGCGAGGATCGCCGGAGTCGAGGAACTAAACATCGGCCACGCCATCATCGCCAGGGCTGTCCTTGTGGGCATGGACCAAGCGGTGCGCGATATGATCGCATTGGTTAGACAAGACACATGACGACCCAGGACAAGATTGCCGCATTCCTCGCTGCTCCGCTGTTTGCGGTGGCTGGCGCAAGTAACGATCCCGACAAGTTTGGCTATCGTTGTTTCGTGGCGCTCAAGAACTCGGGCCGCAGGGTGCATCCGCTGAACCCGCGCACGCCCGAGATTGCCGGTCAGCCTGCATTTGCTTCCATCCGGGAGATTCCCGGCCAAGTGGTGGCTCTCTCAGTGGTCACTCCACCTTCGATCACGGAACGTATCGTCGAAGAAGCGATTGCCACCGGGGTGCGCTGGGTGTGGATGCAGCCAGGTGCCGAGAGCCAAGCCGCCATTGCCCGCGCTGAACAAGCTGGCCTGCAAGTCATCGCAGGGGGCCCGTGTGTACTCGTCGAGTTGGCGAAGTTGCGGGCCTAATGCCCCTGGTACCCAATCTCCGCCAGGTACGCTGCGTGGACTCGCCGCGATTCCTGGGCCGCTTGTGGCTGGTCCAGCTTGTCCATCACTTTCGCTAGCTCGGCATGAATCAGCGATAGCAAGCGACGATCGTGCGGCACCGCCAGTTGCGCGAGCGCTCGGCTTAGACTCGCCGCTGCTCGTTCGACTTGAGCAAGCTGTAGTTGGGCTCGACCCAGCGCGAGTAGTGCCCAGCTCTCTCCATCGACCAGCAAGATGCCAGGGGCTGCGCTGCGCACCAGATCGATGGCTAGCTGCGCGGTGAACATGGCGGCCTGCGCCTCTCCGGCCTCTAGGTAGGCCTGGCTTAGCACGACCAGCGTCGACAAGCTTGCCGGCCCCAGCTTGCTGGAAAGCGCGTCGCATTCTCGGAAACACGCCATCGCGTCTGCCGTCTTGCCGATCTGACGGTGAGCAATCGCCAGGTGAGCCAGCAGTCTCACCCGGTCATCGTTTTGGTGCCGTAGCAGGCTGCGATGGAGAGTGAACGCCGTCACCGCATTGTCTGCCTGCCCGACTTCCAGATACGACTCCCCAAGCACCGATAGGACTCTCGCACTGTCGAACATCTC
>ERZ724523.635-NODE-635-length-20526-cov-4.392653_pt1 | contig 20526 bp, 15 predicted proteins | sample MGYA00376056_ERZ724523 | MGnify/ENA primary metagenome ERZ724523 (study PRJEB28724, sample SAMN07190888) | wastewater metagenome | isolation source: influent of sewage treatment plant in Hong Hong | place: USA: Christiansburg, Virginia | collected 2016-03-01 ... | reverse complement strand
GGTATCGCGGCGCACTGGAAGTACAAAGAGGGCAAGCCCGGCGGCAGTGATCCCGAGGACAAAAAGTTCGCCTGGCTCAAGCAGCTCATGGAGTGGCAAAAGACGCTCGCGGACCCGACGGAGTTTATTGAGACGGTCAAGGTCGACCTGTTCGCCGACGAAGTGTTCGTGTTTACGCCGAAAGGCGACGTCAAAGGCCTACCGGTGGGAGCAACGCCGGTGGATCTGGCCTACTTGGTCCATACCGACGTCGGAAATCACTGCTCGGGGGCGCGGGTGAACGGCCAGTTGGTCCCACTGCGCTACAAGCTGCGCAACGGCGACACCGTCGAAATCGTCACCAGCCCGAACCAAAAGCCGACCAAAGACTGGATCAAGTTCGTCAAGACCTCGTCGGCGAAGGCGAAAATTCGCCACTTCATGCGCACCGAGCAGCGCGAGCGGGCGAAGGCGCTGGGGCGTGATCTCCTCGATCGCGAGCTGCGCCAGCACGATATGACGTATGCCAAAAGCGAGCGGTCGGGTGACCTTGTACACGCCGTAAATGAGCTTCGTCAGCAGAGCGTGGACGAGATGCTGATGAACATCGGCTACGGTCGCCTGTTGCCGGCTGATGTCGTCGAGCAGCTCCTACCGGAAGGCCAACGCACGGTGCGCTCCGGCAGCGAACCAACGACGCGCCTACCCAGCTTGGCGAAACGCTCACCAGGATTGAAACCGCCGGGCATTCGAGTCGCCGGGGAAGACGACGTACTGGTGCGCTTTGGCAAGTGCTGTTCGCCTGTCGCTGGCGACCCGGTGATCGGGGTGATCACGAGGGGCCGGGGCGTCACCGTTCATGCCAAGACCTGCTCGACCGCGATGGAACAGCCCGAGGAGCGCCGGATTGACATCGAGTGGGATTCCGAACACAAAGCGGCACGACCAGCGACGGTGCAGGTCGTCTGTGCGGACAAGCCGGGCATCCTGGCGCTGCTATCGCAGACCTTCCACGATCACGGGCTGAACATCTCGCAGGCCAACTGTCGCACCCTAGACGACGACCGGGCAGTCAACACCTTCAAGGTCACCGTCGTGGACGTCGATCAACTGCAGAAGATCATTCGCGCTCTTCAGAAGTTACAAGGCGTATTCGCGGTCCAGCGCATGTAGCAGCCGTCGTCGCTCCGGCTTCGGTGTAACATGTCGGGATGGTAGACGCTGCGCCGCAAGCTAACCGGTTGGTTGCGCTAGGCCCGCTACGACTTACCAACAACATCGTTGCCGTTGGAGAAGCCGACGTTGCCCTCCGCTACCAACCCTAGGTCGGTGCCGATTCGATGAGCACAACGGCCATACCGAGGCAGGAGCGCATGGGGGTCTTTTTCCTCGGCGCGGTGCAGTTCGTCAACATCCTCGACTTTATGATGATTTAGTCGCCGGGCCGCCCTAGCGCCCGTCGCTGTAACACGTCTTTCGCCAAAGCGTGTGCCTTTTCTGTGCCGCTTCGCGGGGACGCCCTACCCACTATCTGCGACGGCCACAGATGCTTGACCATAGCCAGTACCAGGTAGCATCATTTGAGCCATTTTAGGATGTGATTCTGCATATGTTCTGAGAGCTGCTGATCGATGAACTCTTCAAGATACTCGGGATTTGGCTCTCGTCGATTGGCTTCGCGGTGCCACTTAATGCTCTCATATTTTTTTGGATCTTGAAACGTAGCCAAACCAATACCATGACGGTCGACTTCGTCCAAGCAATGGGCAAATTCACTGCGCTCCAGCAAAGTCTCATTTTCGATGTGAAATAGAACGTAAGAACGATGAGCAAACCTAGAGTGAGCAACTGCTTCCAAAACATGCGTTACGCTCATCTCTCCTCGTGGTTTTACTTCAAATGTCCATATGTCAACTTGCTTCTGCGAAAGGTATTTGTAGGTTTTTCTGGTCACTGCGCACAGGTCGGGTTGCGACCACTTACCGAGTAGCTTTTTCCCCTGCGATGCAGTGATTTCAATGAGCAATTCATCAACGAGCCAGTCCGTTTTCCAATTCCTGGAAATCGTTTCCTTCAATGGCACATATAGATCTTTCTCAGCGGCAAAAAGAGATTTTGATGTCAATCTTACACTTCCACCTTTTCCTGAGCCAATCGTCACAAGATCGTCTTCTATGAGCTGCTCTCGTATTTTCCAATATTTATCGTCGGGCCATCCTAACTCTTCACGAAGAGCTTTGTTTCCTGCAGCCCCGTCCAGAGAAGTCAGTTTCTGAATGAATTTCTCTTGATCACTAATATTTGCCATGGGTCGGTAGCTCCATTGATTCAACAAGTTGCGTTGCTTGGGCCTGTTCTACTTCGTAAAGCCGACTCAGTGCAATCCGCATTACGTCGGATACGCCGTAGCTGGTGCCGTGTTCTTTGGATAGGCGCTCGACGAGCCAGGCGATGGCTTGTTTTTCGCTTGGGGTGACGCGGAGGGTCGGGAGGCGTTCGGTGCGCTTTCCTGGGGTCGAAAACAGCGACATGCGGCCTGAATACCACTCCGTGGCACGCGTCACGCGGTGCGATGAGGCGCAATTTTGGCTCGCAATGGCATGCAAATTGGCATACATCGAGCGCATGAGCTTGCAATCTGATGGGCTTCCGACTGGTGCCGTGACCTTCGACCTCACCGATGAAAAAGAACGATTCATCGTTGGGGTGATTCAGCGTTTTTTTGGCGAGCACAAGCGGTTGTATCGGGTGATGGCGATGCGGCGGGCGGAGGTGGTCGAGGACGGGAAGCGGCGGCGGCTGGTGCTTCAGGCTGTGCGGGAGCAAGCGGGGACGAAGCGGCCCAAGTGGCAGGTGATCGCATGGGACATCGACGGGCCGGGGGTGCGATTTTATCCGCGACCGACGAAGGCACAGATGCTGGCGCTGTTTGCCGCGTTTGGGACGACTCGTTGACAGCTCGTTGACACTTCGGACCGCTGCCCGCAACGGCTACTCATTGAGTCGGCCAAAGTCCCCCATCATCGCGATGACAAGCTGATACGCCAGCCACTCGATCGCCGCTCGCTCCTCGCGCGGCCACTTCCCGCATAGCGCCTGGTCCATCGGGTCGGCAGCTAGGTGTCGGAACAGCTTACCGACGCATGCCGCAGCAAACCCCGGCACATCGCCCGCAGCCTGCCCCCGCGATAGTCCGACGAAGATCAGCCGCGACAAGAGCCGTGCGACATTGTGAAGTGGCCCTTCCTCGCCCGTCAGCTCGTACTGAAGGTCGCGCTTGAGGTCGGGCCGATGAAACTTGATGTACTCGGGCATCCGTCGCCGCATCGTGCGCTCGGCAAACTGCTCGATGCGAGGCCAGTTGGTGACTCGACGGGGCTGCTCGGGCTTTCCGGGGCTGCGCTCGTCTTTTTGCGACGCTGGCTCGGCGCGAACGGGTGGCTTTGGCGGATTCGCGGGGCGCGGCGGTTCGGCATGGGGTCGCTCGACGCGCAACCCGGCATGCGCGGGCGGCTCGGAACTCCGCACCGTGGACGATCCCGACGACGAAACCCATGGTGGCGGTTCGGGCGTGGTCGGGCGGGCGACCGGCGACGGATAGAGCGGCGCGGACGACTCAAGAAGCGACTCGTAGTGCTCGCGCTGCCGTCTCAGCTCGTCGAGAAGTTCCTGCTCTCGCTGCTGCTGCGCTCGCTGCGCCCGCTCGACCCGCTGCGTCAGCTCGGCCACTTCACTGCGCAGCGCGTTTCGCTGCCCTTCCAGCGTGACGAGGTGCTGATGCTGCGAATCCTGCTCGCGCAGCGCAGTTTTCAGCGCCGCTGCGTCCCGCTCATGCGCCGCGACGACGTTCGCCAGCGTGGCGTGCGCCGCATCGTGCCCCAGCTCCGACGCAAAGCGCTGCCGAATGTCGAGCAGCTCGGCCACCGTCGCGGACAAACGCTGCTCCAGCGCCCGCACCACATCCAGCAGCGAGCCCCGGTCATTTCGTCGCCCACTCCGCCGGTGCCTGTAGGCGAGCGTCCGACAGCTCGGGCGACAATACCGGCGATCGATTCGACCCGATGCGGGCATGTCGCCGCCACAAAATGAGCAAATGCGCGCTCGCAGCATGAAACCCCCGTCCAGATTATCGGCACGCCGAGCCGTCAAGTGCTGTGGTCCAGGTGTGGACCATCGGTAAACTCAACCCGATCGGCACAGGCTTGCTCGCGCACTGTCCCGGTGGGCCGCTGGGACTGGCGGGCGGCAAAAGAATCGTGACGGGCTCATGTACAAAAGCGGTGGCGGGCTGACCGGGCCGGGTCTATAGACCCCCTTCGCATGGCGGGCCGCTTCGATACGTCGTTCAAAGAACTGGTGACGCATCACTTCGTTTCGCTGCTGCCGTGGCTTTTGCCCGGTGTGCGCGGTGAAGTGGTGCGGCTTTCCGAGGAGCTTCCTTCGACGCTGCGTCGGGCCGACCTCATCTTTCGCAGCGAAGCAGACGGAGCACCGCCGACGCTGTATCTCATCGAGTGTCAGTGCCAAGGCGATGCCGATCTGCCGCTCGATCTGCTGCTGCGGGCGGCGCTGGCGCATCGTCAGTATCGGTTACCCGTCGAGACGGTCCTGCTCGCCTTTACGCCCCAAGCATCCATCCCAGACGAATACGTCTTTGGCGGTCGTGTAGGTCGTGAAAGTCGTCATCTGATAAGCGTCCGTCGCATCTACGACGAGCCAGCCGAGTCGGCACTATTCCTTGGCATTCGCCAAGTGCTACCGATGGTGCCCGCGATGCAGCCCCAAGACGGCGATCGTGCGACGCTGCTTGCTCGCGTCCTCGATAGAATCATCGACCTCGACACCGACCAGAGCGCGCCGAACCCCAGCGATCTGCGCCCACCTATCACCGACGCGCAGCGCAAGCTGATGATGGACCAGGCGGCGACGTTTGCGACGCTGCACTTGTCGAAGCAGAAAGTCCAAGGCATAGTCCGAGAAGTCGTCGAAAGGAGACACTACATGCTCGACCCGATTCGTGATTTTCCGTGGCTCCGCGCCGGCTACGAAGAAGGCATCGAGAAGGGCAAAGCCGCTGGCATCGCCGAGAGCGTTCTGGCGTTTCTATCTGCCCGCAACATCCCCGTCGATTCGCGAGTGCGCGCCCGTATCCTGAGCTGCCAAGACCGCACGCAGCTCGACCGCTGGATCGCACGCGCTGCCACCGCCCAATCCGCCGACGAAGTGCTTGGCGACAACTAAGACCGGAACGCGCCGCACCGAACCCACCTCCCGGCTAGCGATCAGGCGCTAGAGCCTAAGCCGCTTCATCTCGATGGCTACGTGCTCGTCGGACAGGTGGCTGTAGATCTGGGTATGCGTCAGGCTGGTGTGTCCCAAGATGCGCTGTAGCGTCAGCAGACCGCCGCCGGACATGAGGAAATGTGACGCGAAGGTGTGGCGGAGCACATGCCATGGTGACGACGGGATGGGGAGGTCAGCCTTGCGGTAAAAGCGGCGAATGTCGGAACGGACGCGAGCCGCGAACCACTTACCCGTCGTCGATGAAAAGGTCGGACAGACATAGTCCTGCGACGGACAGCGCTGCCGCCAAGAAGCGAGGTGATCGTAAAGCTGATCGGCGATCGGAATGACGCGCTCTCGTCGGGATTTCGTCGGGCTGTCTCGAAAGCCGTGGCGAATGACGATGACGTTGCGATCGAAATCGACGCTGCGCCAGCGAAGGCCGTAGACCTCGCAGACACGCAAACCGGCGTAGATCGCGAGGCGCACGGCAATGGCGAGCACGTCCCGGTGCGGCTGCGTATCAGCATCGACGGCAGCAAGCAGGCGAGCGACCTCTTCACGCGAGAGATAGTCGTTCTTGCGCTCCGGCGGTGGCAAGCGCATGTCCCACGGATTGCAGTCGGAGATACCGACAGAGACGGCCCATTTCCAGGCACTTTTGAGCGCGCCGACACAGGCACGTACCGTGTTCGCCTTTCTGTTGTCGCTGAGCTTGCGGACGATCCGGACGGCATCGGTACGGGTGACAATGCCGGTGATGTGCGGCAGTGCGGACGCGAGGTTGTATCGCTGCTTGATGACCCAGCGACGGCGATCTCGTGTCCTTGGCTGGTACTCGTCGAACCAGCGGTCTATCAGATCGACGCCCTTGATCGGCTGCGGACGCTCGGGGACACCCAGTCGTCGTCGTCCCGCTTGGGCTTCTAGCTCGATGAGAATCCGACGAGCGTCTGCCGCCGACGTGGCCTTCGTTGCTCTCGCTCGCCTCTTTCCATCAGCATCGACGAAGCGGATGTACCAGCCGACGAAGCGCCCTGCCCCATTGACCTTGCGAATCACCTCTCCCATGTCCGGTGCCTCTCGTGTGCCTTCCGATCGCCAAAAAAGCGCGTCCAGAACGCTAGAGTCCGCTATGTGAGCAACTGCGCACAGCAACGGAAGGCATGATCATTACATCATTTTTTTGTAATTCCCGGTACTAGATGATTATGCCGCTCGGGCCGGACTTTACGACTGAGTTGCACATCCCGGCGGCACTGCTCGGGCTACTCGGATCGGCTTATGCGGTGTCTGCGTCGGTGGCTGGCTTGGCCGGGGCGTGGGTGCTCGATCGCTACGATCGCAAAACCGCTCTGTTGTGGGCGCTGCTCGGGCTGGTGCTGGGAACTGCCGCCGGAGGCTTTGCGATTGGGTTCAAGTCGATGATGGCGGCGCGCCTCCTAGCGGGGCTGTTCGGTGGCCCTGCAACTTCACTGGCAGTATCGGCACTGACCGATCTGGTGCCACTCGAACGCCGAGGCCGGGCGTTTGGTGCGGTGATGGGAGCGTTCTCGGTGGCCTCGGTGCTCGGTGTCCCGATGGGTCTGTGGCTGGCCCGTCACGGTGGATTGCGCACACCGTTCTTCGTGGTTGCCGGGATGGGCCTCGTGGTGATGGCGATGGCTGCGGCCGTGCTGCCTCCGCTACGAACTCACCTCGAGCGGCGCGAGTCGCCACGCAGCCTGACCGAAATCTTGCACCGCCCGGTGGTCCAACTTGCGCTGCTCACCATTGCCCTCGGCAACATGGCAACCTTTGCAATTGTCCCAAACATCGCACCGTACCTGATTCGCAACTGTGGCATGCCCAGACAGAGCCTCGAGTACATGTACGCGATCGGCGGAGCGTGCAGCTTTGTGTCGATGCGGCTGGTCGGCTGGCTCATCGACCGTTATGGAGCGGCGCGGGTGATGGTGCTGGCCAGCGTCGTGCTCGCGCTCGACCTCGGACTGACCTTTTTGCCCGGTCGAGCCCTGCTGCCGGTCGTCGTCCTGTTTGTCGCCTTTATGGTCAGCTCGTCATCGCGCAACGTCTGCGTGACCACCACCTGTAGCCGAGTCGCGGCCCCAGCCGAGCGCGCTCGCTACCAGTCGATTCAGTCGGCCGTGCAGCACATGGCCGCAGCGGTGGGCGCGGGCCTGGGTCCGGTGTTTTTGCGAGAGCTAGCGGATGGGCGGATCGATGGCATGACCGGGCTCACGGCCTTGTCGATCGTGCTGACACTCACGCTGCCCTCGCTGCTGTTCAAGCTAAACAGCCTTGGCGAGCTGAACTGACCGGATTACGCCGGACAATTTCGGCGCAACGAGGGCATGATCTGCCCAAGCGCATCGCGACGCACAGCCTCGGCGTGGGCTCCATTCCACAGCTCGACAAACGACTGCTCGGCCAAGCTACCGAGCGCTGTCGCACCGTAGTCCCCAGCGTGAACGGTGCCGTCCGGATCAACACATGCCACCTCCCATGCGGCGCGGCATGGACGGAACACCGCTCGATTGGCAAAGTCGTCGGTGGCCCGAAATTCAGACAGACCAGGCACCGATTTTTCTTGACATCGACAGCCAATTGGTGGGCTCAGGTGATCCACCAAGATCACTCCGTTCGGCTCAACGATCGCACGAGCCGCAGCGACCGCTTCTTGGACCCGCCGCGAATCGGGCCGCAGCAGTGACTCTGAGGCAAAGACGTTGACCGGGTAGCCTTCCTCGACCTTCAACCAATCCAGCCCGAGGTCACACACGAGCTGTGCCAGCAGCGGCAGCTCCGCGACGTTTTGGCGCAACACCACCGTAGAGACACCGATCCGCAGATCGGCCCGGAGCTCCCGACGAACAGCGGCCGCATGGCGCAGGTGATGGATCACACGGTCGAAATCACAGCCGCTACGGATTTCATCGTTTACCGCAGCACTGCCGCCATCGAGAGAAACCGCCAAGCTGGTCACGCCCAGTTCGATGAGCTTCTCCAGCATGTCCGCGTCGAGTAGCATCCCGTTCGACAGCAGGTGAACATCGTAAGGTCGACCCTGCTTGGCGCGCTTTATGCGACGGAGCACTTCGAAAAACTGCGGGGCCACGAGACTCTCTCCGCCGTGCGAAAATCCGAAGTAGCTGGCAGATTGCAGCGCCTCTTCGAGCGCGTCGAGCAGCCACGGCTGCAGCGTCCGAGCCGTCCGCGAAGCCGTCTTTTCGGGAGCCAACGTAATGCAGTGCTGGCAGCGCAGGTTGCAGCGCTCCGTTACCGTCAGATAGAGCTTCGATGGCAAAAGTAGACCTGCGGTGCGACCCTGACGATAGGCTTCGGCGAGCCGCTCGGCGGAATGCTCGATCACCTCACTCGCGACGCGACGCACCACCACGGACGACCGACGCAGCACGACCAGCGCGGCATACGGTCCCAGTCGCAGCCTCCTCGTCGCACCATCGAGCCCGACCTCACCCAGCGTGAGCAACGTCTGCGTCTCCGGCGGAGCGTCGTCACAGAGCATCAGCTCCACGTCGCTGCCTCGGCCATGAGCGTAGATCTCGATGATCTCAGGGCCGAGTTGACGACGAAAGATCAGCACCTCGGGACTTTCTTCCCGGGTTCGTTCACGGCAGTCTCCTCGGCGCAGCGATGCAAACTGCTCGCGCAGCGTCAGTAGCTGCTGAAAGAGACCCAGCGTCGGGTTGTCCTCGGTCGCCAGCGACCAAGGCAGCGGCATACGATCGGGCCACACGTCTTCAAAACAACGTGATGGCTCGTCGCTCCGCAGGCCCAGCTCGTCGCCGTAATAGATCATGGGCACTTCCGGACGCAGCAAGCTGACCAAGTGTCCAAGGTGGGCGGCCCGTTCGTCGACCAAGCTGCGCAGCCTCGGTAGATCGTGGCTGGCCGTCATCCCCAGCGCCGCCTGACTTGGACCCCGTCCAAAGGCTCGCCGCTCGGCGAGTGCCGCAAGCTGCCGTGCGGTCCGACGACCTTGGAGCCACTCGCACAGGCCATGCTGTAGCGATAGGTCCGTCGCACAGTCGAGTCCTCGCCGCGTGTAATGACCGAGGTTGTCGACGGTCAGCTCGCCTAGCAGCAGCGCATCTTTGCGCAGGGCCCGCACCCCTTGGCGAAGCAGCGATACCAGCGCGACGGGGACATCGGCCACTGAGTCGAGCCGAAAGCCCGCCACCCCAAGCTGCAGATAGTGGAGCATCACCCGCAGGAGATAGGTCGCCACGTCGGGATGATCGACACGCAGCAGCGGCTCGTGCCACTGACCGTGTTGATAGTGCTCGTAGCCCGGGGAAGGTCCGTCGGAAAAAGGCCAGCGATGAAAGCGGAACCAGTCCGCGTACGGCGACTTGGGGCCGCGTGTCCGGACATCGCAGAACGGCAGAAAATTCCGATTCACATGAGTCAGGGTAATGTCAAGTAAAATGCGAATTCCTAGTCGCTCAGACTCCCTGAGTAGTCGCCTTAGCGCGGCCTCTCCGCCGAGTGCCGGATCGACCACCAGCGGATTCTCGGCATCGTAGCGGTGGGTCGACGGGCTCTGCCAAATCGGGGTCAGGTGCAGAACTGTCACGCCCAGATTCGACAGATACGGCAGCGCCGCACAAACCCCATCAAGATCGCCCCCAGCTCGGGCTCGTTCGTCGGGTAGAGTCGGCCACTTGCCGTCGTCGCCCCGGCGGAACCGATCGACCAGAAGGCTATACAGCACCGCGTCTTGCCACCACGATGGCATCTCAAGCTTTCTCACCGTCACGCGAAACGCTTGCTGCGACGGTCCAGCGACGATCTGCCCTGAGCGGAGGCGAAACCAATAGTCCACTCGCGGCGAAGACAGTGGCAGGTGGGCAGTGAAGAGCAGATGCTCGTCTTCCTCACCGACCCGATCCATCGGTAGCTCGCGAGTCTTGTCGAGATCGCGATAGCGTAGCCACAGTGACTCGCCCGCTGACTTGCGCAGCGCGGCGCGCACCACCAAACGCCCGTCGTCGCGAAGAAAGACATCGGGCGGCGTGGGCGCGTGCAGAATCGGCTCTTCGCTGCCCTCAATGACCAGCACACTGTTCCGCAGGCCCTCGACGGAACGGGTCCGAGGATTGCTGTCGTGAAGATGCCAGTTTCCGTCGGGCGTACGCAGCTTGTACGAATAGACGCCAGGCGTCAGGGGCACCACCAACTGGGGAACCCCGTCGAGGCTAGGCGTCAGCGGATGGGGCAAAAAAAAGTGCGGAAACTCGCCATACACCTCGCTCTGCGGCGGGGCCCCTGGGAAGCGCAGGCAGACCGGATGACTGTCATCGGCCAACTCGGGAAGGCGCAGCTCACCAAGTGCCAGTGAGAGGGGAGCGCGAGCCATCAGGCAGAAGCAGCCTCGGGTGGAGCAGCGTGCAAACCAGCAGCTTTGAGCATGGCTTGATCGTCGTCGCAGTCGGGGTTGCCAGTGGTCAGTAGCTTATCGCCGTAGAAAATCGAGTTGGCACCGACAAGGAAGCACAGCACTTGGGCTTCGCGGCTTAGCTCGGTCCGACCGGCTGACAAACGGACGCGGCTCTTTGGCATAAGCACCCGTGCGGTGGCGATGGTGCGAACCAGCTCGAGCGGGTCGACTTTGGGCCTGGCCGCGAGCGGAGTGCCTGCGACAGCCACGAGTGCATTGATTGGCACGCTCTCCGGTGGCGGATCGAGTGACGCCAGCGTGTGCAGAAGAGCGCAGCGATCGTCGATGGACTCGCCCATCCCAATGATCCCGCCACAACACACGCTCACGCCGGCCCGACGAACCCGCTGCAGCGTTAGGAGTCGGTCGTCATAGGTTCTGGTCGTGATCACCTGGCCATAAAACGACCGTGAGGTGTCGAGGTTGTGGTTATACGCCGTCAGACCAGCCTCGGCTAGCTTGCGGGCCTGATCGTCGCTGAGCATACCGAGGGTGACGCAGGCCTCCATCCCGAGAGAACGAACGCCTCGCACCATGTCGAGGACGCGCTCGAACGCCGGACCGTCCTTGACGCTGCGCCAGGCCGCACCCATACAAAAACGAGTGGCTCCGGCCTGCCTCGCCGTGCGCGCCCGTGTGAGTACCTCCTCGACCGCCAACATCGCTTCGGGCTCGGCGCTACCGTGAGCCGCCGACTGCGGACAGTAGCCACAGTCTTCTTGGCAACCGCCGGTCTTCACCGAGAGCAAAGAACAGAGCTGCACTTCGCTCGGGTTGTGGTTCGCTTGATGGGTGGCCATCGCACGCTGCACCAACGCAGGCAGCGGCAGGTCATAGATCGCACGAACGTCAGAAATGGTGAGCTTGCTTGCGGCTGGCTGCCCCGTCGCTGCGGAGCCGCTGTCGGCCTGGGTCGCACTGTGCATGGGCGGCTTATAACACGACTGTCGGCCCGGCCAAGCGCCCCGTATCGAGGTGGCTATTTCTTCTTTTTGCGAAACAAGCGGTCAAATACAGAACCCTTGTCGGAGTCACCGCCATGGCTGTCATCTGCCGCGTCCTCTTCGTGGATTTCTTGCGAAGCTGCGCTGCGTGGGCTGTACAGGTGCGGCCCGAGCTTTTCGATCAGCTCGCGTGACTCGGGAGTCAGCTCTTTGGGAACCAACACCACGAAGCGCACAACCAGGTTACCGCGTCCTCGGCCACGCACATTGGGCATGCCCCGTCCCGACAGCACCTGCTTCGACAGCGGCTGCGTGCCTGGTGCGACCTCGATGTGTTCGCTACCTTCGGGTGTCGGCACCTCAACCCGCGTGCCGAGCGCGGCTTCCGCGAACGTCAGCGGGACATCGGTCCACAGATCGTCTCCGTCACGAACAAAGCGCGGGTCGGCCTGGACACGGATAAGGACGTACAGATCGCCGGGATCGCCACCTTGCTGCGAACTGGCATCGCCCTGTCCGTTCAGACGCAGTCGCTGCCCATCGTCGATCCCCGCAGGGACGGTGACGCTGACGGTCGCCCGACGAGCAACCTGTCCGGCCCCTTTGCAGCCACTGCACTTTTCAGCAATGGTCGATCCCGCGCCACGACACTGCGGACACGTCGTCGAGATGACGAAGAAGCCCTGCTGATGCGCTACCTGACCACGGCCATTACAGGTACGACAGCGCTGCGGTTGGGTGCCTGGCTTGGCCCCAGAGCCTTTGCAGGTGTCGCACGCCGAGTGACGGTCGATCTCGATCTCACGCTTGATGCCACGCGCCGCATCAAGGAATGACACCGTAAGCTCGATTTCAATATCGTCGCCCCGAGCCACTCGACGTCCGCCGCCTCCTCCTCCGCCGAAGCCGGGAAAACCGCCCCCGCCGAAGATGTCGGCGAAGGCCGAAAAGATGTCTTCCATTCCTCCGAAGCCGGGATTGAAGCCAGCTTGAGCAGGCCCTTGATGACCGAAGCGGTCGTAAAGACTCCGCTTTTCGCCATCTGAGAGAACCGCATACGCCTCGGCAGCCTCCTTGAACTTCTCTTCGGCTTCCTTATCCCCCGGACGGCGATCGGGATGAAACTCCATCGCCATCCGACGGTAGGCCTTCTTTAGCTCAGCATCATCGGCAGTCCGAGACACTCCGAGCACTTCGTAGTAATCACGCTTTTGCGAGCTCATAAAACGGCAAGATGCAAACTAACGCCCCAGTGCTGGCTGTCAAGCTCTGCACCGAGGGAAATTTGCGTTCGGCCCACGAAAAAAGGCGATGCGGTGGTGGCTAACGACTGAGCGAACGCAGCGCCGTCAGAATCATGCGGGTAGCGCGGCTCTTGTTGAGGGTGAAAAAATGGATACCAGGTGCGCCACGAGACAACAGTTCCGTACACTGTACGGTGGCGTGGGCGACGCCAAGTTCGAGGATTGCCTCGGGATCGCGCTGATAGCGCTCTAGCTGAAGCCGCAGTCGCATCGGGATCGTGGCACCGCACATCCGGGTGAAGCGCTCGACCTGTTCGAAGCTGGTGATGGGCATGATCCCAGGGACGATGGGTACGCGAATGCGCATCGCCTGGGCTCGCTGCACGAAGTCGAAGTAAAAGGCATTGTCGAAGAACAACTGGGTGATCAGAAACTCGGTTCCGGCTTCGACTTTTTCGGCGAGGTGGCGGAGGTCATCCTCGCGCAGCGGACACTCGATGTGGCCCTCGGGATAGCAGGCTCCGCCGATGCAAAACGGCCAGCGTTTGCGATCGCTGCGCATGAAGTTCACAAGCTGGCTGGCGTAGGCGAAGTCTGCGCAACCTGGCTCGCTGGGTTGCCTGTCGCGATCGGCGGAGTCGACCGTGAGACTGGGACGGTCGCCACGAAGCGCCAGCACGTTGTCGATTCCAGCAGCCGCCAGCGCATCAAGCGTGCGGGCCAGCTCGGCTTGGTCATGCCCAACGCAGGTCAGGTGCGCCATCGCTTCGATGCCGATCTCATGCTTGATGCGGGCGGTCAGCTCCGTCGTCGTACGTTGGGTGGAGCCACCCGCGCCGTACGTCATCGAAACAAACGACGGCTCGAGTTCACGCAGGTCGCGCAGGGTGTCGAGAAGGTTGGCGAGCCCTGGTTCGGTTTTGGGTGGGAAAAACTCAAACGAGTAGCTCGGCGAGGGCTTCTGAAGTCGCTCGGTAATACGCATGTTTCGTTAGGCGGGCAAAGCCAGTTAGGCAAAAAGCTTCGGCGGCACCGCACGCAAGAGCCGTAGCACGTTTTCGCCGAGGATCTTGTGAATCGTCGTCGGCTTGACACCGGCTCGCAGCAGCGCCTCGGTCAGGTTCGGAAGTTCGGCGGGACTCGATAGGCCCTTGGTCGGTCGAATAAAGCCATCCCAGTCGGAACCAAGCGCCACGGCATCGTCGCCAGCCAGCTTCAATAGGTGAAGTAGATGAGAGACCACGCCATCAAGCCCATCCTGGCCCAGGAAGCGCGGCGCAAAAATGACACCGATCACACCCGCCGCATCAGCGACTGCTCGAACCTGCTCGTCGTCGATGTTTCGCCAGTGTGGGGTGACACCCGCGACGCCGGTGTGGCTTACCAAAAGTGGTCCCGGCTTCCGAGCTACCGCGTCGAAAAATCCCTTGCGATTGATGTGGGCCAAGTCGACCAGGATCCCAAACTCACGACAGGAGTCGACGATCTCGCAGCCGAGCGGGGTGAGTCCTTGGCTAACGTCCTGACCCCAGCCCATCGCTGGAGCGCCGAGTGCGTTTTTACTAAAGTGCAATAGTCCCAGATAGCGGACGCCGCGACGACCGAGTGCCAGTAGTCGCTCGACGACCACCTCGTTGCGCTCACCGCGCTCCAGACAATGCGCGCCTTCGATCCCGCACAGCGCTGCCACCTCTCCAGCCTGTCGTGCCGCGATAATGTCTTCCGCCGAGCGACACAGCCGAAACGACCCAGCGAGTGCGGCTTTTTCGAGCGAATCGATCTGCCGGTGGGCTTCGGCCAAACAGCCGACTTCGGGCTTGGGAAAGGTCCAGAGTCCGAAAAACAGTCCGGCCATGTTGCCCGCACGCAGCCTCGGCAAATCGACATGGCCGCCGAATCCTCGGACCAGCCACGACGGATCATGGGACGCCATAAAGTCATAGCCTCGGCTGATGAACTTGATGGTGTCGGTGTGCAGATCGATTGGCGTCGACGCCGCGTGAACGGCCCGGGCTTCGTCGCTGAGCGGAATGGAAGGCGTCCAGGTCATGCAATGCGCCGCGTCGTTACTGAGCAGCCTGAGCGGTCCGTGCTGCTTCATCGCCCAGTCGATTCAGCACCATGGTGTGCAGAGACTGAACCTGCCCAGACTGACGGGCGACCACCGTGACGATGTTGATCCCAGGCCACAGCGGGACATTGGCCTCGAACTGCATCTCTTTGGCGAGCGGACCATTGCGGTTGCTGCGATAGAACACCTTGCGGTGTTCGATTTTGGAGGTGCGGTTCGAAACGACGACGTAGCCATCGAGAACCTGCTCGTCATCACGCGCCGAAACCGACAGCCGAATCGACGGCTGTTCGACAGCAAGTGGAGCCTTCACATCGAGCAGCGGCGGCGTGGCCTGCCAGACCAGGCTCACCTGCGGATTGGCATCGGGTGGTTGCACCGCTTCGCTCACCTGCGCGGCCGGCACAAAGCCAGGCCGATTGGGCTCTAGCTCGACGCGCACAAAGTCAGCCAAGCGACCCGTCACTTTGAATCGCACTCCTTGAGCCACCTTGCCCACTTCTGCGGCACTCGCTGAGGCTCCCGCACGTACCACCAGCGCCTTGTTGGCCACGACGGTTCCGCTGCGGGCCTCGACGCTCTGCCGGTTTTCGAGAATTGGGAACGACAGCTTATCGGTGACGCCTTCGTGTAGCGCAAAGTCCCAGACCTGCAACTCGACCCGTGCCACCGCTTCGGCGAAGTCTGGCTTGACCTCGAACGTGAAGTCCATCGCCCGCTGCTCACCAGGTGCCATCGACTCCAGCTCGTAGCGACCCTTGTTGACCATCACGCCCTCTCCGGAGCGGTTGTGGAGCAGTGCGAACGGCTTGGCTGCTTTGCCAGCGCCAGTGTTTTTAATCAGCACCCGCAACCGGACGGTCTCGCCCTTTTGCAGCAGTCCATCGCGATTGGCCTCAGCCCCATCGTCGATGAACTGGTAGCTATAGGCGAATCGCGGCCGCTCCATGCCCTCGAGCTGCACTTTGAGCACCTGCGGCGGTGGCACCTTGGCATGTTCCTCGAAGAACTGAACCTTGACGACGTCCAGACGCGGCAGTGTGTCTTTGGGGACACTCACCAGAATCGACCAGGTCTTCGTCTCACCAGGGCCCAGCCGTCCAAACACAAACTCCCGCTCTTCGTACAGGAAGTTGTCGCTCTTGAGCTGCGCCCGCACCTGGCCCGCTGTGCCCTGCCCTCGATTGGTCACCGTCGCGGTGAAACGAATCTTTTCACCCGCTCGCGCCAGGTTGCCCGGTTTGTCGGTCGTCACCGTCGCTACCAAATCAGGCGACGCCGACTGGTTCCCGACGGGAGCCCAGTCAATGCCCTGCTTGCGCAGCGTGTCAATGAGCCGACCCATCTCACTGGCCTGGCGGCGACCAAAGAAGTCCTTGGCCGAACTCAGGATTTCGTGTCGACGGTAACCCTGCACTGAACCGAGGAGATCTCTCGCATACTGAATGCTAAAGTCCTCGAATACTTCGTCGTCATCGTCAGGAAGCGCGGCTGCTTCGTCTTCATCGTCGTCTTCGCCCTGAGGTGGTCCGCTCTTCTTATCGGTATCGGTAAGCAGAGCGCCTTTGACCTTGGCGGGAGCCGCCTTTTTCGGAGGATCAACCCAGATGTAGCGCAGCGTCTCGACGGGCTTTTCGTTGGCTCGGGTATTTTGAGACGTCAGATGGGCATCGAGATCCTGCTCCCGCGTGCCCTTGTAGGTTCGGAACAGCGCCAGGTTATCTTTCTCGACGGACATCGGCTCAAGCATAATATCGGGCATGATACCCACCGACTGAATCGACAAGTCACCAGGCGTCAAATACTGGGCGATGGTGAGCTTTAGCGCCGAGCCGTCCGGATTGTCCATCAGCACCTGCACCGAGCCTTTGCCGAACGTACGACTGCCGATGATCACCGCTCGATCCAGGTTCTTCAGAGCCCCAGCGACAATCTCCGATGCCGAAGCCGACTGACCATCGACGAGCACTGCCATTGGAATACGTGGCTGCGCTGCGGGCTCGGCCCGAGTCTCTTCTCGACGCTTGTTGGCATAACCAACGGTGGTCACGATCGTGCCTGACTCCAAAAACTCGTCGGCAACTTTGATCGCTTTGTCGAGAAGTCCACCCGGATCGTGACGAAGATCGAGCACCAGCCCGCGCAAGGGCTGCTTGCTGCTCAAATCCGAGAGCGCTTGGCGAAGCTCGTCGTCGCTTTTTTGGGAAAACTGGCTCAGGCGGATGTACCCGATCGGTCCAGTCGTGGTCTGCAAAAGCCGCGAGGTCACGGTCTGCACCCGAATCTCGGCCCGCTTCAAAATCACCTTTCGCGTCTGCTTTTCGCCGTCGCGCTCGAACCAGACCTCGACCTTGGTATCGGGATCACCACGCAGCCGCTGCACCGCGTCGTTGAGCGCCATGTTGGCGGTCCACTCTTTGTCGATCTTGACGATCCGGTCGTAGCGACGCACTCCCGCTTCCCAGGCTGGCGTATCCTTCATCGGACGAACCACCGTCAGAGAGCCGTTGAGGATGCGGATCACAATGCCGAGTCCCCCAAACCGCCCGCTCGTCGAAACCTTCATCTCTTGGTAGGTCTGCGGGTCTAGCAAAAGCGAGTGCGGGTCCAGCGTTGACAGCATGCCATTCGTCGCTGCGTACTCGATGTTGCGAAGCGTCTCGCTGTCGGTGCCCGGTAAAAGATGCTGGATGATGAAGTCGTAGATCTCCTGCATCTTGGGAGCCATCGCCCACGGCGAGTCGACGTGCTCAATGCTAAATTCCCGAACCGCTGTGTCGACGTGAACGACGACGCGGTTTTGCTCCGGAAACGGCTCGACCATGACCTCAGCAACCTGCTTTTGGATCGAGTCGAGCGCCGACAGCAACATCTGCTTCGGATCGACTCGGGTCGGATCGACGTAGGCCTCCAGCACCCGGCCCAGCGTCTGATTGAATGTCGTCAGACGGTTGTGAAGATCGTACGGCTTGCGATCTGCCGAGGGAGCGCCAATGGTGCGTCCCAGACCGACCATCATCGCTGGCCCTCGCCTGGAAACGGTCAACGCCAGCGCCAAACAGGCAGCCATAGCAACGACACCAACTTTAAGAATGCGCTTCATTCGTAGCTCCGGCGTCTCATCTGGCACCTTGGGAACTCCCTGTCCAACACCTAGAAAATTATCCATCACTCAGCCCGTCAGGGCAAAAGAGACGATGCTAATTCGTGTGATGCCATGGCCTGGCACCTTCGACGGTGGAATCGTCGCTTTTTCTTTACATCCCCTGCCATGTCAACAGCGCGAGTGCTGAGATCAAAAAATCGAGAACGATCACCGCAAACGACGAAGAAACCACGGCCCGGGTGGTCGCCCAGCCCACTCCTTCGGAACCGCCATGCGCCCGGAGACCACAAAACCCGCTTACGATTGGAATCGCAGCCCCATAAGCCAGTGCCTTTAACACCCCTGTCATGACGTCGGTGGGATGTACTTTGCCAAGGTCTAAAAACACCGAGTACGGCACATGAAACGTCTGGTGCGCGGTAAATGCGCCCATCAGCACGGCTGAGAGCACGCCAAACACGGACAGCACCAGCGTCATCACCTGCGTCGCCAAAAAGCGCGGGACCAGCAGATATTCAACGGGCTCGACGCCGCACATGCGCAATGCATCGACCTGCTCGGTCACCACCATCGAACCAACTTCGGCCGCAATCCCGGCCCCAACTCGAGTCGCCAGCATCATCGCGGTGAGCGATGGTCCAAACTCGTGAACGAGGTACTTGATAAACTCGCCGCCAACTTGGCTCAGATCGCCCGTCACCCGAGACAGTTGCAGGCAGCTTTGGAACACCAGCACCATGCCGGTAAACCCCAGCGTCACGAGCACAAATAGTAGCGAGCGGTTGCCGACTTGATAGAGCTGCCGCAGAAGCTCACCGGGTGCCCGCCGCGAGCGCAGCGCACCCACGAAAACCAGAGCCGCAATGTGTACGAGCTGAGCCGCCCCGTCGTAAAAGTAGTGGCCCCAGCGGCTCTTGGAACTGGCGTTCATCACCTAAGCACCATCGTCCAGATATCGTCGGACACCATGATCAATAGCGCCGCCGCGACCACTGCATCATTGACGGACTGCCCCACACCGACGGCTCCACCTTTGACGTTGAGTCCGTAGTGGCACGAGGTCAGCGCAATCATCAGCGCAAAGAATGTCCCTTTGAGCAGTCCCACCGTCACATCCCACAGCTTGATCGAATCGACGAAGCTTGCATAAAACGACGCATAGTCCACGCCGAGCAGCAGCTTGCCAAAGACCATGCCGCCCACGATCGCCACCGCGTCACCCAGCACGAGCAGACAGAACATCGCCAGCATCATCGCCAGCACCCTCGGCACGATCAAAAATGAAATCGGCTCGATCGCCAGCGCCCGCAGCCCATCGACCTGCTCGGTCACGACCATCGATCCAAGATCCGCAGCATTGTTGGCACCAACACGACCTGAGAACATGAGACCGATCAAAATGGGTCCAACCTCGCGCAGCACGGCATAGCCGGTGCCCCAGCCAAGCAGCCCGTAGGCCTGAAATCGCTGCACGAAAATGCCCGATTGAATCACCATCGTCCCGCCGGTAAACAGTGCCGTCAACGACACAATCGGCACCGATACCACGCCCATCTTGTACAGATTGCGAAGCAGCTCTCGCCCATCGAAACGCCCGCGAATCAGCATCGCAAACGTGTAAAAACCGAGCAGCGCCATGCCGCCGACTTCTCGACACAACGACAGCACGACTACGCCCAACGCCAGCAGAGCCTTCGTCATAACGGACCATCCAGCTCGCCGCGCACAAACTGGCGGACCACTGGGCTCGGGCTGTCTTCCATCCCCACCGAGGGTCCGTCGTAACACAGCGCGCCTCGATAGACCATCAGCATCCGGCTCGCAAAGCGCCGCATCGCATCGAGATCACTCGACACAATCAGCGTCGTGCTTTGGGTCAGCTTCTGCTCGGCCTTGAGCAGATCGTAGATCTTCGCGGTCGTCACGGGATCGAGTCCCGCCGTCGGCTCGTCGTTAATCTACAGTGGCGGACGGGCTACCACGGCCCGAGCCAGCGCCACCCGCTTGCGCTGACCGCCTGAGAGCTGAGATGGCATCTTTTCGGCATGGGTGGCCAGGCCCACCCCGCGCAGCGCCTCACTGACTCGCTCCAACAGTTGGTGTTCGTCCAGTGACTCTTGTCGAAATCGAACGCGTTGTCGCAGCGGAAACGCGACGTTTTCAAACACCGTCATCGAGTCAAACAGCGCATTGTTCTGAAACAAGTAGCCGATCTGCGACTGAATCTTGCGCAGCAAATCGGGGCTCGCGCCGCCTAGGTCTGCACCCGCGACTTCGACGGAGCCGCTCTCGGGACGGACCAATCCACAGATGATCTTGAGTAGCAAGCTCTTGCCCGAAGCGCCCGGCCCACACAAACCACAGGTCTCGCCCTGGGCAATGCGCAGCGAAATTCCGTCGAGAACCGGCGGTTTCGTAGGATCCAAGTGCAGCTT
>ERZ724523.626-NODE-626-length-20658-cov-4.840509_pt1 | contig 20658 bp, 17 predicted proteins | sample MGYA00376056_ERZ724523 | MGnify/ENA primary metagenome ERZ724523 (study PRJEB28724, sample SAMN07190888) | wastewater metagenome | isolation source: influent of sewage treatment plant in Hong Hong | place: USA: Christiansburg, Virginia | collected 2016-03-01 ... | reverse complement strand
TCGTTGGTTGTTAATGTAACGGGAAGCGAGCCACGAGTGCCCCAGAAAATCACTTTTTTCATGATCCCAGCACCTTGCAAGCTGCTGCCACGCTGGTGTAACAAGGCATGATCAGGCTGAAGCGGCTGATGGTGAAAACTTCTTGAACACTGGGCTGCATACCGGCAATGGCAAAAGCGCCTTTTTGTGACTTGGCCTGGCGCGAGGCCAGCATCAGGGAGCGTAAACCGACACTGCTGATGTATTCAACGCCAGAAAAGTCAAGAATCAGGGGATTCGCGCCGCCAACACAGTTTTTAAGCAGGGGTTCGAGCGCCGCATTGAACGCATCGGCGCTGGCGTGGTCAATACGCCCGCTGACGGTGGCGATGACAACGCCGGCACTTTCATGGAGGGGAAGAATCATGACTTGCTCTTCATATTCAAAATCAGGACGAATTATGCCATGCACGGCCTCGGTGCGGGCTCGGGTAAAATAAGGCATGAATCAGATTTCCAACGTACCACAGCCGCTTTTCGGCCATCGCAAGTTCTGGGCGCACCGTTTTGGCCCTGCACCCTTCCTGCCCATGTCCCGTCAGGAAATGGAGACCCTTGGCTGGGATTCCTGCGACATCGTCCTGGTGACTGGCGATGCCTACATCGACCATCCCAGTTTTGGCATGGCCTTGATTGGTCGTTTGCTCGAAGCCCAGGGTTTCCGCGTCGGCATCATTTGTCAGCCGGACTGGAATAGCGCTGCCGACTTCAAGAAACTCGGCAAACCCAATCTGTTTTACGGCGTCACCGCCGGCAACATGGATTCGATGGTCAACCGCTACACCTCCGACCGCAAGATCCGCTCGGACGATGCCTACACGGCCAATGCCGAACCCAACAAGCGGCCGGATCGCGCGGTCACGGTTTATGCCCAGCGCTGCCGCGAAGCCGCCCCCGGTGTACCGGTGATCATTGGCTCGATTGAAGCCAGCCTGCGCCGGATTGCGCATTACGATTACTGGTCGGACAAGGTGCGGCGTTCCGTGTTGCCTGATTCCAAGGCAGATATCTTGGTCTTCGGCAATGCCGAGCGGGCGATTGTTGAAATTGCCCATCGCCTGGCCAAAGGCGAGAAGGTCAGCGAGATTCGCGATCTACGCGGCACCGCCTTCATGGTGCCCTCTGGCTGGGTGCCTTCCGAGGCTTGGGATGCCGTCGATTCGAGTGAAGTCGATACGCCCGGCCCGGTAGGCCATCATCCCGACCCTTACGCGATGGAGCCACAGGGCAGTACCGCCGCACCCTGTGCTGATGGCGCAAAGCCGATACGCATTGTTTCCCGTACGGAAAAGCTGGCTGCGCTCAAGGAAAGACGCGCCCACACTGTCATTCGCCTGCCATCCTACGAGCGGGTCAAGGAAGATCCGGTGCTTTACGCCCATGCCTCGCGCACCTTCCATCTTGAATCCAACCCCGGCAATGCCCGTGCCTTGGTACAGGCGCATGGCGAACGCGATGTCTGGCTTAATCCACCACCGATTCCGCTGAGCATGGAAGAGTTTGATGCAGTGTATGAACTGCCTTACGCCCGTCGCCAGCATCCGGCTTATGGCGAGGCCAAAATTCCCGCCTGGGAGATGATCCGCTTCTCGGTCAACATCATGCGCGGCTGCTTTGGTGGTTGCACTTTCTGCTCAATTACCGAGCACGAAGGTCGCATCATTCAGAGCCGTTCGGAAGATTCGATCATTCGCGAAATCGAGGAAATGCGCGACAAGACGCCGGGCTTCACCGGTGTTGTCTCCGACCTCGGCGGGCCGACAGCGAATATGTATCGCCTCAAGTGCAAGGACGAGAAAATCGAATCGTCCTGCCGCCGCCTGTCCTGTGTTTACCCTGATATTTGTGAAAATCTGGGGACGGATCACAATCCGCTGATTTCGCTCTATCGCCGGGCGAGATCAATCAAGGGCGTCAAGAAAGTGCTGGTCAGCTCCGGCCTGCGTTACGACCTCGCTGTGCGTTCACCCGATTACATCAAGGAGCTGGTCACGCATCACGTCGGCGGCTATCTGAAAATCGCCCCGGAACACACCGAAGAAGGCCCCTTGTCGAAGATGATGAAGCCGGGCATGGGCGCTTACGACCGCTTCAAGCAACTCTTCGACCGCTTCTCGCGTGAGGCCGGCAAAGAGCAATACCTGATTCCTTATTTCATCGCCGCCCATCCGGGTACAACTGATGAAGACATGATGAATCTGGCGCTCTGGCTGAAGAAAAACAATTTTCGGCTTGATCAGGTGCAGACCTTCCTGCCAACGCCGATGGCGCTGGCGACCACCATGTACCACACCGAGCGCAACCCGCTGCGCAAGTTGTCGCGGAGCAGCGAACATGTCGGCACCGTGCGCAATGGCACGCAGCGCAAACTGCACAAGGCCTTTTTGCGTTATCACGACCCCAACAACTGGCCGTTGCTGCGTGAAGCCTTGAAGGCCATGGGCCGTGCCGATTTGATCGGCAATGGCAAGAAGCAGTTGATTCCTGCTTGGCAACCGGCCACGTCGCGCGTCTCCGGGGCTGTTTCTGCGGTGCGCGGTCAACAGGAAAAAACCGGCAAATTTCAAGCGGCTTCACCCAACCCACGTCTCGGCCAGCGGCCTGCGCGTCAGCCGGCAAAACCGCTGGCGGCACGCAGCCGCACTCAAACACGTAAACCCTGATCAAACGCAATGGAAAACACCACAACGACATACGAAAAAATCGGTGGCGATGCTGCCATCGGCAAACTCTGCGACCGTTTTTATGAACTGATGGATACCGTGCCGCAGTTTCAGGGGATTCGCGCAATGCACCCGGCTGATCTCAGCACATCACGCGACAAGCTGTACATGTTCCTGTCGGGCTGGATGGGCGGCCCTGATTTGTTTGTCGAAAAATTTGGCCACCCCCGCCTGCGCGGACGCCACATGCATTTTGGCATTGGCACGGCTGAGCGTGATCAGTGGGTCGCCTGTATGGTACTGGCGATGGACGATGTCGGTGTGGAGAAGGAACTGAGCAAGAAATTGCTGGATAATTTCTTCCACACAGCAGATTTCATGCGCAATAAAGAAGGTTAAAGCGCTGGCAGGAAATCAACCGGACGAGTAATTTCTTCAGGTTTGGTGTGAATGATCGAGAAATTGTTCGAACAGTTCTTCAGGAAGCGGTTTGCTGAAGAAATAGCCTTGATAGGCGTAGCATCCCGCATTCGCGAGAAAATCACGCTGCGCCTGGGTTTCCACTCCTTCGGCGATAACTGCCAGTCCCAGGCTTTGGCCCAGCGTCACAATGGTCTTGGCGATTGCTGCATCGTTCGGGTCACTCAGCACGTCGCGCACAAATGACTGGTCAATCTTTAACTGGTCGAGTGGCAGGCGCTTCAAGTAAGACAGCGAGGAATAGCCAGTACCAAAATCATCGAGAGAAAAGCCGATACCCTTGGCCTTGAGCCGGTGCATTTTTTCGATGATCTCTTCGACATTGTCGACCAGCAGGCTTTCGGTTAATTCGAGCTTTAGCCGGCGTGGATCGGCGCTACTCTGCTTAACCGCAGCGAGTACCTGATCGACGAAACCGGGTTGGCGAAACTGTTTGGCACTGACGTTAACGGCAATATTCAAAGCTGCTGTTTCTGGTCGTGTAGACCATAGGGCCAACTTGCGACATGCCGTCTCCAATACCCATTGGCCTAGTGGCAGGATCAAATCGGTATCTTCCGCCAGGGGGATAAAGTCGGCTGGAGAAATCATTCCGCGTAAAGGGTGCTGCCAACGCACCAGCACCTCAGCGCCGGTGATTCGGCCATCGTCAACTACCTGCGGCTGATAGTGAAGCAAGAACTGCTTCTTATCGATGGCCTGACGCAGATCATCTTCCAACTCGGCACGCACCTTGACGATGGCTTCCATCGCCGGATCGAAGAAGCGCACGATGTTGCGCCCGGCGCCTTTGGCGCGGTACATGGCGAGATCGGCCTGCTTCATCAGGTCATCGACGGAGGATTGATTGCCACTGAACAGAGTCACGCCAATGCTGGCCGTGCTGTGGTGTGAAAAATGGCCAATCTGATAGGGCAGATTGAGTTGCTCAAGGATTTTCTCGGCAATCGACTCCGCTGTACTGGCCGCTTCTGGTTCGCCGGTGCCAAGATCAGAGAGCAGAACAACAAATTCATCGCCACCTTGGCGGGCTACGGTATCTTCCCCGCGCACGCATTGTTTGAGCCGGTCGGCGACCTGTTTCAACAGGAGATCACCCATTTCATGGCCTTGGGTGTCATTGAGCGTTTTGAAATTGTCCAGATCGATAAACAGCAGGGCGCCGTGGCTTCCACTACGGAGGCTGGCAGCCATTGAACGGTTCAGGTGTTCTACCAGCAATATCCGGTTCGGCAGATTGGTCAGTTGGTCATAAAAGGCCAGCGCATTGATTCTTTCTTCAGCCTTTTTCCGTTCAGTCAGGTCGTAATGGGTGCCGATGTAGTGGGTGATGCCGCCCTCAGCGTTTCTAACTGCAGAAATGGTCAGCCATTTCAGATACTGATTGCCTGATTTGTGGCGATCCCATATCTCGCCCTGCCAGGCACCGGTGAGATTGATGCTTTCCCACATCTGGCGGTAAAACGCTTCATCGTGGCGACCTGAGCGCAGCAAACGTGGTGTCTGGCCAACGATTTCTTCCGGGGAGTAGCCGGTTGTCTCGGCGAATGCCTTGTTGATTCGTAAAACGATACCATTGGTATCGGTGACCATCATTGCTTCCTGCGACTCGAATGCCGTTGCGGCAATGAGTAGTTGCTCCGCCGCTTTTTTTCGGTCAGCCAGAAAGTGATTAAATGATTCGACGAGGATGTCCAGTTCGTCGCGGTAGGTGCTGGTGTGTCGCCGATTCAGTGAAATACGCGCATTCAGGTTGCCTGGGTCGATGGCGACTACATTCATTGCCAGATCGTGTAAGTGGCGTGCCACTTTGCGGTAGACGATAACGAACAGGATAATGGCCAGGCCGATGATTTTGAACAGCTCCGTCATAACCAACATTTCTACCATTTGGTCAATGCGCTGATAAATTTCGGTATAAGACTCGGTGATCTTCAGGCTGCCGATTGCTATTTTGCCGTCGGGAGCAACAATGGTGATGGACCATACGCGGTCAGCTTTATTTCCCGCTGCCGGATTGCTGACATCGGCCACTATCTTTGTGTTGTCAGATAGCTCGAGTCGGGCGATTGACGAAATTTTGCTCATCCCGCGCAGCAATGTGGAGAAAGCTGCGTCGTCATAGCTCCAGAGGGCCAAGGCAATTGCATCCAGATTGTTGGTGACGACTGTATTTACTTCGGTGTGTGCAATATGAAGTGCCTTGTTACGCTCATGTGCAACGCCGACTGTAGTAGCTAACAAAAAGACGCCCAAAGCCGCCATTAGAACCAGAAGCAGGATTTTGAGTGCCAATACGGACTGTTTTAGGAAGGCCATAAGCAATTTTAGGCCGCAAAAACCAAATTGATGTGATTTTCACCAGACGGTTACCCAGAATTTTAATTCTGGTGTTGTCGTCTATTTTCCGTGGTTTTTGATAATTGCTGCGCTGTCGAGACCATTGGCGATGCTTTCCAGTTGCGCCATGACCTTGGCTGCATCTGGATAGGTCTTTGACAAGACAAGATGCACATCCTGGCGGAGCAGTGCATCGGACTGAATGCCAGTCGCCGCTTCGCTGGCAAGTATTTCGGCTGCTGGCCCGGCGTAGTCGATCAGATAGTCGGCCCGGCCACTCGTCAGCATTTTGAAAGCGGCGGCATGAGTTGGCGATTCGTTATTTGTTATCCGGTTCTTTTCATCGTTGATGAAATTACGCAAACCACCATAGCTATAACCGCGAATGGTGATGACTGTTTTTCCGGTCAAGTCATCAGGGGTTTTTATCGCTGACTTGTGATTGAGGCGATATACGCGGATTTCGACAGAGGTAACCGGTTTTTTACTCCAGAGACAACACTCCTGCAGTGCCGGAACTTTGACAAGTATGGAAAACTGGCTGCTACCATCCTGAAGATTTTTGAACAATCGGCTGGCCGGATAAATCTGGCTGCGCCAGGGAATATTGGCCTTGGTGAACAGGGCTGAGGCAAGGCTGAGTAAAGGGTTATCCGGTTCCCCTCGCTCGTTGAGTTTAGTCGACCATACCGATTGGTCAGGGGAGGCGTACTCGATTTCGTTAGCCCGATTCGTCTGCGCTTCGACCGTATGGGCCAGTGCACAAATGATGGTTACGGCCAGCGGCTTGAACCATCTCGTGATCCAGTGCTTCATCTCAAATTGCAACGGGCAGGAAGGCCAAAACATCAGCTTAGTGTCCCATAGGCGGGTTGGCTGATGCAATTTTTTCACCGTGGTGCAATGGTTTAAACACTCAGGCGCGAGTGGCCGACGCTGCCGCCCTTATCGACCTTGATCTGCGCCGGAATGCGTTCCTTCAGGCCTTCGACATGACTGATGATGCCGATCATCTTGCCGCTGGCGTTGAGGGAATCAAGCGCGGTCAGTGCAATTTCCAGTGTGTCGGCATCAAGCGTGCCAAAACCTTCATCGAGGAAGAGCGAGTCGATTGAAGTCTTGTGGCTGACTAAATCGGAGAGGGCGAGGGCGAGCGCCAGGCTGACCAGAAAGCTCTCGCCACCGGACAACGTGCGGGTGTCACGCGCGGCATCGCCTTGCCAACTGTCGATGATGTCCAGTTCGAGTTCGCCAGTGGATTTGCGCCGCAGCAGGTAGCGGCCATGCAGGCGGGCGAGATGGCGGTTGGCGAGGTGGAGCAGGTGGTCGAGCGTCAGCCCCTGGGCAAACTTCCGGAATTTGTCGCCACGGGCCGAGCCGATCAGGCTGTCGAGGCGCTGCCAAATGTCGGTGTCCGCAGTTTGTTTGGTGATCTCGGCGAACAGTGTTTGTTGGCTGATGCGGCGTTGCTCGTCGCTGGCCAGCAGGGCGCGTTGCGCCCCGAGTTGTTCGCTGAGCGTGCGGCGTTCAGTTTCCAGCGCGGATAGACGTACCTCAAGCTCAGCCAGCTGCGGTACAGCTCCTTCCTCTGGCAGGAGAGGGTTGGGGAGAGGTTGGTTATTCTCAAGCAGCAGCCCCTTGGTACGTGCGGCATTCAATACTGCGGTTGCCTGTTGTCTAGCTAACTCAAGCCTTTCCTTCAATTGCACCAGCAGTTGGCGATCTTCGGCTGGCAACAGGGCGACAACAAAGGCGGCGAGGTCGGTAAAAGGGCTGGCGGCCAAAGCCGTTTGCCACTTGGCAAGCGATTCGTCCAAGGCTTTTTGTTGCTGGGTGAGGCTGCTTTCCAGTTGTTTTTGCCGGCCATCAAGTGCGGCGAGTGCCTGGGTCAGTCGGGTAACTTCTTCCGTACAGCGGAGGAGGGCGCTTGCCGGATCATCCGTAGGGCTTGCTTCAAAAAAATCGTCGTTTTTGGCCGTTGACCGTAACACTTTCCAGCGTTCCGCCCATAGAGCCGCTTGCGCCTGTGCAAGCTCACAATGGCCTTGCTGTTTGCTCAGCGCTTCGCTCAGTTCCTTCCGACGACGCTGTAATTGTTGCCAGTGCTGCCATTCGCCCTCACGTTCCTGCAACCAGAGCGCCGGTTCGGTGGGTGGTTCAAAACCGGCTTCGCCGAGCGTGCTGCTTAAACGGGCGTCGAGTTCAGCCAGTTCCAGCTGGCGGGCTTTCAGGGTTTGTTGGAGTTCAGTTTGCCGCGCCTGATTGGTTTGCACGGCCTGTTGCAGCGTGCCGAGCTGGCTGATGGCAGTTTGCAGCGCCAGGGCGTGATCGTTGGCGGATTTGCCGGCCTTGTTGAGTGTTAATTCCCCCTCGTCGGCGGCTTTCAGGCTTAGCGCCAAAGCGGCGAGCAGCTGTTCGGCGGCTGTGCGCCTTGTTTTAAGCTTGTCGCTTTCTTGCCAGTCATTGGCGCCGAGCTGTCCGCACAGTTCGGTCCATTGTGTTTGGCAAGGGTTGATGTCCTGCGTTGTCTTTTCCTGTTGCGTCTGCCATTCGATTTGCTTGGCGCGGCTGGCGGCCAGTTCAGCGGCGGCTTTCTGGCCATTGGTCACCAGCGTTTCCAGTGCCGCCTGTTTTTCTTTCAGGGCGGCTTCGGTGGCTGACACATCAAGCGCCTGATAGGCGGCAATCGCCGGGTGTTCAGCCGAGCCGCACAGCGGACAGGCGGCGCCCGCTTGCAGTTGCTGGCGGTGAGCTTCCAGACTCTGGATGCGGCGTTCCTGATCGAGTAGTTTTTGCTTGTCGGCGACCTGTGTGTTGAGTTCCTTGTGCTGCTGGCGCAGATTGCTAAGCGCCGCTTCCTGCGCCGTAATTTTCACTTGCCCCTGCTGCAACTGGCCGGATAGGGTCGTCTGCTGGGCGGCAAGTTCGCGCTGGCGCTGGGCGAGGGTTTCCAGTTGCTGCCAGCGGTTGAGAGCGGTTTGTTCGCTTTGCCAGTGCTGGCGCAATTCGGCCAATGTGCGCCCGGCGAGGCGCTGGTTTTGCTCGGCCTGTGCCGCTTGCCAGGCGCTATCAGCAGAAATTTTTGCCTTGTTTTGGGCGTCGACCGCAATAGTTTGTTTGGCGACGGCCTGAGCGTTTTCTTGCTGCTGTTTTTCCAGTTGCTGCGCGGCTTTTTGCTGTGCGGCGATGTCGAGTTGCAGCTTGTCGCGCTGTTCAAACTGCTGGCGCCAGACGCCAAGGCGTTCGCCCAGTTGCGCGCGTTGCGGGTGGGCGGTACTAAATTCGTCGATTTGGCGGCACTCGTTTTGAATCCGCTGCAATTGTTGCTGAGCCTGTTCGGCGATCTGGGCTGCAAGGCGATGAGCGGCATAGTGTTGCTGGTAGTGTTCTACCTGCCGTGTTTCGCGCTGGACATGCAGCGCCTTCAATTCGCCATCGCTTTGCCGGCAGGCGGTATCGGTTTGTTTCCAAATCAGGTGCAATGGTTTCAACGCTTCTGCCGGTTCGTTGGCGGCCAAACGCTGTAACTCGGGGGCTGCTACGTCAAGCGCTGTGTTGGCTTCAGTCAATTTGCCTTCAGCGGCCTTGGTTTCCTGTTCGCTTTGCGCCAGATCGAGGCGCCACTGACGCTGGTTTTGGATTGCTTGATGCCTGAGCTGAACTTCCGTCAATTGGCTGTCGAGGCGGCCAACAGCCTGTTGCATTTCGGCGCGCTGTTCGGCGCTGAGCAGTTCCATGCCGTCGGCGCGGGCCTTGAGCTGGTCGAGTTGCCCTTTGGCTTCGCGTGCCTGCTCAAAAACCCGGCGCGAAATATCGCCGTAGATTTCGCTGCCGGTCAGTTCTTCCAGCAGCTCTGCACGCTCGTTGGCGCTGGCGTTGAGGAATGCCGCAAAGCCGCCCTGGGCAAGCAACATGGATTTGGTAAAGCGCGGGAAATCGAGGCCGGTGATCTCGGCGATGCGCTTCAGCTTGTCATTGCTCTGCGTGCTGAGGATGGTGCCGTCGCCACTGGCCAATTCGACCTTGGGTGCCTGCAGTGCGCCATCGGCCTTGTCACGCGAACGGCGCTGGCTCCAGAAAGCACGGTAGACGGCACCTTTGACTTCGAACTCGACCTCGGCCAGACAGTCGGCGGTGTGCCGCGTCATGATGTCGTTGTCAGAGGCCGAGATGGTCTTCAGGCGCGGCGTCTGGTGGTAAAGCGCGAGGCAGATGGCGTCGAGCAGCGTCGATTTGCCGGCGCCGGTCGGGCCGGTGATGGCGAACAGGCAGTTGTCGGCGAACGGCGGCTTGGTGAAGTCGATGGTCCATTCGCCCTTCAGTGAGTTGAGGTTTTTCAGGCGCAGGGTGAGGATTTTCATGGCGCTTCCTCCTGCAAGTCTGTGACGATGCGGCGGTAACGCTCGCTGAGCGCCAGCTGCAGCTCTGCGGCCATTTCTTCCTGTTGCAGGCGGCGGGCAAAAACCTCGTGCGGGCTGAGTTCGTCCAGGGTTTCCAGCGCTTCGGCGGCTAGTTGTGCGGTGGCGTTGCCGCGCTGGCGACGGATGCGCAGCACCTCAACCGGCCAGCCGGCTGCCAGTGCTTCGATGCGGGCAGGCAGATCGGCCAGATAGTCGTCTTCAACGACAGTGACCTCCAGCCAGGTCGGGCGCTCGAACGTGCCTTCAGCGGCGGCGGCACCAATCGGCCCGGCCAGCGTGGCGAGATTGCCGCTGATCGAGGCTAGCCCCTGTAAGCGCGGCACGGGCAGGGCGGTGACTGCCTGCAAACCATCGGCATTGAGATCGACAAGCAGAACTTCCTTCTGCTGCTTGGCCTCGTCGAAACTTAGCGTCAGCGGTGAGCCGCAGTAGCGGATATGCTCCTGCCCGCCAACTTTTTGTGGCCGATGAATGTGCCCGAGCGCGATGTAATCCGCGGGCGGAAAGGCCGTCGTCGGGAAGGCCTCGAGCGCGCCGACGTAGATTTCGCGCACCGATTCGCTGGTGCTTGCGCCGACCGTGGTCAGGTGGCCGGTGGCGATCAGCGGTAATTTGCGGCCAAGTTCGGATTGCAAAGCACTTTGGCGTTCAATAGCCGCTGCGAAAACGGCGCTGTAATGCGCCTGAATTGCCGTCTGCAGCGACAATTGTTTGTCTTCAGCGCTTTGCCCGGCCTGACTTTGCAACACATCACGCGGGCGGATGAAGGGAATGGCGCAGACGATGCAACCTGGCTCGCCATTGCGCTGCGGCAATACAACAACTTGTGCTGCCGCATCATCACTCGCCGCAGCTACCACCGTTGTGCCGAGACGACTCAGCAGTTCGCGGCTCTCGCCCAGCGTCGCCACCGAATCATGATTGCCGCCGAGCAAGAGCAAGGCGACACCGGCTTCATGCAGGCGTACCACCAACTGGCTGTACAACTCGCGGGCATAACTGGGCGGTGTGCCGCTATCGAAAATATCGCCGGCAATCAGCACGGCATCCACGGACTGTTCTTCCACCTGGGCCAGCAGCCAGACAATCAGCGCCTGATGCTCCGCCTGCCGGCTCTTGCCCATGAAATGTTGGCCAAGGTGCCAGTCGGAAGTGTGGAGAATACGCATGGGGCAATGACAATGAACGAAAGGTGGTGGCGAATTTTATGTCGTCCGGCCGTTGCAGTCGGTATCTGTTTATTGCTGGCGGCGTTTTGTTTTCAGCAGGCCGCGTTGTAACCATGTGTTGAGAATCAAATACTCACTCGTTCCTGCCATCGGGAAACCCGGCTCAACCACTTGCCTGGCCTTGCATGTTTTGCAACCTTGATAACTCTTCCTGCCAGTATTCAAGGCAGGCGCGCACTTTCGGCAGGCGGTGGCGGCCCTGGAGCATGGCTGCGTAGATCGGCAGGGGTTCGTTTTTCACGTCGTCGGCCAGCACTTCGCGCAGTTGCCCGCTACTGACCAGCGGTGCAACCAGCAGTTCGTTGAGGCGGGCAATGCCGACGCCGGCCAGGGTCAGGGAAAGGACCATGGCGGTGCTGTCTGCCCGGGTATGGCCTTTGACTAGCAGGTAGTCTGTCTTGCCATGCTTGGTTGTGCGCTGGCTGGTGTTCTTTTCCGGCCAGGCTTCCTTCTGCTTGAAGTTGTTGGCGAGGGTTGCCTGGCGAAACGGCCAGCGATTGAGTGACTGGCTGGCGCTATTGGCGATCAGGCGGTGCTCGAGCAAGTCGACCGGTTGCCGTGGCGTGCCAAATTTTTCAAGATAGGCTGGCGCTGCATACAGCTTGCGGCCGTGCTCGCCTATCTTCCTGACGACGAGGCTTTCCAGGCTGTCGACGCCGGCACGGATAGCTATGTCGATGCTGTCACGTACCAGGTCGGTAGTGCGATCATCGGCCACGATGTCAAGCTTGAGTTCCGGGTAGCGCGCGTAAAGCCCCGAGAGCGTCGGTACGACAAGTGTCTGCGCCAGAATGTGACTGACCGAGAGGCGTACCCGGCCGCGTGGTGCGGCACATTTGCCACCGAGGTCACTCTCCAGTTCTGCGGCAATGTCGAGCATGCTCCGGGCGTGCGCGAGAAAAGCGTCGCCCTCATCGGTGAGCGATAAACCGTGCGTGCTGCGATGGAGCAGGCGTACGCCCAGCGCTGTCTCGATACGGGAAATGGCGCGCGATACCTGGCTGACCGGTTCATTCCGCTCGCGGGCTGCAGCGGATAGCGTGCTTAATTCAGCGACCCGGATAAACAGGGCGGCATCGGCAAGATTCAGTTGCATGGCAGGTTTTTGGGTTGGTTCTTGTTTGCAGAAATTGCAAAACAGATTCGCATTTTGGTCTGTTTCGTCTGGTTTATCAAATCAATAAAGTTGTGACAAACCTCATTCAAGGAGTTGTTTATGTCACAAAATCCGAATCTGCAACGCAATTCTTCCGATGACTCGGCATTGCATCGACTGGCACGCCTGCACGATCTCGCACGCCTTCATGCCGAACAGTTGCGCCGTGAGGCGATTGCTGAATGGCGAGAGCGGTGTTTTGCCGGCGTTTCAAGCGTGTTGCAGAGCCTGGCATTCTGGCGCTGACAGCATTTTCCAAAGCGATGTCCTGCGATTTGAGGGCCTTACCGACAGACGCCTAGCTGGTGTTGCGGCTGGATTTGAGCAGCCGGTCATAAAGCACGACATTCACCGTCGCGGCCAGATTCATGCAGCCGTGTGTCGGAATATAGATGATGTCCTTGCACCATGAAGTGACACTGGCTTTCAGGCTGCCGTCCTCCGGGCCAAAGATGTAAAACGCCCGCTCCGGGTGCTGGTATTCGGTCAGGGGTTTTGCATCAGGATGCACCTCAATGGCGACCGGCGTGCAACCGAAGGGAATCACCTGTTGCAGATCATCGACGCCAATCAGCGGCAGCTGGAGATGAATTTTCTTGGTGTCGGTACGAAATTCCATGGCGCGTTCATAGCGTTTACCGGTGTAGAAAACCGTATTGACGCCGTAGCAACCGGCGGCACGCATGATGGCGCTGACATTCTCCGGGCCTTTCGGGTTGTAGAGCCCGATACACGAGTAACCGGTGTGACTTTTGATGGCCTGATTTTTGGTGATGGTTTCCATGAGTTTCTGCGAAATTGGGTATCTCGCCATTATCAATTGAACAATGCCTTAACCAGAAAGATTGCAAATAAGTGAAACAGTTGCGTTATACGTAATTTTGGTTATAGTAATGAACTCATAATCCATAATTACAGAAAGGGTTCGTGCAAATGAGCAAAAAAGTAGCTTACGTAACCGGTGGCATGGGTGGCATTGGCACCTCGATCTGTCAGCGTCTGGCCAAGGATGGCTTTACCGTGGTGGCCGGCTGTGGCCCGAATTCACCGCGCAAGGATCGCTGGCTGGCTGAACAGAAGGAACTGGGTTTTGACTTCATCGCCTCTGAAGGCAATGTCTCGGATTGGGAGAGCACCAAGGCCGCCTTCGACAAGGTCAAGGCTGAAGTTGGCGAAATTTCCGTGCTGGTCAATAACGCCGGCATTACCAAGGATGGGCAGTTCCGAAGAATGAGTATCGATGACTGGAAAGCCGTTATCGACACCAATCTCAATTCATTGTTCTTCGTCACCAAGCAGGTCGTTGATGGCATGCTGGATCGCGGCTGGGGTCGAATCATCAATATTTCATCGATGAACGGTCAGCGCGGTCAGTTTGGCCAGACCAACTATTCCACCGCCAAGGCCGGCATGCACGGCTTCAGCATGGCGCTGGCGCAGGAAGTGGCGAGCAAGGGCGTGACAGTAAATACCGTTTCACCGGGTTATATCGGCACCGACATGGTTCGGGCGATCCGTGAAGATGTGCTGGAAAAGATTGTCGCTACCATTCCGGTCAAGCGTCTGGGCGAACCAGAGGAAATTGCTTCCATGGTTTCCTGGCTGGCTTCAGACCAGTCCGGCTTTACCACAGGCGCCAACTTTGCCTGTAACGGCGGTAACCACATGGGCTAAGGCTCATTTGGGAGGTGCTGGAACCAGAAAGCCCTGCTACATTGGCGGGGCTTTTTTTTGTCCAGACCCAAAACGCCGCCAAGAGAGATTCAATGATTGCCAATCTGCAACGATTTAACCAAGCCATTGCCCTGTTTGACGCCGCCAACGCGCAAGACCCCAATCTCGACGAAGGCCAGCCAAAGGAGTTGCTTTACGCCCAGCGCATGACGGAAATGATTGGTCGCTTTGCCCCGGAGTCCAGTGAAGTCGCCCAACTCGCCGTGCGTGCCCAGCATATCCAGCGCTGGTTGGTGCCGCGCAGCAACTATCCGCTCGGCAAGCCCGGTTACTTTGCCTGGCGCACCGGTCTTTATCAGTTTCACGCCAATACGGCGGGTGAATTAATGCAGCAGGCGGGCTACGACGATCAAATGATCGAACAGGTAAAGGTTGCGATCAGCAAGCAGGGGATCAAAACCAATCCCGATACGCAGATGCTGGAAGATGTGACCAGTCTTGTCTTTCTTGAGCATTACGTACTTGGTTTCGCCGGACAGCATGCCGAATACAGTGAAGAGAAGTGGATCGACATCATCCGCAAGACCTGGAAGAAAATGTCTGCCGACGCCCACGGCTTTGCCACGACTGGTGGTATCAAGCTTCCGGAAATACTGACGCCGTTAATTTTGAAAGCCGTTTCAGGCATCTGATTTGTCTTTCGGTAACCAGCGATCAAGTTTTGCCATAAGCGCCTCAAACCTGAAAGGCTTGGCCAGATAATCGTCCATGCCGGCCTCTATGCAGGTTTCCCGATCACCGCGAATGGCATTGGCAGTCAAGGCGATGATCGGTGTGTGCGGCAAACCATTTGAACGTTCGTGAGCAATAATTTGCCGGGTTGCTTCAAAGCCGTCCATTTCGGGCATCTGGCAATCCATCAGAATCAGGTCGAATCCGCCGATTTTTGCAGCATTGAGTCCGGCTCGCCCATTGGCGGCATGAATGACGGTAATCACCCCCATGTCTTCGAGCATGATGCGGGCGACTTCACTGTTGGTTGGATTGTCCTCAACCAGCAATATGCGTGCGCTAAAGAGCTGTCTGGTTCCGGTTGCCAAGCCTTGTTCGTTTTCAACCGGTGCTTCGGCAAGAGCGAAAGGTAACTCAAACCAGAAAGTGGAGCCGCTTCCTGGCTGGCTTTCACAACCAATGTTGCCGCCCATCAGTTCAACCAGTTGTTTGGAAATTGCCAAACCCAACCCGGTGCCACCATGCTTGCGTGTCGCCGAAGCATCAACCTGGCTAAAGAGTTGAAAGAGATTTTTTTGATCGTTATCGCTAATCCCGACACCGGAATCACGAACAACAAATCGGATACGTGCCTGGTTTTGGTGGGCATCTTGCGATACCTGGGTTATCTGCAGACTAACCTCTCCATGATCGGTGAACTTGATGGCATTGCCCACCAGGTTATGAAGCACCTGTTTTACTCTGCCGGCATCGCCAAGCAACCATCTCGGTATGTCGGGCGAAACTTGACACTTCAGCACGATGTCCTTTTCGACGGCTCGCTCGACCAGCAAATCCAGCACTTCCTTTGGCAAGCGACGAAATTCAAAAACCTGGGGGGCGACTTCCAGTTTGCCCGCTTCCATTTTGGAGAAGTCGAGGATGTCGTTGATCAAGACCAGCAGGTGCTGTCCGGAAGTGTTGATGGTCTCAAGGCGATGCTTTTGAACTGAATCGAGCGGGCTGTTTTGTAACAGTTGTCCCATGCCAAGAATGCCGTTGAGCGGTGTCCTGATCTCGTGGCTCATATTGGCCAGAAACTGCAATCGCGCTCGTCCCGCTTCTTCTGCTGCTAACAGCGCCTGTTCGCGCTCCTTGGCAATGCGGGCGTTCTCAAAACGAAAGGTCAGCATTTCGGTGGTGTTGTTAATGCTGCGCCGGGAGTTGATGACGACCAAAAATGCAAAAAACAGCAATGCGCTTGAAAAATGAAGATGACCTGTATCGCCTTGGAGGTAGATGAAAATCGCTGGTGGTATCAGAATTGGCAAAGCGAGCGCGCAATAGGCAGCCAGTGAACTGGTTAGTGTAAATAGCCCCACTGCAGACGTGCCGACCATAAAAACTATCAGGATGGCTTGGTAACCATATTCCCCGATGGGGAAGAGCAGGGTGCCCATCAAGCCCCAGACGCTACCGGCACAAAATGTCAGAAGTATGAATCGCCGGTGCCAGTGTTTGATATCAGCAACCGGCGCGGCACGACGGTAAGCCTGAATATCCAGATAGCGAATGACAGAAATTGAATTGTTGGCAATCAACCACCCAACAAGGCGCTGACTATCTACAACCGGTTGCAGAAAGGCAAAGACTATCAACGAAAAAGCGACTGCGGTCGCCAACGTCATTGGGGTTAAACGATAAAGCAGTGCCAGCCGCTCGGCATCGACCTCCTGCCCAATGGTTTTACCTAAGCTGATAGGCTGCGCTGAGATTTCATCTGCCATTGTGAAGGATGTACTCGGAATTTTGAAAGCGACCGATTTGGCCTGGGAGAACATACCAGGCGCGGATTTTTCATCCGCTGAGTATACCTTTCTGCATAGTTACTGGTTTCGGGCAGCCAGATTTCTGTTAACCGTAATCGCTTTGCGCAATCGACTTATTTGATGTTTCGCTCGCGAATAATAGGTGGTACATATTTCACCGAGAAGCGCCAGCCTTCCTGCGTTGCCTTGAGGATCAGCGTTTTTGATTTAGCACCCTCAACAAATGCCGGTGCATCGCCGAGTAGTTCTATGGCACCGATGCCTTTGATGACGCAAGCGCCCGGCAGGGTGATAAATGCGGCTTCGGCTGCGACCAGAATGAACTGCCCTTCCTTGCTCTCGGAGCAGGATAAACCTTTGGGGACGGTTGCTGGATCGCCCTTCCAGGATAGGCGCAAAGTCTCCAAGCCCTTTACTAGCTCTTCAGTGATTTTTACAGCCAGCGTGACTTCGCAGGATTTCGGATGAACCATGGGTTTGCCTTTGGGTTGAAATGCCCGCAGATTCTATAAGCGGCTTAAGCCAAGCTGCCTGCAATTTTCAGGTGCCGCAGAAAGTCTGGTAATTCGCCGTTACTGCCAGGGGTGCCGGTTCAGCATAGGCAGTGTCTTCGGGGCGGGCGTCGAAAGGCTGTTGCAGAACGCTAAGCAGGCGTTCGAACGGTGCCAGGTCCTGATCCTCGACAGCCGCTTCCAGTGCATTTTCAACCTGATGATTGCGTGCGATATAGCATGGGTTGGCGTGTTTCATCGTTTCAATAAGCCCCGCGCTGCGCTCTGGCTGGCGTGCCTGCCAGGCATTTTGCCAGTGAGTAAACTGGGCGTCGTCGCCAAACAATTGGTGTAGCGGTGCAGCCTGCCCGTTGGCGGCATCGTACAGGGCGCGAAAACTGTTGGTGAAGTCAATTTTCCGCTGGTGCAACAGTTCAAGAAAATCGGTGGCTAATTTTCTGTCGACCGTAATATCCTTGTTTTGATCCAACCCCAGCTTGCCTCGCATCACTTTCAGCCAATGCTGGGCGTGGCGCTCGGGGAAGGCTTCGAGCACGGTGGTGGCTAGTCCAACGGCACGCTCGCTGTCGGCATCGATCAGCGGCAGCAGGGCTTCGGCCAGGCGGGCGAGATTCCACTGGGCGATGTTGGCTTGCTGGCCGTAAGCATAGCGTCCGGCGATGTCGATCGAACTGAACACCGTGCGCGGACTGTACGCCTCCATGAAGGCGCAGGGGCCGTAGTCGATGGTCTCACCGGAAATCGTCATGTTGTCGGTGTTCATCACGCCATGGATGAAGCCGACGCCGAGCCAGCGGGCGATCAATTCAGCCTGGCGTTCGGCCACCGCTTCGAGCAGCGCCAGATAGGGCTGGTCATGCCCGGCGAGTTGCGGGTCGTGGCGCTTGATGGCAAAGTCGGCCAGTTGCTTGACCCGTTCCGGCCCGTGATGCGCAGCGAAAAACTCGAAGGTGCCAACCCGCAAATGGCTGGCCGCGACACGGGTCAGAACCGCGCCAGGTAGCGCCCGCTCGCGGCGCACCATGTCACCGGTGGCGACCACGGCCAGCGCCCGCGTCGTGGGTATGCCAAGCGCTGCCATCGCCTCGCCGACAAGGTATTCGCGCAGCGCCGGGCCAAGTGCGCACTTGCCGTCACCGCTACGTGAAAATGGCGTGCGTCCGGAACCCTTGAAGGCAATGTCGCGGCGTTTGCCGTGGCGGTCGATGACCTCACCCAGCAAGAGTGCCCGCCCATCACCCAGGCGTGGTGAAAAGTTGCCGAACTGGTGGCCGGCATAAGCCTGCGCCAATGGCTCGGCCCCGGCCGGCAGCAGATTGCCGGCCAGAACCGAAATGCCATCCGGACCGGCCAGTTGATCTACATCAGCCAGCAACTCCTCAGCCAGCGCGTGATTGAGGCGGATCAGCTGCGGTTTTGAGGCATTTTCCGGCTGCCCTGGCCGGTAGAAACCATCGAGTTCGCGGGCGTAACTGTTGTCGAAACTGAAGAGTACAGGGCCGGTTGGGGAGTTGGTGGTTTGCATGTTTTCTGGAGTAAGGCGTAGCCGCTGAATTTAGACCGGCGCGGACTGATGAGTAGGTGTTTTGTTCGACTTGCTCGCTGCATTAAGGTTCCGAAAGACGGGTACTCCCGACTCGCCCGATATAGCTGTCAAAAACGACGCAACAGCATTTTCGACGGACGGGTAACGGAGTAGCCCACGATGGCGTCCTTCGGGAACTTCGTGTTCGGCAAGTTGGCCATCCCAGTTTTCAAATAGTGTTCTGGTCAGCTCGGTGGGTATGGTTGTATCGCGCGCCCCGGTAATGGCAAGCACTGGACAGCTAACATTCGATATGTGATCCACCGAAAAGAATTTGTCCTCCAACAGGAAACCCGGGAATAGCCGAATGCGTTTTCGGATGACATTGAGCAGGCTGTCAAAGGGGGAGATCAGGATCAGCCCGGCAATTTGACGGGCGGCAGAGACTTGAATAGCAATGCCAGACCCCAGACTGCGCCCGACTAGGGTGATGGCCGAGAGCGGAAGTTGAGTCCTTGCGCACAGCCAGTCCAGCACAATGAACCCATCGTTTACCAACGCTTTTTCTGATGGGGTGCCGGTGGATGGTCCTAGACCACGGTAGTGGAATACGGCAACCACCTGATTTTCCAGGCTGCTCAGGAAACGAAATATCGTTGTCGGGTTTTCTCGGCGGCCATTGAAATAGAGGATTGCCCCGGAAACCTGACCGTGAGGCATGGCAAGCCAGCCATGTAGCGTGACGCCGTCGTGCTGGACCGTAAAAGTGCTGATACTGTGGCAAACCGCCTTGGGCAAATACGGCGGTTTGGGTTTTCCATAGAGCAGTTTTCGTCTCAGGCTCAAATTTCCGCTTACAGAATATGAGGCAAGGGATATTTGCGGGCGAAATGCGCGTAGGCTTGCCGCATCTCGCTTTCACGAGATGACTGAAAATTTGCCTCGGCATTGGCAATCAGGTCGCGAAACATGTGATGCAGAGTGATCAGCCCACTCTCGGTCGATAGTAGTTGTTGGGCGAGGGCTACTGTTTCGTCGGCGGGAAGCCCAAAAGTCTGGTGCACGGCATCGACCGTTTCCTTGTCCAGGTCGATGAAGTCTTTGACGTCAATGATTGAAAGCACGCTTTGTTTCTCCAGTGGTGTAACGCCTGCGAAACGTAGTTTCATCCATGCGGCGAAGAAGATTTACACAAAATTGTTACTATTTTATGGCAAAAAAATGACAGGCAGAAACAGTTAAAACAGTATTGATAGTTTTCTTGACGTATAGTGGATCGTGTCCTACCTTGTATCTGTATGGATATTGATGTCTTTTCCTGGTGGAACTTCCTGCGCACGATAGCAGCAATCAATATTGCAGCCTGGATAGTCTCTGCCATCGTGTTGCAGCGTCGGCAACCTTCCATTCAGGCAGACACCTACGCATTGCGAAAGTTGCAATTGCTGCTCTCGGCCGGTTACGTTTTCGGCTGCGCTTACCATTCCTTCGTACCTGTATTCGACGTGCCGCGACTGTGTCTTTTTGACTCCTGGCTGTCCAGCGTTATTGTCGGGCGTTCGGTAGCAACGCTTGCTGAATTGTGTTTTGCTGCCCAGTGGGCGCTACTGCTGCACGAAACCGCCCGGGCGACGAAAAGCTCGCTAGGCCATATGACCGCGATGACCGTGGTGCCAATGATTGCCATTGCCGAAATATTTTCCTGGTATTCCGTACTCAGTACCTCAAATCTTGGTCATGTCTTCGAAGAAACGCTATGGGGTGCTTGTGCTGCACTTCTGGTGATCAGTCTGTTCGAGATCTGGCCGCGCTTTCCTGTGCGTCTGCGGCCACTGCTCTTCATTTGGGGAACGGCAGGCATCTCCTACGTATTCTTCATGTTCCTGGTAGATGTGCCAATGTACTGGTCACGCTGGCTGGCCGACGAGGCGCTCGGGCGCCAATACATGAGTCTCGGGCAAGGTTTGGCCGATGTCTCAAGCCGCTGGAGCGTTTCGCATCGTTGGGAAGACTGGCAGAGCGAAATGGCCTGGATGTCGCTTTATTTCAGTGTGGCCGTCTGGCTCAGCATTGCGTTGA
>ERZ724523.623-NODE-623-length-20701-cov-4.106461_pt1 | contig 20701 bp, 11 predicted proteins | sample MGYA00376056_ERZ724523 | MGnify/ENA primary metagenome ERZ724523 (study PRJEB28724, sample SAMN07190888) | wastewater metagenome | isolation source: influent of sewage treatment plant in Hong Hong | place: USA: Christiansburg, Virginia | collected 2016-03-01 ... | reverse complement strand
CGCAGGCTCATTTTAATGTATTAGTGACTCCATCTGAAATGGTTATTGAGGTCAGTAATCAGATTAAATCTGAAGAAAATCTTCGTGAGGTTCAGACTCGTATTGACCAACTCTCTGTATCTTCAAATCGCGAGACCCTTTATCTTAAGCGTCTCGAAGAGCTGCTTTCTGGAAACTCTCAGGGCAGTCAGCTCGGACTCTATCGGATAGGATACGAGGGAGAGTTCGATCTGAGCTACACATATACGAATCAGGAACATGTGTTAACGATTCGAGCAACCAGAGGACTATCATGAGCGTTGAGACGCAAAAGGTTGAATGGGACGAACTGACTCTCCTTGTTGAGGCTGGCCCGCTGGCAACGACCGTCAGTTGGCAGGGGAGCAGTGAAGTGCAGGATCCCGAAAATAGCGTTGGCCAGTTTCTTCGTGGTCTGATCCCGCAGCTCTCAGGTCATAAGCTGATAATGAACTTCTTGGCGCTGGAGTATATGAACTCAGCGACGGTCCAGCCATTATTGCGGATGCTCCGAGCGCTGAATGAAAATCAAATTCCAACCGAAATTGTCTATGATGCTGCAATTGACTGGCAGCGCGTCAGCTTTCGGCTGATTAAGACGGTATCAGCCACTCTGCCATATATTCGCGTGATGGAGAAACGCGAAGTATCGTAGAGTCACTTGAGGTGAGTGCGCCATGGGCGCGCTTCCTCTGTGTTTATAGAACAGTTTTGCATCTGAATTGCAATCAAATTGATTCTCTGCTGTAGGTAATTCGGCAGATAATCAGGCTTGCATCAAGTTAGACCTACCACAACTGCTATGTCAGTCGTGTGGTGAGAACCGAGCTTTTTGCAAAGCTGGGGTTTAATAGCAGCCAGCTATCGGTTCCCGCTAGACGGGTTCTGATGGAATCAAGTAGAATACGAACATGGATGATTCTGGCCCTGACTCAACAGTGACTGTCGTGGCTCGGATACGGCAGATCAGCCGAGAACATCCCACTCGTGGCGCGGTGGAGTTTGGTAGCTCGGTGATGAGCTACGCAACGCTGGACGTGCAGTCCAGCCGCTTGGCGGCCTGTCTTCGGGAGCGCTTTGGTGTGTCCCGGGGTTCCTTTGTGGGTATCTGTCTTGAGTCATCTCCGACTGCAATGGTGGCGATCCTGGCGATTCTGAAGGCCGGAGCGGCTTACGTTCCGCTCGATGCGGATCTGCCGAAGCAGCGGCTGTCGTACATGATTCGTGATACCGGGCTGAAGGTTGTGCTGACTCAGCGAAAGTTCAGTGTCGACATCGCCTTGTCTGCGCTCGAGCCGGGCGCGCTGCGAGTGCTACTACTCGATCAAGATCAATCGTGGCAGGCACCTCGGGATGATTGGGATGAATCAGCGTGTGCACCAACTCCCAGCGATCTGGCCTACCTCATCTACACCTCTGGTTCCACGGGCATTCCCAAGGGTGTCATGGTGGAGCATCGTGGCCTGCTCAACCTTTCAGACGCCAGTGCTCGGCTGTTTGACATCTCTGAACGAAGTCGAGTGGTTCAGTTCTCTTCGTTGAGTTTTGATGCTGCGGTATGGGAGATATTTACGGCGCTGGTAGGCGGCGGAACGTTGGTGTTGGGGGCCCGTACGGACATGCTACCCGGGCGCGCCTTGGCGACCTTCCTTGCTCGCAACCGCATCAATTGGATCTGCATTCCTCCTTCGTTACTGGCCTCGATGCTGGACGCAAAAGAGGACTTGGCTTGTCTGCACACGGTGGTGGCAGGAGCCGAGGCCTGCCCGCTTGCCGTGGCTCGTGCATGGGCCAAAGGGGGACGACGATTCTTTAACGCGTATGGTCCTACGGAGACCACAGTCTGCGCAACGACGTATCGGTTCATGGGAAGCGAGGACAGCGTTCCCATTGGTGTGCCGCTGCCCGGAGTTCATACCTACGTGGTCGATGAGGCACTGCAACGGGTTCCGTCCGGCCAAGCGGGGGAACTGTGTATTGGTGGCATCGGGGTAGGTCGTGGCTACCTGCATAAGCCGGAACTCAACGCAAGAGTGTTCATCCGCAGCCCCTGGAGTGATGAGACGCTGTACCGCACCGGCGATATCGTTGTGGAGAATGCTCAAACTGGCTTGCTAGAGTTTGTTGGCCGACGAGACAATCAGGTCAAGGTCAGAGGCTATCGGATCGAGATCGAAGCCATCGAGCACGCGCTGAGCGAACATCCTGGTGTGCAGAATGCGGCGGTAGCGGTTGTGGAACTCCAGACTCCCAGTCTGGAGCGATCCAAGACGCTCGTTGGCTACTTCGTGGCACGACCAGGTGCAGACCCAGAGGGGCTTAGTCAGGAAGGGGTGACTCGATTCCTGGTTGGGAAGTTGCCGCACTATATGGTGCCTCCCATCTACGTGCAGCTTGACGTGATGCCGATGAAGGCAAACCGTAGCAAGATCGATCGCGCTGCGCTGCCACTGCCAACAGCCAAACGAACCGGCAGCCAGCCGCTGACGGATCGAACCCGGCAGATTGCGACCCTGTTCGATCAGGCACTGAATCTGCCACTTGGAACCATCCAGCAGCACGATCACTTCTTCCAGATGGGCGGCAACTCGATGGATGTTGCGCATTTGTTGATGGCGCTGAAGACCGAGTTTGGCGTGCAGGTTCCGGCCCGAACGGTGTATGTGAATCCGACTCCTGCTGCTATGGATGCGGCTGTCGAAGCCATCCTGAGCTCTCCCTATTTCACGACTGCTGCGGAGGTTGTCGATCTCGCCAAAGAGGCGCGTTTGAAGGACGACTTTCCGCTGCAGATTGTGGCCGGTCCGGCGACTCCCAAGATCATTCTGCTTACGGGAGGAACCGGCTTCATGGGCGCTGCCCTGCTCCAAGAGTTACTCAGCCGTGATGCCACGCTGAAGGTCTATTGTCTGGTGCGTAGTGATTCGGAGGCGAGTGCCAGAGAGCGGTTGGAACACACCTTCCAAAACTACGGACTGGCGGTCTCTGTGCTCGAGCGAGTCTGCGCGATCCCCGGCGATATCGAGAACGTGACGTTGGGGTTGGCGGCCGCAGAGTACGCACGTCTCTCGTTGGAAGTGGACACCGTTTATCACTGTGCGGCGGACATCAACTACTCCAAACCATACGCGCTCGTGAAGGGGCCAAACGTCGACGGAACCCACAACGTGCTGCGCTTCGCGTGCGCTGGGAGCCCGAAGACGCTTCAGTATGTTTCAACCGCTGGGCTGTTCGGTGCGACGGCGGCATTGCTCGGTATTAACGATGTACTGGAGGACTATGACATCAAATCAAGCATTGCTATTATGGCCATTGAAAATGGATATGCGAAATCGAAGTGGATTGCCGAGCGACTAGTGCAGGCCGCTGCTGCTCGCGGACTCCGGGCTGGGATCTATCGTCTCGGATTTATCGAGGGAAGCAGCCGAACCGGCATCGCAAACATAGCGGACCTTCTCTGTCGGATGATCTGCGGTTGCATCCAAATGGGTGTTTATCCAAATTTCCCTGAGAAGTATTGGATTGTCACTCCCGTTGATTTTGCAGCCAACGCGATAGCACATATATCGCTTTCCGGTGGAACCGGACCTTATCATATCGTTGTAGACCATGACAAAGATGCTCGACACAACGACATGTTTGAAACCATCAATGCACTTGGCTTCCCGGTGCGACGGATCGATCCAGCGGATTGGTTCGAAGCATTGGCCACATGCTCTCCCGATAACGCTCTTTATCCGATCACTTCGTATTTACTCGAAAAAGTACACGAGGGTCGAAATACCATCCTCGAAGCGCATTATCGGACAGAAGCTTGCGCGAACACCCGGACTCATGAAGCGTTGGCTGGCTCGGGGACGGTGGTGCCGACGATTGACGCCGAGTTGATCGCCAAGTACCTGTCTTACTTCGTCTCTTGTGGATTAATCAAACGACGTGCAGTGACGGAATGAGTTGTAGATGAAGTAGGTGAAACTGGAATGAGCGGCGTGAGTTGATTCAGGGCCGAAATTCGGACGTGTCGATCCAATCGTGGCCTAGAAATCTGGCAGCCTCTGTAGGAACTACCAAACAAAGCGGCAGGCAAATGATATCTATCCCTGGTTACGAGTTTACCACCGTTCTTCACGAAGGAATATCGACGATTATTGTTCAAGGTCATCGCATTGTCGATGATATGCCAGTGGTGGCAAAACTACTACGGAGTGAGTATCCCCGACCGCGTGATTTGGCGCGGCTTAGGCACGAATTTGGGATTTTGCGACAATTGAATATGCCAAATATCATTAAAGCATATTCGATAGAGAAATATGGCAATGGTATTGTGCTAATATTGGAGGGATTGACCGCGAAGGCGCTGAGCGAGCATATTCATCGCAAGACGCTTGACCTGGGAACCAGTCTGCGGATTGCCCTGACAATCGCCGAGATTCTAGCCGAACTGCACAAGCATCGTATTACCCATAAGGACATCAAGCCACAGAATGTCCTGCTCGAAGAGGCAACTGGAAAGGTCTATCTCATTGACTTTGGCGTCGCGTCCCATCTGTCTCAGGAGACTCAGAACAGCACGCCTGCCCATGCCCTCGAGGGCACGCTGGCGTATATGTCTCCGGAACAAACTGGACGGATGAATCGGAGCATTGATCACCGCACTGATTACTATTCATTGGGAGTCACCCTATACGAGATGCTCGTAGGTTCGCTGCCCTTTGTGAGCACAGACCCAGTGGAGCTGGTGCATCAGCACATTGCGGTGACACCGGTTGCGCCGCATCAGAGGAATCCTCGGATTCCGCAGGTGGTGTCGGATTTGGTGATGAAGCTGCTGGCCAAGGCGGCTGAATCTCGCTACCAGAATGCGGCAGGAATCGTCGCGGACCTCAAGGAGTGCCTGTCCCAGTGGAACTTGCACGGCACCGTTTTCGCCTTCCCACTCGGCCGACATGACCTCAGTGATACGCCGCAGATTCCCCAAAAGCTCTATGGTCGGGAACGCCATGTGGCGGCGTTGATGGGTGCCTTCGAGCGAGTGAGCAGCGGCCGTTCGGAGCTGTTGCTGGTGGGCGGACCATCGGGAGTGGGTAAGTCGGTCCTGATTCAGGAAGTGAACCAGGCGATCGCTCGGCAGGGTGGAGATTTCGTCAGCGGTAAGTTTGATCAGCTACACCGAACCCTGCCGTTTGCCGCGTTTACGCAGGCGTTTCGTGAACTTGTGCGCCACCTGCTCATGTTGCCAGAGATGCAGCTTGGTCAGTGGCGGAGTCGACTCGCTACTGCGCTCGGATCGAATGCTCAGCTCATCATTGATCTGATTCCGGAACTGGAGTTTGTGCTGGGGCCTCAGCCACCTGTTGCCACGTTGGGACCGACGGAAGCGCAGCTCCGGTTCGGACTGGTGATGCAGAACTTCGTGCGAGTCTTCTGCACGGCTGGTCATCCGGTGGTTCTGTTTCTGGATGATTTGCAATGGGCAGACCCAGCTTCTCTGTGGCTGTTGCAGCTTCTGTTGACCGATGCGGAGCGGGGACACCTGCTGATCGTGGGGGCCTACCGCGACAACGAAGTAGACGCTGCCCACCCGCTGCGAGCCACGATTCAACAGTTGCGTAAGCACGATGTGGAAACGAATGAAGTGACGCTCGAGCCGCTCGCACTGGACGATGTCCAGTTGATGTTGGCGGAGACATTTGGCCAGCACGCCGCTGGCCCGGTGGATTCGCTTGCGCGCCAAGTCCACGCCAAGACGCAAGGCAACCCATTTTTCATCATTCAGTTTCTGTCGGCACTGCACAAAGCCGGGCTGCTGTATTTGGATCTGGCCATGAGCAAGTGGACGTGGGATGTGGCACGAATCGCCGCCGCTCCGCTTACCGACAATGTCGTGGAGTTCATGTCCGGCCAGATTCAGAAGCTGCCAGTGGACACCCAGCACTTGTTGGCCCAGGCCGCCTGCATCGGTTTCCAGTTTGGGCTGTCGACGTTGGTGAACATTGCGGAACGAGCTCCTCTGGCCGTTTCCGCAGCGTTGTGGCCAGCGCTGGGACAGGGGCTACTTCTACCCACGTCCTCAGAGTATCGACTGGTGCCGGGACAAGAGGATGTCGATGGCACTCCGGCAGTGAGCGATATCGACCTCAACGTCTCCTATCGATTCCTGCATGATCGCGTGCAGCAGGCGGCCTATTCCTTGATTCCTGAGGAGCAGCGGCCTGCACTGCACCTGCGGATCGGACGGGGGTTCCGACAGAATCTACCGAGCACGCCCCGCGCCGAGGTGGTCTTCGAAGTGGTTCATCACCTCAACGCCGGAGCGTCGTGCATGACGGAGCTGGCGGAACGCATCGATTTGGCGCGCTTGAACCTGCAGGCTGGTCGGATGGCCAAGGCTGCGACGGCCTATTCGGCTGCGGCGGACTTTTTCGGGGCGGGGGTCGCCCAGCTCGATGCATCCATCTGGGAGACCGACTATGAGCTGGCCTTCGATCTTCATCGAGATCAGGCAGAGTGTGAATATCTGGCAGGCCGCTTTGCAAAGGCTGAGTCGTTGCTGGCCCAGCTTCTTGGGCGGGTGAGTTCCAATCTGCAGCGCACCGAAATCTTGGGATTGCGCATGATGCTGTACGCATCGCAGGGTCGATTCGAGGAAGGCGTCACCGCAGGGCGAGAGGGTCTCAAGCTGCTCGGCATCGATCTCCCAGTAGGACCGGCAGATTGCTTCGCGGCGCTGATGGCCGAGATCGGGAGTATCGACAAGATCCTCGGCGCTGGCAGCATTACCTCGCTGGTGGACGCGCCGCTGCTCACAGCGAAAGACAAGCAGGCCGCTCTCCGCCTGATGATGGATCTGAGTCCGCTCGCCTATCAGGCTGAGCCGCCTCTGTTCGCGGTCGTCGTGGCCAAGCAAGTCTCGCTCTCATTGACTTTCGGCCACGCCAGCATCTCGGCCTACGGTTATGTGACCTACGGGATCATCATGGCCGGAGCGTTTGGTCGCTATGCGGAAGCCATCGCACTGGGTCATTTGTCACTGTTGCTGGTAGAGAAGCTCCACGGAACCGAGGTTGCTTGCAGAGTGAATGCCTGCTTCGGATTTTACGCTCCGTACGGAGAGCCCCTCCGTTCGTCGATCGGTGTCTTTACGCGGGCGCAACAGATTGGGCTTGAGTCTGGAGACTACTACTATGCATCGCTTGCGTTCTTGTACGTTCCGCTTACGCTGCTGCGACTGGGGGACTCCTTAGATACCGTTCGTGACGAAGTCTCCCGTGGCTTGACGGCGATGAAGCGTACCCAGGATCAGACGGGGCTTTCCGGGCTGCAACTGATTCGACAAGTCATCGCATGCTTGCAAGGTCAGACAGAGAGCCCGACCTCGTTCAACAGTGCTGAGTTCGATGTGACACAGTGGTTGGCACATGTGGACGCGATGAAGCTTGGTGGCATGAGATGCCTCTACCAGATCTATCTATTGCAGGTCTGTTACCTTCACGGAAGGTACCAAGAGGCGCTGGCGATGGCGGAGGGAGCAGAACGCTTGCTCGGTGCTGCCGTTGGTCTTCACTATTCGACCGACTATCCATTCTACACAGCGCTGGCACTGGCCGCACAGTACGATACGGCCTCTGCAGAGCAGCGTCCGGCACAGCTCGCAGCAATGAGCGTTCATTTGGCCACTCTGGAGAGATTACAGCAGGGATCTTCCACCAATGAGGCGCATCGCCACGCGCTGGTAGCAGCCGAAATCCACAGGGTTTCCGGTGAGCCCACACAAGCGATGGCGTTGTACCAACAAGCGATTGCGCTCGCCCGCGACAATGGTTTTCCGCATCATGAAGCGCTCGCGAATGAACTCCTTTCCAAGTTCCATTTGACCCAAGGAAACGTCAAGGCAGCCTCTGAGCATATGACCAAGGCGCGTTACGACTACGAGCGATGGGGGGCCAGCGTCAAGGTCGCTCAGCTTACGGAACAGTACACCCAGCAGTTCGCTGTACCCGAAGTGGCTCCGGATCCATCGCGTGAGCCCTTAAACAGAGTGACCGACACCACCACCACCATGTGGATGTCCGGGCAGAGCCTCGATGTAGTCAGTGTACTGCGGGCGTCTCAGGCGATCTCGAGCGAGATCGTGCTCACCAAGGTTCTCGATCGAGTGATGCGGGTGGTGGTCGCCAGTGCAGGGGCCCAGCGCGGCTTCCTGGTGCTAAAGAGCAACGATTCGCTGTGGGTGGAGGCACTCATTGTTGTGGATCCAGAGCGCGTCGAAGTAGGACTGCACACCCCAGTTGCTTCACGTGCTGATTTGGCCGCCACCATCATTCAGTATGTGGCCCGCAGCCATGAGACCGTGGTCATCAGCGATGCCACCACCGCACCCCGCTTCGCTTCAGATCCGTACATTGCTCGTGAGCGCCCGAAGTCGATTCTCTGTCTGGCACTGCTCCACCAAGGGCGGCTGGTCGGGACCGTGTATCTGGAAAACAACGTCTCCACCAATGTGTTTACCCATGAGCGTGTCGAGCTGCTGCGCTTGATCTCTTCTCAAGCCGCGATTTCGGTCGAGAATGCGCAGCTCTACTCGAACCTTCAGGAAGCAACCGAGAAGCTCAAGCAGAGCAATGAGAACTTGGAACAGCAAGTTGCGCAGCGCACGTCAGAGCTGAGCAAGGCGCTGAACGAACTATGGAGTGAGATGGATCTTGCGCGAAAGATCCAAACGGTGTTGTTGCCGACCGAAGCAACCATCTCCGGATACGAAGTGACCGCGATCATGCGGCCCGCTGCTACCGTCGGTGGTGATTACTATGACATCTTTCAGGAGGCCGGATCGGACTGGCTCCTGATCGGGGATGTGTCAGGCCATGGGGTCAGCGCGGGACTCTGCATGATGATGGTGCAGACTGCGGTTCGGGCGGTAGCACGTACCTTGCAGAGTCAGCCAAACCGGCGGCGTCCTGCGGAAGTTCTGACACTGGTCAACTCGGCAATTCACCGAAACTTGAGCGAGATCGGCAAAGACCATTACATGACGATCTCTGCATTCTCCTTTCAGGAAAACCGGATCCTCTACGCGGGTCTCCACCAGGACATCCTGGTGTTCCGTGCCGCGAAGCGACAGATCGAACGGATTGAGACACGCGGCGTCTGGCTAGGCGTACTCCCCAGCGTAGAAGGACTGCTGTTTGAGGACCAGTTGGAACTGGCACCTGACGACGTCATGATACTGTTTACCGATGGCGTGACCGAAGCGAGTATCGGAAAACGGAGATATCTCCAGACCGATGGATTGGAATCCATGCTGCAAGAGGTCATCCCTACAGCTCAGGGTACGGCGCAAATTGTCGATTTCGTCCTACAGCGCCTAAAAGGCTATACTGTAAAAGATGACATTACCTTGATCGCGGTAAAGAAACTACGGGATGGGAAAGAAAACCATGCCTAAGATAATAGATTTAGAAATACCAAAAAGTTGGGATTTTGTAAGGCATATTCGAGCCAAGGTCGAAGATGAATTGGCCGACTTGCCAATAGGTTTACGTTATGCAGCCGGTATGGTGGCTTCGGAACTCGCCGGAAATGCCATCAAATACGGGGATCCCAATGGGCCCGTGCCAGCCCACCTTTCTTGCGAGATCGCAGATAAAAAAATTGTGATCGAAGTAAGTAACTACGTTAAATCGCAGGAGCTGGTGCAAGAAGTGCGGAGCCGCGTCGATCAGATGTCTAGTGCCGAGGATGTTGAGGCCCTATTTATCAAACGTCTCATTAGTTTCCTCAATGAGACGGCCCAGGGAAGCCAGCTTGGTCTTTATCGAATTGGATATGAAGGCGGATTCAATTTGAACAGCTCATATCAAAATTCGATTCTAACGCTCCGTGCTACGAGAGGGATATCATGACTACCGGTGAGATATCCTATTCATTTGAAGAATCTGGCATCCGCGTCGTTCGCGGAGAGCACAGTACGAGAATCATATGGCTAGGTGTGTGGGATCTTAGGGTTCCCGATCTCGGCATCGGCCCCTTCTTCAAGTCCTTGATGCCGAGTCTGTCCGGTAAGAAAGTGATTGTCGATTTTTGCGAATGCGAATATATTAACTCATCGTCGATCAATACACTATTCCAGCTCGTGAAGGATTTGAACGCAAAGGAACTTGACACCGAGCTGTTGTACAATGCCACCGTAGAATGGCAACGAATTACATTCCGCAGTGTTAAAACCGTCACCCAGACCTTGCCGCACATTCACGTCACAGCCAACTGAGTGCGTCCGTCAGTAGTTGATCTGGAAGTGTCTCTGTCTCTCTGTCTCAAGACTCATCCGTACTCCCAACCACTCCTCATACCTAGACCTACTGGACGCCGCAGTTGGACGATGTGGTCGCGGAGGCCAGGATCAGGGTTGCGAGCGAAGATCGATCTGGATTTTCGTTCGATACCAGTACCCACACGTTCGCACTGGTTGTTCGCCGGGAAACCCGATTCCAGGCTGAGGCAGGTAAGAGAGACCTGGGTCATGGATAACCGTTGACCATAGACGCCGAGGTCATCCATGATTACTAGAGGGGTGGGGAACCGTTGGCTCGTGCAGTCAAGCTAATTGGGAACCGGTACGAACTTGTCGAGCAAATTGGTGCCGGTGGAATGGGCATTGTTTACAAGGCCCTGGACCGACTGCGTGGCGAGTATGTCGCGCTGAAGAGCGTCTTTCCTCCATTGTCGAAGCCGGAGGCATCAATAGACACAAGTCCCGTTGGACGCACCGAGTTGGCCATTTCAGCCGCACGGTCCCGAACGCGGCCTCGACCCGGCACTGGACAGCAAGAGACCGCTACCAGCATGTGGACGGCACCGTTTTCGCCACAAGACGCGAAGCGACCCGCGCTGGTGGCTCTCTCTCGGGAGTTCCGTACACTCGCGTCGCTGCGCCATCCGTACATTATTACGGTTCTAGACTACGGATTCGATGCCCACCGGAGTCCGTTCTTCACGATGGAGCTTGTCAGCGGTGGACGAGGTCTGTTGGATGGGAATCGCAATCGGACCTTCTCGGAACGCATGGAACTCCTGTTCCAGATCGCGCAAGCGCTCAGCTATCTACATCGGTGCGGAGTCCTGCATCGGGATCTCAAACCGGCGAACATTCTGGTCATTCAGTCACCGACGGGTCCACAGGTCAAGGTACTCGACTTTGGTCTGGCCATGATCAAGGCAGTGGAGCCGACCGCTAGCGCAGAGATTTCCGGAACGATGGCCTACATGGCACCGGAGTTACTGCGGGGTGTGGCTGCCAGTGAGTCCTCCGATCTGTACGCCTTCGGTGCGACGGCGTTTGAGCTTCTGTCCGGACATCCTCTCTTCGCGGGTTCGACTCCCAGCCAACTGCTTGGTGAGATTCTGGACCGCACTCCCAACCTGCAAGAACTTGTGGTGCCTTCCGCGCTGCGTGAGCTGTTGGAGCGGCTGTTGGCGAAGGACCGGAGCAACCGTCCCAGTGAGGCCTCGTTGGTGTGCGCCCAGTTGGCTGAGTCTGTCGGTCTTCCCGCGCCTGCAGAGACGAGCAGCATCCGGGAGAGTTTCCTGCAGGCCGCCGCGTTCGTGGCCCGGGAAAAGGAGGTTGGGGAACTGGTGACTGCGCTCGACGAAGCGCTCGGTGGGCGAGGGAGCAGTTGGTTGGTGGGGGGAGAGAGCGGGGTGGGCAAGTCTCGCCTACTGGATGAAGTACGAGTCCAGGCACTCATTCGTGGAGCGCAGGTACTGCGAGGACATGCACTGACGATTGGAGGAGGCTCTCCCTATCATGTGCTGAGAGACGTACTGCGGGCTCTCTGTCTACAGGTCGATCTCTCTGATCATGAGGCGAGCGTTCTCCGTGCGTTGATTCCGGACTTGGCCGACCTATTGGAGCGACCTGTGCACGGAGTGCCACGGCTAGATGCCAAGGCCACCCAAGAGCAGTTGCTCCGGGTCATCGCGGAGGTGTTCACGCACATCCAGGTTCCAACCGTGCTGCTGCTCGAGGACATACAGTGGGCAGGAATCGAGAGCATCATTGCGCTCGGTCGCTTGACGCGCAATCTTCGGAAGCGTCCCATTGTCGTCATCGCGAGCTACCGAGATGATGAGGCACCCTGGGTACCATCCGCACTGCCGGCGATGGAGGTTGTCAAGCTATCCCGGTTCGATCGTGACAGCATTGCTGCCCTTAGCGAATCGATGTTGGGCCCTGATGGCTGTCAGCAGGAACTGGTGGATCTGCTCCAGCGCGAAACGGAAGGGAACGTTTACTTTATCGTGGAGGTTTTGCGCACGCTCGCGGAAGAGCGGGGAATGCTGAGCCAAATTGGTGGTGGCAATCTCCCCAGAAAGGTATTCGCCGGAGGAATCAGAGCGGTGGTCGAACGTCGGCTCAACCGGGTTCCGGTAAGTGCGCGACCGCTGCTGCGACTGGCTGCTGTGGCCGGTCGCCAGCTCGATCTTGCAGTGCTGCGTAGGGTGGAGCCGCGAATTGACCCCTGGCTGGAGGCCTGTGCCAGTGTGGCGGTTCTTGAAGCCGCAGAGGAGCATTGGCGCTTCACCCATGACAAGCTCCGTGAACGCTTGCTTGAAGAGCTTTCGGTCGAGCAGAGGCGGGCTCTGCATCTCCAGACAGCCGAACAGATCGAGCAAGTCTACTCCGAAAACGAACGCGATCCGACGGTGCTTGCGTACCACTACGGTGAAGCAGGTGTCATCGAGAAAGCAATGCCCTACGCGCTGCAAGCGGGTGAGATGGCATTACGAGAAGGTGCGATTCAGGAGGCCTTGTCTCACTTCGAGCGGTCTTTGGCCAGTGCTGCCGAGCATGAATTCGATTCGCTGCTGGTGGCGCGAACCCAGCGGTTGGCCGGAGTTGCCCTGCTTGGGCTCGGTCGGCTGGCTGACTGTCTTGCGCGATTTCGAGAGGCCTGGCGGCTGTTGGGATTCCCGATTCCCGCCGAGCCATTGGCCATCACTCCCGACTGTATCGAACCGATGGAACGGCACATCGCAGAGTTGCTGGTAGCTGTCTTTGCGCAGATCACCGATGTCGAGCGGGCGCAACAAACAGCGAACGAGGTCACGGAACTGGCGATGACGAGCTTGAGCCCGCTGTTGTCGATGGGGGCTGGTCACAGTGCCTATTACGTTAGCCTATTGGGACTAAGAGTTTCCGAAAAATTCAATTTGGTAGAGAAATCGGCTTACTATTCATTCTATAATTCATACATAGTCAGTTTGGCTCCGGCGAAGCGCCTTTCGGATTACTATTTTCAATTGGGTGTTGATTTGCATATTGGCGGTGTGGCTTCCGAAAATGCAAGTACCCTTGTCAGTGGCCTGTTGACGATTTCTGCATGTAATTGGGATGAAGCGCTTGGGTGTTTTTATGTGCTCAAAGAGACTGCAAATGGTCCCGTAGTAAATAATGTGTCATTTTTCTGCGAAATACAATCAATTGCGGTTGAATACTATCGCGGTAATTACAAAAAAATGGTCGCTCACTGCGGGTCGTTGATTTCTCGGGTCACGACCCATGGTAACATTCAACACTTGGGCTGGAGTCATGCGGCGAAGGCGCTCGGACTGTTGCGTCAGGGACTGGCGGTGGCTGCGGAGGCAGAGCTGCGAGAAGCTGAGAAGTTCGTCAAAAAATCTCAAGATTTGCAGTGCCTGAAATTGATCTGTAGTTGCATGGCATCGATAGCGTTACAGAAAAATGATCTTCGGGAAGCCAGACAATGGGCTGACCAGGCACTTTCATTCAAGAAGCAAGTTTCGCCGACAGAGCATTCCTTTCTAGAAGGGTACGCCACACTGGTTGAAGTCTATTTGTCGCTCTGGGCTAACAGTACCCATCCTGAGGAGCGTGCTGATATGCTTGATAGGCTACTTCAGGCGAGCGCCGATTTACGCAAATATGCTGGTATTTTTCTACTTGGGCGGCCAAGAATGTTGATTTATAAAGGTCAATTTGCAGCGGCAAATGGTCAGATGGATAGGGCGCGTCTGCTGTGGAAACTGGGTCTCAGTCGGGCTCAGCGATGTCGAATGCCCTACGATGAAAGCCTTGCCCACCGAGTTCTCGCGGAAAGCTGGCCACACAGCGATCCACAACGGCAGTCGCATGCGAAGCTTGCCCACCAGGGCTTCCTCCGCATTGGTGCTACCCAACAGGCTCTGCTGGTAGACAAGCTACTCGCCGAGTCGCCCTGACAGATCGCAGTCTCTGTCGAGCGCAACGCCCTGCGCATCGACATGCTGGTACTGGTCTGGATCTCTCCCACATTCCGCCCAGTCTCCACAACTCGCAGCGTGGCGACATTATTCCGACCAAGGAATTCGATTGATTTCTCGTCGAAAAGCTGATTCCCATGAGCCTAGTGGGAAGTAGGTGGGACACTGTCTGATCCAAATGTTTCGTCGAAAAGCTGCCGTTGATTCGACTTTTGGGAGGTGAGAGGGAAGCGGCTGTGTCTGGTGTTTGTCATCGAGAAGTGGACGTTGTGAGCGCGGTGAGCCAGCGTCGCGTGATGTCACCGCCGGTCACCAACTGTCGATTTCTCGCTTCAGCGCTTAGGAGTCTTCTTTTTGCCATTCCTGATCTCGCTCCGTTTTCGTGAATGCTGAAGTCTGGATGTTGAGACCTTGGCAGGAGCTGGCTCTGGGACATCCTGCGTGGCGGTGGATGCTCCGTTTACAGTGGAGAGGGGACTGGAAGGGAAGGGGGCAGGAGGGACAGTAGATGGTACCACAGGCACCGGTTTAGGCGGCAAGGCACCAGCAGAGGTCGGATTGCTGGGTCGAAGAGACAGATATAGACCCCCACATACCAGGAGTCCTACGGTGGCTACAATCGCCATCAGGAACCGATGTTGAATGAGCGTTGAGAGCGGACTTTGATGCTGCCCGGCGGATTCTCCTAGGGTGGAGATGACACTACTCGATGACTGTTTTGGGACTTGAGGGGGCCGTGCAGAACTTTCTTTGGGTGCGCCGTTTGACGCTACTCGCAGTCCTTCCGAAGACCGTTTGGGAGAGTTTTCGAAACCAGCAGTACGAGTCGGAAGTTCATCCAAAGACCTGGAGCGGGGCTGGTTGATTTGTGAGTGCTCCTCGACCGATGGCTCGGTATCCTTTCCAAGGAGGGAATCCGGGAGGACAAAGCCTCTGAGGCTGATCGAACTCATGCTGATCGATGGCGCAATGTCCGGCTCTGATAGCGCGGTCGTGATCTGCGCCATCATCGGGCGATCATCCTTCTTTTTGCGGAGCATTCCCATGATCAGGGTGCTCAGCGCCTCCGGGACTTCCGGTACCAGTTCGCTGAGCGGCGGAGTGGGCTCATAGATGTGCATGGCCATGACTTCGGTATACGTCTGCGCTACGAACGGAGGGCGTCCAACAAGTGCTTCGAACAGCATCACTCCCAGCGCGTAGACATCCGTCTTCTCATCGATTTCGATGGATCCCCGACACTGCTCCGGAGACATGTAACGCGGGGTGCCGATCACGGCGTCCGCTCGTGTCATGGCCTGTCGAGTTGGCGATTCTCCTTGCGGTTCAAGCAACTTTGCAATTCCAAAGTCGAGCAACCGCACCCGCATCCGACCCGGAACTTCGGCATCTGGAACCAACATCACATTGTCCGGTTTGAGGTCTCTGTGGACGATTCCTTTGGCGTGGGCGGCGGCTAGGGCGGAGGACAACTGTCTTGTGAATCGGACCACTTCGTAGTCGGGCAGGCGTCCACCCAAGCGCTTGAGACGAGCGGCCAATGACTCGCCGCGCAGAAACTCCATGACCAAGTAGGCCGTACCATCTTCGAGCTGATTCACTTCCGAGATCGGCACGACACTGGGATGTTCGATGCGATTTACCGCACGTGCTTCATTAAAGAAGCGCTTCACCGCGTCCGGGCGGGAGGCAAACTTTGGATGGAGTACCTTGATGGCAACGTGGCGATCGATACCCATGTGAACGGCCTCGTAGACAGTTCCCATCCCCCCCTCACCCAACGTGCGTCGGATGCGGTACTGTCCCAAGGTCGCACCACGGAGGAATGCCATCAACAAGCCCCCAAAAGATTATCATTGTGACACATCCGTCGGGCGAGTCAATCAATCGACTTGGTTGTGAGTCTCTGCTCTGCTGCAAATCAGTAGGAGGAGGGAACTGTTCGAGAATTCTTCCTTGATTCTGACGGTGTCGATTTTGGATTGGGAAGTGTTGCGCTTCAGGTCAACTTGGACTGTCTTCCTGTCCCGAGATTGTAGGGCTGGGTTCGGTTAGGCAGCCAGTTGGCTGCGGACTTCGGTTCTTCTTTACTGCCGGGCTCTGTCTAGTGTTTCTCAGCGCTGCTGCTGTCTCTGTTCAGGACTCCCAACGTGCTCATGCGAGGCAGGAGAATTTCCCCTTGTGAATCACTCAGGATTAGGGAAGTTACTTCGGCGTTCTCGACGGGCATGATAGTAGGTGGGACACTGTCTGATCCAAATGTTTCGTCGAAAAGCTGCCGTTGATTCGACTTTTGGGAGGTGAGAGGGAAGCGGCTGTGTCTGGTGTTTGTCATCGAGAAGTGGACGTTGTGAGCGCGGTGAGCCAGCGTCGCGTGATGTCACCGCCGGTCACCAACTGTCGATTTCTCGCTTCAGCGCTTAGGAGTCTTCTTTTTGCCATTCCTGATCTCGCTCCGTTTTCGTGAATGCTGAAGTCTGGATGTTGAGACCTTGGCAGGAGCTGGCTCTGGGACATCCTGCGTGGCGGTGGATGCTCCGTTTACAGTGGAGAGGGGACTGGAAGGGAAGGGGGCAGGAGGGACAGTAGATGGTACCACAGGCACCGGTTTAGGCGGCAAGGCACCAGCAGAGGTCGGATTGCTGGGTCGAAGAGACAGATATAGACCCCCACATACCAGGAGTCCTACGGTGGCTACAATCGCCATCAGGAACCGATGTTGAATGAGCGTTGAGAGCGGACTTTGATGCTGCCCGGCGGATTCTCCTAGGGTGGAGATGACACTACTCGATGACTGTTTTGGGACTTGAGGGGGCCGTGCAGAACTTTCTTTGGGTGCGCCGTTTGACGCTACTCGCAGTCCTTCCGAAGACCGTTTGGGAGAGTTTTCGAAACCAGCAGTACGAGTCGGAAGTTCATCCAAAGACCTGGAGCGGGGCTGGTTGATTTGTGAGTGCTCCTCGACCGATGGCTCGGTATCCTTTCCAAGGAGGGAATCCGGGAGGACAAAGCCTCTGAGGCTGATCGAACTCATGCTGATCGATGGCGCAATGTCCGGCTCTGATAGCGCGGTCGTGATCTGCGCCATCATCGGGCGATCATCCTTCTTTTTGCGGAGCATTCCCATGATCAGGGTGCTCAGCGCCTCCGGGACTTCCGGTACCAGTTCGCTGAGCGGCGGAGTGGGCTCATAGATGTGCATGGCCATGACTTCGGTATACGTCTGCGCTACGAACGGAGGGCGTCCAACAAGTGCTTCGAACAGCATCACTCCCAGCGCGTAGACATCCGTCTTCTCATCGATTTCGATGGATCCCCGACACTGCTCCGGAGACATGTAACGCGGGGTGCCGATCACGGCGTCCGCTCGTGTCATGGCCTGTCGAGTTGGCGATTCTCCTTGCGGTTCAAGCAACTTTGCAATTCCAAAGTCGAGCAACCGCACCCGCATCCGACCCGGAACTTCGGCATCTGGAACCAACATCACATTGTCCGGTTTGAGGTCTCTGTGGATCAATGTCCTGTCGAGACGATGCCGCCCGTTTTTCCACGCCGTCGGGGGTTGGTGGAAAAGGAGGAGAAACAGAGAGGCAGGAGTTAAGTGAACGCTCGTCAGACGGAAGTTGCAAACAAGCAGCAGACGAAGCGTATCACGGACATCGTAAAAGAATGCGAACATAGCCTTTCGCGATGCTGACTCACCGATGGAAGATTTGTGACGCTCGCTTTCTCGGGGCGGTCATTCGTCCGACGCTATACTGGCAAACATGGACGGACAAGGCAGCACGCACCGCCACCTGCGGGCAAACCTCGCGCGGCGGTTCGTCGAGCTTCTGCCCACGGGATGCTCACCAACTGACGACGAGCTGGTCTAGCTGTAGTACTGTTGAAGCAGTGTGCGCAGGCAAGCGACGCAGAACCAAGGGACAGAAGGACGGATTGAGATGCAGCTCCAGATCACACTGACGATGGGATTTGCGATCGTGCTGGTGGGATTGTTGGGCGTCATGGTGATGCGTAAACCAGCGGAAGCCCAGAAGCCCAATCCGGCGGGTGTACAGGCCGCGCTGTCTCATTTGGTTAAAGACAGCAGCGCGCTCAAAACATTGACGGTGACCTACGACGATATGCACGGGCTGCATGGTGGCTTGACGCTGACTCTGCGTGCGGACGGACGGGTCATCCAGCGTGCGGTGCGCACGAAAGTCGGCCAGCCAAAGGAACTTGTCTCGGAAGCTGAAAGGCTTCGATTGGTGGCGCTGCTGGTTGATGTCGCGGCGTGGGAGCAGAGGATTCCCGATGCGATGCCGGTTCCGGATGAGAGCCGAGTGCGACTGAGCATCGCCATCAGCGGGCACACCTCTACCATCTGGGAACGCTACAACGATCTCGCCACAGGACAGCGGATCGTGCGAATCCGGGACTTGATGAAACAGCTCGCGTGGGGACAGGGCGGGTAGGCGATCCTCGCTGCGAGGCTGAAACCGCAGGAATCCTGCTCGCGATGCTGGCTTGGTCGGGCCTTATTTTCGCAATCTAAGGTGTCTGGTTCATTTTCGCGCTGTGTCGTGCTCGGTAACTGTGTCCGAACCGGGGCCCCTTTGCTGCTCATGCTGTGGAACGATAGGGGAATCCCCTATTTCCTTTTAGGTGACACCATTATCAAATAGGTATCGAGTTCCCTACGAGGTCCAGATGGACAGCATCGTGAAGCAGCGGATATTCATCGTCGACGATCATCCTCTTTTCCGAATGGGTCTGCGCAGCTTGCTCCACACCGATCCAAGGTTGGAGGTGTGCGGAGAAGCGGACAATGCGCAAGATGCGCTACGTCAACTGCGAAGCCTCCGTGTCGATCTGGCGATCCTGGATGTGACGCTGTCTGGGGCGAACGGAATCGAGCTGCTGAAACAATTGCGCGCCGAGTTGCCGGGACTGCGTGCGATCCTCATGTCCATGCACGATGAAGAGATCTATGCCGAGCGGGCGCTCCGCGCGGGGGCGGTCGGCTACATCAAGAAGGACTCGCCACCAGAGCGGGTGTTGGAGTCGATCTGGCGAGCACTGCGCGGTGGGATCATTCTGTCGGAAACAATCACCGAAGAGATGGTGCTACGGCTGGTGCAAGGCAAGTCGAACAAGCAGGACTCCCTGCTACAGGCCTTGTCCGATCGCGAGCTGGAGATCTTTCAGCTCATGGGTCAAGGCGCGACGACCCGTGACTGTGCCGAGCGACTACACATCAGCGTGAAGACCATCGAGGCCCACCAAGCCAGTCTGAAGACCAAGCTCGGAGTCAGCGGAGCCCATCAGTTGCGTCGATTTGCTGTGCTGTGGTCGCATCAAAGTCAGCCCGAGAAAGATCTCTAAGGATCTTCCGATCGGAATCCTACATCCGGAGCAGGAATGCGATCGTAAAGCGATCCTCGGACTGTACCCGATCGGGTGTAAATCCAATCGGAACCATGGTATCGGAGTAGCCATCGGGAGAAGTACTGCCTCCGTGTCCCGCAAAGTAGGGAGTGTTCGAGCCTCGGTGGACGTACTCGAGGCGGTAGGTCAGAAAATCGGTCGGCATAATATCGAACGTAAGGAGTCCCTCCCAGGTCACATAGGAAGAGCCAGGACTTTGATCAAAGGGAACCGGTCCTGGAGGTGTCAAGACCAGATACCGGCCGGGATTGCTGACGATTCCGCCTCCTTGCGCGAAGGCGAGGAAGTTGCGGAAGAAGACCAGCTGGTGATAGACGGCGAGACCCAGGAAGTACTGTCTTTTGCAATCGATTCCGCTGCCATTTTCACAACCAAAGTCCGCAGCCAACGAGAACGCCCCGCGACCGATTCCTCGGGATTCCTTCTTTTGATAGTAGCGAAGCTGGAGGTTGTTATCGGTGTGATAGCGAATTCTGTCGGCTACGCCGCGGGTGTCGAAGCCTGCGTAGTGATTGGTGCTAAGTAGAATCCACTCCCGAGGTCGCCACTGAAGCTGGAGTCCCACACCTGGTGTCTCATTGAACTTGGAATAGGACTGCCAACCGTTGACGAGCCACAGCTCGATCTTGACGCGGTCGGTAGGAAACAGCTGCGAGCGGAGCCCCACAAAGTAGTAGGGAGTCATCTCCCAAATGTAGGAAGGCTGATAGGTCCAGTTTTCAAAGTTCAGATAGCTGAGGTTGCCGATAAACGATGTCATGATGCCGACATCGAAGTTGAGTCCGTGCAGCACGTCGAAGTGAATGCCCACCGTTGCTTCGCGAACGTACTTGAGAATGTTGTTCAAGCTGCTCGGACCCCGGCGCGAGGTCGGGTCGTTTGCATAGACCAGTTCGGCGCGATTCCCAAACTGTACGCTAAGGGTTCCGCGCAGGCTCTGATAGTGGAAGTCTCCGCCGACGCTGGCCATCAGCAGATTCAGTTCGTTATG
>ERZ724523.615-NODE-615-length-20778-cov-14.172755_pt1 | contig 20778 bp, 27 predicted proteins | sample MGYA00376056_ERZ724523 | MGnify/ENA primary metagenome ERZ724523 (study PRJEB28724, sample SAMN07190888) | wastewater metagenome | isolation source: influent of sewage treatment plant in Hong Hong | place: USA: Christiansburg, Virginia | collected 2016-03-01 ... | reverse complement strand
ATCCTTCAGGTAAAAAGGAAGAAAATATTGAAAAATCCATTTGTTTTTTTTTTTTCAAATTTAAGACTTCTCCCCATATTTTTTACGTGAGCCTATATAAGTCAGTTAACTCTTGTACATTTTTCCTCTCAATGGGATAATTTCTATTTAAATAATTTCATATAATAATAAAAATGGTAAATTCTAAAAACTTTAATATTAACTACACTGATTCGTTTGGTTTTACAATAAAAAACAGTCAAACTTACCAACTAATTTGGGTGATATGCGATAAATGTGAGCTTGAAATTAACTATCAAAATGTTGAAATTGAGCCTTATTCCCTTATCTTTTTAGCTCCTGGTGAGGTTTATATGAGTTGCAAAACACAAAAAGTTACAAAGTATATTCAGTTTAAAGGAGATTATTTTTCTTCTTCAATTTCTTTAATTAAAAGCTTTTATAACAACCATTTGTTTGACTCAATAAACCAAACAACAGTAATCTCTATCCTTGATAAATCTGCAAGAAGCAGAATTGAAGACTGTTTTGATTTTATCAAAAATGAATTTAATAATTCTTCAATTAAAGAAATACAGATAAAATCAATAGTTGATAGTATTTTAGTTGATACATTTGATATTCGATTTTCTTCAAGTTATAAGTTTTTAAAAGGCTTTGATGATTTGGTGCAAAAACAATATAAAGAATTCCATACTGTAGAAAATTATGCAAATCAATTAAACATTAGCCCAAAAGGATTGCTTAAAACGCTTTACCAACTAAATGCAGCAAAACCTAGTAAAATAATTGGGAGTAAATTATTATTTGAAGCAAAAAAATTATTAGCACAAACCAACAAAACCGCAGTAGAAATTACTTTTGATCTAGGGTTTAACGATCCTGCATATTTTGCACGTTTTTTTAAGAAAAAAACAGGAATAACACCACAACAATTTAGAAAAAAATTTCAAGAAGTTGCTTAAAAAAACAAAATTAATAATATAGCTTAAAATCTAATAGTTCACATAATGTGCTAAAATTACTATATAGTTCATCATATATTTCTAAAATATCTTCATACTCATTAAATAAACTAAAATAAGCTAAATCAAGATTTGTACTGGATATATCATAAAGTTCCTCACCATATCCAGAAATTGCTTTAGCTCCTGTAACGTCTAGAAAATACCTAGCTTCTTCATCAGGAATATTTAAAGATTTGGTGTTAGAAAAATGTATTATTTTCCCTGTCATTCTTCCTTCAAAAAGTTCTGCTATTTCCTGCAAGCTATAACTATAATCATTTATTACAATATTATTTTCTTCACCTTCCAAAACAAAATAAATTATATCATAGTTGATAAAATTATGATCGTTTTTTGTTAATTCAATTATACTTTCTTCCAATCCTTCAATAGAATCGCAAGTTTTATAAATACTCGCAATTTCTTTTTTTAACGCTAACTTTTCTAAACTAATTAAGACTTCTGTTTTTTGTTCAATTTCAGAATCTTGTACTTTTTCTAAACAATAAATAAAACTATCTGACATCGTTGAGTATAAATTTAAAACAATACAATAACTTACTTTTAGTAAGATTAAAATAATAAGAAATTAGTATAAATCATTAAATCCGTAATTATCAATTTTCAGAGTTCAAAAAGAAACTTGGTTTACACTTACTTAAAAAAAATTAAATTATTCCAAAAGATTTTTCAAAACTATATCTGTCCTGGTTTGTAGTTTTTTTATAAGCCAACCTTTGTGTCCGGAGCCAAATAGTATTAAAATCTTTTTATTCTGGTTTTTTAGTTTATTTAGCTCAAAATCAATAAGTTGATAATGCGCTAGATTAATATTTTCCCAACCTCCTTTTCCTAAATCATCATTAAACAAATCGCTAAAAACCTGAAGTTCGATATTTAAAATTTGGTCAAACTCTTCGGAATGAATTTTTATAGGGTCGAATTCTTGTATATATTTTTCAAACAATTCTCCAGATAATTGTCTGGCTTGTGTATAGCTTTGCCAATCTTTTGAACGGTTTTTGTCTCTTTTTATTTCTTCTAATTTATCTTCTCTTGCATTTGCCATTTCTTCCGTCCAAGCAGAGACAGGTATTAGCTGAAAGCCCATAGATTTTTGCAAGGGAAAAATAACCTTACTAAATTCTGGATATTGCAGAACTCGTGGTTCATTTATTTTTCCTGATTTCTGAAATTGCTCGTTTGCAATTGCAAATCTATCGGGTGGTATTTCTGCTAAAACTACATCTGGCTTTAGATTTTCTATAATATCCGAGAAAACTTTTAAACTGTATTCTTTACTCTGCAAATGTTGGCTATGGATAGTTCCAATTACAATTACTTGGTTTTTGTTTTCCATTAGATAATTTCGTTATTTAAGAAATTCCAAGATTGGGCGATATCTAATTCATAAGCTTTTGGGTGGCTTAGAGTAGTTAACTCTTTATGATGAAGCCAGTATAATTGTTTTGGGCTAAGATACTGTTCTGGATTTATTTTGTAAGGTATTGCAAAATTTATTTTTGTTTTTTGAGTTTTACTTAATGGCAAAAATTTGTAGCTTGTTTTTTTTAGATAATATTGTGGGTCTTTGTCTATCTTGAAATTGCTATGATTATCAATAAGAAAAAAGCCTTGCTCTTTTGAAAATTCATTTAAATCTTTTAATGATGTAATTTTATCATCAAAATCTACCGCAACTACTTCTCTGTTACCTATAAAACCAGGTGATGTTGTAAGAACTGCTTCGTGCTGTGTCAATGTGGTTTCGCCCGACCAAAAACAAGGTGTTTCGTATACTGTTTTTGCGGTTTTGCCATAGATTATCTTTAATTCTTCGCCCAAAAGTTTGGCATATCGCGGAATACTTCTTTGTGTTTTTTGCAAAACCTCTATAACTTTGTTATACATGGATAAGTGTTCGTAATTATTGGCTAATTTTGGTATTAAATCTTTGCCATCACGATCTATAAAATGTGCTACAGGATTGTTCCAAGAAGGTTCGTTGTATTTCTGTAGAATTTCAGCGTCTTTGCCGGGTTTGTTGTTATATATTGCAAGCGGAATGAATTCGTTTTCAATAAGTTCTACCATCAAAGGATGTGTAAGTACATCTCTGCCAAAGTTTACGCAAGTGGAACATCCGGGTATTTCTTGAAAGAAAAGTAAAATAGGTTTATCTAAGCGAGCACTTTCTGCTAAAGCTTGTTCATAATCTCTGCACCAAGAAACTTTGCCCAATTCTACATTTTGATTTTTGGGATTTGTATAGCTATGATTATTCATCTATTATCTTTTTTAAAATTTTATTTCCTAGAAGTAGGATGTTGTTTGTAGTAGGCATTTTTCTTTCGAATTTTTTTATCTAAATAAGCCTACAAGAATACTTCCGTACAAGATTGCTTGCACGTTTTTTTTCTTTTGTTTTCTAAAATTATTCTATAATTGTACTCCAGTGAGGATCTCTATTTTTCACTGCTTTTATGTAGGAACATACGGCTACAGCTTTGTATCCTTCTTCTGTAAGTTTTTCAAAAGTTTTTAGCACGAGTTCTTTACCAATGCCTTTTCCTCTTAGTTGATAGGGTACTTCTGAATGCACAAGATGCATTTTGTTGTTTCTTAATACATACTCAACTATTGCTTTTTCTCCGTTGATATCTAATATGTATTTTCTGCTATTGGTATCGTGTTGTAGTTCTAACATGCTTGGTATAAGTTTATGCATCCATTTTAGAAGTTCTTCTTTATAAGGATTGCGGAGTTTTTTAGTTCCTATGGTGATTGTAGGAAAGTTTAGCTTGTTGGTTGTATAAAGACTACGCAGTTCTGCTGCGTAGTCTTCGTTTTCAATAACATCTAAAAATTTATATGGTAATCCTATCTTATCTAGCACAAGCTGATAATAGTGGGTTTTCATACATCCTTTCTCGCCATAAAGTTTAATGTCTGGTACGTTCCTTATCACTTCATACTTAATTATGTGTTACAATATATTTATTAGAGTTTTTAGAATTATTATTTTTCTTCTTGCAAAGTCAAGGATACAGAATTTATGCAATATCTTAAACCACTTGGTTCTGGGCCATCCGGGAAAACATGTCCTTGGTGTGCATCACACGTATTACACATTACTTCAACCCTCACTGTACCAAAAGAGGTGTCTTTTTCATACTTGATGGCGTTTTCTTTTATTGGTTGTGTAAAACTTGGCCATCCTGTGCCTGAATTAAATTTGATAGTAGAATCAAACAAAGGCGTATCACAGCAAACACAGTTGTATTTTCCTGCATCATAAATACTACATAAAGCGCCAGAATGTGGCGCTTCTGTTCCTTTTTTTCGGGTAACTCTAAATTGTTCAGCTGTTAGGAGTTCTTTCCATTCTTCTTCTGTTTTTTCAACACGTCTATCTGGTTCTGGGTTGCCATGGCTGGCAAATTTAATTACGTCTTTCCAATTTAACATATTATTTAATTTATTTCGTTTATATTATTTTTAATGAGGTAAAGATAAGTACTATTGCTTTATATAATTAATTCATATCGCTAGTTTATGAATACAAAATGAGAAGCAAAGGCTAATTAATTTGTATTTATGTAATTTTTCTTAAGCTAGTTTTTTTATGTTTAAATTTTTATAATTAAAAAACCTGATTAATATTGATTTTTTAAACACTTAAATTCAATTCTTTCACTCTTTTTGTTAATTGACTCCCATCAATTAAATCAATCGGGATTTCTCCTTTTTTTCTTTTTGCACTTTTAGCCTCTCGTGTAAAAGTAGAAGTGGTAATTATCAATCCTTTATTCGTCTTTGCATTTGCTTCGCTACGTAGTTTATTGAGCATTGTTGCTGAAATAATAGTGTTACCTACTACAAATTTAATGAAAAATTGATAGGATATTATTCCAATTTCTATAAAAGCTATAGCCGTAATTTCTTTGCCAGAATTTCTTGCTATAATAGCCACACTAGAGAACCCGTGCTCTTTAAGAAAATGCTTTAAAAAAAGCTCTAGTTTTTCTGAAGATAGGTTGTTTAGACTATCATTTACTTCATTATCCCGCATTTTAATACTTATTTTTTATTATTAGTGGTGATGAGCAGTAAATATTTTGAAGTAACTACTTTTTCATTTGCAAATCCATATGCATATAATCGATACAGTAATAGATTCATCATTGCTTTCTTTTATAAGAATTTAACGAATGACCTATTACTGTATCGCTAAGATAAAAAGTGAATCATCTATTCATTACTCGTTTTTTATGTATGTTAAAAAAACAAGTAAATTTTACAAAGTTTGTTAAGCAAACTTTGGTATCTTAAATTTTAAGAAACACTGTATTCAAGTCTAGATAAAACTTTCTTCAAATCTTAAATAGTGGCAAGTGTAACCGTTTGGATTTCTCACTAAATAATCCTGGTGTTCTGGTTCTGCTTGCCAAAATGGTGCGAAAGGTTCTAAAGTGGTCACAACAGTTCCGTCCCATTTTTTTGAATCATTAACAATTTTAATAACTTCTTCTGCTATTGTTTTTTCTTCGTCATTTTGATAGAAAATAGCGGAGCGATAGCTAGAACCTCTATCATTTCCTTGTCTGTCTACAGTTGTAGGATTATGGATTCTAAAGAAAAAATCTAATAATTCCTTAAATGATGTCACATCTGAATCATAGGTAATTTCAATTCCCTCTGCATGACCTGGATGGTTTCTATAAGTTGGGTTGTCATTCTCTCCTCCTTGGTATCCAACTTCTGTGTTTACTACACCAGGTCTTACTCTGAAAAGATCTTCCATGCCCCAAAAACAGCCACCTGCGATATATGCTTTTTTTATACTTGAACTATCTGAGCTTTCTTTATCTAAATACATTTGTATTTTACTTTCTAATACTTCTTCTGTCTGTAAACCCGCTAATTTTTCCTGAATTTTTCCGTCTTTCAAAAAAAATAAGGCAGGAATACTTCTTACACTATACTCTTGAGCGAGTTCTCCGTTTGTATCTACATTAATTTTTGCTATTGCAAAATCTTCTTTGTGTTTATCGGCTAATTTTTCTACTGTAGGGAGCAACGCTTTGCAAGGACCACACCATTCGGCATAAAAATCTAATAAAATTGGTTTTTCACTTTTAAGCAGTGTTTGGAAATCTTCTTTGTTTGAAATGTTTATAATCATTTGTTTCGTTTTTTTATTAATACTTATACTAATTTATTTTGCAAAGTTATCTACATAATATTCATTATGTCTTTTTTGGAATTCCTATTTATTTGTAAATTTTTCACTTTTAATTAATTTTTTTAATGCCTCAAGAAAAAGTAATATTGAATTGTTCATGTTTTTTTTGTTTTTCCAATGTGCTTTCCATTTCCCATTGTATGATTAAATGGATATGCAAATAAAAGTTTCAGTTTAAATTAGGCTGCATTTATGCAGATAGTCATTTAATAATTAATTTCTTCCTGTAAGTTAAGCCAAATTTTTTCATTAAGGAAAATTGCATCGGGGTAAATTCTGACCTACATTTGCTAGGAGAATAACTCATAAAATTCAATATGGGAGGATATACAATTTCTTTTTCTAAATTACTTGTACTCATTGGCACAACAATATCACAATTAGAGAGTGCACCAGTATTATTATCTGGTGGTGTATCACAAATAAAATCGCCTTCTGTGCTACAATTCGCAAGCTTTTTATTTTCTTTTGTTGAGTATGGATCTTTACTTGAACCAAAGGTATGTTGCAACCCAAAGAAATGTCCAAGTTCATGGGCAATAGTTGCCAATGGGTATTCAAGATTTGCTGAAACGAAAATACTATTATATGAATTATCTGGAGTTAAATAATTTAAAAATGAAGTTTTATGAACTGTTGTAAATCCGGAATAAACACTTCCATTTTCTACAAATATTAAGGTTATGTTTTTTTTATCAAGACTTTTTATATAGTTATTTTTCTTAACATTGTTTTCATAAAATTCATCAACAGTTAATGAGGTTTCTTTTATAATCCTCATTTTGTTTAAAACAAACTTTATCTTAGAGTTTGCAAAAACTTGGTTTACCTTGTTTAATTCTAAATCTATTTGCTTTTCTAAAGTTGCTTTAATTTTTTTTGAGGCATAAACAACTTGAAGCATAAATAATAATGTATCTTTTACTTCTACTTTTTGATTAATTAGGTTGTTAATTTCTTTTGCAGTTGATGATGTACAAAACGCTGTTCCACATTGCAATTCATGGTTCGTTTTCTTTTTGATTATACTAAAGATGAAAAAACCAAAGATTAAAATGTATCCTAAAATAATTATTTTTTTAAATTTAAGCATCTTGTTCAATTTATGAATTAAAATTAAGTACTAATAATATTACATTAAAACACCATTGCTTGCTACTATTGGTTCTGGAATATTGGTTGCTCCAATTATTTCAAGCATATCAATTTCTATATTACGAGCTATTGCTGTAATTGGTACATCGTTGTAGGTTCCTTCAAAAGGATTTTCTGAATAATCTCCTATGATTTCCATTAAATAAAAAATCCATATTAATGAAGAAGCAACAGGAATTGTTAGCCAAACATGATATTTTGATATGGAAGAAAAAACATCCAACATCCCGAATGGAATAACAGCTGAAAAAACAATTGTTAGCCAAAAAGCAATAGAAGCATATTGCCTTGGGAATGGAAAATTTTTAATTCTTTCGCTTTGTCCTTGATCAGTATAAAATGTCTTTATAGTATCTAGCAATGCTAAATCTCTAAAATTTTCAATGTTGTTTAATTCTTTTAATTCTTGAATTCGAGCACTTTGTTTAGCTAAAATTTGTATTGCAATATTACTTTTTCCTTTATACAATTCAAACTCATCATCAGCAATATTGTCCATTATGGCATCATCAAGTTGTGCTAGATAAATAGGACAAACAGTAGGAGTAAACATGTGATTAAGTCTTTCTTTTGTGTGTTCCCACTCTTTTTCTAATCTAAGCTGAAACCGAAGTGCTGTTAGCCATGCAATATGCCTATTTACTATTTCTTCGATAATTTCATTTTTATTTTCACCATGAACAAAAGTTACTAGTTGGGAGGCAAAAACTCGACTATTATTAGTAATGCTACCCCAAATTTTGCGTGCTTCCCATGTTCGGTCATAGCTTGCATTGTTTTTAAACCCAAGATAAAAAGCGACTGCTATACCTAAAACCCCGACTGGTTCCCAAGGCAAAAAAAAAGAAATATGAAATTCTTTTTTTAAAAAGTAATAAATAGTTGTCAAAATTGAAACGTAAACAACAGCATAAATTATTGCAAACTTGGTCCATTTTACTAGCATTCCTAGTCCGTATTGTCTTTTTACGTACATAATTAATTGTTAATTAGTTATAGAATAAATATCATTTTCATTAGACACAAGAATTTTAGGACTTATTTTGGCCTAAGTATTTTTTTTATAAATTAAATCTTATACGGTTTCAGATTCTCTAACATAGTAGGTATTAATTCGCTAACAGTAGGATGAATATGAACCCCATCTCTAAAAACAGTATAAGGTTGTTTTGCATACATAAGATTTGTAAAGCCGTTTATAATTTCGTCTCCACCAACTCCAAAAACACAAGCACCTAAAATTAAATTAGTTTTAGAATCTATAATAGCTTCCATAAACCCGAATGTTTCTCCTTTTTCCTTTGCTCTTCCTACTTTTGTCATTGGTCTATGTCCAACTAATACATCATAACCTTTGGTAATAGCTTCTGTTTTTGTCATTCCCACTCTACCAAGCGGAGGATCTACAAAAAGTGCATACGTGGAGATTCTATCGGAAATTTTTCTTTTTTTGTCTCCGTTTATAAAGTTTTCTACAATTTGATAATCATTATATGCAGTGTGTGTAAAAGCTCCTTTTCCATTACAATCACCTAGTGCGAAAATTCCCTTTACATTGGTTTGACAAAAATCATCTACTTCAATATTTCCTCTGTTTGAAACTACGATATTTGTATTTTGTAGCTGAAGTGTATCCGTATTTGGAACGCGTCCAATAGCGAGTAAAAGATGTGTTCCTGAAACAGAATTTGTGCTATTAGCGTTGGTTTTTACTGAAATGGTATTGTCTTCATTTTTTGAGGCTTTTATTTCATCTGCATTAAAAATAATATCAACACCATCTTTTTTTACAATATCTTCAACTACCTGACTTACTTCTAGGTCTTCTCTGCTAATAAGTTTGTTTCCTCTTTCAACAATAGTTACTTTACTGCCAAATCGGGCAAACATTTGCCCAAACTCTAGTCCTATATAACTACCTCCAATAATTACTAAATGTTCTGGTAAAATTGTTGTTTCTAATATGTTTTCGTTGGTATAATGGGGTATATCTTTGTATTCATTTGGAACTAAAGCTCTGCCACCTACATTGATGAAGATATTTTGCGCAGATATTTCCTCTCCATTTATCGATACAACGTAATCACTTATAAAATGTGCTTCGCCACGAAATAATGTAATGTTTTCATTGTCTTCAATGCTTTTTTCAATTCCATCTCTCGACGTGTTGATAAGATTGTTTTTTCTTTCGTTAACTTTTTTTAAATTGGTTTTGGTACCCATCGGTATTTCGATTCCAAATTCTTCTCCATGTACTGCATCCCAAGCTCTACGAGCACTTGCAATATAAGTTTTGGTAGGAATACAGCCATTGTTTAAACAAGTTCCACCTATTTTGTTTTTTTCAATAAGAGCTACTGTGCCTTTTTGGGCAAGATTAAATGTTAGCGGAGTTCCTGCTTGACCTGAACCGATGATAATATAGTCGAATGTTTTCATGTTAGTTTTTTTTAATTCCATTTTAGTTTTTTTCTTTCTTCCCAATAATAGGAAGGATTAATTGCAAAAGATTTTAATTTTTCAAGTTCGATATTTTCTAACTCAAACTCGTTTGCTTTTAAGTTTTGTTGTAAATGGGCTAAATTATTTGCACCACTTAAAACTGTGCTTCCTTTAAAACAATCCATACAAAATCTAATTGCAATAGCATCAATTGTTACTTTATATTTTGTAGCTAATTTTGCAATTTCATTTTGCAATGCACTATAATTTAGGTATTGATTTGAAAGTATTCTACCGTTTGCCAAAGCTTCTTTTATAATGATTTTTTTATCTTTAATTTTATCTTTAATCTCTAATAAACTTTGATCTAAAACATTGAATGTTACTTGAAATGAAGTAAAAAGTGGTTCGTTGTCTATTTTTATATTTAATGCTTTCTTAATTACTTCAATTTGTTTACTTCCACTAGTTGATAAGCCAATTTCTATATTATTTTCTTTTTTTATTAGGTATAGTTTTTCTAAAACTCCAGTACTTTCTAACACGTCACTTTCTGGAGTTACAGAATGTATTTGGTACAATTTTAAATTAGGGAGTAACTGTTTAGATTTTTCCCATTGCTGATTTAATTTTTCTAAAGAATGGTTTTTATCTTCGTGAATTGTAGCATTAAAATCAAAATTTGCAACATAGGTGTATCCCCATTTTGTAGAAATACTAACCTCATTAGCATTTTTTTCTTTAATTAATTCAATTAAAATATCTTCTGCAATTCCGTAACCTGGTGAAGAGTCAAAATGTGTAATTCCTAAATAACGGGCTTCATTCAGAAAGCTCAATCCTTCATTTTTAAACTTTTGCAAATCAAAATTAATTGGATTTGGATTATTTACTTCTTTAATATTGATATAAATTGGTCTTCCAATAGCTGCTGTGCCTAGTCCGATTTCAGATGTTTTCAAATGTTGCAATTTTGTATGATTTACCGATTTAGAAAATTTTTCTAATACTAATTTTAATTTAGGGTTAATATAATTTTCGCAAAATGGTTTTTTTGGATTTGATTGATAATAATTTAATTGGTCTTCAATATTCAATTTGAAGGCAGCATATGGTAGCACTTGCGTAATTATTGTATTATTAAAATCTTTTTGCAATAGTTGTAAAGTAGTTATCGCAGTGTTTTTTTGTGCCTGGTTATAAAAATAGAGTGCAGAGCGATATTTTCCTCTCATCGAATGCACTGCTGTACAACTGTGCGTATGCAAATGAATTTCAATAAGTGCCTCGAGTGTTATTAAATTAGTGTCAAAAGTAATAACTACTGCTTCCGAAAATGAAGAAGCCTCACCTTCTGATTGTATCCAACCTTGTAGCACTTCTTCAACACCTATCAACGATTGAAAAATAGCTTCTGTGCACCAATGGCAACTTCCTCCAATGCCAATTTTTCCTATTGCCATTTTATTTGTACAGTTTAATATTAATTTTTGGAATAATATGGTATTTGTCCTTGTGCTAATTTAATTCTGGTCCAAATATTCATATTTATGGTTATATAGGCAATTTCTGCGATTTCTTCTTCTGTAAAAAAAGCGGTTAGCTTTTGATGAAATTCATTAAAATTAGAGCTTGTTCCTTCATTCAACACATCGGTATATTCTAATGCTGCTTTTTCTTTTTCTGAATACAGTTCTGAGTACCAATAACTTACCAAATTATCAATTTTTGCTTGTAGAATATCCAACTTTCTTGCTGTTTCCTGATGTAGAATGCTACAATAACTACATTTGTTTACCGTTGCCACTCTAAGCCTAATGAGTTGTGCTAATTCTTTATCCAATTTCAAATCTGCGGTATAGCCATAGGCTTTTGCCATTTTTTCGGCAATTTGTATAAATTCCGACCCTTTTGAGTCAAAATTTATATTTGTAAACTCAATACTCTCCATAGTACAAATTTCCTTAATTGTTATATTAGTTCGGTTTCAAAATATACTTTGTTTGCTACTGTTTTGTGGACAGGACATTTTGATGCGATTTCTTTCAATTTGTTTTTTTGCTCATTGGTAAGATTTCCTACTAATTTTATTCTCTTAGAAATATGATCCAATTGTCCCATTTCTTCAATATCTAACCTCAATTCTGAAGCGTGTTTCTTGGAATAGCTCAAATACACAAAAACTTCTTTAAGCTCCCATTGTTTTCTATGAGCATATAGCTTTAATGTTAAAACAGTGCAAGAACCTATTGCTGCACAAAGAAATTGATAGGGAGAAAGACCTAAATCATCACCGCCAAAGTCTAGCGGTTCATCTCCATAAATATGGTGTGTTTTGGTATAAATATGGTTTGTATAGGGTACAATAGCTTCATGATAGACTAATACTTGTTCTCCTTCGGTACTTTTTAATTCATCTTCATTATTCTTGTTTATTTCAACATATCGCTTTACCCAACTACCTATAACTTCGGCTACATAAAAGGCGTCTTTTTTATTAGTAATTAAATGATCCGCACCATCAAGACTAATAAAACTTTTAGGATGTATCGCTTGATGATATAAAGATGCCGCATTTTCTATTCCTACTATTAAATCTTGAGGTGAATGCATTATTAATAATGGCTTACGCAATTTTTTTACCTCATTTTCTAAATTGTGGGATTCTAAATCGTCTATAAATTGTTTTTTTATTTTAAAAGGTCTTCCACCTATTGATAAAGTTGCTTCTCCTTTTTTAATAATAATTTCTTCCAAATTACCAAAATGTTTTGTAACATGCTTTACAAAAGACGGTGCCGCAATTGAAACAACCGCTTGAATATTTGGGAGCATATTTGCACTTATTATTGCTGCAGCTCCACCAAGTGAATGCCCAATTAATATAGTTGGTACAACGTAATTTTGAGTTAAAAATGCATTTACATCTATTATATCTGAAATATTATTAGAAAATGTAGTTTCACTAAAATCTCCCTCACTATGACCAAGACCTGTAAAATCAAAATTAAGCACACTAATACCTTGATTTGTAAGCTCATTAGAAATATTCTTAACAACAGCCAAACTAGACGAACATGTAAAGCAATGAGCAAAAATGGCTATGTTATTAATTACACCATTAATAGGTGTAATTAAATGTGCCGAAAGGTTTTCTCCGTTTCTGTTTTTTATATCAAGACTAATTTTTTTCATTAAAGATTTATAAGTTTAGTAAATATAATATCCTTTTACACCAAATTCTTCTGAAATTACCGCACGAATATTTTTCTCGATTCCTTCTTCATTAAACGGTATTTCTTTGATAGTTTTGAAAGTATTGAACACATAGGTTGTGTCCGTATCTGCACAATATAAACAATCATCTTGAAAAGTTAAATCGACAATAAAACCTTCTTTTTTGAGTGCATCGAGAATTGAAGATTTGCTAATTTCTCTTTCTTTAATTAAAGTTAAATCTCCATTTTCAAATGCCATAATAGTTTCTGTGGCTTGATCAAAGTTATCCTCATCAACCTTAAGTAAAATGGGATTTGTTCCTCCAGGTGATACTGCAAATGGTTCTATTAATGACATGTTTTCATTTTCAACATAAACTTGAATATTTCTACTTTCTAATAAGTTTTTTATATTAATTGCTTCAAAATATTGCCCACTGTATATCTTTTTCATTTTAGTTGTTTTTTTATTTTTCTAATTATTTTTTACTAATCTTATCCCACAATATTGCCACCTCATATTGGGTTGAAAAAAATTTCTATAAGTTTTTCGACTATGATTTTCTGGTGTTGCAACAGATGCACCACGAAGTATCATTTGATTAACCATAAATTTTCCATTGTATTCTCCTAATGCTCCAGGAGCTTTATTAAATTTAGGATAGGGTAAATATGCACTGTTAGTCCATTCCCAAAGTTGTCCCCAATTAAATTGGTCGGAAGCAATTTCCCATTCAAACTCTGTGGGTAATCTCATTTCTTTATATTCGGCAAAAGCAAAAGCTTCAAAAAAACTAATATGATTGATTGGTTCTAATAATTTCACTTTTTGTAATCCATCTAAGTCATATTTAAACCAAATTCCATCAATTTTATGCCAATATAATGGCGCTTTAATATTGTTGTTATTTACCCAATGCCAACCTTCATCGTGCCAATAATTAAAGTTATTATAGCCATCATTTTCAATAAATTCAATAAATTCGGCATTAGTTATCAATTGATTAGAAATCTCAAATTCATTAAGAAAAACTTTATGGACGCCTAATTCATTATCAAAACAAAATCCTTCTAATTGATGACCAATAGTATAAATACCTTCAGGAATTTTAATAAATTCACTTTTTTTATTTTGTTCAATAAAACCATGTGAATTGCCATAAACTGGAAAAGTGGGTTGATTGCCTAGAATATATTTAATATCATATACAAATAATTCTTGATGTTGCTGTTCATGATTAATTCCAATTTCAACTAGGTCTAATAGCTTTTCATCAAAATTGATAGAAAGTAGTACATCCATTGCTTCATTGACATGCTTTCGATATTTAAACACTTCTTCAACGGTTGGTCGAGTCATTAATCCTCTATTAGGTCTTAAAACTCTTTTCCCAATTGTATTATAATAACTGTTAAATAAATATGAAAAATCAGAATTATAAACAGTATAAGATTCTAAATATTTTGTTAAGATAAATTCTTCCCAAAACCAATTTGTATGCGCTAAGTGCCATTTTGGTGGCGAAACAAATTCTGAAGGTTGTAACGAATAATCTTCAACTAGTAAAGGTTTGCACAACTCTTCCGATTTATTTCTAATTTCTATAAATCTATTTTTTATCATTTTTTTTAATAATTGATGCTATTTTATTTTGCAATTGTGGTACTATAATTTCTTTGAACCATTTGTTTTTTCCATGCCACCTAAAATTAAGTGGTGATGGATGCACAATTGGGAAATATTTGGGCAGAAAGTCTTGAAAGTTACTTACGGTATCAGTTAGATTTTTGTATTTATTATATTTCAGATAATAATTTTGTGAATATTGACCAATAAGAATAATTAGTTCTAAATGTTCAAGTTTTTCTAATATTAGATTGTGCCATTGCGGAGCGCATTCTTTTCTTGGTGGCAAATCGCCTGTTTTACCTTTGCCGGGAAAACAAAATCCCATAGGCATAATAGCAAATATATCAGAGTTATAAAATTGTTCTCTTGAAACTCCTAACCATTCACGTAGATTATTTCCGCTTAAATCGTCAAAAGGAATTCCGTTATCGTGCGCTTTTTGTCCTGGTGCTTGGGCTAAAATTAATATTTTACTATTGGATGAAAATTGTACTATTGGACGTGGTCGGTTTGGTAATTTTTTTTCGCAAATTAAACAGTCTTCAATATTGCTTTTGAGCTTGTCAATCATATATTATTTTCTTCAAATAATTTTGAATAAATTTGGTCTATTTGATAATCTTCAGAAAAAATATGTTTTTGTCCTGATACTACCATCAACTCTATTTTATTTACTTTGTCCAATAATTTTTCATAAGACGCTTTAGACTCGAGTATCCAAGAATAGCCGTCTTTTTTTCCATTTGCCAAAACAATATTCAAATGAGACCAACTCTCATTAGGAATAATATTAAACAATCCTCCAGGGAAGGTTACAACGTTTTTGAACAATTTTGGATTTTGAGCCACAAAATTAAAAGTTGCTTTTCCGCCATTTGATGTTCCTGCAATTGCCCAATTAGAAGTTGTTGTTGCATACAAAGTCATTATTGCTTTAATAAAAATTTCAATTTCTTGGGCAGAGTAATCTTTAAAATTTTTAAGATTTGTATTAATAGGGACAATTTGAATATGATCTTGAAAATAACTTGAACTAAAATATACTTTAGCACTATAGGCAACAGTTTCTGTAGTCTGATCTCCACCAGAAAATCCAATGAAAACAGGATAACTGTTTCCCTCGGAATAATTAGCAGGCATTTTGACTAGAACTTCAATATCATTTAACTCAACCTTATTGTACATAACAAAAATTTATGCTGTTACTTTTACACCATTCCAAAATGCAACATAACCTTTTATTTCTTTTGCTCTATCAGAGGGTTCTGGATAATACCAAGCAGCATCTTTATTTGTCGTCCCGTTTACATCTACTGTAAAATAGGATGCATAACCTTTCCACGGGCAAGTAGAGTGGGTGGTACTTTCTTTGAAAAACTCTTTTTTTAAACTGCTTGGTGGAAAATAGTGGTTGCCTTCTATTATAATTGTATCATTACTTTCTGCAATAATTTCACCGTTGAATATAGCTTTCATATTTAGTAAATTTCTTCGATTTTAAAATTATTATTATTAAAACTGCACATATCTCCTTTTTTCTTACCCATCATACATTGATAAATAGGTGCTTTTGTAGAAATGCTGATAAAATCTTTACCATCAAATTTAAAATTACCATCGGCAGTTGCAACTACCATATAACGGTCATTTACTTTAATAACAGCTCCCGGTTCTACAACTTCTGATGGATTAAAGTTTAATGCTTCAATCTCCTCGAGATGATGATGGTGGTCGTGTACTTGAACATCAAGCTGTTTTCTTAATCTTTCCTCTTGTCTATGGTGTGATTGATCATCATTATCAATCACATCATTTCTGTTCAACATTGTCCCTTGAACAAACTCTAATAGTCTTTCTTCGGTATTTTCAATTGTATGTGATTCGTGTTCAATTAAAAATTTTTTTAATTCTAGTTTGTTTATCATTTTGTATTTATTTAACGTTATAATTCTCTTTTAAGTTCTTGTATTTTATGAAAGATTAAAGGTGGAAAGTTTCCATGATATATTTCACAAACGGTACACTTTTTTAATGCTAACGGGTCTTCATTCTCAATTTCTCTAGCAGGGAAAATGCTAAAAACTAATTCGTGATAAATTAATGTATTATAAAACTCTTTATCTTCTTTAACTAGCCCTGAATTCTTATTTTTTTGTAAAATTAATTTAGCACTGTTTATGATGCTCAATATTTCTCTAACCCCGTCAATTTTTAGAATATCATCATCAGAATGAATATTTACATTCATTTCTTCAATATCCTGGAAAAAATGCTTTATTGCTCTCTTTCCAAATATTATATTGCTCCCGCCATTAAATTCTTTATCATAGCTAAAACTTTTAATGTTATTTTGAAAAAAAGAGTACAATTCATGTATTTGTTCTAAATCATGTCTTATTAATGACTGCTTATTATCTTCATTAACTTGATTTTGAATTATTGTATTTGCTTCTAATTGTGCTTTTAAAGCCAAATAAATAAGAATAGACCCAAATAATTGAGAAATTGGTGAAGTTATACCTCCTATTGTATCTCCAACTGTTCCGTATTTCCCTAATTCTTCAAGATTAAACAGATGTATAGAAAAGGGTAAAGCAATAGTTAATATTATTCCAATAATTAATGTCCATTTTGCATATATATTAACCATATTATTAATTTCCATTTATTTTATATGTCTTTCAAAAATTTCGCCTACAGAAACATCATAACTTTCAAAAATCTCTGTTTTTCCACGCTCTTTATATTTTTTATGTTCAGGATGTTCATCCCAAATTAAAAAAGATTCTTTATCTCTAAAATACACTACAAGCATATTGTGTCCATTTTCGCCATTAAAAACTTCGTGACCTTCATATCCATCAATCATGCCAACGTGTCCTCTAGCAAACCCATACAATCTCTCAAACTCTTCTTGAAACTCAGGTTTAACTTTAAATTTGAATGCAGCTACTATCATATTTACTTACTTTGTTTTTAGTTTATCTTTATAAAGTTCTTTAAATTTTCTTAATTTAGGATTTATAACTACTGCACAATATCTATTATTATCCATATTATTAGTATAATAGTTCTGATGATGCTCTTCTGCAGGATAAAAATGCTCAAACATAGCAACCTCGGTAATTATCATATTGTCGTAGGTTGATTTGAGCTCTTTAATTAGATTTAAAGCTATCGTTTTTTCATCTTCATTTCTATAAAAAACAACACTTCTGTATTGTGTTCCTTTATCAGCACCTTGCTGGTTTAAAGTTGTAGGATCATGTGTGGTAAGATGTATTTTTACTAAATCTTCATACGCTATTTCATTGGGATTGTATGTAAACTCAATAACTTCCGCATGACCCGTAATTCCAGATGAAACTTCTCTATAGGTAGGATTTGAAATCCTTCCTCCGCTATATCCGCTTTCAACTTTAATAACACCTTTTAAATTCTGAAAAATAGCTTCGGTGCACCAAAAACATCCCCCTCCAAAAGTAGCTTTTCGCTCATTACTTTCAACTTTCTTTAATGCTACTGCATTAATACAATATCTTAAACCACTAGGCATTGGTCCGTCTTGAAAAACATGACCTAAATGTGCATCACAAGTATTGCAAGTACCTTCAATTCTGTACATTCCATAACTTACATCTTTGTGATAAGCGACAACATTGTCTTTTACCGGTTGTGTAAATGAAGGCCAACCTGTGCCACTATCAAATTTTTCTGCCGAATCAAAAAGCAATGTGTCACAACATATGCATGAGTACTTTCCAGCTTCAAAAAAAGAACATAAATCTGAACTATGTGCTTTTTCTGTTCCTTTTTGCCTAGTTATTAAATATTGCTCCTCTGTTAGTAGATCTTTCCACTCTCCATCTGTCTTTACTACTCGTCTATCTGGAGTAAGATTCCCTTTGTTTGCGTATTTAATTACGTCAAGCCATTTTAGCATAATAAAATTTTAGCTTTGAAGTTTATATTTCACTTTACATTGATTACAAACAGTCTCTTCATTCTCCTTATGAGAAAACTTAATCCCTCCTAAATTCAAATCAGCATAATTTTGAATCCAACCTCTATTTGCATCAATATCATTGATTGTTATTCCATGATTTTTTACTGCTTCATAGAAATTATCAGAATATTCTTGAAAGCCCCAGCAATTAGGGCAGTAATTTTCTAGTGTTTCTATTTTCCCGCTTGTAAACCAAGCTTTTATTGACTGAAAAATATCCATATGTATATAATTTAATTTATTAATTCTTGAATTTTTAAGTCTAATCTTAATAATGCATTATTAGGGTCAGAACCAAAAATAGAATAATCAAGTTTTTTATTTTTATTAATTAAAATCCAATGTGGTGTTCCGCCTGCACCATAATTGATAAAGGTAGTATTGAAGTTTTTATCCCTGAAATACGGGAAGTTTATATAAAATTCTGATTTACAACCTACTAGTTGTTCATCTGTAAAATCAACTCCCTCAAAATTAGTGTGAATACCTAAAACATTAATCTTATCTTTGTATTCGATATTCACCCAGTTTGCAAATGGTAATGCTCTACCTTTGCAACCAGGACACCCTAAATTAAAAAACAATATAAGCAAAGGCTTCCCTTTATAACTTTCTAAAGTAGGAATTTCACTTTCACTAATGCTTTCTATACTCCATTCGGATACTTGCTCCCCTAATTCTATCATCATAAATCTATTTTTACAAATTTAAACAATTGTTAAAATATTTTGTTGCACATTTTTCCCGTCTTACTGACAATTATCGGGGGTAATGAGGCACATTGAAAAAAGATAAAACGTTCTTTGTTTATGACTTATATAAAAAAATGTTTCCGTTCACCTCCAAAAATGCTTATAAAAAATCACCTTTTATCTTTTGAATTACCTTCAAAAGAGATCACGTTAAACATGTTACGCATCCTAGAACGCAAACGATTACCGTACATTTTTTCTATTTCTGAAGCGGAGAGGTTAGTAGTAATGTGTGTAATGGTGTTGTTTACTATGAACTCTTGGTATCGGGTAATTAAGATTTCCGCCATTACGTTACAGTCGTTTCCAAAATGTTTGATTTGCTGTTCTGCACCTAGGTCGTCAAAGCAATAACCAGTTAACCGTTGTTGGTAACTTGATTTTTGGGTATAAGCCATAAGTGCTTCAAAACCGTTTTTAGCGAACTCAAACGATATTTCACGTGTTGTCTTTATTTTATAGTCGTACTTCCCATAACTAAAAGGTTTGATGAGGTGCATGATAGATGTTTTGCCACATCCAATAGGACCAGAAAGTAGAATTCCTTTACTAATGTCTATGCCCATTTTTAGAGCGTTTTCTTTATCTCGTACTGCATAGACAAGTAGCTTTGTTATGGTTGGTTTGTCTTGTTCTCGTATTTTAAAAGATTGACCATAAGTCTGTTTGCCTTGGAATTCCAAATATTTGAAACATTGTGAAAGGTTGTATTCTCGAATATCTCCAATTAGTTTGAAAGTGCTGCTGATGTCAAAGTGGTTCTCCATAATTTTTTTGATTTGAAGTGTGTAAATGATTTGGTTTAGGTTCTTTGGTGTATTCTTGATGACCTTTTGCTTTTGCATTGAAATTTTGGCTGTTCAACAACCAATTTCGTGCAGCTGCTTTCCAATCTTTCATTTTTGTTTTTCCACCTACTAACCATCCATTGCTTTCAAAGTAGTTGAAGAATTTTTCTGCTTCTAATTGTGTTGCTTGTTTTTCTTCAAAAAAGTTCCAAACTGCTTCTTGTGTTGGAGGTACTTTTTCTATAGCTACAGTACTACTTCGACTTGGCTCTGTACAAGATTTTTTTTCGCGCAACTTTTTTTTGGTTATTTCTTCGTTAGCTATTTTACATTCAGATGTTTGATTATTAGTCTTGTTTGTTTTTTTGATTTTTGCTTGCTCATCCTTGTTTATATTTTTAAAACTATTTGTACTGTTTATATTGTTTATAGAAGATACTAGCGCTTGTTCAGTACTTGTATCATTACTTGTTTGCTTCCTGTTCAGTTCATTATTTGAATAGGACACTATCATATTTCAATCAACAATCAAAAT
>ERZ724523.614-NODE-614-length-20783-cov-4.131609_pt1 | contig 20783 bp, 15 predicted proteins | sample MGYA00376056_ERZ724523 | MGnify/ENA primary metagenome ERZ724523 (study PRJEB28724, sample SAMN07190888) | wastewater metagenome | isolation source: influent of sewage treatment plant in Hong Hong | place: USA: Christiansburg, Virginia | collected 2016-03-01 ... | reverse complement strand
GATTGCAGCCGCGCTAGCTGCCGCCCACGAGCTAGGAATCGTCCACAGAGACCTCAAACCGGACAACATCATGGTGGTGCCAGACCGGCAGATGCCGACGGGGGAACGAACGAAAATCCTCGACTTCGGAATTGCCAAGCTGGCGCGAGAACAGGATCATGCGAGCCTGCGGACCCAGACCAACACCATGCTCGGGACTCCCTACTACATGTCTCCCGAACAGGCCCAGGGCTCTGGCAAGGTCGATGCAAAGACGGACGTCTATGCGGTGGGTGTCATCGTCTACGAGATGCTCACCGGAAAGCCGCCGTTTACGGGGGACGGACTTGGGGAGCTGATCGTAAAGCACATGAGCGAGCCACCTCCGCTACTTGCGGAACAAGCGCCCAGCAGTCCGCCGGAGCTTCAGCAGTTGGTGGCACGGCTGCTCGAAAAGGATCGCACCAAGCGACCTACGATGGTCGAGATCGTGGAGCAACTGGAAGCGCTCGGAGAGAAGTATCCTCGAGCACGGACCCGAATGAGCCAGAGTCTGCCGGTGGTTGCCAGTCCGAATCTCCATGAGGAACCGCATCGGACCTCCACGCTGAGTCGAGCCGCCCGGCAGCGTCCGTTCCATACCCGAAGTGGATTCCGGGTCGCCGCGCTCGGAATGATGGCGAGCTTCGCACTGGCAATCGGACTCTCCCTTTCGTATGTACGGCTGGACTCTGCAAAGATGGCCCCGCCCGCTGGGTCCGCCTCGCCCATTGCGGGGATGACCAAAGAGCCGATAGCGGCGACTCCGTCCATGCCAGCACCAGCAATCACGACACCAGAGAAAGCGGCTGGGAACCCAGTCACCGATTCTCTTTCTGCGAAGACCGAGCCAGCGCTTGTTTCACGAACGGCGAACAAGCCGTCCTCATCGGTTTCAGCAAGTCGTAATCGTGCCAAAAAGCCCAGCTCGGCAGCGGCAAAAGCTCCGCGCTCGACGAAGCGACAGGATGTTCGCTCTGCGATTGAAGACTAGCAGACACAGGTCACAGCACAGAGAGCAGCCTTGACAGCGAACCGAGACGTCGACTTCCTCACCACCGACTCCCTCCTCCCGCACCGCCCCCTAACGATGGCCATCCATCACCCCTACAGAGTCGCCATCGGCGAGCTTTGGGGGCAACACTCCAGCCACTACGAACTGGGTCGGTCTTGGTGTAGCCCAAGGGTTCCTTCGGAAAGCTGCACAGCTCGATCTATGGGCATGTTTATCGTGAGCGAACGGTCGGCTGAAAAGCCAGTTTTTGGTCTGCGCCGTCGCCCGAGCTTATTGAGGCTCTCCCCACTGTTTGGGGCGAAGAGCCGCGCCCCCGGGCTTACGCCTGCACCCGCTGCCCCAGCAACTCCATATCCGCCAATTGCACGGAGTTGGCGCAGGACGGGTCAGCCACTTGTGTGATATTCAGCCGGTATGCTTTGTAGCAGGGCTTGCTGCCCAGAACAAAGCTGCGTCTTTGGAAGCGCTTGTCAAAGATCACGCCTGCTTGCGTGTCGACCGTATCCCAGCTTGCGCCATCATCGTTGGAACCGAGCAATTGCCAATCGCTTGGGTCGCGCTCGGGGCAGTCATTGGCCGAAGTCAGCGTGTAGGCACAAATCTGTCCACAAATCCCTGGCGCGTAATTGTATTGAATCCAGCTTCCCTGTGGCGACAGATCCAGCCATTTGGAATCGGATAAATTGTCAAACAGATTTTCCTTGCACTCATCGCCATTTTCCCCCTGTGCGCTAATGCTGCCCTGGAGATCATCTGTGGTGTCAATAACGAACACTTCCGGCTTATCCCTGGGCAGCAGCCTGAGAAGTTCGGCCGGTATTACATTCGCCTGGGCCAAAACCGCCAGCCCGGCCTGCTGCATCGCGGATGCCTGAGTAAAGTTGCTCGTTTCAGCGGCGTAATCAGCATCTTTCACCAAGGCAAGGGCGGTGGCCATGTCGGCAATCCCGCCCCCCAGACTGGCGTTGGTAACCAGCAGGCGGCTTTGCGTCTCGCCCAACGTGGCGCGCAGCGATGTGACATGATCAATGGCTGAATCGATGCACGCCTGGCAGCCCTCCGTTTGCGCAGCGAGATTGCTGACATCGAGCTTATCGAGCCCAAGCGTCGTCGCATCCACGTTAGGCAGGGCAACCGCAATATGCTGTTCATCGGTTACACCGGTCTGAAAGGTGACCGAATCCAGCGTACCGTTCAACACAAGGATGTCATTGAACGATGTCTCGGTCGCAATGCGGGTAATTTCCGTCGTACATTGCGATATTCCTTCTTGAATTGCCGCCAGATCCGGGCTGTTTTCACCGTTTTGCGCCTGGACAATCAGCTCGCGCATTCTTTGCAACTGCCCGGTGATACCAAGCAAGGCACCATCGGTGGTTTGTGCCAGACTAATACCGTCATTCGCATTCCGCCTTGCCTGTGCCAACCCTCTCACCTGCGACACTATACTATCAGTAAGTGCCAACCCCGCCGCGTCATCTTTGGCAGTATTGATTCTAAACCCCGTCCCCAATCTTTGAATCGCAATTGACTTTCTTTGACCTGATATTGAGAGCCCGGCCTGTGTGGTCATTCCATCGATATTGGTATTGAGCGTTAAAGCCATGTGTACACCCCCGTTTTTTGATTATAAAAGGCTTATATAGCCAAAGGTGGATAAGAGGTTCAACCGCGGTTCTGGTGCCATGGACCGGGAAGTCAGGTGGTGCATCAGGGACCGATCGCCGACGGCACCGGATAGTTTACTCGAGACCGTCTCCAATCTGCATTGTAAGAAACATGTGATTTCTTCTCTGATGGGCCCGGGGGATAGGCCGATGGCAGGGGCTCTCTTGGGAAGCTGACGACAACCGGGTGTCTCGATAGAGGATTTGGCCGTCCGGCACCATGGCGATCCGATGAAGAGCTCTGTGCCCAGCGTCTGCGCGGCCTGCACGCGACACTTGCACTCGATCTGCTCGCTCACGTCCGCGCACAGCGCCCACATCGGCAACCGCTCGAAGACAACCACCAGAAACAGCCGCTTCCCACTCACTTCCCAACGGCAGAATGAAGAGCAGTTTCTCGACGGTACACTTTGATCTGACAGTATCCCGCGTACTTCCCAGCAATCCTTGAAGGGCCAATTACTCGACGATCATTTGTGAAGCGACCTGTTCAGGCTTCAGATCCCGATGATCTCCGGCAGTCCCCAAACCCCGCGAACTCTCTCCACAAAATATCGGCGAGGAATGGGAGAGGAAGGCTCGGAGTCGCGAAACTTGAACAAACCCTGCCGGGAAGCCTCCCTGACCAGGTTGCCGAGGACGTCACCGCAGCGTTGCAAAAAGTTCCAACCTTAAATCGTCATCCCCAAGGCGAAACCTGGCCACATGCGCCATCTGGGGTGGGGGGAGCTGGCGGAGCCGAGGTCGAAGCCGGGTCGGAGGGGTTCTTCGCCTTCTTTGAAGCCCCACTGCATGTTGAAGGTCAGGCCGCCGAACACCGCGAAGCGACGGGCGATGCGGACGCCAAGGGTGAGTCGGGTGACGTTGAGCAGGGACGGCATCTCTAGGCTGGCAAAGCCGGGCTGGACGCCGAACACGGTGTCGTCGATTTCGCCGTAGAGCTTGTCGCTCAGCGGGGCGTGGAAGCCAAAGCCCAGGCCGTACTGCCAGCCTGCTCCGGCTCCGGCGGGATGGACGCCGAACGAGACCAGCGAGTAGCTGTAGCGGGCGGGAAATCGCAGGCTGACGTTGATGGCGGCGCTGTCGCTCATCCACAGGTCGATGAAGGTGCCGTACTTCTTCGAGATCGAAAACATCCCAATCGCCACGTCGGCGTCGTCGGCGATGTTGATGATGCCAAGCTGTACGCCGCGCACCCGACCGCTGGCGATGTTGATGCCGCTCACCTGCATGCCCGAGACCTGCCCGGCGATGGCGATCCCGCCAAGCTGTAGTCCGTACATGCGTGCCGCGTAGGTGACAGAGGCCGCTTGCAGGCCGTAGACGCCGCCTCGGGCCAGGTTAAACGCCCCGAGCTGTAGGCCGCGCAGGTCGCCGCCTGCGTAGTTGACCGAGGCCGCTTGCAGGCCGGTCAGGTCGCTCTGGGCCACGTTGACGGTGCCAAACTGTCCGCCGAACGCCTCGCCGCGCACGAGGTTAACGCCAAAGGTGGTCTGGGCCCCGCGTAGCCTGCCACCGCTTACCGCAAAGAGGGTGGCGGCTTGCAGGCCGGCGACCTCCTCGGTGATGTAGGCACCGACCACCCCGATCTCGGCCCCATACAGCCGAGCGGCGCGGCCCCAGCCCAGGTTGAGCGAAAAATAATTGATCACCGGGCGAGTCTTTTCGATGGCGTTCACCGACCACGGCGGGACGATGCCGGCACTTCCGGGCAGCACCCGATAGATTGGATCTTCCTCGGTGGGCGGCGCGGCTTCGCTCTGCTCGGCGGCTTCGAGGCTGGATCCCCGGGCCACCGCGATTTCGATCGGCACATCGCGCAGCTCGGCAAGGAGCAGCTCGACCCCTTGCGGCGGTAGCACCACCAGCCCGCGTCGCACCCGCTGCGGCTCAAAAAACGTCACCCGGTAGTTGCCCGGCTGAAGCGACAGCGACAGCTTCGCCCCCACCGTCGGCTTGGACACCTCGGCGGCCAGCGCTCCCCGCGCATCGCGGACGATCATCCGTCCGGCAATCCCCTCGGGAATCGTCAGCCGCGCCGAGCCCGAGCGCAGGTCGGTCAGCACCAAGTCGCCCCGTCCCGCAAGCTGTATGTCATAGGTCGCATGCTGCGGGCCCCCGAGTGTCGCCTCGGTCCGGGCCAGCGTTTCATCGAAGGCAAAGCGATACGCCTCTTGCAGCGTCACCCGCTGGTCCCCATCGCTATCTGCCGCCCCGCGCAGGCCCGTCACCAGTGCATGCGTAAAGAACGACCCGCGCAGCCGTCCGGACTCTTGGGCCGCCTCTCGCTCTGACGTCGAGGTCAGAAAGGCATGACCGCTTAGGCTCGGTGCCGTCTGTAGCAGGAACGGATCGGCATTCACCCCGCCCTTGCGCTGCGCAAATACCCCCGCCGCACACGAGTCGAGGATGCCGATGTGGACATCGACCGGAATGTCGGTAATGAGCGCCCGCAAGCGGCTGTATTCCAAATGGCTGCCAAACAAAAGCAGCCCCCGCTCATCGGAGTGCCCCGAGTAATAAAAGAAAAACTGCTTCCGCCCCGGCGTCGCTGCGGCCCGCTCTTTGATCGCCAGCAGCCGCTTTTCCACCGTCGCCCCATCCGGGTCTACCAGTGACTCGATGTCCCCGTCCGCAACCCCGCCGATCTCCGTCAGTACGCGCTTGAGCGCCTCGGTGTCTTTGCCCGGATAACGCAGCCGCGCCCGCTCCCGCCCGCCATCGGTACTGGCCACCAGCAGCGTAAACCGCCGCCCACCCGATTCGCCCCGCACGCTCGCAGTCAGCGACAGCACGCAGGCGACCAGCAGATATCGAAGCCACCGGCCCCTCACGGTGCCTCTTTGCGCAGCGTCAGCGAGTACACCTCGACCGGCCCGGACAGCCCCAGCGCCCCTCGATCGGCATCGGCCTTTTCCCCAAGCGCTTTCGCTGCTGCCACCACCTTGGCGACATCGAGCGACTCTTTCCCGTTCGCCGTCACAAAAAAGAACCGCTCAAACCGAGGCGCGTCATCCAGCTTGTATCCCCGATGGAGCGGCTTCTCTCCGCCCCGCACCAGCGCTGGAACACTGTCCGCAGCCGCCGGATGATGCAGCTCGACGTTGCCCCGTCCATCGAGCGACACGATCACCCCAAAGCCCTGCCCCGCCGCCACATAGGCGAGCTGAATCACCTCGCCCGGATGCACCACGCTGCCGTCTTGAAGTCGCTCTGGCGCGGCCCCATCACGCTTGCGATAGACCCGCAGCTCTGTCGCCTGCCCCTTGAGCTGAACATCGTCATCGATGCCCGCGATCGGCGAGTCGTCCCGCACCGCGCCTGTCCCTGCGCCGCCCACCGGCCCGCGACCGCCCCACAGCACCGCCGCGAGCACCAAGGGCACTGCCGCCGCCGGAGCCAGGATCATCGCCCAGTTTCGCTTCGGCGCGTGTTCCTCGGCCAGCCGACGCTGGATCTCTTTGGCGACCCGCTCTGCCGGGTACTTGTCGAGGATCTCCTGGTTGTCCCGCCGCAGCGCACCCAGCCGCTCGCTCGCGTCTTCGGGCAGGCTCGCCCCGGTGGGCAGCTCGCCGAGCAGCTCTTTTTCTACCAGCAGTTGTTTGGGGCTTTGCTTGAACATTTAGGGCTTTGCCTCCGCTTGCAGCTCTCGCAGCCGGTCTTCCAGCCGCCGCAGTCGCTTCCGCACCCCTGACACCGAGAGTCCGACCTCGCGTGCAACCTCCTCCAAGGTCAGCCCATCGTGAAGGTGTAGCACCGCAATCGTCCCACTCGACACCGGCTCTCGGGAAAGGAGTCGGTCGAGCAGCGCCTTCGCTGCACTACGATCCTCCGCGCTCGCAACGGCGATCCGGTCTAGGAGTTCTGCCCCTGGTTCTTCGCGACGACGCGTCCGGCTGCGCAGCCGGTTCAAACAAACGTTGGTAGCAACCCGATACAGAAGGCTGGAGCTGCCGCTGGCATCGAGCGTGTCGCGGCGACGCAGCAGCTCGACAAAGACGTCGTGCATTGCATCGACCGCCTCTGCTTCACTGTGGAGCATGCCACGACACCGTCTTAGCACCATCGGCCCATACCTTCTGTAAAGCTCTTCCACATCGATCGCCAAACGCCACTCCAGGGCACCGATTTAACACCGGACCCAGCCGATCGTGTTACTTCGCACCGAATCTTGGCATCCAATCAGGGAAATACCGTCGAGCACTCGACCAAACATGAGCGCCCTGCGAGCCCAATGCTTAGCCTGATATATTGGCAGTTTAGAGATGAAGAACCAGAGCACACAGCCACAACCCCCCTCTCCACCCACCACTCGCACCGTGCAGCCGGGACAGTCCGGAGGGTCGCGAATCACCCTCGACGATCGCTCAGAAGTCGTGCCGGTCCTGTTCGGCGGTCGCTATCAACTGCAAGGACTCATCGGTAGCGGCGGCACCGGCACCGTCTACCGAGCCCGCGACATTGAGTTGGGCGAAACGGTCGCCCTGAAAGTGCTGCGCCGCGAGGTGGTGAGCATCCCCGGCGTCCTCGATCGCTTCCGCAGCGAGGTCCGGCTGTCCCGCCGCATCACCCACAAAAACGTCGCCCGGATGTACGACATCGGCGCAAGCTTCGCGTAGCAGCGACGAGCCATTTGCGACCCAGCGTGCACCGTGCACCGCCTGTGCACCGCAGCCGAGGGTCGCGCAAGTCCCTACCCCGCCCTACCCGGCCCGCTTTAGTTTTCGATATGAGGAACCGAGTCTTTGGAACGCTTGGTCTTTTTGACCGGCAGCTTGGCCTTGGGCTCAACTGGCTTGACTTCGGGAACAGGTGGGGGCTTGGGCGGCTCCTCGAGAAGAACCACCTGGACCTCGCTGCTCGCTTCGAGGGAAATCTGGACCTCGCGTGGTAGATGCCCGGCAAGCTCTACCCGCAAACGCAGCGGCTCGCTCGACTGCTCGGCCTCTTCGTCGAGCGGTGTCTGTCCCACCACCGAGCCATCGGCAATCCGCACGACCTTGGCCCCTTCGGGCCGCGAGCGGAGCCGCCAGTGCACCCGCTTTTTCGACGGGGTCGTCGGGGCGGGGGGGGGAGTCTTTTTTCGCAACACCACAAACGCGGTCACGCCACCGCCGACAGCAAGCAGGCCAGCCAACAGCCCCACCACGAGCACACTGCGACGCGACTTTTCGATGACACCGGTGGTTCCGGGAGCGCTATTTCCAGCGACGGTTTTGGCATCGGGATGGGCCGATCGTCCGCTCTGCACCACGGCCATCGCGCCCGAGGGACGATGACGGTGTTTCTGCGGCGGTGGCAGCTCGGCGGTCAGCTCCTCAAGCTGCACTTCCAGCGCTGCCATCGTCGGACGCTTCTCTTTGTCCTTGTCGAGAAGAACGTCCACCAGGTGAGCCAACGCTTCCGGAACCTGCGGATTGGCAGTCGCAACCTTCGGCGCCGGTTCGTACATGTGCTTGGCCATCAGTTCGCCGAGCGCACTGCCAATAAACGGGGGCTTACCGACGAGCATCTCGAACATCATCACGCCGAGCGCGTAGACATCGGTCTTTTCGTCGACGCCTTTGGCTCCGCGACACTGCTCGGGTGACATGTAGTTCGGTGTCCCGAGCAGCTCGGTCGCCCTGGTCTGATAACTGCCTTGGTTGTTGACCTCGATGAGCTTCGCGATCCCGAAGTCGAGCACCTTCGCCCGCTCCCCCGTTGCCGTCGAAGAATCCGGAAGCAACATCACGTTTTCCGGCTTCAAATCTCTGTGGATAATGCCTTTGGTGTGGGCTGTCGCTAGGACATCGGTGATTTGGAGCGCGAGGAAGGCAACCTCGGACGGATTCATGGGCCCGCCGAGGTGTTCGATGCGGTGACCCAACGACTCGCCTTTCAGGTATTCCATCACAATGTAGGGAATGCCGTCGGGGAGTTGGCCGTGGTCGGTAATCTGCACCACGTCCGGATGATCAACAATGTTGCTAGCACGGGCCTCATTCGCGAAACGCATCGCGAACTCTTCGTTGCGAGCGACCTCGGGGTGCAGCACCTTGATCGCAACATGGCGGCCCAAGGTCTGGTGCAGCGCCTCGTACACCGCGCCCATCCCCCCCTGCCCCAGCTTGCGGATGATTCGGTACGGCCCAATCACCGCATTTTCTTCGAGCGTCGACATCTTAGTCTCTCAATTTCTCGCGAGGATGTATCTAGGCAGCCACGCCCAATCCATGGCGCTTACTACCTATTTTCCCATCGAGCGAATTGAGTGGTCAATGTGCGCAATTTCCCTCACGTCCCCGGCACGTCCCAGCGGTCCGTGCGCAGCGGCGAGAGGGGGCACCTCGCAACGACTACAGGTGATACAGCATCAAATAGACCAGCACACCGGTCACGGACACGTACAGCCACACCGGCCATGCGTAGCGCACGAGCTTGCGGTGGTCATCGATGCGGCCTCGGGTCGCCAGCCACGCCGCACGGAGAGCCAAGGGTGGAGTCGCGGCCGCCAGCGTCATATGGGAAAACAGCATCCCGAAGTACACGATCCGCAGCGGACCCTCACCGGGGTAGCGATGCGCACCAGTCAGATAGAAGCGGGTGAGGTAGCAGATCACGAACACTGCGGACACCACCAAAGCAGACATCATGCATTTCTTGTGGGCGGCGGGCTTGTGGGCTTTGGCAAAACCGTAACCGGCCAGCAGGAACACGGCGCTCAGGCTGTTAAGTCCTGCGTTGACGGCGGCAAGGGTCTCACCGAGGGTCTGGGAGTCGCTCATACACATCCTTTGGCGAAGGCGTTTTTTGCTTCAGCGGCGCGAAGTGTTGATCAGAGCCTGGTGGATCCACAAGGGGTCCGCGTAATATCTCCGACATGCGATCCCGAGGACGACAGTGTCATCTGGGCCTAGTAAGCGGCCAAGCGGCGGTCTGCCGTTTACCCGAGGCCACCTTCCGAGTATCCTTCGGAGCAGTCGGGCATGTGCGCTTGTCGCCGGTCAGCCCGTGTGAGCATAGTTAAAAATGGAAGCTTCGGACCTCAAGCTGGTCGGTCTCCTCGGGGCCAACCTTCGATATCTCGATGAGCAATATGAGCTACAGCAAAAATCCCCGTCGGCTGTCGAGCCGAGCTTTGCGGCTCTGTTAGACAGCGGCGACGCCACGTTCACCAGCACAGCCACGGCCAGCAGCGCCGGGCCCAATCCCCCGGCAGCGGCGATGGATCACGGCGAGACCCTGCCCTATCGGGTCCAGAGTTTGGTCGCGGCTTATCGTCGCTACGGACATCTAGCGGCGCGGCTCGATCCACTGGGTTTGGTCGAACCGGAAGGCAGCCCCGAGCTGGCACCTTCTTTTCACAACCTGAGCGATGCCGACTTGGCCAAGCCGGTGAGCGGAATCGGGGTGGCGGGACTGCCGCAGGGATCGACGGTGGGCGCGATCATTTCGCACCTGCGTACCGTCTATAGCGGCAGCGTGGGGGCCGAGGTCATGCACATTGATGACTCGGTCCGCCGGCAGTTTGTGCTCGATCGGCTGGAGGGTCGAGCGAACCGCTTTGCCAGCAGCCGCGACGAGCAAGTTCACATCCTGCGCCGGTTGGTCGATGCCGAGAGCCTGGAGCAGTTTCTCCACACCAAGTACGTCGGGGCGAAGCGTTTCTCTCTGGAAGGCGGGCAGACGCTGATTCCGCTGCTCGACTACTTGTTCCAGTTTGCGGGTGAGCGCGGTGTATCGCAGGTCGTCATCGGCATGGCGCACCGAGGCCGACTCAACGTGCTGTCGAACCTGCTCGGGAAGACCCCACGGCAACTATTCGCCGAGTTCGAGGACATTCAGGCCGAAACGGTGATGGGATCGGGCGACGTCAAGTACCACATGGGTTACTCGACGGACGTAACGATTCGCAACGGGCAGAGCCTGCACCTGTCGCTGGCCTTTAACCCAAGCCACCTCGAAGCGGTCAACCCGGTCGTCGTTGGCAGAGTCCGCGCCAAGCAGCAGCGCATCGCCGATGACAAGCGAACCAGCGCACTCGGCGTGTTGGTCCATGGCGACGCGGCATTTGCGGGCCAGGGCCTGGTCACCGAGACGCTCAGCCTGTCGGGACTGCCCGCGTATGAAACCGGCGGCACGTTCCACGTCATCGTCAACAACCAGATCGGCTTTACCACCGACCCGGACGACTCACGCTTCACCCGCTACTGCACCGACGTGGCGAAGCTGCTCCAGACGCCGATCCTGCACGTCAACGGTCATGATCCCGAAGCGGTGATTCACGCCGTCGAGCTGTTGCTCGATTATCAGCGTGAGTTTGGCTGTGACGTCGTGCTGGATATGGTCTGCTACCGTCGCTACGGCCACAATGAATCGGACGAACCGGGCTTTACCCAGCCGCTGATGTATCAGCGCATCGAAAAGCTGTCGTCGGTACGGTCGCTGTATGCGCAGAGCCTGAGCGAGCGCGGCGTGCTACCGATTGCCGAGGCCGATGCGATGGTCCAGCGCAAGCAAGCCGAGCTGGAGCTAGAGCTGGCCGCAGCCAAATCTGCCGTCGAGCGCCCAACCGTAAACGCGGGGGACGGTCTGTGGCGAGGCTATCGCGGCGGTGCGGATAGTTCCGTTGAAGATGCCGATACCCGAGTCTCGGTGGCCGATCTGGCCCGGATCGCCGATCGACTGTCGACGGTACCGAAAGAGTTCGCACCCCATCCCAAGATCGAGCGACTGCTCCAACTACGCGCGGCGATGGGACGGGGCGAACAAGGGCTCGACTGGGGCATGGCCGAGCAGCTTGCGTTTGGCTCGCTGCTCCTCGAAGGGGTGCTGGTGCGACTGACCGGTCAGGACTCCCGACGCGGCACGTTTAGCCAGCGGCACGCAGTGCTGACCAGCTACCGGACCGGCGAGCGCTATACCCCGCTGTGCAATCTCACCGAGGATCCGACGAAGCAAGGCGTGTTTCAGGTGTTCGATAGCCTGCTGTCCGAAGCAGCGGTGCTGGGCTTTGAGTACGGCTTCAGCCTCGACTATCCCGACGCGCTGGTGCTGTGGGAGGCGCAGTTCGGCGACTTCGTGAACGGCGCGCAGGTCATCCTCGACCAGTTCATCAGCTCTGCCGAGGACAAGTGGCGGCGACTATCAGGTCTGACGATGCTGCTGCCGCACGGCTACGAAGGCCAAGGGCCCGAACACTCAAGCGCCCGTTTCGAGCGGTTCTTGCAGCTTTGCGCCGAAGACAACCTGCAGGTCGTGTATCCGACCTCGCCTGCTCAGTATTTCCATCTTCTGCGACGCCAAGTGAAGCGTCCGTGGCGCAAACCGCTGGTGGTGATGTCACCAAAGAGTCTGCTTCGACACCCGGCGGCAGCCTCACCGATCAGCGAGCTGTCCGAAGGCCGGTTCCAGTGCGTCATCGGGGACAACAAGGTCACCTCGAGTGACGTCCGACGGGTGATGCTGTGTACCGGCAAGATCTATTACGATCTGGTCGAAGAGCGGAAGCGTCGTGGTGACTCGCAGACGGCGCTGTGTCGAATCGAGCAGCTCTATCCGTTCCGGGCAGCCGAACTGGCGGCGCTGCTCTCACAGTTTCCATCGGCCCGAGAGTATGTGTGGGTCCAAGAAGAGCCCGCCAACATGGGGGCGCAGTCGTTCGTCGCCCCGCGACTGGCAGCACTGCTCCCTGGTGGTGTCCGGCTGCGCTTCGCCAGTCGAGTCGAAAGCGCCAGTCCAGCGACGGGTTCATACAAAGCCCACGTCCTGGAACACAAGAAGCTGATGGAAGAGGCGTTTGCGACGCCCATCCCGTAGTATGCGACGGTGCCCTACCCGGTGCCGACTGAGGAAAAAGCGACATGTCGATTGAACTCATCATTCCGCCCCTCGGGGAATCTATCTCGGAAGCCGTGGTCGCCAAGTGGCTCAAGCCCGTTGGCGCAAAGGTCAACGTCGACGATCCGGTGGCCGAGCTGGAAACCGACAAAGTGACTGTGACCCTGCCCGCGCCGAGTGCTGGCGTTCTCGTCGAACAGCTTGTGCAGGTGGGCGCATCGGTTCGGGTCGGGGCCTCGATCGGACGCATCGATCCAAGTGCCCAGCCCAGTGCCCAGCCCACAGCGACGAAAGCAGCACCCGCCCCAAGCGAAGCTCAGGCGGCCCCGCCAGCACCCGTGGCGACGCCCTCGCCGCCCGCAGCAACACCGGCACCTGCGATGGCGAGTACCACCGTGCGCCCTGCGCTCAGCCCGAACACCCGCAAGCTGCTTCGCGAGCAAGGACTTGACCCAAGCACTGTTGCAGTGGCTCAGCCCACTGCAACCGCTCGGACCAACGCGGCAAAAGCGCCGGTGGTTAGCACTTCCACTTTTGCCGAGGAAGTGGTGCCGCTGTCGCCACTGCGCAAACGGATTGCCGAGCGACTCGTCGAAGCCCAGCACACCGCCGCGATCCTGACGACCTTTAACGAGGTCGACATGAGCTACATCATGGCGCTGCGCAGCAAGTTCCAAGACGAGTTTGTCAAGAAGCACGGCATCAAGCTCGGCTTCATGTCGTTCTTCGTTCGCGCTTGCGCCGAGGCGCTCCGAGAGTTCCCCGGCCTCAACGCCGAAATGCGCGGCGATGCCATCGCTTACAAGAAGCACTACGACTTTGGAATCGCCGTCGGGAGCGGCAAAGGACTGGTCGTCCCGGTGCTGCGTGGCGTCGACAAACTCAGCCTGGCCGAGGTCGAAAAGGGCATCGCCGAGCTGGCGCAAAAGGCCAAGGACAACAAGCTCCAGCTATCCGATCTGGCGGGCGGAACCTTCAGCATCTCAAACGGTGGTGTGTATGGATCGATGATGAGCACGCCGCTGCTCAACATGCCGCAGACCGGAATCCTGGGCATGCACAACATCATCCGTCGCCCGATCGCCGTGGGTGACAACATCGAGATTCGCCCGATGATGTACATCGCGCTGTCCTACGACCACCGAGTGGTCGATGGCCGCGAGGCGGTGTCGTTCCTGGTTCGCGTCAAAGACCGCCTGGAGTCCCCCGAAAAACTCCTCCTCGGACTATAGCGACCGCGCCGCCCCACGCAGCCCCCACGCACCGCATCCCACGGTGCAGTCTTCATTCCTACAATATGATACATATGAAAAGACTCTTATTCGCTCCAGCGAAGAGTGAATTCATCGGTCATCGTCGAGACGTAAGATTCTGGTAGGTCGACGTCAACTCCGATGGTCAGCCCGAGCTGCTGGTAGCGGGCGGCAGCACTCAGCTAGTCGAGGTATGGCAAAAGAGTGGCGCAAAATCGTTTACGCGGCTTTCGCAGAAGTCCGTTCCGGGTTTTGCATCGTCGGTGGTCGCGGTGGATCTGAACCGGGATGGCAAGCTGGATGTGGTGGTCGCGCTCTCAGACCAAACCAACCTTGCAGTGCTGGCTGGACAAGGCGGAGGAGGGTTCGGAACTGCGGTCACGATCCCAAGTGGCACCACTCCGCGCTGGCTGGACGCAATCGACACCAACTGTGATGGGATGTCCGACATCGTCGCGAGCAGTGCCACCGAGAACAAGCTAGCACTCCTCTTCGGAACGCAGAGTGGAACGCTCGCGGCACCACGAATCATTGATCTCAGCGCGCATCAAAATGGAGTCGTTCCATCGCTCGCCGTGGCCGATGTCAACTTCGACGGACTGGCCGATCTGGTGGTGGGGAGTACCCAAAGTCCGGCCTATCTGCTCATCTCCAACGTCTCTCCTTAGTCATCACGGAAGGTTCTCGCGCCATCCTTGTCCAGTCCATGTCAGAATCGGTGACTCTGCTGACAAAGGAACTGTTGCTGATGACCCCTGCTCGCCTCTGTCGATCGACGCTGCTGTTGGCTCTGGTAGGACTCTGTTCTCCGGCCATGGCGACCCCGGACCATAGTGCTCCTGTAACTCCCTCTGTACCGCTCCAGCGCAAGAATCCGTTCGCAGAGTTGCCTGCCCAGGCACAGCACATGCTAAACGCCTGGCAAGCCCCAGGAATGGCGATTGCTGTGGTCCAAGACCACCAGGTCGTGTTCCTCAGTGGTTTTGGCCAGCGACGAAAAGGTAACCCGGCGGCAGTAGATTCCCATACTCGCTTTGCGATCGCATCGCTGACCAAAACATTTACGGCAGCCGTGGTGGGAATGCTCGCAGAGGAAGGAAAGCTGCGGCTAGATGCACCGATCAAAGAGTCGCTAAGCGGCTTCACGCTCCAAGATCCGGTGGCGACCGAGCAGCTTTCTCTGCGTGACATTCTTTCACATCGCAGTGGAATTGATGAGTCAGCAGATCTGCTTTGGTCGGGGACTGGATACGATCGCAATGAGGTACTTCGCAGACTCCGCGAAGTCCCCCAAGCCGCGCCGCTTCGCAGTCAGTTTAGCTACAGCAACGTCATGTATGTCTTGGCCGGAGAGCGGGCCGCTAGTGCATCGGGACAGTCTTTTGAATCGCTGATCAGGAGTCGAATCCTAGAACCGGTCCAAATGACCGAATCTGGCTTTGGGATTCCGACCGCTCCCGATGGGAACATTGCCAGTCCCCACACCCAGCGAAATGCCGTCATCACTCCGATTGCGCCACGCATCCTGGACAACATCGCGCCAGCGGCTGGCCTGTATGCAAGCGCCACGGACCTTTCCCGCTGGCTGCAAGTCTGGCTCCAGAGAGGCCGCATCGAAGAAAAACAGGTACTGAATACTACTCTTATTGATGCCATGATGACCCCACAGACCTTGGTGGGACTACGACCTTGGGCCAAAGCGCTGTATCCACAGAGTCACTTTTTGGCGCATGGCTTTGGCTGGATGCTGCAAGATTATCGCGGACAGATGGTGGTCTGGAACACCGGAGGGATCGACGGATTTTCATGCACGCTGGCGCTACTTCCGGAAGAGAAATTTGGAGTGGCAGTGCTCACCAACGTGCCGTGGACCGGATTACCGGAAGCGATGGCCTTTCACCTGATCGACTCGTGGCTTGGCAGCACAGGGAAAGACTGGAGCGGCATTCGTCTCAAGATGTCGAAGGACAGTCGAGCCAGACAGCAAGCGGCCCAAACTGCGCAGCAGGGCCAGCAAACCACCACCACCTTTGCGATTCCTACAGAGCGGTTTGTTGGAAAGTATCTGTCACCACTGCTCGGTGAGGCACTGATTACTGCCAGCAAGGACGGGTTACGCCTACGCATTGCAAAGTCGCTGACGGGCAAGCTCTCGCCATGGCAAGCGAATCGCTTACGGTTGCAGTTTGACGATGCAGAACTCGGCGCTGCGATGGCGACCTTCACGACGAGCCCAGATGGGTTCGTGCAAGCGCTCTCACTAGAGGAACACGGCACGTTTACTCGCGTTCCACAGAACTAGCCCACGACGATTACAGCCTGGCATCGAGTGCGGATCGTGTTACACATTCCGTCATGCACGAAGTTTCTAAGAAGCTCCTCGCTCTGGCGGAAGATCTGAATACCCACATGCCGCTGCGACCGGGTGATTTCCGACTGGAAACGGATCGCTATGTCATCATCTTTGGTGCAACCGAAGGGCCACACGGAACCGTCGTCCAGCGATTCCGAATGGCCCCTGATGAAGTCTCCGAAACGGTGACCGAGATTCGCGCTACGATCCGCAAGCAGGGTCGAACAGAAGCGCTGTTCGAAGTGGGTCCATCGGCCACTCCAGCGGACTTGCCCGCGCAACTTCAGCACTTGGGAGTGTCGCCGTTCGCACTGGAACAGCAGACAGAGGCTCTCCTTCTGTCAAATCCTGCGCCGGGTTGGCTGCCGCCCTGGCCGGACTCCATTCGGATTTCCCGTGTCGAAGACTTCGATTCCTATCGTCGCAGCCAGCGAGTATTTTGGCAGTGCTTCGGCCACGTCCCAGAGAACTTTGCGGAGTCGGTTCGTAAGGACTATGCGTGCTATGAAGGAAGTCCGCTGTGGGTGCGATTTGCGGCGTCCATCGGAAGTGAAATCGTTGCTGTGGGCGATCTGGTGTACACTGAAGAAGCCGCTATTTTGTGCGGCGGTGCAACCCATCCAGACTTCCGTGGCCAGGGTGTCTATCGAGCGCTTCTTGCGGCGCGTTATGAGGAAGCGTGTCGACTAGGCGTGCCCCGACTCCTGACCCAAGCGGGACACATGTCCCAGCCAATTCTGCGCCGACTCGGCTTTCAGCCACTGTGTACGGTGAAGATCTTCCACGATCGCTTGTGACTGCTATGATGTCTGGATGCGTGCGTTACGCTTGATAGCCAAGCTAGTCCTACTGGCGGTGCTGCTTTTGAGCAGTACCGAAGTAGCAGCCGCCGAACAAGAGGCGTGGGGCAGCGTAGTAAGCGGTATCCGATTGGGTCTTTCGCTGACCCCTGCACACAGCGTATTGCCGTCGGATCTGACGATTCTCGTTTCGCTCCAGAACACAACTTCGACACCCAAGACGATTCCGCTTTCACTGTGCGGATCGATTCCTTGGCAGAGCTACGGAAAAATTGCGGTGCGGGTCGATGGAGGCAAGACCTACCGGGTGAGGATGCATGGGATGGCCGATCTCGCCAATGTGCATCCCCACGAACCACTACGAATCGCTGGCGGAGAGCGCTTAGAAGCCAAGCTTTCGTTAAAAGAGATCGCGCAGTTTCTACCGGATGAGGACTCTGATATGGGGCTTTTCGAGCAGCTCCTTTCAGCGCGCCAGATCGAGCTATGGGCGGAGTTTTCTTCTGACGAAAAGCGTAGCCTGAAGGTCGAATCAGGACACCTCCGAAGGCGGTTTGCGCTGACTCCGCTTGCACAGCCACTTGGGACTGCTTGCATTGTGCAGCTTGCCACGTCGGATGGTCAGGTTTGTGCGCTAAACAGAGTGGGAACACCCCACTGCTGGGGAGACACAGCCCCCGGTTGGGATCCAGACACCAAGCGGCATGAAGTGTCACGACCCAAGCCGGTGCCAAGACTCCGACTCGGCGTGAAGTCTTTAGGGTTTGGCGCAAGCGGTCTGTGTGCGATCACCACCGATAGCGGAGTGCTCTGCTTGAGCGGAGGGAGCAACTCTGTCACGTCAAAGCAGATCATGAACCCGGTGCGGGTGGTCGGACTCCCAAACGAGCTGTCTACCCTGTTTCTGGGACTCGCCGATCAGTGCGCACTCACCACCCGAAACAGTCTGTGGTGTTGGGGTCGAAGGGCTCCGTCCGCCAACTCTGTCGTGGCCGCAGACCTGATGCCAGCAACCGCGATGACTGCTCTTGGGGAAGAAGTCGCAGAGGTGACCATCGGCTGGCAACACGCCTGTGCCCGCACACGCAGGGGCTCGGTGATGTGCTGGGGAGACAACAAACTCGGACAGCTTGGCAGCGGCAACCTCACTCCTTCCGAAACTCCGATTGCCGTTACTGGACTCCACGAACAGGTCACCAAGGTGGTCTCTGGCCTAAACTACTCTTGCGCCCTGCGTGCAGATGGAAAGGTGAACTGCTGGGGACAGAGTCTGTACGGTGCCTTGGGCCATGAGGTCTCGACTGCGCACTCGACTCCGTTTGAACTTACGGAACTCGGTAGCGAGAACGTGAATCTGTTTGCAGCACACAATCAAACGTGCGCGCTCAAGAGCGACGGTCGCTTGCTCTGTTTGGGAGTGGTGGCATTTCGCGAAGGACTCCTTTCCACCCAGAATCCGGTTCTGATTGATTCGCTACCGACCGACGTTGCGGACGTTACGATCGGACCACGGGATGCCTGCGCACGAATGCGGAGTGGCAGCCTGTGGTGTTGGGGAGAGACCCTGCGCGCCATCGCCAGCCCGAATGCCACCAAGCTCCCTCAAGGTGCGAAGCAGGTCGCCGGACTGACGGAGGTCGCCAGTGTCCACGTTGGAAATTCGTTTCTCTGCGCACGCTCTCAATCGGGAACCGTGCACTGCTGGGGAGACGGCTCGGGGGGTCAGTTGGGTGCGGGAAGCCTGAACATGACGGCCCAGCCAGTGCGCATTGCAGTTCCCTGTGGCGAATAAGATGATACGAATCGGTTTACCTACAGGGAGGTTCACTTGCCAATCGTTCGCACCCATCCTTTGCGATCCCTAGCGCACCGGCCGCATCGCTCGCTGCGTAGCCGTGCCTGCGGATGGATGAGTGGAGTTGTGCTCGCGGGTTGTCTGGCAACCAGCGGCTGCGCGCTCCACCCAAAATCACCGCCGCTGGCTGCTCAATCAGCACTGGCGACGTTTTCGGTTCACAGTAGCCAAGGCCAGCTCTCGGCGGCCGATGCGCTACAAAACGGGCCCTTGGTGGTGCTGTTCTATCGTGGCCACTGGTGACCCTTCTGTCGTATGCAACTCGGGCAGTTGCAAAAGAACCTGACAGAATTTGAGCGTCGCGGGGCCAAGCTGTGGGCGGTCAGTGCCGATCCCATCGAGGAAGCCGAGCGACTTGGCAAAAAACTGGAGCTTACGTTCCCGATTGGTGCCGACCCGGAGCTCAAGCTGATCCGCCAGTTCGGCGTTGAAATGGAAGGCCGAGAGATCGCGATCCCCAGCATGTTCGTCCTAGAACGCGGAACCGGACGGATTGTCTGGCGCTACATCGGAGAAACGATGTTCGATCGGCCCAAGCTGACCCCCATCCTGAGCGCGATCGAGCAGGCGGGCGGTGAAGCGCGCACGCCGGTACCACCCGCTAGCGATCCGCCCCACCCATAGCCCCCCAATCGGCAGCAACGCTCGGCCCGCCGCTGTGAGCCGACGAAGCCCGCTTGGCTACAGACCATCCCCGAGCAGCGGCATCTCCAGCACTTCTCGCGTTCCGTACAGTCCCATCTGCCGCGCTGTATGAATGATCTTTTGCGCTGTATCCACCGACTGCATTTGCATCCTCACGGCGGACCCTTCCTTATCGGAGCTATCGGGATCTTTGTGGGTCAGCTTGTCGAGGATGGCCTTCAACGCTCCCTTGTCGTGCGGATAGGTCTTGAGCTCGACATCCTGCGCATCGGCAATCTGACCGAGCTGCTTGCACAGCGTAAGCGCGGTATGAAGTCCACCCAGCTCGTCGACCAGGCCAATTCCCTTGGCATCCTCGCCGGTCCAGACTCGACCCTTGGCGATCTCCAAGACCCGCTGCTTATCGAGCTTGCGACCTTGCGCGACCTTGCTGGTGAAGTCTTCGTACACGCGATCGAGCCAGGCCTGAAGTCGCGCCCACTCTTCCGGTGTGTAATCGCGATTCATCGAAAAGAAGCCCGCGTTCTTTCCAAACTGCACCGCCTCAAACGACAGACCGATCTTCTCCCACAGCTCGCTCGGGACCATTTTGCCGCCTAGAACACCGATCGATCCGGTGATGGTTCCCGGCTCCGCCACGATCTTGTCGGCAGCCATCGCGACGAAATAGCCACCCGAGCCCGCGACATTGCCCATCGACACCACGACCGGCTTGCCGGCCTTGCGAGCGCGTCCGACTTCTTGCCAGACCACGTCGGACGCTACGTACGAACCACCGGGGCTGCTGACCCGAAACAGGATCGCTTTGACGTCCTTGTCAGCGATCGCCGCCCGAAAGCCCGCAGCTACGGTATCCGAGCCCATCGAGACATCCCCCGACAGTGGATCAAAGGAACTTTTGCCCCGCGCTACTCCGCCAACGCCGTAGATGAGCGCAATCCTAGGACCCTTTTTGTGCAGCGGCTCAGCCCGCTCGCGATACTTGTGCAGATACAGGAGCTGCGCGCCTTGACCCGCTCGCTTCTTCGCCTCGGCGTAGAACTCGTCGTGATAGCCGAGCTTATCGACAAACCTGGCCGTCAGCGCCTCGGACCCCAAAAGGGGCCCCTTGTCGATCGCAGCCCGCACTTCCTCGACCGTCAGCTTGCGTGACTCGCTGATCGCCCGGACCATCTGTGAATAGATGCCGTCGCCGATCTTGGTCATCGCCTCACGCTGCGCTGGGGTCATCGACTTTTCGGTGAACATGTTCATCGCGTTTTTGTATTCCTTGCGATGATCGAGGCGCGGCTTGACCCCCACCTTGTCGAGTACCCCACGCAGAAACGGCGACTCTAGATACAGACCCGCGATCC
>ERZ724523.612-NODE-612-length-20811-cov-6.371411_pt1 | contig 20811 bp, 13 predicted proteins | sample MGYA00376056_ERZ724523 | MGnify/ENA primary metagenome ERZ724523 (study PRJEB28724, sample SAMN07190888) | wastewater metagenome | isolation source: influent of sewage treatment plant in Hong Hong | place: USA: Christiansburg, Virginia | collected 2016-03-01 ... | reverse complement strand
ACCCGGTGCTCGACAGCCTGTTCAGCCTGGCCGAACCCAAGACCGGCACCGACGGTACCCTGTCCTGGACCGTCGATATCCAGAACCCGGCCACCGGCGAAGACTTCGTGCTCGGGCTCAAGGAGATCACCCTGCCCGACGGCGTCACCCGCCCCTACTCCATGTGGCTGTCGGGTAACTACCCGCGCGCCCTGGACGGCCTGTCACGCATCCTGTCCCTCGACATGCGCGTCATGGACCCGGCCTGGATCGGCATGAAGCTGCGCAAGCTGATCGACTACCCGGAACCCCTGGGCGACTTCATGGCCTTCGTGCCCGGCACCCGCCGTCAGCAAAACTGGCCCTCCACCGTCGCCTACCTGGCCGCGCTGATCATCCACCGCTACGCCATGCTGGGTGTTCTCAACGAAGCCGGCTACCCGACCCGCGAAATGGGCATCCTCGAGTCGCCCCGCGACAACAACGAACCCAAGGTGATGCAGGGCGCCCTGTGCGGCGAATGCGGCAACCACTCGGTCATCCGCAAGGATGGCTGCGACTTCTGCACCGCCTGCGGCGCAGTAGGAACCTGCGGCTGATCACCTGCAGCAGACAAGTTGAAAAGCAAGACCCCGGCTCCAACCGGGGTTTTGTCTTTCTGGCGACGCCATCGCAAATCGTCAGGGCATCAACGATGTACTTGCCTCGGCTGGCGCCTTCCAGCATGTCGCAGGCAAGCGTTGTCTGTATCAGGTAGAGTACCCGCACATCAAGACATCCTTATGTGCGCTGTGAGTACTGAAGACGAATTCCTTGCGCTGTTTGCTCCCGAGCCCGACCCTCTCGCAGCGACGGATGTCGGCAGCGGCCCGTTCTGGAAAGTCCTGCTGGTCGATGACGCTCAGGACATCCATGCGGTGCTTCGCTTGACGCTGCAGGACATGGTTGTCGAAGGGCTGCCGCTGCAATTGATCGACGCCTATTCAGCCATAGAAGCCGAGGCAATGCTGGCGAAACACCCAGACACCGCCCTGATTCTGCTCGATGTCGTCATGGAAACAAACGATGCGGGTCTGACACTGGTAAAGCATGTTCGTCAGAATCTGGAAAACCGGATGGTTCGTATTGTCCTGCTGACCGGCCAGCCGGGCTACACACTGCAGCGCGACGTCGTCGCCAACTATGAAATCGACGATTACCGCCTCAAGTCCGACCTGACCGCCGACAAGCTTTTTACCTGCGTCTATGCAGAGTTGCGGACCTATCAGGTATTGCAGAGCCTTGAGCGGAAGCGCCCAATCGAGAAACTGGCAATTGACCTGAAACTGGCGAACGCGCAGCTGAATATCGAGATTGGCGAGCGTCAGCATGCCCAGGAAGTGGCCGACGCCCAGATGCACGATCTCACCGCACTGAACAAGCAGCTGAAAGACGCCCAGAATCAGCTCCTGCAGTCCGAAAAGCTGGCATCCATTGGCCTGCTGGCCGCGGGAGTGGCGCATGAAATCAATAATCCCGTCGGCTTCGTCAGTTCCAATCTCGGCACGCTCAAAGAATATGTCGGCGAATTGCTGGCGCTCATTCAAGCCTACGAAACTGCACAAGCCGACACCGGGAAGGATTCGCCCGAGCGCTTTGCGGCGGCCGACGCCCTCAAGGCTTCTGTGGAACTGGATTATCTAAAAGAGGATGTGCTGTCGCTGCTGACCGAGTCACAGGACGGGCTAGATCGGGTCAAAAAGATCATTCAATCCCTGAAAGACTTCTCGCGTATCGAAACAACAGAAACCTGGAGATGCGAGGACCTTCACAAGGGCATCGAAAGCACGCTCAGCGTGGTCTGGAACGAGCTGAAGTACAAATGCGATGTACACAAGGAATATGGCGAGTTGCCGCAGATCGAATGCGTGCTTTCGCATCTCAATCAGGTGTTCATGAACCTGCTGGTCAATGCCGCCCATGCCATCAAGGAGCATGGCGTTCTGACCATACGCACAGGGCACGCCGGTGATGAGGTCTGGGTGGAAATTGCCGATACCGGCGAGGGAATCTCGCCCGAGAACATGCTCCACATCTTTGACCCTTTCTTTACCACCAAGCCGATCGGCAAGGGGACCGGGCTGGGGCTATCCCTGTCCTACGGCATCGTGGAAAAGCACCACGGCCGCATCCAGGTGGATAGCCAAGTCGGCAAGGGCTCCACATTCCGTGTCTGCTTGCCGATCCAGCAACCGGCGGCAAGCCTGTGAGCCGAGGCGGCAGGAAAGGAACATCATGAACGAATGGATAGTCTCTTTCCGGGCAGCACTGGAAACACTGGATCGTCTCGGTGCAGAAAGCGTCGTCAATCAGGCATTGGCGCACCTGACGCCCATTCTGGTGGTCGATCAGATCGTTGTGCCGGCGCTTGAGCAGATCGGTTTGGCCTGGGAACAAGGCGATATCGCCCTGTCCCAGGTTTACATGAGCGGCCGGATCTGTGAAGAACTGGTCGAGCAGCTTCTTCCGCCGAGCGATCCAGACCGCAAGCATCAGCCCCGTTCGGCCATCGTCGTTCTCAGCGACTACCACATGCTTGGCAAGCGCATTGTCTATTCACAGATGCGGGCCAGCGGCTTTGAACTGTTCGATTACGGACGCATGGATGTGGACGAGCTGGTCGAACGGGTGCTCGCCGACAACATCCGGGTACTGCTGATTTCCGTGCTGATGCTGCCTTCTGCGCTGAAAGTGGGCCAGGTCTGTGCCCGTCTGAAGGCCGCCGGGTTGCCCGTCAAGGTTGTCGTCGGCGGGGCACCGTTTCTCTTCGATGACAAACTGTGGAGCGAGGTTGGTGCCGATGCAATGGGCCGCAATGCAGCCGAAGCCGTCACCATCGTTGAACGCTGGATGCGAGAGATGCAATGAACGCCATGCAGCGCACGCTGACCGCACTGGGGCAACAGGAGCCTGATCGCGTCCCGCTGTTTTTGCTCACGACCGAGCACGGTGCGAAGGAAGTCGGCCTGTCGATCGAAGAATATTATTCGCGTGCCGGGAACGTCATCGAAGGCCAGATGCGTCTTCTGAAAAAATATCGCGCCGACTGCCTGTATGGTTTTTACTATGCGGCCATTGAAATGGAAGCCTGGGGAGGCCATACGATTTTCATGCCCGACGGCCCGCCTCTGTGCGGTTCGCCGATCATTACCCGTGCCGAGCAGATCGACACCTTGATTCCGCCCGCCATTGAAACCGCGCCCGGCTTGCAGCGTGTGCTCGACACCATTCGGGGCCTGAAGGAAAGAGTGGGCGACAGCGTGCCAATTATCGGCGTCGCCATTTCTCCCTTCTCCCTGCCCGTCATGCAAATGGGCTTCGACAATTACCTCGAACTGATCTACGAACAACCCGAGCGCTTCGAGCGCCTGATGCAGGCCAACATCACGTTCTCCGTCAATTGGGCCAACGCGCAACTGGCTGCGGGGGCAACGGCGATCTGCTATTTCGACCCCGTGTCCTCCACCACCAACATCCCGCGCGAGCTCTATCTCAAGACCGGACAGACCGTCGCCAGGCAGGCCCTGTCACGCATCAAGGGGCCAACGGCCACTCACATGGCGTCAGGTCGGGCCTTGCCGATCATCGGCGAGATTGCCGATACCGGCACGGCTATCATCGGGGTCAGCGCACTGGAGGATCTGGCCGCGCTCAAGGCTGCGGCCAACGGGCGTGTCAGCCTGCTGGGAAATCTGAATGGAATAGAAATGCGGCGCTGGACAACAGCCCATGCCGAATTCGAAGTCAGACGTGCGATTGCCAAGGCCGGTCGCGGTGGCGGTTTCCTGCTCGGCGATAATCATGGCGAGATTCCCTGGCTGGTACCCGATGAAATATTGCTGGCAATTGGGGATGCCGTTGAGCGCTGGGGCAATTACCCGCTCGACTGGGTTGATGACTGGCTAAAGGAAAACGACTGATCGCAGTCGGACCCCATGGCTGTTACAACAACACTCTGCATTCTGAGCTGTCACAACTTCCAGGCTGAAGTGAATGCGGCCATTGCTGCGGAAGGCTGGCACGACGTGGTGGCGTGTGGCTTTCCGGCACGTTGCGGCCGCCCCCCGATAAGCTGGGACGAATTGCGCAGCCTGTTGCCAGACAATTGCAGCCAGGTCGTCCTGCTTGGCCGGGCCTGCCTGAACACGCTCGGGGCACCACCCCCCGGCTTTCCGCCCGTACGCATCGAACGTCAGGAGCAATGCTTTCATCTGGTGGCGGGGCGCACGCTGGTCGATGAGGCAATCTCTTCTGGTGCCTATCTGATTACTTCGACCTGGCTGGCCGACTGGCCGGCACAACTCAGGGCACTGGGCTTCGAACCCGCCCAGGCCGGCGAGTTTTTTAATGATTTCGCCAGGGAGTTGGTACTGCTCGACACCGGGCTTGATCCACAAACCACAACGCATCTTGCCAGTCTTCAGAAGGAATTGAATCTGCCCACGCGGCGGATTGCTGTCGGACTGGACTACCTGCGCCTTCTGCTGAGCCGTATTGTGCTGGACTGGCGGCTGGAACAGGTTCAGCGCAATAGCTGCCAACAAAATCGCCGCCACATCGCCGAACTGGCCGACTATGTCGCGGCCATGGATCTGCTGACCCGTCTGGCCAAGACACAAACCGAGTCAGACACCATCAACACCATCGAAGAATTGTTTCAGATGCTCTTTGCGCCGGCTGCACTGCACTACCTGCGTATCGAAAATGATGTCCAGGTTCCCTGCAGCAGCATTCCCGCCCCCATGCTGGACGCCTTGCACGCACTGTCCGGTGAATATGCCTGGACGCCGGACGGCAATGGCTTTCTGTTGCGCATCAGCCACGGAGAAGAGAGGCTGGGCCTGATCGCCGTGGACCACCTGGCTTTCCCTGCCTATCGCCAGCGTTACCTCAACATGGCGCTGGCTGTGACGGGCATCGGCGGGCTCGCCATTGCCAATGCCCGCAACCGTCGGCGCCTGATGGAAGCCGAAAAAATGGCCTCGCTCAGCATTCTGGTGGCCGGCGTGGCACACGAAATCAACACGCCGCTTGGTGTGGGGCTGACGGCGACCAGCACCTTGCAAGAACAGTCCCGGCAACTCGCCGAGCGCTTCTCCGCGCACAGCATGACGCAAACCGATCTGGCGCATTATCTGGATACGGCCGAAACAAGCACCGCCCTGATACGCCAGGATCTGGAGCGCATCGCGCATCTGATCGACACTTTCCGTCAGGTCGCGGTGGAAGGCAAACCTCTCGATACCCGCTCCTTCAGGCTGCGGGCATGCACCGAAGAGGTCATCCGCAGCCTGGGCGATCGACTGCCCGCCCGGCAGGTGGCGGTGCATATTGACTGTGATCCGGAGCTGGAAATCGACAGCACCCCGGGCGACTGGGTCAGCATCTTCACCAACCTGATTAACAACTCCCTCCGGCACGGGTTTAAAAATCAGGAGCGGGGAACGATCAACATGCAGATCTCGCGCGATGAGAAAAACCTGCTGCGCGTCGATTATCGCGATGATGGTGCGGGTATTGCACCCGAGGTGCTGTCCCGCATCTTTGATCCATTTTTCACAACGGATCTTCAGCAGGGCATGGGGCTCGGGATGCACCTTGTTTACAATCTCGTCACCCACCGCATGGGCGGTCTGATTCGCTGCGAGAGCAGGCCCGGCAAGGGCGTGCTCTTTCACATCGAGATTCCGCTCGGCTAGTTCTCTGCGCGCACGATCCACTTTTCGAGTACGGCCTTCAGGTCCCCGAAATTGATCGGCTTGGTAATATAGTCATCCATGCCGACACGCTCACAGTGCTCGCGGTCTTCCTGAAATGCGCCGGCGGTCAAGGCAATGATGGGGAGTCGCGGCTTGTTGTTGTCCTGCTCCCACAATCTTATTTTCTCGGTCGCAGCATAGCCGTCCATCACCGGCATGCGGCAGTCCATCAACACCACCTCCGGCGTCACGCCATCCTCGGTGATCAACGTCACGGCTTCGAGACCATTCGAAACGCTGGCAAAAGAAAACCCCAGGTTTTTCAGCAGAGCCTCTACAACCCTGCGATTGGTTGAATTGTCATCCACCACAAGAATGCTGCCGCCGGACAGGGCATGCGTTCTCACGCCCTCCGGCGACGGAGCCAGCCTGGCACGATCGAACTGACGTCTGTCGCGCTCCACGGGAATCCGTCCAACCCGAATGCGAAACCAGACTCGCGTGCCTTTCCCCTCCTCGCTTTCGACACCCGCCTCACCCTCCATCAGCAAGGCAAGCTTGTGGACGATGGAAAGTCCAAGACCGGTTCCTCCATACCCCCGGGTAATCGATCCATCGACCTGTGAAAAAGGCTTGAAGAGAAGATCCAGCTTGTCGGCTGCAATCCCGATGCCACTGTCGGTCACGGAGAACTCCAGTACCGCGCCCTGATCGCCGCTCAGGATTTCTGCGCACTCAACCCGCACGAAGCCTTGCGGGGTGAACTTTATGGCGTTGCTGATCAGATTGGACAGCATCTGCCTTATCCGGATCGAATCGCCGTCATACGACGACCCCGCAGGACCATGCCAGATTGTCGAGCAGCTCAGGCCTTTTGCTGCCAGTGGCTCACGGAAAAGCGCGCTGTTTTCCTCGATCAATTGCCGCGGATCGAAGGCCTGGCGATGCAGTTCGACCTTGCCCGCCTCAACCTTGGACAAATCGAGAATATCGTTGAGCAGCGACAGCAGGGACTCGCCGGAATTGAGAATGATGCGGGCGTAATCCTTGCGCTCCTCCTCATTCAGATCGGACATCAGCAGCAATTGCGACATGCCGAGAATGCCGTTCATCGGCGTCCTGATTTCGTGGGACATGGTCGCCAGAAACTGGCTTTTCACATGACTGGCCGACTCCGCGGCTTCACGCGCGGTGGTGAGTTGGCTGATGCGCTCGCTGACGGCCTTGGACATGGCATTGAAAGCCGCACCGAGGCGACCGATATCGTCTGCGCCTTCGGGTACGGGGTCGGGCGTCAGATTGCCCTCGGCGACATCAATACTGGCTTTGGCCAGGATGGACAATTGACGTGTAATCAACAAGCCGAGCAGGGTCAACAGGCAAAAGGACAATACCAGCTCGCCGGCAGCAATCAGCATTCCCTGCGTCATCAGACTGTTTCGCGCGTCGATGATCGGCTTGAGATTGAGGCCGAAATGCAGGGTCCCCAGACGCTGATGGGCCAGTGCTATCGGCTGGGCGACGTCGTAACGAGGTGGGTCCTCATCCGAATCGAGGGCAAAGGACGGATCGGGATTCGGTATTTTCTTGTCATCGGCAAGCCCCGCACTGGCAACGATGCGGCCTTCGGCATCGAGCACCGCGAGGTAATCGATAGTTTTGGTCGCATGACTTTCATCGAGCACGGCCTGGACCGTTGCATAGTCGGATTGCGCAAGCGGCGCCACAAGGGCCGCCTGCAGAACGGGAACAATCTGTTCGGCATTGCGTCTGGCCTGCTCGCCCATATTGTCTCGAAGCAACCTGATACTGTTGCTGACGAGGAGGAACAACATCAACGCCTCCACCAGCAGTGCCATCAACAGCAATTTACCCCGCAGGGTAAGCATGGGACTTTTTGTCATCGAAACCACACGCTCATTTTTCTTTTTTCAGGGCCTGCCGAACCTCGTTGGCGTAAGGCTCCATTTCAAACAGCTCGCGCGGCTCAAGCCTGCGATAGCCTTCCAGACTGTATTTTGAAAAATACTCAAGGGCTTCCGGCGTTTCCGCAAAACTCCACAATGCCTTGTTCAGTTTCTCCCTGAGCAGCGCATTGCGCTTGTTGAGCATATATACCCGCCCGGCCATTCGGGGGCTTTCATCGAGGATGCGCAAGCGGGCACGAACCTCGGGCTTCAGGCTCTGGTAATTGGCCAGCGACATCATGCCGGCGCTGCCCTCCCCATTCAGCACCAGCTGGGCCACGCTGTCGGAGGCACTGGCATAACGCACCTGCACGTTGGGAATATTGTTGCGATGCAGCCATTGCTGGCCCCAGATGGTGACCAGTGAAGAAGGGGACTGGCCAATGACCGTGCTGTTGGCCAGATCCTTGGGGTCGCGGTAGGGGCTCGTCATGCCGGCCAGAATGACGGCCTTGAAATCGGCCTTGTAGGTCAGCATCGGCATGTAGCCCGCATCTGTCTCGAACAGCCGCGCCTGATGGCCCGTGGTAACCGCCAGATCGAACTCCTGGCGCAAGCCACGCGTGGCGAAATCGCTGAAGTCACTGGCAGTAAGGATCATGACGGGCCGCCCGAGCGCCTTCTCGAGATGGGCACGAAGCGGCTGGTACATCTGCAGGATGATGCGGGCGCTGGTATGTGGCGCTATTCCGACCCGAAATGCCGAAGGATTCTGTTCGACGGTTGCAGATGGCGCCGCGCTGGATATGCCAAAGAAGAAAGCCAGAAAAAAACCGAGAAAAACCTGTCGCGTCATAATCCGTCTTCTTTCGCTTTTCTGTTCATTGTGGATTCTACCCGGCAGCCTCGTGAAAGTCTGTCCACACCATCTGCACCAATCTCCCCTTGCCCCCGCCCCCGCTTAGTGGTGCACTCACGCTCTACATCCAATATTTTTCATTTCCCCGCCCATGATCGCCCGCAAATACCTCTACCTCATCGCCCTCGCCCGCGAGAAGCACTTCGGGCGAGCGGCGGAAGCCTGCCATGTGTCGGCCTCGACCCTGTCGGCGGCAATCCGCGACATCGAATCCGAGCTGGGTGTGACGGTTGTCGAGCGTGGACAACAGTTTTCGGGCCTCACCCCGGAAGGTGAGCGGGTCCTGGAATGCGCGCGTCAGCTCGCCGCCCGGGCCGAAGACCTGCGCCAGGAACTGGCCCAGATGCAGGATGGGCTGTGCGGGCGCCTGCGCCTCGGCGTCATCCCCACCGGACTCACCGCGGTCGCCACACTGACCGCGGCCTTCGCCCGCCGGCATCCGCTGGTCGATATCGAGGTGCTGTCGATGAGCACCCAGCAAATACTCGGTGGCTTGCGCAGTTTCGAGCTGGATGGCGGTATCGCCTATCTGGAATCAACCGCCAACGACCTGGCCGCCGTACCCCTGTGGTGCGAGAACCACGTGCTTCTCACCCCCCGGGACGGCCCCTTCGAAGGGCGTGACTGCGTGACCTGGCACGAGGCCGCCAGAATTCCCCTGTGCCTGCTGACCGCCAACATGCACAACCGGCAGACCATCGACAGCGTCTTCGCCAGCCTCGGTGAGCAACCACGCCCGACCCTGGAAACCGACTCCATCGTCAGCATCCTGGCCCACGTAAGTGCCGGCCACTGGTCGAGCATCGTCCCGCGGGCGGTGCTCGACCTGATTGGCATTCCCACCGGAACGCGGGTTTTCGAGCTGCGCGACCCCCTTGTCGAATGGGCCACCGGCCTGCTGGTACTCAATCGTCAACCCCGCTCGCCAATGGTCGAAGCCCTGATGGGGGAAGCCCGGGCACTCAATCTGGGCATGCAGGACAGCACCCGCGTGACCTGAGACAAGGCTTTCCACATAAATCGCCAAATCAGCCAAACACACCAAAACCTTGGACGCACGCACCGCTTTGGTGCACAATTTATGCCGTGATTTTTATCTGCGGCAACACGCGCAACACCCTCGCCCTGCCTAGTCCTGTTTTCTCTCTTCAGATTCGGTGCATCAGTTTGTGTAGCGAAATAACCCGGTCCGTCGCTGACACGGGTTTGCCTTCATGACAACCGCCATCGTCCCCAATTCCGCCGCCAAACCCGCTGGCAGCACTCGCGCGCAGTGGCTGCGCTTCGTGCTGCCGCTCCTCGCCATCTCACTGCTGATCGGCGTGATAGGCATCGTCGGCTATCGCTACCTGAGCGAGGAAATACGCCGCGAAACCCAGCGCACGCTGGCAGTGATCGCCGAACAGAAACGCCAGCAAATAGAGGGCGCGCTCACCGAAACGCGAATCGATGCCCAACTGTATTTCTCCACGCACTCGCAGCTCGAAATGCTCTTCAGCCAATGGCTGGATGGCGGACGGAAGAACAGCGCGACGCTGAAACGGATTCAGTCCATCCTCGAGGAAGTGGCGCGGGTACGTGGCTGGGGCGGGTTGGCGGTAATCGATGCAGAGGGGAATCCGGCGGTGGTTGTCGGTGAAGCCGACATCCGGGATCACGGCGCCCTGATCCGGGACATCCTGCGCCAACCGCGTATCGAACTCGTCGACCTGCACCGCAATGCCCGGGGACAGGTGGTCTACGGCGTGCTGGCACCGATCGGTGGCGTCGGATCCATACCGCTGGGCGTGGCTTACCTGACCTGGAAAGCGGACCAGACCCTGTATCCGCTGGTCGAGTCCTGGCCGGTGCCCACCCGAACCGCCGAAACCTACCTGGTCCGCCGTGACGGCCAAGGGGTGCGCTTTCTAACCCCCTTGCGCCACCGTCAGGACCCACCCCTCTCCCATACCCGTTCCCTCACCGTACCCGACCTGCCCGCTGCCCGCGCAGCGCAGGGAGAACAAGGCATCCTGGCCGGAGGTCGCGATTATCGTGGCGTTCCCGTGCTGGCCTATGCCGCTGCCGTGAGCGGCACGCCCTGGCTGATGATCGCTGAGATCGATGAGTTCGAGGCCTACGCCGGCATCCGGACCATGACCTGGGCAACAACACTGGTCATGGGCCTCGGTCTCCTGCTGGTTTACTCCGCCGGCTACCAGCTCTGGCGGCGCAGCCGGCAACACCAGGAACTGGCGGCACTCCAGGCCCAGCGGGCGGCCGAGGCGCGCTTTCGGGTCATCTTCGAGCAGGCCCCACTGGGCGTAGCCCTGCTCGACTCGCATAGCGGGCACATCACCGAGGCCAATCCGCGCTACGCTGAAATCGTCGGCCGCAGCCCTGAAGAGCTGGCGGGACTCGATCCAGCCCGCATCACCCATCCGGACGACATTCGTGAAGGCCTTGATCAGCTCGCACAACTGGAAAGCGGGAAAATTGCCGGCTACCGCCTGAACAAGCGCTACCTGCACCCGAACGGCTCAATCGTCTGGGCCAGCGTGACCTGCGCACCGGTGCAGGTCGACAGCGAAGAGTCGCCCCGCTACCTGGCCATCGTCGAAGACATCACCGCCCGTCGCCAGATGGAAGAAAGGCTGCGGATCAGCGAGGAGAGGCACCGTCTGCTTGCCGACAACGCCATCGACGTCATCCTGACGATGGATCTGGAAGGCCGCTACTCCTACGTCAGTCCATCTGTCGAACGGCTGCGCGGCTTCACCATCGATGAAGTCATGGGCCAATCCATGGAAGAGGCGCTCACGCCGGCCTCCCTCCTCATTGTGCGGGCCTATTTCGGCCGCCTGCATGCCAATCTGGCTGCCGGACGTCCACCGGAGCACTTCCGGGGCGAACTCGAACAACGCTGCAAGGACGGCACCACCGTGTGGACCGACGTCACGGCCAGCCCGCTGCTGGGCACCGATGGCACCTTCGTGGAAATCGTCGGCGTGATTCGCGATATCAGCGAGCGCAAGCGCTACGAGCGCGAGCTGCGGCAGGTCTATGACGCCGCCGAAGCCGCCAATGCCGCCAAGAGCGAATTCCTCGCCCACATGAGCCACGAGATTCGCACCCCCATGAATGCGGTGCTCGGCCTGGCCCAGGTGCTGGAACGCGAACCGCTCGCCGGCAACCAGCGCGACATGGTCGAACGCATCCGCAGCGCCGGCCAGTCCCTGCTGGCCATTCTCAACGACGTCCTCGACCTGTCGAAAATAGAAGCCGGCCAGTTGCGCATCGAATCGCGTCCCTTCGACCTGGCCGCCCTGCTCGCCAACCTGGACAGCCTGATGGGCCAAGTCGCCCGCACCAAGGGGCTGGCACTGCGCCTGGAGGCTCCGCCTGTGCCCCTCGGGCCGCTGCTCGGCGACGGGCTGCGCCTGGAGCAAGTGCTGTTCAACCTGACCGGCAACGCCATCAAGTTCACCGAGGCAGGCAGCGTTTCCGTTCATGTCGAAGCACATGACGCCACTGAAACAAGCGTACGGCTGCGCTTCGCGGTACGCGATAGCGGCATCGGCATCACCTCCGAAGCCCTGAGCCGACTGTTCATGCCCTTCTCCCAGGCCGATGCAGGCATTGGCCGCCGCTTCGGCGGTACGGGCCTCGGCTTGTCCATCTGCAAGCGTCTGGTGGAACTGATGGGCGGGGAAATCGGCGCCGAGAGCGAAGTCGGCCAGGGCAGCACCTTCTGGTTCGAACTGCCCTTCATGCGCGGCAGCGAAAGCGAAATGCAGGAATCAGCCACCAAGCCGGCACCGGCGCCGTCCGGGCCGCGCCTGGTGGGTGCGCACCTGCTGGTGGTGGACGACAGCGCCATGAACCGGGATCTGGTGGAACGGGCCCTCAAGCTGGAAGGCGCGACAGCCACCCTGGCCGCCGACGGCCAGCAGGCCGTGCAGCTCCTGAAGACGCGCCCCGAGCGCTTCGATGCGGTACTGATGGACGTGCAGATGCCGGTCATGGACGGCCTCGCCGCCAGCCGGCTGATTCGTGGGGAACTGGGCCTGATCGACCTGCCGATCATCGCCTTCACCGCCGGCGTGCGCGACGAGCAACAAGCTGCGGCACGGGCTGCCGGTGCCAACGACGTGCTGGCCAAGCCGATGGACCTGGAGCAGATGGCCGTGCTGCTGGCCCACTGGGTCAGGCCCCGCTTCGACGCCGACAAGGCCCAGGCGCTGGCCACCGCCCAACCGGCCCCGATCGAACAGCCCCCCCCAGCCCCGATCGATGACGAAGCCTTCCCCGACATCGCCGGCATCGACCGGGAGCGGGCAGCCCAACGGCTCGGCCGTGACCGGGCCATGTTCATCGGTCTGCTGGAACTGTTTGTCACCGACAACGCCGACGCCGCAGCCCTGACCCGCCGCGACCTGGCCCAGGGCGATCAGGAAAGCGCCGCCCGACGCATGCACACCCTGGCCAGCAATGCCGGCTTCCTGTGTGCACTGGACCTGATGACCGCGGCCAGGGAGCTGGAAGAAGCCATCGACAAGGAAAGCCCCGAGCTGGATGCACGCCTCGTCGACATCGGCCAGCAGATCGACGCGCTCGTCGCCGCCAGCGCCCCCTGGCGGTGATCCGCCCGCACTGAACGGCAGCCTCAGGGAACCACGCCAGCCCGCATCGGCAACATGCCCCGACAGCGGGGATAAGCCGGGCATCCCCAGAAGGCGCCGTTATTGCTCTTCTTTTTGCGGGACACCATTTTCTCTCCGCAGCTCGGGCAGCTTGGCGTGGTCCAGTCGCCTTCGGTGGCAAAGGCCAGCAGACGCTGCCCGGTAGCGGCCGGCAATTGCTCGATCATTGCCAGAAAAAGCGGGCCATCCAGCAAAGTGATCCGGTTTTCCCGGGCGAAGGCGCGGGCCTCATCGGTAAAGCCCATGGGTGCCATGAAATAGCCACTCTCCACTTTTTCGTGAGCCATGACGCCACGCATTTCGCGGATCTCCCGAACGCCCACGGGCTTGTTCCAGGCCTTGCACTGCACGATATCCGTGGCCCGGGCAGGCTGCGCCTCGTCCTGGAACAAATGGACATCGACCCCGCCATCGGCGCCCAGGTGCGTGGTCTCGGCGCGAACTCCCATCTCCCGATAAAACGCGCAGCACAGGTCTTCATAACGCCGCCATTCGATGCGCGCCAGCACATCGAGCGACCATGCCTGCGGACGCAGCGGGATAACCTGCGCCACCGGCATCACCGCAGACTTCTGGATCCAGCGCAGAACGGCAATCGCCGCAAAGGCAAACACACCTATCCAGCCCATGCCACGCGCCATGGGCACAAGCGCCGCCAGAAACATATTGCCGGCCATGAAGCGCGGAAACACCACCACGCCGCCCACAAAACAGCCCAGCGCCAGCAGCGCCGCAAATTTCCAGTCCGACTTCAGGGCCAGGACAATCAACCCCTCTTCCTGTCTGCCACGCCTTCGGCTCATTGCGCCATTTACCCGGTTATCAATTCAGGCTGCGGATGGTACGCGGCACCCTGCCCTTTGAAAATGCCATCCAGCTTTTCAATCCAGCATCCCGCGTTCGCTCCAGCCGAACACCCCTTCGATATTTCCCGATTCCCGTGCTGCCAGCGGGGGCATACCATCCTCGACGACCATGCTGCGGAACCGTCCGCAACCGCAATCGAGGAATGCCATGCACCAGGCCACCGTCACAACCCCTCCCCTGAGCGACGCGCAGCACGCTGCGATCCGGCAGGCGGTGGAGGCGCACCAGTCCCTGCCCGGCGCCCTGCTGCCGATCCTCCACGCCATCCAGGATGCCCTCGGCTGGGTGCCGGCCGACGCCGTGCCGGTGATCGCCGGCGCGCTCAACCTGAGCCGCGCCGAAGTGCATGGCGTCATCAGCTTCTATCACCACTTCCACACCGCCCCTACCGGACGCACGGTAGTAGAGGTATGCCGCGCCGAATCCTGTCAGGCCAAGGGTGGCGAGTTGCTGGAAGCCCACGCGAAGCAGCAACTGGGCATCGACTGGCACGGCACCACGGCTGACGGCGCGGTGACGCTGGAGCCGGTGTATTGCCTCGGCAACTGTGCCTGCTCGCCGGCCATCCGGGTCGGTGACGAGATCCTCGGGCGGATGAGCTGCGCGCGTTTCGACGCGCTGATCGCCGGGCTGCGCGAAGAGGTGGCGGCATGAGCGTGCGCATTTTCGTCCCCGTCGATTCCGGAGCCCTGTCAGTCGGTGCCAACCAGGTCGCCAAGGCCATCGAAGCCGAGGCCGCCAAACGCGGCATCGACATCGAACTGGTCCGCAACGGCTCCCGCGGCATGTACTGGCTGGAACCCCTGGTGGAAGTCGACGCCCACGCCGGCCGCCTCGCCTACGGCCCGGTGACGGTCGAGGACGTACCGGCCCTCTTCGACGCCGGCTTCGTCGACGGCGGCATGCACCGCCTCGGCCACGGCCTCACCGAACACATTCCCTTCCTGGCCGGCCAGGAACGGCTCACCTTCCAGCGCGTCGGCATCACCCGCCCCCTGTCCCTCGACGACTATCTCGCCCACGGCGGCTTTGCCGGGCTCACCAAGGCCATCGCCCTCGACGGCGCCGCCATCGTCAAGGCAGTCACCGACTCCGGCCTGCGCGGGCGCGGCGGCGCGGCCTTCCCGACCGGCATCAAGTGGAACACCGTGCACCACGCCTCCGGTAGCCAGAAGTACGTGGTCTGCAACGCCGACGAAGGCGACTCGGGCACCTTCTCCGACCGCATGCTGATGGAAGGCGACCCCTTCTGCCTGATCGAAGGCATGACCATCGCCGGCCTGGCAGTGGGCGCGACGCAGGGCTACATCTACCTGCGCTCCGAATACCCCCACGCTTTCAAGACCCTGAAGGCCGCCATCGAGCTGGCCCGCACCGCCGGCTGGCTGGGTGCCAACGTGGCCGGCTCGGGCCGCGCCTTCGAGCTGGAAGTGCGCCTCGGCGCCGGTGCCTACATCTGCGGCGAAGAAACCGCGATGCTCGAAAGCCTCGAAGGCAAGCGCGGCATCGTGCGTTTCAAGCCGCCGCTGCCGGCCATCCAGGGTCTCTTCGGCAAGCCCACAGTCATCAACAACGTGATGAGCTTCGCCGCCGTGCCGCTGATCCTGGCCAAAGGCGCGGCCTTCTACCGGGACTACGGCATGGGTCGCTCCCACGGCACCCTGCCCTTCCAGCTGGCCGGCAACCTGCGTCACCCGGGGCTGGTGGAAAAGGCCTTCGGCATCACCCTGCGCGAACTGCTGCTGGATTACGGCGGCGGCTCGGCCAGCGGGCGGCCGATTCGCGCCGTGCAGGTGGGCGGCCCGCTGGGTGCCTTCGTGCCCGAGTCGCAATTCGACGTGCCCCTCGACTACGAAACCTACGCCGCCATGGGCGCAATGATCGGCCACGGCGGCATCGTCGCCTTCGACGACACGGCCGACATGGCCAGGCTGGCCCGTTACGCGATGGAATTCTGCGCCACCGAATCCTGCGGCAAATGCACGCCCTGCCGCATCGGCTCGACTCGCGGCGTCGAAGTCATCGACCGCATCATCGCCGGCGAAGCGCGAGAGGCCAACCTCGAACTGCTCGACTCCCTGTGCGACACCCTGCTGCACGGCTCCCTGTGCGCCCTCGGCGGCATGGCACCGTATCCGGTGAAGTCCGCGCTCAAGCATTTCCCTGAAGACTTCGGCGTCGAGCCGGTCACTGCCGAATAAGGATCGATCATGTCCCTGCCCCGCGAAACCGATTACGGCACCCCGGCCCGCCAGTCCGACACCCTCGTCACCGTCCGCATCGACGGCATGGACGTCACCGTGCCCGCCGGCACCAGCGTGATGCGCGCCGCCCAGGATGCCGACACGGCCATCCCCAAGCTGTGCGCCACCGACAGCCTGGAGCCCTTTGGCTCCTGTCGCCTGTGCCTCGTCGAGATCGAAGGCCGCAAGGGCTACCCGGCCTCGTGCACCACGCTGGTGGAGCCCGGCATGGTCGTGCGCACCCAGACGCCCAAACTCGCCGAACTGCGCCGCAACGTGATGGAGCTGTATATCTCCGACCACCCGCTCGACTGCCTCACCTGCCCCACCAACGGCAACTGCGAGCTGCAGGACATGGCCGGCGTGGTCGGCCTGCGTGAAGTGCGCTACGGGTTCAAGGGCGAGAACCACTTTTGCGAAAGCAAGAAGGACGAGTCCAACCCCTACTTCAGCTACGACCCGGCCAAGTGCATCGTGTGCAACCGCTGCGTGCGGGCCTGCGAGGAAACCCAGGGCACCTTCGCGCTGACCATCTCCGGCCGCGGCTTCGAATCCCGCGTCAGCCCCGGGCAGAACGAGAGCTTCATGGCGTCCGAGTGCGTCTCCTGCGGCGCCTGCGTGAACGCCTGCCCGACCGCCACGCTGACCGAGAAATCGGTGATCAAGATCGGCCAGGCCGAGCGCAGTGTCACCACCACCTGCGCCTATTGCGGCGTCGGCTGCTCGTTCAAGGCCGAGGTCAAGGGCAACCAGGTGGTGCGCATGGTGCCGGCCAAGGACGGCGGCGCCAACCAGGGCCACGCCTGTGTGAAGGGCCGCTTTGCGTGGGGTTACGCCACCCACGCCGACCGCATCACCACGCCGATGATCCGCCCGAGCATCGACGCGCCCTGGCAGAAAGTCAGTTGGGACGAAGCCGTGGCCTACGCCGCCAGCGAGTTCAAGCGCATCCAGGCCAAATACGGCCGCAGCGCGGTGGGCGGCATCACCTCCAGCCGCTGCACCAACGAGGAAACTTACCTCGTCCAGAAGCTGGTGCGCGCCGCTTTCGGCAACAACAACGTGGACACCTGCGCGCGGGTCTGCCACTCGCCCACCGGCTACGGCCTCAAGCAGGCGCTCGGCGAATCCGCCGGCACGCAGGATTTTGCGTCGGTGCTCCAGTCCGACGTGGTGATGGTGATCGGCGCCAACCCCACCGACGGCCACCCGGTGTTCGGCTCGCTGCTCAAGCGGCGCATCCGCGAAGGCGCCAAGCTGATCGTCGTCGATCCGCGCTCCATCGATCTGGTACGCACGCCCCACGTCGCCGCCAGCCATCACCTCAAGCTGATGCCCGGCACCAACGTGGCGATGGTCAATGCGCTGGCCCACACCATCGTCACCGAAGGGCTGGTCGCCGAAGCCTACGTGGCGGAACGTTGCGAAGGCCCGGCCTTCGAAGCCTGGCGCGAGTTCGTTGCCCGCCCCGAGAACTCCCCCGAAGCCGCCGAAGCCATCACCGGCGTACCGGCCAGCGAGATCCGCGCCGCCGCCCGCCTGTATGCCACGGCTGGCAACGGCGCCATCTACTACGGCCTCGGCGTCACCGAACACAGCCAGGGTTCCACCACCGTCATGGGCATCGCCAACCTCGCCATGGCCACCGGCAACGTCGGCCGGCCGGGTGTCGGTGTGAATCCGCTGCGCGGCCAGAACAATGTGCAGGGCAGCTGCGACATGGGTTCATTCCCCCACGAGCTGCCGGGCTATCGCCACGTATCGGACGCCACCACCCGCGCGCTCTTCGAATCGGCGTGGAATGTGAGCATCGACCCGGAACCCGGCCTGCGCATCCCCAACATGTTCGAGGCGGCGCTGGACGGCAGCTTCAAGGGTATCTACATCCAGGGCGAAGACATCGTCCAGTCCGACCCCAACACCCAGCATGTGGAGTCGGCCATGGCGCAGATGGAATGCGTCGTCGTGCAGGACCTCTTCCTCAACGAAACCGCCAAGTGGGCGCATGTGTTTCTGCCGGGTTCGAGCTTCCTCGAAAAGGATGGCACCTTCACCAACGCCGAGCGGCGCATCTCGCGCGTGCGCAAGGTGATGCCGCCGCTGGCCGGCAAAGCCGACTGGGAGGCCACGCTGGCCCTCGCTGCCGCACTGGGCTACCCGATGACGTACAGCCACCCGTCCGAGATCATGGACGAGATCGCCCGCCTGACGCCGAGCTTCCACGGGGTGAATTACGCGCTGCTGGAATCGAGGGGCAGCATCCAGTGGCCGTGCAACGAGGCCGCGCCTGAAGGCACGCCGACCATGCACGTCGGCGGCTTCATCCGCGGCAAGGGGCGCTTCATGCTCACCCCCTACGTGCCCACCACCGAAAAGGTCACCCGCCGCTTCCCGCTGATCCTCACCACCGGGCGCATCCTCAGCCAGTACAACGTCGGCGCGCAGACGCGGCGCACCGACAACACCGCCTGGCACGCCGAGGACCGGCTCGAAATCCACCCCGTGGATGCCGAAGACCGGGGCGTCAAGGACGGCGACTGGGTCGGCATCGCCAGCCGGGCCGGCGAAACCGTGCTGCGCGCCACCATCACCGAGCGCGTCCAGCCCGGCGTGGTGTACACCACCTTCCACTTCCCGGAATCCGGCGCCAACGTGATCACCACCGACAACTCCGACTGGGCCACCAACTGCCCGGAATACAAGGTCACTGCCGTGCAGGTGACGCTGTGCACCCAGCCCTCCGAATGGCAACAACGCTTCGAGCGCCGCCGCCAACAACAGCAGGGCTTGCTGCTCCCCGCCGTCAGCCCGGCGAACTGAGATAAAGAAGATGGATACCGACTACATCATCCGCATGGCCAACCAGATCGCTGACGCCCTGGGCATCAATCCGGATCAGGAGCAGGCGGTGGCCGAACTCGCCGACCACCTGACCCGCTTCTGGGAGCCGCGCATGCGCAGCGCACTGCTGGCCGCGGCGGTCGATCCGGGTCTGCGGGCACAGCTGACACCCCTTGTCACGCTAGCCCTCGACAGGATCGCCGCCGTAACGGTTTAAGCCTCCAGCCCCCGCGCCAGCCGCCACTGCTTGACCAGGGCGTAGATGGCCGGGATCACCGCCAGCGTGAGAATGGTCGACGAGATCATCCCGCCGACCATCGGTGCGGCGATACGGCTCATCACCTCGGAGCCGGTGCCCGTCCCCCACATGATCGGCAAGAGGCCGGCCATGATGGCGACGACGGTCATCATCTTCGGCCGCACCCGCTCGACGGCGCCTTCCATCACTGCCTCATAGAGATCACCGACGCCGGGCGCACGTCCGCCGGCGCGGCACTTCTCCTTCACCGCCTCCCAGGCGTGATCGAGATAGATCAGCATCACCACGCCGGTTTCCGCCGCCACGCCGGCCAGGGCAATAAAGCCGACCGCCACCGCCACCGACAGGTTGTAACCGAGCAGCCACATCAGCCACACCCCGCCCACCAGCGCAAAGGGCACCGACAGCATCACGATCAGCGTCTCGGTCAGGCGCCGGAAGTTGAGATAGAGCAGCAGGAAGATGGTCAACAGCGTTATCGGGATGACGATCTTCATCTTCTCGATGGCCCGTTCCATGTATTCGAACTGGCCGCTCCAGGTCACGTAGTAGCCGGGCGGAAACTTCACCTGTTCGGCCACCGCCTTCTTCGCATCGGCCACATAGCCGCCAATGTCCCGCTCGCGGATATCCACAAAAATGTAGGCCGACAGCAGCGCATTTTCGGTGCGGATACCCGGCGTGCCCTTGGCGATGAGTACCTTCGCCACCTGCCCGAGCGGGATCATCGCCCCGCCCATGGTCGGCACCAGCACCTCGCGGGCGATCTGCTGCGGGTCGGAGCGCAACTCGCGCGGGTAGCGCACCGTGACGCCAAAACGCTCGCGGCCCTCGACCATCGTGGTCACCATCTCGCCACCCAGCGCGCTGCCGATGACGTCCTGCAGGTCGCCCACGGCCAGACCATAGCGGGCCAGTTGCTCCCGGTCCGGCTCGATGTTGAGGTAGAAGCCGCCGGTGATGCGCTCGGCAAAGGCGCTGGTGGTGCCCGGCACGGCCTTCACCACGGCTTCGATCTCCTTGGCCAGCTTCTCCATTTCGTCCAGATCCTTGCCGAAGACCTTGATGCCGATGGGCGTGCGGATGCCGGTGGACAGCATGTCGGTGCGCGCCTTGATCGGCATCGTCCACGCATTGGCCACACCGGGGAACTGCAGCGCCTTGTCCAGCTCGGCAATCAGCTTGTCGGTCGTCATGCCCGGCCGCCATTCGGCTTGCGGCTTGAGGTTGATGATGGTCTCGAACATCTCGGTCGGCGCCGGGTCGGTGGCCGTATTGGCGCGGCCGGCCTTGCCGAAGACCGATTCGACTTCCGGAAAGCTCTTGATGATCTTGTCCTGGGTCTGCATCAGCTCGGCGGCCTTGGTGATCGACAT
>ERZ724523.605-NODE-605-length-20889-cov-5.271287_pt1 | contig 20889 bp, 19 predicted proteins | sample MGYA00376056_ERZ724523 | MGnify/ENA primary metagenome ERZ724523 (study PRJEB28724, sample SAMN07190888) | wastewater metagenome | isolation source: influent of sewage treatment plant in Hong Hong | place: USA: Christiansburg, Virginia | collected 2016-03-01 ... | reverse complement strand
TGATCAATTTCGTCAAATGGCATGGCAACTTCGATCCGAAGACCATGGGCACCGTGCCGAACGTCGGCCTGATGGCCCAGCAGGCCGAGGAATATGGCTCGCACGACAAGACCTTCGAAATCGCCGAAGACGGCATCGCCAACATCGTTGACAACGCCACCGGCGAAGTGCTGCTCACGCAGAACGTTGAAGCCGGCGATATCTGGCGTGCCTGCCAGGTCAAGGACGCCCCGATCCGCGACTGGGTCAAGCTGGCCGTTACCCGTGCTCGCCAGTCCAATACCCCGGCCGTATTCTGGCTGGATGCCTATCGCCCGCACGAAAACGAACTGATCAAGAAGGTTCAGAAGTACCTCAAGGATCACGATACCAGCGGTCTCGACATCCAGATCATGTCTCAGGTTCGCGCCATGCGCTTCACGCTGGAACGCGTCGCTCGTGGCCTGGATACCATTTCGGTGACCGGCAATATCCTGCGTGACTACCTGACCGACCTTTTCCCGATCATGGAGCTGGGCACCTCGGCCAAGATGTTGTCCATCGTGCCGTTGATGAACGGTGGTGGCATGTACGAAACGGGTGCCGGCGGTTCAGCACCTAAACACGTGCAGCAGCTGACTCAGGAAAACCATCTGCGTTGGGATTCGCTCGGCGAGTTCCTGGCACTGGCTGTTTCTCTGGAAGAGCAGGGCATCAAGGATGGCAACAAGCGTGCGATCCTGCTGGCCAAGACACTTGATGCGGCGACCGGCAAGCTACTCGACAACAACAAGTCGCCGTCGCCGAAGACTGGTGAGCTGGATAATCGTGGTTCGCAGTTCTACCTCGCCATGTATTGGGCGCAGGAACTCGCTGCTCAGACCGAAGATAAGGAACTGGCTGCCAAGTTTGTTACTCTGGCCAAGACCTTGTCTGACAACGAAGCTCAGATCGTTGCTGAAATGAAGTCGGTACAGGGCCGGCCGGTCGATATCGGTGGCTACTACAAGGCTGATGCCGAGAAGTGCAAGGCCGTCATGCGTCCGAGTCCGACCTTGAATGCTGCTTTGAAAGCGGCTCGCGTTTGAACGTTTAGCCTCATTTAGCATCAACTGAGAAGGGGGAAATGGTGACATTTCCCCCTTTTTTTGATTCATAATCATTGTTGCTATTTGCCATCAGACTAGTCATCGAACAACACGCAAGGAGTGGCTATGACATCTCACATCAAGGTGCCGCAAGGCGGTCAAAAAATCGTTCCGGGGCAGGCAACTCCAGATAATCCGATCATTCCATTCATTGAAGGCGACGGTATCGGCATCGACATCACGCCGGTCATGATCAAGGTCATCGATGCCGCCGTCGCCAAGGCTTACGGCGGGGCAAAGAAAATTCACTGGATGGAAGTTTTTGCTGGCGAGAAATCCACCCGCATCTATGGCCCGGATGAGTGGTTTCCCAAGGAAACATTCGATGCGCTGAAGGAATACGCGGTCTCGATTAAGGGGCCGATGACGACGCCGGTGGGTGGCGGCATACGCTCGCTGAATGTGGCATTGCGCCAAGAGCTCGATTTGTACCAGTGCGTCCGCCCGGTGCAGTATTTCAAGGGTGTTCCTTCGCCTCTGAAAAATCCGGAGCTGACCAATATGGTGATCTTCCGCGAGAACACCGAAGACATCTACGCCGGTGTCGAGTGGTCTGCCGATTCCGAAGCCTGCAAAAAGGTCATTGCTTTTCTGCAGCAGGAAATGGGCGTCAAAAAAATTCGTTTCCCTGAATCCTCCGGTATCGGTATCAAGCCGATTTCGGTCGAAGGAACAACGCGTCTGGTACGGGCGGCACTTAAATATGTCGTTGCCAACGATCGCAAGTCGCTGACTATCGTGCATAAAGGTAACATCATGAAATTCACGGAAGGCCTGTTCCGTGACATTGCCTACAAGGTGGCGCAGGAGGAGTTTGGCGCACAACTGATCGACGGCGGCCCATGGTGTCATTTCATCAATCCGAATACCGGTCGTGAAATTACGGTCAAGGATTCCATTGCTGATGCCTTCCTGCAGCAAATTTTGCTGCGCCCGGCTGAGTACGACGTTATTGCCACCACCAATCTGAATGGCGACTACATTTCGGATGCGCTGGCTGCGCAGGTTGGCGGTATCGGCATTGCACCAGGGGCGAATATTTCCGATCAGTATGCTTGTTTCGAAGCGACGCACGGCACGGCACCCAAATATGCCGGTCTGGACAAGGTGAACCCGGGTTCGCTGATCCTCTCCGCCGAAATGATGCTGCGCCATCTGGGGTGGTTTGAAGCGGCCAATCTGGTCATCAAATCAATGGAAGCGGCAATTGGTGACAAGCAGGTGACCTATGACTTCGCCCGTTTGATGCACGGTGCTAACGAGCTTTCTTGCTCAGAGTTTGGTGATGCGATGATAGACCGCATGTAATTGCTGTTCGTTTTTTGAACGGGAACGAAGCCCCTGATTTTGGGGCTTTGTCTTTTTTTGCTGGCGCTCAAACGCCTTCTATCAGCGGCAATCCCTCGGCGGGAAGTACAATTCAGGCATGACATCAACTCTAATTACCGAGCCGCGACTGTGGCGCAACAATGGCTGGACAGCCCGCGTCATCAAGAATGAAGAGGACGAGGGCTGGGCTGTCGAGATGGTCATGGATGGCGAGTCGGAGCCTGCTTTGGTCGGGCCGTGGACGATGGGGCGCGACAAGAAAAATCCCAAACCGCTCGACGCTTTTGCTTTCCAGACTTTGGTCAAGACGGCTTCAGAAGTGCTACGCCGCCATGAACATCAACTGCACGCCTTGCTCCACAAGAAAGTTACGGTCAACGGCGAAAATGGCCCGATTTTTATTACCCTAGATATCGTGGCTGACGATGATGACCCATATGCTGTGCTGGCCGCCCAGCGTGCCGACGGCGAGCAGTTGGCTCAAGTGCGTGTGGCCGCTGAGTTTAAACTGAGCGAAAGTAGCGCCTGCGCATGGATAGCCGATGAGTTTCGGCGGCCAGATTGATGGTCGGCAATATCAATTTTTCACTTTTTTGAGATTTTTCCATGAGTTCTGAAACAGAAATTGTTCCCTTGAGTCCAGAAGAGCAAGCGCTTCGTTACCGTCAAGTCCGCAAGGCAATTCTCATCCGCGCTACCTTTATTGGACTCATTCTTGCGGCCTGGTGGATCATGTTTGTACCGGAATCGATGATGGAAGGTAATCTCAAGATCATTCTTGGTATTGTGGCCGGCTTCCTGGCTGCGGGCAGCTATCTGTTCAATCTGCGCGAAACCCTGTTTCCCAAGCTGAAAAAATCCCAGCTTGCCGAGAAGTGACTAACTTGAAACCGGGTATTCATTGAGCCTGCAACCCATCGCCGTCTTTGATTCCGGCCTCGGCGGCTTGACCGTCTTGCGCGCCTTGCGCAGTCGGCTGCCGCAGGAAGACTTTTTTTATTTCGCGGATACCCGCTTTTTGCCCTATGGTGATCGCCCTGAAATTTTCCTCAAGGAACGCGGGGTTTTGATTGCCGAAGCCCTGGCGCAACGCGGAGCCAAGGCTTTGGTGATCGCCTGCAACACAGCAACGGCTGCTGCTGCCGAGGCAATTCGTGCGGCGACGGCCTTGCCGATTGTCGCACTTGAGCCGGGCGTCAAGCCTGCCGTGGGGCTCACCAAAACCGGCGTGATCGGTGTTTTGGCGACGACGCGTACTTTGCAGAGCGAGCGTTTTGAGCGACTGGTCGGCAATCATGCGGCGCATTTGAAAGTGATCGCTCAGGCCTGTCCGGGGTTGGCCGAAGCGATTGAAACGCAGGGGCCGGGGAGTGTCGAGGTCGAACGACTGCTTGATCTTTTCGTGGCACCACTGGTTGCAGCGGGCGCGGATGTCGTCGTCTTGGGCTGCACGCATTACCCGTGGGTCGCCGAATCGATTGCCCGGCGCATGCCGGCGGGAACGCCTTTGCTCGATACCGGCGAACCTGTGGCGCGGCAACTTGAACGCTTGCTGGCGGCGGGCAATTTGCTCGGTGGCGGCGTTGGCAGTCTGACGATTGCCAGTAGCGGCGCGCCTGCTGCGGTAAGTGTTACGGTCGACCGGCTTTTTGGGCAAAAAATTCATGTCGAACATTGGGAACCCTGAGATGACAGGTGGGCAAAAATCCGTCGCGCAAAAGCCTTTGGCTGGCCTCAAAGTGGTTGAGCTCGGCACCCTGATTGCCGGCCCGTTCTGCACGCGGATCATGGCCGAATTTGGTGCCGAGGTAATCAAGGTGGAAGCGCCTGATGGCGGTGACCCCCTACGGCAATGGCGAAAACTCTACGAAGGTACGTCGCTGTGGTGGTACGTTCAGGCGCGAAACAAGAAATCGGTGACGGCGAATTTGAAGCACCCGGAAGGCCGTGAATTTGTGCGCAAACTGATTGCCGAAGCTGATATTCTGGTCGAGAACTTCCGCCCCGGTGTTCTGGAAAAACTGGGTTTGGGCTGGGATGTCCTGCAGGCCGACAATCCGGGCTTGGTTATGGTGCGTCTTTCCGGTTTCGGGCAAACCGGGCCGTACAAGGATCAGCCGGGCTTTGGCGCGGTGGGCGAATCAATGGGCGGTCTGCGCTATGTCACAGGTTTTGCTGACCGGCCACCCGTGCGCACCGGGATTTCCATCGGTGATTCGATTGCCGCGCTGTGGGGCGCTTTGGGCGCGCTGATGGCCTTGCGTCACAAAGAGGTCAATGGTGGGGCCGGGCAAGTGGTCGATGTCGCGCTTTATGAAGCCGTGTTTGCCATGATGGAATCACTGGTGCCGGAATTTGATGTCTTTGGTTTCGTCCGTGAGCGCACCGGCAACATCATGCCCGGCATTACGCCGTCGAATACGCATACGACGAAAGATGGCAAGCACGTGACCATCGGTGCCAATGGCGATGCGATCTTCAAACGTTTCATGCTGGCGATTGATCGTGCTGATCTGGCCAATGACCCCAGTCTTGCCGACAACGGCGGCCGAGATGCGCGGCGCGAGGAAATTTACGCCCTGATTGATCAATGGTGCGCCGCTCACGACGAGGCTGAGGTCTTGTCCATTCTGGCTTCGGCTCAGGTGCCATCGTCACGCGTGTATAGTGCGGTCGACATGTTTTCCGACCCGCAATTTATTGCCCGGCAAATGCTGGAAATTGCCAAATTGCCGGATGGCCGCGATTTCCGCATGCCCGGCATTGTGCCCAAATTGTCGGAAACGCCGGGTAGTACAGAATGGATTGGTCCCGAGTTGGGCGCTCATACCGACGAAGTGCTGGCCAAACTCGGTTATTCCGCCACCGAGATTACCGGGTTAAGGCAATCCGGGGCGGTTTAGTCGCTTAAATGCGGAAGCGGCCAATCATCACTTTCAGGCTGTTGGCGATGTTTTCAAGTTGATGCGCCGAGGCGGCTGTGCCGCGTATGGTGACGGTGGTTTCTTCGACCATATTGGCAATCTGCTCAACGCGCTAGGCAATCGACGTACTGGCGGTGCTTTGCTCACGCGTGGCATCCGCCACTTCGCCAACTCGTTCCAGCGTGCGTCGCGCGCCTTCCTCAATCGAAAGCAGGGAGGCAGAAGCCGAGGAGGCGAGTTCAACACCTTCCTGAACTTCGGGCAATGCAGCGCTCATGGCCGCCACTGCGCCACTGGTGTCGTGTTGAATACCGACAATCATTTGCTCAATTTCAGTCGTCGCGCTGGAGGTGCGTTCGGCCAGCTTGCGAACTTCATCGGCAACCACCGCAAAGCCGCGTCCTTGCTCGCCAGCTCGCGCCGCTTCAATCGCCGCATTGAGCGCCAGCAGGTTGGTCTGCCCGGCAATGTCCTTGATTACATTGGCGATGGATGAAACCTGCTTGGCGCGTTCTTCAAGAGCACGAATCCGCTCGGAGGCATCACTTACCGTCGTGGAGATTTTCTGGATTGCCTGAGTTGCCTGCTCGACCCGTTGCACCCCTTGCCCGGAAAGCGTGACGGCTTCGGAAGAGTCGCGTGCTGTTTCGCTGGCGCTATCGGAAATATGGTTGGAACTGACCGTCAGTTCTTCAATCGCGGCAGCCATTGCCGATGTCGCGTCGGCCTGCTGTTCGGCCGCACTGGCCACTTCATCTGAAGCTGTGGCGATTTGCTCGGCATTACTGACCAGGCGATTGGCATCATTGTTAATCTCGCTAACCATCTGGCGCAGTGAACCGACCATCTCGCCAAGTGCATGCAGCATGCTACCCGGCTTTGCATTGCCGACACTGGCGGTCAGGTCGCCAGCGGCAACCCGTTGCATGACATCGGCAGCGGTGGCCGGTTCGCCACCCAGTTGTTTCAGAATACTGCTACTAACCTGCCAGCCGACCAGACTCAACAGCACGAGCAAGGCGAGCGAAATGCCGCCGAGCAACATGGCGCTGCGCTTGTATTCGGTCTCGATGTCATCAATGTAAATACCGGTGCCAAGTACCCAGTTCCACGGGGTAAACAGTGCGGCATAGCCCAGTTTGGGTTCGGCTTTTTGTTGCCCGGCTCGAGGGAACCAATAATCAACAAAGCCACCACCTGCCTGAGCCGCAGCAATCAATTCCTTGATCAGAAATTTACCGTTGGTATCCTTCAGGTCGATTTTTAGCTGCCCTTCCATGGTCGGATTGCCGCCATGCAAGAAATAGGTGCCGTTTGTTTCAATGCCGAAAAAATAATCATCTTTGCCGTAACGCAAGGCGCGCAGGCTGTCGCGAGCGGCAATTTTGGCGTCAGCTTCGGAAAGCTTGCCGGCGGCAACCAGTTTGTGGTGATGGGTGATGATGCCGATGCCGACTTCGACCAGATTGCGCGTTTTCTCCTTGCGGTCTTCAGTCATGCTGTCTTTGAGCTGAAAGAGTGCTGTCAGGCACAGGGCAAGTAGTCCAATCAATGCCAGAGCAACCAATAACTGCATGCGCGTTGCAACGCGTAACGTTGAAAAATTGCCCATGATCCCTCTCCTGCTGATTAAATTTGGGTGAATACTCACTGGTATTTTGGAAAAATATTACTCCAGAAAAGTATCCGTTTGGTAATAATTACCGAGTGCTTATTTAAGTCGAAATCGAACAGGCAACAGGGTTTCACGCGGGGCGCTGGCGGGCAGGGAGCGCAGTGAACGGACGGCGCGTAATGCGGCATCATCCAGAATGCGAAAGCCACTACTTTGCTCGACCCGGGCGGCGCTGACTTCGCCGTTTTCATTGATGATCAGCAGGACCAGGGTTTCGCCTTCCAGCCCTTGCGCAATGGCTTCGGCGGGATAGAAGAGGCCGCGCTCATCCAGTTTTTTGATCTGCCGTTTAACTTCGTCTTGCCAATTGCTGATGCGAGTGGGGGCGGGGCCTGGCTGGATAAACTGTGGCTTTGATGATTTTTTGGGCGGGGCGGAATGTTGCGGTGCAGTCTGTTCCGGCATCATTAATGGCGCTTGCGCCGGTGTTGGCCGGAGTTGCGCTTCAAGGGGGGGCACCTTGGCTGGCGGTGGCGCAGGACTAATCAATTCAGGGAGCAGCGGCGCAAAGTGCATGATGAGAGACAGGGCGAGCGCCAGTACTAGCCGGTAATCGGTCCGAGTCATGAGAAAATGCGGTCTGGCCTGATGGTGAGAATGTTGATGAAGCGAATAATGAAACTGGTAGTCAGGAAATACTTGGCTGCAATGATAATCGGGATGAGTCTGGTTTTGCCTGTATCTGTTACGGTCAACGCTGCAGATGCCTCGGTTTTTCCGACCCCTACGGCATTTACGGTGAGCATGGAACTGGGTGATATCAAGCAGGCGACGGCCTGGCTGGATGCCGGCTTGCCACCAGATTTCATGGGTAGCCGGATCGGTTCCGGGCTGATGATTGGCGCCTGGGAGGGCAACCTTGATTTGATGCGCCTGTTCATTTCGCGCGGAGCGGACATCAACGGGGTTAACAGCAATGGTGAGTCGCCGATTGCCATGGCTGCCTGGCGTGGCAATCTGGAAGCGGTCAAATGGTTGCTCGAACGCGGTGCGCGGATCAATGCGCCGCAGCGCCAGTGGTCGGCGCTGCATTATGCGGTGTTTGCCGGGCATGCCGAGCTTGCCGATTATTTGTTGGCACAGGGCGCTGATATTGATGCGCAAAGTACCAATGGCTCGACGGTGGTGATGATGGCCATCTATGAAGGCCGCGAAGATCTGGCGCGCAAACTGATCGAAAAAGGCGCTGATCGCTCGCCCAAAAATGACTGGGGCGATGGTGCGCTGGAATGGGCAATGCGCTACAACCATCTGAATATCGCCCGGATGATTACCAACCCGGAAGAATTCAATATCGCGGTCAGTCAGCCCAAGGAAAAATGGGGTGAACCGCGTCGTTCAGTGCGTTCCTCCAAAGAGCTGGAGAGCTTGCTGGCACTGCGCGAAACCATGGTTCAGCGCAATTTGTCGACCGCCGTCATTGATAAGCGAATCGCTGCTGAACGAGTGCGCATTGTGCGCAACGAAATGGACCGGCAGGTCGCGCCGAGCCGGGCGGCGACGCTGGAAATTACCGCAAGTCGCAAAGGGCCAGAGAAACAGTCAGCAAATATTGTCTATGACGACAAGAACAAACCGGTTGGCTTCAAGGTGCCGCCTGCGACCTATACCGGCACCCCGAAAATGCCGCCCAAAAGTAATGTGAAAAACTACTGATCAAGTGGCCGGTTGCGTACTTCCGGCAGGAAAAATACGCCAATGATTGCTGCCAGAATCAGCAAACCGGTCGGGTACCAAAGTCCTGCCATCGGATTGTTGAAATGTACGCCCAACCAGGTCACCATAAAAGGAGACATGCCGCCTATCCAGCCCGCAGACAGGTTGTGCGGCAAGGCCACCGCCGTGTAGCGGGTGCGCGCCGGGAAAAGTTCGGGCAATGTGGCCGTCTGCGGCCCGGTGATGCAGGCAAGTGGCACAACCAGGATCAGCAGGAGAATGACGATCATCGTCGTGTCCGGCGTCGCTAGCGTGCCGTAATGCAGCAAACCCTGGAATACCGGGAAAATGGCGATGGCACCACTGATCAGGCCGGCCAGCAATACGGGGCGTCGACCAATTTTGTCGGAAAGCCAGCCGCAGAATAAGGTAGCCGGGAAAAGCGCCACAGTCGTGATCAGTACTAATGAACTGGCCTGCGCTGCCGGCATATTGACCACGGTTTTTAGAAAAACAGTGGTGTACACCTGGGCTGAAAAGAAAAGCAGCGACCCCCCGGCGGAAACACAGAAAAAGAGCAGGGCCATGCGGCCGACGGTTTTGCGGTCGCGAAAACATTCGCGCAATGGCGTCTTGGCCAGGGCATTCTTTTCGCGCAAATGGCTGAAAACCGGCGATTCGTGCAGATTCATCCGGCTCTTGATCGAGATGGCGAGCAGGATGGCCGAGAGCAGAAAGGGAATCCGCCAGCCCCAGGCTTTAAAGTCTGGTTCGCTGAGGAGTTGTTGCAGGATGATGATTTGTATCGTCGAAGCCATCATGCCAAGCGGCCCCATCAGTTGCAAAACACTGGTGTAAAGGCCGCGTTTGCCCTCCGGGGCATGTTCGGTGAGATAGACGGCCGCCCCGCCAATTTCGCCACCGACAGACAGGCCCTGAAGCATGCGCAGGATGAGGAGCAGGGCGGGGGCGAGCAGGCCAACCTGTTCGTACGTAGGGAGCAGTCCGACCAGGACGGTTGATACGCCCATCACGATAATGGTGACGAGAAAAATTGTGCGCCGGCCATGCCGGTCACCGAGTGAGCCGAAAATGGCCGCGCCAAGTGGGCGGACAATCATGCCGACGCCGAAAGTGCCGAGGCTGGCAAGCAGGGCGGCCACCGGATCATCAGCCGGGAAAAAAAGCACGCTGAAATAGATCGCCAACGAGGCGAAAGTCAGGAAGTCGTACCATTCCAGAAAGGTGCCGAAACAGGCGGCAATCACGACTTTTTTCTGGATGGCTTTCTGGCTTTCGGGTGTGGTCATGGCGAGGCTTGCTTACGTAAAAAGGCATTATCGCCTGCATCGGACTTTGGTCCAATTGCCAAGCCGTGATCTCTGATGCAGACTACGGGCAAACAAGCATAAAGGAAGCGGCATGCTCTACGTATCACGAGATAGTCAGGGAAATATCAGCGAACTACACCCGATGCCGGTTGGTGCTGCCAAAGAGGGGCTTGAGGCGGATAACCCGGAGGTTTTGCAATTCATTCATGAGCGTTGGCGGCAGAATGAGTTGACCTCGCTAGACCGTGATTTCGTGCGGGTTATTGAAGATACGCTTGAACTGCTGATGGCCAAGGATTTGATCCTTTTCACCGATCTGCCGGCGCCGGTTCAGGAAAAACTTTTACGTCGTCGTGAGATTCGTCAGCAAACGAACTACAACGGCGGTTACGCTGATAACGACAGTGACATTATCCGGATTTAACTGACGCTCATGACCGCCTTGACCAATTCGGCCAAGGTGCGTACGCCCATTTTTTCCATCACTCGGGCACGGTGTGCTTCGACGGTTTTCATACTGATATTGAGCTCGTCAGCCACCTGCTTATTGAGTTTTCCGGCGACAACCAGATGCATCACTTCGCGCTCGCGCTGAGTGAGTAGTTCCAGGCGATGAGCGACGGCGCTATTGCGTTGCTGCCGGGCAGCAATCTGGCTATCAACTTCCAGCGCCCGCGTGATGCGCGAGAGTAGGTCTTCATTGTGAAACGGCTTCTCGATGAAGTCGCAGGCACCGCGCTGCAGGGCGGCGACGGCCATCGGCACATCGCCATGACCGGTAATGAAAATAATCGGTAAACGAGAGCCTAGCGCATCGAGTTTTTCGTGCAGTTCGAGGCCGCTCATTTCCGGCATCCGGACATCAAGTACCAGGCAACCGCGCATGGTGTTGTGGCGGGCTTTCAAAAAGGCTTCAGCCGAGTCGAAGCAGGCTACTTTATAGCCTTCGCCTTCCAGCAACCAGGTCATTGAATCGCGCATGGCTTCGTCGTCATCAACGACGTAGATGGTTTGCTCAATCATCATTTTCCTCAATGGGTACGGTAAAGCGGAAGACTGAGCCACCTTCTCGGCGCGCTTCAACCCAGAGCCTACCTTGGTGAAACTCAATTATGGAGCGGCAGATAGCCAGGCCGATCCCCATACCTTCAGACTTGGTAGTGTAGAAGGGGGCAAAGATCTTTTCGTCATCACCTTCGCTGATGCCATGGCCTTGATCGCTGATGGAAACTTCAACCAGACGATCATCAAGTTGTCGCGCCTGTATGCTCAGCTTGCGGCGCTCGATAGGCGTGCCATGCATGGCTTCGATGCCGTTTTTGATCAGATTGAGCAGCACCTGTTCGATCATGATGCGGTCGACGACAATTTTGGGCAGATTTTCCGGTATGTCGAGCAACAGTTGCGTGCTGGTACGTTGCGCCTCGATATCGGCAAAGGCGCGTGCTTCATCGATCAATTCGGCAAGCTGGACGGGTTGCCGATTGGGGTCGCTCTTTTTTACCATGTCGCGCATGCGGCGGATGATCTTGCCGGCGCGCTCGGCCTGGTCGCTGGCTTTCTGCATGGCCGCCAGCAGATCTTCAAACTGATAGTTGCCGGATTGCATGCGCTTGACACAACCGGCGCAATAGTTGGCAATGGCGGAAAGTGGCTGGTTGAGTTCGTGGGCCAGCGAGGAAGCCATTTCGCCCATGGTAATCAGGCGCGAGGTTTGTTCCAGGCGTTTTTGCTGTTGCAGATTGACTTCGTCAATGTGCTTGCGGTCAGTGATGTCGGCGGCGATCTGGACGCGCACCGTGCGCCCGTCCACCCAGCGGATGGCGCGCTCATGGATGTGATACCAGTGGCCGGTCAGGGCATGCTGGATTTCACCATCGAAAAGCTCGCAGGGCAGGTCGTCGGCGTTCAGGGCGGCCGGGTCAATGGCCAGGGCATCCGGGGCGGGGCGGCAGGTAGCGGTAATTAGTGCTGAGTCACGGCCAACGGCGTCGAATCCGAAAATGTGCTGAAAAGCCCGGTTGGCAAAGAGAATTTCGTTACTACCGGCATCGGCCACGTGCACGGCGGTGTCGAGACCATCAATCACCGTCTCAAAACGTTCATGCGCCCGCTCCAGCTCGACGCGGGCGCGCTTCGGTTCGGTGATGTCGTTCATCGAAGCCATCCAGCCGATCTGCTTGCCGGCGGTATCGATCAGCGGTGAGAAATAAAGGCGGACGTCAAAGCGCTCACCGCTCTTGCGCATGATGCGCATCTCGAAACCACTGGCCGGCGCCTGGCCAGCGAGTGCAACATCGATATTGTTTTGCAGCTTGTTGAACTCTTCATCCGGCCAGTAGGGGTAAGGTGGTTTGATGCCGACCAGCTCTGACTCGTCAAAGCCGGTCATGCGGCAAAAGGCGGCATTGACGAAGGTGATGCGGCCTTCGAGATCGATGGCGCGCAGGCCGGTGATCATCGATTGCGCCATTGCCTGGCGGAAAGCATAAGCAGCGCGCAATTGCTCCTCGGTTTCGGCACGGTGGAAGGCGTGGCGCCGGAGCAAAACAAGGGTAATGGTGGCGATCAGGGTCAGCACCAAAATCAGGACGGCAGGCAGGTAGCTGAGCCAGGCGCTGTCGTCGCGATAGGCAACGATGTTGAGACCGAGCCGGTTGTTGGGCAGTTCAAGGCTGATAGTGCCGGAAATCTTGCGATCAGTTGGCCGTATTGAGGTATTGCTCAAAACCTCGCGGTTGTTGGCATCGACCAACGTCAGGCTGTAACGTGCGGTGAAGCTGCCGGGCAGGGTGACGCGCAAGAGCGTGTCGAGCGATTGCAGGGCGATGAAGGCACCGATGTCGCTGCTGCCTTGCTGCACCGGGAAAATCAGGTCGTTGGCGCGGCGATTCGAGCTGTCGCCATAATCCGGTGAAAATACCGGGCGGCGGATGCGCAGGGCTTCTTTAAGCGCTTCCATGCGGGTATCCGTCAATTGTTCACCGACAAAACTGGCGGTTGCTTCGTTGGGTGACACCCATTCGACCTTGCCATCGGTGCTGACCCAGACGATAGCGCCCAACTCCGGATTGTCGTGCACGTAGCGTCCGGCACGAACCTGGAAAGATTCGTAATTGAGCTGGCGAAACTCCTGATCCCGGCCCAGTTCGGCCAAAAAATCCTGATGCCCGTGCAGACGGGTTTCGATGGTGCGTTCGGCCCAGTGCATGTCGCCTTCGAGGCCAGCCAGCGCCGTATCCTGCGCACGCCACTGGAGTAAAGCGGTAACGATCAGCATGGCGATGGCAAAAATGCCGATGGCAAGGTAAGGTGCGAGCCAGAGTTTTGTCTGATTCGCGACGATAGGCGGCGGACGATTGAACATCAGGGGATTCTTCGCCCCTACTCCCTTAAGGGCCATTGGTACTTACCCTAAGCCGCGCGTTGCGCTGAGCAACAAAGGCAGCAGCAAGGCGGTCAAAGCACCATTCAAGCCCATGGCCAGGGCGGCAAAAGCCCCGCTTTGCTCGCTGACCTGAAAGGCGCGTGCCGTGCCGATGCCATGTGAAGCGACGCCGATGGCAAAGCCGCGAATCGCCGGATCATGGATGCGCATGGCGTTGAAAACATAGCGTCCGCCCACCGCACCGAGAATGCCGGTGGCGATCACCAGTACCGCCGTCAGCGAAGGAATGCCGCCGATGCGTTCGGCTATGCCCATGGCAATCGGTGTAGTGACCGATTTGGGGGCGAGCGAGAGTTGAGTCGGCAGGCTGGCACCCAATAGTTTGGCGATGGCAATTGCCGAGAAGGCGGCAGTCAGGCTGCCGGCCAGCAAGCCGACAACCACCGGCACAAGCATCGCCTTGACCCGCTTCAGTTGGGTATAGAGCGGAATTGCCAGTGCCACGGTGGCCGGGCCAAGCAGAAAATGGACAAATTGGGCGCCGTCGAAATAGGTTTGGTAACTTGTTCCGGTCAACATCAATAAAGCGACCAAAATTGTGACTGCGATCAATACCGGGTTGGCCAGCGGATTCATGCCTGAGCGCTGGTATAGCCAGAAAGCGGCCTGATAGGCGAGCAGGGTGATGGTCAGCCCGAGCAGCGGGGTGGCTGAAAGATAAACCCAAATTTCATTGAGTTGAGGCGTCATGCGCTTTCTCCGCTTTTGGCGTTGTTGCCGAGGCAGAGTTTCATCACCAGTGCAGTGACGATCAATGTCGCCAGCGTGCTGATCAGCAGTGAGGCGAGCAGAGCCACCCATTCATCGGCGACACGATGCAGGTGGAGCATGACGCCGGTGCCGGCCGGTACGAAAAGTAACGACAAATGTTGGAGTAATGTCTGGCTTGTTGTCTGCAATTCCTTGTCTGCGCCGCCGCGCAAAACCAGCGCGGCAAAAAGCAGCAACATGCCGATCACCGGGCCGGGGACGGGCAGGGCGAGCCAGCGGGCAAATACCTCGCCGATCAGCTGGAAGATCAGAAGTTGGGTCAGGGCAGAGAGCATGGCGGGTCTCGCTTTGGTTTCAGGCAGTGAGAATATGGCCGGCGGTGCGCACAGCAATGCCAACGCAGGCACCAAGGGCAGCCGGTTTCCAGACTGCGGCTATGCGTTTGCCGGCCGAGATCAGCACCGCCACGCCAGGAATGTCGAAGGGGTGAATCAGGAAGCCGGCGCTGGCGTTGAGCGTTTCAATGCTGATCTGGCTGCTGCGCCGCATTTCGTCCATGACGCCCATCATTGCTGTGCCGCCGCCGATGTATTTGGTCAGCGTCGGCAAAATCAGTGCGCTGTCGATTGAGGCGGCGGTGAGCAGCGGTGCGAGCAGATGAGTCAGCCCGGCAATCGCTCCGGAGGTACGCAGGGCTGTGACGACTACCAGCGACAGCACCAGCATGGGGATGGCGCCGACGGCTATCCTGAAGGCTTCAGCGCCAGCCCGGTTGATTACATCGAGTACGCCCTTGGCGCTTTCGGCTTCCGGGTGATTTAGCGTTTCATCAATGACGGCTTCTGCGGCCGACAACTGGCGTCCAAAAAAGTAATAAGTAGCGGCTGCTGCGGTCAACCCGCCGAGCAAGGAGAAAAATAGTGTCGTGCCCAGCTGCAACCCCATGGTCAGCATCGGGAAGGTGGCATTGGCCTGCGCCATGGCGAAAACCATGGCCAGCGTGGCGGCAATATGGCGGTCCGAGGTGCCGCGCTGCTCCATCATGGTCAACGTTGCCATTGGTGCGGCAAAGCTGACGAAATTGATCTGCAAGGCGGCAAACACGCCTAGGCCATTCAGGCCAAACGGGCGCAGCAGGGGGGCCAGACGGGCGACGAAACGGTCAAGAATGCCCTTGGCTTCAAGCAGACGCATCAGCGAGAGCATGACGACCATGACCGGTAGCAGCACAAACAGCGATAGTTCGACTGCCGAGCGGCCGGCCTTGAGAATGATATCGATCAGGATGTCCATGATTATTGCGATTTGCCTGGTTCTGGATTGCGGGAACTGCTGTGTGCAAGTGCACTCTAAAGATTGCAACTGTTTGGAGCTTGTCGCGATTTAGCAAGGAGCGCAATCATGGATTTCCATCATCACAGTCTCCCCCATCTGTTTGAGCAACTCGGTTTGCCGGCCGAACCCAACGCTGTCGAGCATTTTATCGATGTTCATAGTCCGCTGCCGCCATCCATGTCGCTGGCCGATGCTCCGTTCTGGAATCACTCCCAGTCCGAATTTCTGCGCGAGGAACTGCTCGAAGACGGCGATTGGGCTGAGGTAGTGGACGAGCTGAACTCCCGTCTTCACTCCTGAACCTTCAGTTTGCCGGTATTCGCAGCATCTCGACAAAAGCCTTCAGCCCGGCCGGCATTAATTTGCGGCTGGGATAGTAGAGGTAAAAACCGGGGATCTCCGGGCACCAGTCCGTCAGCACGGTAAGCAGCCGCCCGGCAGCTACCGGCTCTGCGGCGTACTGGGCATAGACGTAGGCCAGGCCGAGTCCCTGCTCGGCGGCACTGATCATCAGCGGCATTTGGCTGACCGCAACGGGGCCATCAACTTCAATTTCGAATTGCTCGCTGCCACGGGCGAATTCCCAGCGGTAATAACTGCCATTGGGGAAGCGGATGCGGACGCAGCGGTGCTGCTGCAACTCGCGCGGGCAAAGCGGCGTGCCGTGTGCCGCCAGATAGTCCGGCGAGGCAACCACGACAAAGCGTTGTGGCGGGCCGAGCGGTACAGCCACCATGTCTTGCTGGAGGCTCTCGCCAAAGCGCACGCCGGCATCGAAACCGGTGGCGACGATATCGACAAAGGCATCCTCGGCCACCAGTTCGACCCGCATGCCGGGGTGAGCGGCAAGAAAGCGGCCGAGTAACGGTGCCAGCACCAGTTCGCAGGCGGCGCGCGGGGCGTTGATGCGCAGCGTGCCGAGCGGCGAATTGCGAAAGGCATTGACCTCGTCGAGTGCCCCGTGGATGTCCTGCAGGGCGGGCGACAGGCGGTCAAGCAGGCGTTCGCCGGCCTCAGTCGGCGCCACGCTGCGCGTGGTTCGATTGAGCAGGCGCACCCCCAGCCGGGTTTCCAGGCCGCGCAGGGCGTGGCTGAGGGCAGAGGGTGAAACGCCCAGTTCCACCGCCGCCTTGCGGAAGCTGCGCAGGCGGGCGACGGCGGCAAAGGATTGGAGATCGGCAAGGCTGGCGAGATTCATATTTGATGAGGATAGCTCAATAGCTTATGAAACAGTATGCGGATTGTTGCACAGTCTGCTGCGGCGTACGCTGTTCTCCGTCCGATCCCCAACCCAACAACGGAGAACAACATGCAAAATATTCTGGCCGACCTGTCCGGCAAAACCATCCTCGTCACCGGCGCCTCATCCGGTATTGGCGCTGCCACCGCGCTGGCCCTCGGCAAGGCCGGTGCCAAGGTTGCCCTGGCCGCCCGCCGGCTTGAGGTGCTGGAAGGCTTGGTGGCGCAAATTCAGGCCGCTGGCGGTGAGGCCATTGCCATCAAGACAGATGTCACCGTCGAAGCTGACATCGAGAACGCCGTCGCAACCACTGTTACGCATTTCGGCCGTCTCGACGGCGCCTTCAATAATGCCGGCGTGCTCGGCAAGGTGGCGCCCATTCATGAACTGACGACTGCCGATTTCGCCGAGGTCATGCAGGCCAATGTCTATGGCGTTTTCTGGTCGCTCAAGTACGAAATGGAAGCAATGCTCAAGTCGGGCGGCGGTTCCATCGTCAATACCGCTTCCATCGTCGCCCAGATCGGCTTCGCCGATTTCTCGCCCTACGTGGCCAGCAAGCACGCTGTACTCGGGCTGACCCGCAGCGCGGCGCTGGAGGGCTTCCAGCAGGGCATTCGCGTCAATGCGGTGAATCCCGGGCCGATCATCACGCCGATGGCCGAAACCGGCTTCGGTAGCTTGGAGAATCTCGAAGCCACGCTCAAGGGCAGCCCGGCTGGCCGCCCCGGTCAGCCGGATGAAATCGCCAAGCCGGTGCTCTTCCTGCTTTCCTCGGCATCCAGCTACATCAATGGGCAGGGCTTCGCTATCGACGGTGGCTACACTGTCCAGTAAAGGAATCTCAAAATGCAAACACGCCTGCTAGGCCCGCAACAGCAACCAGTTTCCGCTATCGGCCTCGGCTGCATGGGCATGAGCGAGTTCTACGGCGCCAGCGATGATGCCGAATCATTGCGCACCCTGTCTCGTGCGCTCGAACTCGGCATCAACTTTTTCGATAGCGCCGATACCTACGGCTTCGGTCACAACGAAAGCCTGCTTGGCCGCTTCCTCAGGGAGGGTGGTCTTGCGCGCCGGCAGCAGGTGGTGATTGCCACCAAATTCGGCATCGTCCGCGAGGCCGGCAAATATGAGCGGCGTATCGATAATAGCCCGGCCTATATCCAGAGCGCCTGCGAGGCCTCTCTGCAACGCTTGGGCGTCGAGCAGATCGACCTCTACTACTGCCACCGGCGCAACCCGGAGGTGCCTATCGAAGAAACGGTGGGTGCCATGGCGCAACTGGTCGCGGCCGGTAAGGTCGGCCAGATCGGTCTTTCCGAGGTTTCACCGGCCACCCTGCACCGCGCGGCGGCGGTGCACCCCATCGCTGCCGTGCAAAGCGAATACTCGCTGTGGACGCGCGACCCGGAAAAGGAAATGCTTGCTACCTGCGCCGAACTCGGCACCAGTTTCGTTGCCTATAGCCCGCTCGGTCGCGCTTTTCTGACGGGTATGGTCAACCCCGAAAAACTGTCAGAAAATGATTTTCGTAAAGCTAACCCACGCTTCCAGGGCGAAGCCGAACAAGCTAACCGGCTGCTGGTCGAACAACTTGCTGTTTTCGCCAAGGCGCGTGGTCTGAGCAATGCCCAGGTTGCCCTCGCCTGGCTGCTCGCCAAGCACCCGCATGTCATCCCCATTCCCGGCACCCGGCGCATCACTTACCTTGAACAGAATGCCGCCGCCGTTGGCCACAGCTTGAATGCTGCGGAAATCGCTGAGCTGGATGCGCTGTTTGATCCGGCGAAAATTTCTGGCCAGCGTTATCCAGAGGCGGGGATGGTGGGGTTGGGGTCGTGAGCTAGGCGACAGCAGGCGTCAATGCAGTCGCTGCTCGCCGCCTGGCCGCATCAACAGGCCTAGTACCCGCGCACTGAGCAGGCGAACCTCGTTCTCGTCAAAGGTTTCCGGCAGTTCCTCGTACAGATGGTCGAGAATTGCCGTTTCCACCTGCGCGCGGGAGGCAGCGCGCTCCTGCCAGTAGTCGGCCAGTACCCTGCGTTGCTCCAACTTCGGCAGCAAATCTCTGGCCGCCTTGCGGATGCGCTCCATTTCGGCGGGTTTCAGGTTTTCCTTTTGCAGCAGATCGAAAATGGCTAGTTGCTCGTCGTTGTCGAAACCTTCGCGAACAAAGCGCCGTTCTTCTGCATCCAGTTCTTTATCTAGAGCCATCAACTGCTCGAAAATGCGGGCAATTTCGGCGGCGTCCTTCTCGCGGTTGTAATCGCGGATGATGTGCTGGTATTTCTCGTATAAATCGACACGGTTCGGGTTGGCGCGCAGCATGCGGGCCAGGCGGTTCTCGATGCGCTCCTTCAAGTCAAAAGTTTCTTGTTGCCTCTCGGCGCGGGCGAATTCCTGTTGCAGGCGCTCGAAATCAATTTTTGAAAGGTCGTAGGGATTGCGCGTCGGCTCGGCCACCTTGGGGGCATCGAACTGCACCGCATCATCGACGACATCGTTCAGCTCACGCAGCATGGCGGAAATATCTTCCACCTGCTTTTTCTCGTTCAGCTTGTTGTAGATGGCGCACAGCGCATCGTGCTGCTCGTAATACGTCGCCAAATCAGGATGCGGGAAAAGGGCGCGGAACTTGGCCTGCATGGTTTCGACCAGCACATTGAAAGTTGCCCGCGTTTCGTCGTTACGCTTGACGCAGCCGACGGCAAAGGTGATTGGCTCGAGTTTTTCCAGGCGCTGGCGGGTCATCAGCAATTCCAGCTCAAAACCCAGCCCTTCGACATGGCCGCGTGCCGCCTTGACGCTGCCAGCGTAATCGGCCACCGCTATTTTGTCGTCTTCCAGCGGGTCGACCGTAACATTCTCCAGCGTTTCATCAGCACCAGCAGCAAAGGTCGCCAGCGCCCGGCGCAGGCTGCGCACCATGCCGTTGTAGTCCACTACCCAGCCGGATTTCTTGTCCTTGTACACCCGGTTCACGCGGGCGATGGCCTGCATCAACGTGTGGCCCTGCATCGGCTTGTCGAGATACAGCGTTGCCAGGCTCTTTACGTCGAAGCCGGTCAGCCACATGGCGCAGACGATGACCAGCCGGAAAGGATGGTCGGCCCGTTTGAAATCCTCGTCCAGTTGCCGCGTCGCCAGCTTGCGGGCATGTGGCGCCAGGTCGAGGTCATAGGCCGCGTACTCCTTGGACAGCTCCTTGCTGTCGGCGCCGCTGATGACGACGCAGATTTCCGTTTCCTTCAGCCAGGCCAGTTGCCGGTCGAGCAAGTCCAGATACTGGCTTTCAGATTGGCCCTTGAGGGCAAGGCGTTTTGCTTCGGCTTCGCGTTTGGCTTCGATTTCGGCAATGCGCGCCTGCCAACAATCCTGAACATAGGCATACATCCGGCCGCAGGTCAGCTTGTCCCAACAGACCAGCATTGCCTTGCCGGTGCTCCAGCGCCGGGTGTAATGTCCGACCAGATCGGCTGCCACTTTTTCCAGGCGTTCCTTTGAAGTGACTAGCGGGTATTCCTGCGCCAGCTTGCGGTAGAGCGCGTCTTCCTGATCTTCGTCGATCTCGCCAGCGGCAAAGGCGGCTTCGATGCGCTCGCGGATTTTCTCGTGCACGTCCGGGTCGATCAGTGTCAGTTTGCCGCCCCGGTTTTCGTAAAAAAGGCGCACCGTTGAATCGTCTTCAACGGCCCGTTTGAAGTCATAGACCGAGACATAGCCGCCGAACACGTCGCGGGTCAGCTGCTTTTCCTGGGTGTCGATCAGCGGCGTGCCGGTAAAGCCGAGAAACTTGGCTTTCGGCAAGGCGCGGCGCATGTTCCAGGCCAGCGTGCCGTACTGCGTGCGGTGCGCCTCGTCAGAGAGCACGATCAAATCCGTCTTGTCGGTAAAACCATCAGGCGCAAAACGCTTGAATTTCTGCACCAGCGCGAACTGCACCCGCAAATCCAGCTTCAGCCGTTCCTGCACCGAAGCGCTGTCCGGAATGCGCGCCGCCTTGGCGTCGGCGATCACATCGCAATGGGCGAAAGTTCCGGCGATCTGGGCGTCGAGGTCGATGCGGTCGGTGACGATCAGGAACGAATACTGACCACCCAGCGTGCGCCG
>ERZ724523.604-NODE-604-length-20889-cov-5.758808_pt1 | contig 20889 bp, 20 predicted proteins | sample MGYA00376056_ERZ724523 | MGnify/ENA primary metagenome ERZ724523 (study PRJEB28724, sample SAMN07190888) | wastewater metagenome | isolation source: influent of sewage treatment plant in Hong Hong | place: USA: Christiansburg, Virginia | collected 2016-03-01 ... | reverse complement strand
TTTTTGTAAAGTCTTCTAAAAATCATACGACTGTTTTAGAGTTGTTTTATGAAGCGTATTTATGGGCAAGTTCACTGTAACTGTGCTATTGCAAACAAAGATTCAGCTAGTTATTCTAAAACAAAAATGCCCCAAAATGGAGCATCTAATAATATGTATTTAATTAGAATTTATTGTAACACTTCTCTAGCAATTACTAATTTTTGTATTTCAGAAGTTCCTTCGCCAATGGTGCACAATTTAGCATCTCTATAATATTTTTCAACAGGAAAATCTTTGGTATAACCATAACCACCAAATATTTGAACGGCATCGTTGGCAACTCTTACAGCAACTTCACTGCTATAATATTTTGCCATTGCACCGTTTTTTGTCAGCTTTTCTCCACGTTCTTTTAAATCGCAACTTTGCAAAATCAACAATTCACTAGCCATAATTTCTGTTGCCATATCGGCTAGTTTAAAACTAATTCCTTGAAAATTACAAATGGGCTGATCGAACTGATGGCGTTCTTTTGAATATTGCAATGCAGCTTCATAAGCACCTTTTGCAATGCCTACTGATAATGCAGCAATAGATATACGTCCACCATCTAAAATTTTTAATGCCTGACGAAATCCATCACCCACTTCTCCCAAACGTTGACTATCAGAAATTGTACAATTGTCAAAAATCATTTCTGCAGTTTCACTGGCTCTCATACCCAATTTATTTTCTTTCTTCCCTGCCATAAAACCTGCTGTTCCTCTCTCTATAATAAATGCAGTTGAGTTGCCACTTGTTCTTGGCTCACCAGTTCTACAAATTACAACTGCAACATCTCCAGTTTTGCCATGTGTAATCCAACTTTTTGTTCCATTTAAAATCCAGTTATTGCCTTCTCTAACTGCTATTGTTTTCATATTTCCAGCATCGCTACCTGTATTGGGTTCTGTTAAACCCCAAGCTCCAATATGTTCAGCAGTAGCCAACTTTGGTAAATATTTTTGTTTCTGTTCTTCGTTGCCAAACGTTAAAATATGATTGGTGCAAAGACTGTTGTGTGCAGCCACACTTAAACCAATTGAACCACATACTTTAGAAATTTCTTGTACAATTGCATTGTATTCAAAATAACTTAAACCAGCACCTCCATATTCGTGTGGTACCAAAACGCCCATCATTCCCAATTTGCCCAATTCTTTAAAAATGTGCACAGGAAATTCTTGTGTTTCATCCCACTCCATTACATGTGGTTTAATGTATTGATGAGCAAAATCTTTTGCTGTTTGTGCTACTTGTTGTGTTAATTCTGATGCTGAAAAATTCATTGTTCTTTTTTTAATAGATTAGTCCTGCATTGCTACAGGACTAATTTGACATTGCAATCGATAAAGGCTGTGCTAACATTCGTTAGTTTTGCAAACTTAGGGGATAATAGTTTTCAAATACAAAAAAATCTTAAGACTTGAATTGAAAGCATGATAAAAGGGAAAAAGGCTAACTTCACATTACATTTTTTTATGAAACAAGTTGCAATTATTTTTTTATTGCTTGGTACAATTGTATCGAAAGCACAACAGAATGCTGTTGTAACTGGTGGAAATGCCAGTTCAAACAATGGCAGTGTAAGTTATTCTGTTGGGCAAGTGGATTTTGTTTCTCTATCTAACACCACTAATGTAGGAGTTCAACAATCTTATGACAACTCAATTTCGTTGCCTATTACTGGCCTTGTTTTAACTGCCTCCAAAAAAGGGAAAGAAGTATTGCTTAATTGGGAAACTACCACAGAAATAAATTCGAGCCATTTTATTGTTCAACGTTTTACCAATAATCGTCCTGCATTTGACAGCATTGGAATTGTTTCAGCAAAAGGCAATAGCAATTCAGTTTCAAAATATTCTCTCTCTGATAAATTACCAGCAAAAGGTACCAATTATTATAGATTGAAGCAGATAGACAAGGATGGTAAGTTCATTTATTCTGCAACAGTTGCAGTAAATTTTGATGGTTTGTTTACAGTTTCTTGTTATCCCAATCCGACCACTCATTCTATTAAATTGGATGTTGGTATCGCTGATACAAAAGGATATTCTTACCAACTTTTTGACCTGAATGGCAAACTGGTTAGTGCAGCAGCAATTACTAGTTCCATAACTACTATTAACCTTGAAAGTTTAAAGGCTGCTACTTACATCATCAAGGTCATGAACAATAATACTGAATCAGTTTCCATAACTGTAATAAAAAAATAATATGAAAAAGATACAGCTATTGATTGCATTGCTCGGTTGCATTTTTTGTGCAACAGCACAATCGCCCCAAAAAATGAGTTACCAAATGGTAGTTCGAAATAGCAGTAATGTATTGATAGCAAACCAAGTTGTAGGTGTGAAAATCAGCCTGCTGCAAGGTTCTGCAACAGGAACTGCTGTGTTTGTTGAAACTCATGCACCAACCACCAATGCCAATGGTTTAGCAAGCTTGACAATTGGAGATGGAACAAATGTAACTGGGAGTTTTGCTGCTGTAAATTGGGCCAATGGACCTTTTTTTATTAAAACAGAAACAGACCCAACTGGTGGAACAAGCTATACCATAACAGGCACAAGTCAATTGATGAGTGTGCCTTATGCTTTGTTTGCTGGCAGTACCACCAACTTAGGTAAAACACATGTGGTAATTAGTGGAGATTTAACTGATGCTGAAGCAGCTGCAAAGATTGCAACAGAAGCAGGACCAAATACGCAATTTCTTTGGATACAGAATACTAGTAAGTTAACTTCTCTTACAATTAGTGAATTAAAGAATTTAATAGAAGTAGTGGTAGTTGGGAATGACAGATTAACGACAATTAGCTTACCAAACTTAGCAACCATTTCCTCGAAAATATCGATTACTGATAATGATTCTTTGGTAAATATTTCAGCACCTTCTTTAGTAAATGTTTTGGGTTTATTTGAAATAAAAAACTGCAAATCCTTGGTATCATTCTCTTTACCATTATTGGCTAGAATAGGTTATTCATTTACACTGACAAGCAATCCCTTAGTTGTTTCTTTTAATTTAAATTCTCTAAAAACCATTGGTGGAGACTTAACTATTTCTATTAATAATTCACTTTCAGCAATAGATTTTCCTTTATTGAAAAAAACAAAAGCATTTTCAGTTGGGAATAATGCTAACTTAACAAGTCTTTCAATTCCAGTTTTAGACACTGTAACTTATTTTACAACTAATGCAAATAATTTAGCTGCTGTGTCTGCTCCTTCCTTAACTGCAATACTTGGTGTTGGAACTAATAAAGGTCTAAGCATTCTCAATAATAACAGCGTATTAACAGCATTATCTTTCCCTAATTTGAATAATGTTGAAGGCGTACTTTCAATTGCAAATAATCAAGGTCTTTCTAATATAAATTTACCTTCCATTGCTAAAGTAGCAGCATTTAATATTACAGGAAATTTTAACCTTTCAACATTATCAGCAAATTTTAGTACAGCTGATAACATAACAGTTTCCAATAACAATGCTCTAACATCCATCTCATTTCCACAATATATAAATGGAAGTGGCAATATTACAATTGCAAGCAACAATGCTCTAACATCTATCTCAATGCCACAATTTACAAACGGGGTTGGCAATATTTTAATTACAAGTAATACTTTATTGGCAACAATATCTTTCCCTCAACTAGTTTCACTAACGGGTAATATTGGCTTCAATGGCGATATTGCTTTAACAACAATATCTTTTCCTCAGTTATCTACCATCAGCGGTTATATCCAGATTTCGAATAGCAGTATACAAAATATTTCGTTTCCAGAGTTGGTTACAATAACCGATTATCTTTCAATTGCAGGAAATATTTCATCGCTTTCTTTTCCTAAGTTGCAGAATGTTCCAAATATGAATATTGGAGGAGTAGGCAGTGGTATTACAATATCATTTCCACAGTTGAGAAATGGTGGATTTATAACCATAGCTAATTCTAGTGCAAACTCTATATCGCTTCCCTTATTAACGAAGGTTAACAACAGCCTTAGCATTTCAGGCAATGGAATAACAAGTATCAGTTTGCCATTATTAGATACTGTTAACACAATGCAGATTTATAATAGCAATCAATTAACATCCATCTCACTTCCTGCACTAAAAACTGTAATCACAGATTTTTCAATTAATTCAAATTCACAACTTACCACTCTATCAATACCAATGTTGAGTAGTTTGGGAACTACCAATTCAACAGCTTCAGCAATAAATTTAAATGGAAATAAGTTTTCAAGTGTAGAAGTTAATGCTTTATTAAACAAGCTTGCAACTATAACGCCTTCGTTGGTCAATAAAAATATTAATTTAAGTCAATCACCTTCTGCCCCACCAACTGGTCAGGGTTTAATTGACAAAGCAATTTTAATTGGCAGACCCAATACAGTTAGTACCAATTAGACATTTTATTTTCTTCTTTATTTTGAGGAATCTAATTATAAGAGTGTTTCATAAAAAATGCTTTGGGCAAATAGCAAAATGCTAAATTGATGTCAATTTTATGCATCTACTCCACACTTAAATAAGGAGCAATTTTATTAAACACTTCGTTGGTTATAAATACAATCTTTTTTATATCTGCAACTGTAGAATATCCTCCATATTTGGTACGATAAATTACAATTGCTTTAGCAATACTTTTATCAATGTATGGATGAACACTTAAATCATAATCAGTTGCAGTATTGATGTTGATTTTTCGCAACTCAATCGTCTTAATCTGTAAGTATGGTAGAATGGCATTGTAAATAGAATCAACCATTCCATAGGTTTCTTTAATTTGTTGAACAGAAATAAAACCACCCAGCTTTTCTCTGTAGTTAACAATTTTATAAGGCAAACTTGTGCCAATATTGGGCAATGCTTTAAAATCGTAGGGTGTTGCTAAATTTATATCAACTACCAATGGTTTATTGTATGTATTGGTTGAATTGTTGTTGTAAGGTTTACCACCTGACGCAACTCTTGTATCAGCAATTTTTATATATGGAATCAATCTATCTGCTTCATCTTTTCTCAAGCCCCAAATTTTTCTTATATCTTCTGCATTTTTAAACTTTCCCCCTTTACTTCTATAATTAATAATTGTTTGAATGGTTTTGGCTCTTAACCCCAATTTTAGCCAACCTTCTTCAGAAATAGTATTTGGATCAAACAAAAAAAGAGTGCCTTTTATGGGCTCGTTTGTATTGTACTTAGAAGAATTGTTGTAACCATTATCAGCATTACTATACTCCTTTTTATTCTCTTTATTGCTATTGGTGGTGAGTTCAGCAATTTGATGAACTATGGTTGAATCCGCTTTTTGAGGCAGCTGCTTTACTCCATAAAATTTTGGCAACACAGTAAAAGCTACCAATAAAAATAAAATTACAAAAACAGCAATTCTATCTTTTGCAGTAAACGTAAAATAGTCTTTGATGATTTTCTTCATAAAATAAATTTTTCTGAACAAAAAGAGCATCATTAAGCAATTGAAGCAAATAAAACACCTCACTATAAGTATGATATATGCTTATTCAAATTTATATGAATTTAATTATAACACTTATTAAAAAACAAATAAAAAACGGATGTTTAAAAAACATCCGTTTAACTAAACTTTCAATTCTACCAATTTAATTAAAACTATAACTCACAGTTCCGTCCTTCTCGTCTTTTAATTGTATACCTAGTTGCACCAATTCGTTTCTAATTAAATCGCTGGTTACAAAATCTTTTTTGCTTTTTGCTTCTTTACGAATATTAATAAGCAATTGTAATACACCATCTATTTGTTTGTTGTTGCTAGCAACTTCAGCTTTTAAACCAAAAATTTGTTCCACAAATAATTCAAATTGTTGTTGCAACAATTCAGTAGTTGCACCACTTATAGCTGTTGCATTTAATTGTTTATTTTTTATGGCATTAATAGTTGCTGTAATTTCAAACATATTAGCCAATACTTTAGCTGTACTAAAATCATCTTCAATAAACTCGGTAAATTCTGCAATTTGCTGATTAATTTTTGTATCTAACACAGCATCACTTGCAGCCCAATTTCCTGTAGCTAACTTTTTTAAATTTTCGTAAGCTTCCCATAAACGTTTAAACGCTTTTTCACTTGCTTGCAACGCCTCGTTACTAAAATCTATGGGTGAACGATAGTGTGATTGCAAAATGAAAAAACGAATCGTCATTGGATGATAAGCTTGCTCTAAAATAGGATGTGTACCAGCAAACAATTCACTCAACTTAATTACATTGTTATAACTCTTTCCCATTTTTTTGCCATTAATGGTAATCATGTTATTGTGCATCCAATATTTTACAGGTGGCGTATGATTGCATACAGTACTTTGAGCAATCTCACATTCATGATGTGGAAATTGTAAATCCATGCCACCACCATGAATATCAAATTGAGTTCCTAAATACTTTGTTGCCATTGCACTACATTCAATATGCCAACCTGGGAAACCTTCGCCCCAAGGGCTTTTCCAACGCATAATATGTTCTGGTGGTGCATTTTTCCACAATGCAAAATCGCTTTTATCTTTCTTCTCATCTTGATTGTCTAACTCTCTTGTAGTATCTAATTGATCGTCTAAATTTCGTCCACTTAAAATACCATAAGGCAATCCTTGTTTACTAAAATGTTCGTTGTATTTATTCACATCAAAGTAAACCGATCCATTGGCAACATAAGCAAACCCATCGGCAATAATTTGTTCAATCATTCCAATTTGTTCCACAATATGGCCTGTTGCTGTAGGTTCAATACTTGGTTCTACATTGTTAAACTGTGCCATTGCCCAATGAAACATGTTGGTATATTTTTGTACCAATTCCATGGGTTCTAATTTTTCCAACACTGCTTTTGTAGAAATTTTGTCTTCGGCTTCACGTCCTTCTTCTTCAAAATGTCCAGCATCTGTAATGTTGCGTACATAACGAACTTTATAACCCAATTGTGTTAAGTACCTATACACAACATCAAAAGTTATGTAAGGCCTTGCATGACCCAAGTGGCTTTCCCCACTCACTGTTGGTCCACAAACGTACATACCCACATGACCAGGAGTTAACGACTGAAATTCTTCTTTTTTTCTGCTTAGAGAATTGTATATTTTAAGTGGCATAACCAATAATTATTTAAACTTATGTAATGTGTAGACATGAAAACTTGCTGTACAAATGTAGAGGATGGCTGTATTAACAGCAGCAACAACAGCAATATAAAGTGAAGCGTTTCATTACAACGAAGATAAGGAAGCCATTTTTTTTACAAAAATTTTTTTGGGGCTTTTCACTTCAATGCTTTAATGAACAATAGTTTGGGCTTTTCGTTGCTGCCAAATTGCGTTGCATTTGGGCATTCACTGCAATCCCGCAGCCCATGAACTGTTGATTATAAATTGAACCATTTGAAGAAAAATTCAATAACCAATAATAGATACTTTTACAAGTAGCTGCTTATCTTTAGCAAAACCCCAAAACTACCCAATGGAATTTATTGTACTATTACTTGTAATTCTTATACTTCTTGTAGTAATGAATAACAAAAAAGCTCTCACTGAACAGTTAAGAGATGTTGAACATGAACTACGAGATTTAAAATCCGAAATCCGGAAATTGAACAAGCCCCCAACTTCAATAGAAAACATTGTTGTTAAAGAAGAACCCAAACCTATTATACAAGTAGAGCCTGAACCAATTGTTCAAGAGGAACCCAACCCTATTGTTCAAGAAGAAAAAAATTATTGGAAATCTGGCTTTGCAGTAGTTGGAGAAAACAACAATATAGACGAACAAAAAACTGAAATTGAAGTTGAGTCAATTGCAGCATTTACTGCACCCAAAGCAACTACAACAACTTTAGCAAACCAAGCTACAATTGTTGAACGTAAACAAAGCTTTTTTGAAAAAAATCCAGATTTAGAAAAATTCATTGGCGAAAATTTAATCAGCAAAATTGGTATTGCCATTTTAGTAATTGCAATTGGCATTTTTGTAAAATATGCAATTGACAACAATTGGATTGGGCCTGTTGGTAGAGTAAGCATTGGATTATTGTGTGGCACAATTTTAATTGCCATTGCACATTATTTACGCAAAAGCTATACATCTTTTAGCTCTATTTTAGTAGGTGGCGGATTGGCCATTTTTTACTTTACCATCTCATTAGCATATCATCAATTTAGTTTGTTTAATCAAACTACAGCTTTCATAATAATGGTTGTAATTACAGGTTTTGCTGTATTACTATCTTTATTATACAACAAACAAGAGTTGGCAGCAATAGCACTATTGGGTGGCTTTGGTGCACCTTTTATGGTAAGCAATGGCAGTGGCAATTATGTTACTCTATTTATCTATTTAATTTTACTCAATGTTGGCTTATTAATTATTGCCTACAACAAAGCTTGGCGTTTAATTAACCAATTGGCGTTTGTTTGTACCAATTTAATTTTTGCAGGTTGGTTGTTTACAATTGACTATAGCAATGTACTAGCACACCAACGTGCTATTGTGTTTGCAAGTATTTTTTATGTATTATTTTTTGCCATTAATATTGCTCACAACATTAAAGAGAATAAACAATTCTTAGCTGCCGATTTTTCAATTTTACTACTCAATACTGCTATTTATTTTGGCTTTGGAATTTGGTGCATTGAACATACCAACAACAACGATTATAAAGGATTTTTTAGTGCTGGGTTAGCATTGTTCAACTTGGTAATGAGTTACTTGTTTTTACGAAACAAAAAAATTGATACCAATATTTTGTATTTGTTAATTGGTATTACACTTACACTTATATCGTTAACTGCCCCACTACAATTACAAGGAAATTATATTACACTTTTTTGGGCATCAGAAGCCGTTGTAATCTTTTGGCTCTTTAACAAAACAGGCTTTAAAGTTTTACAAATTGGTGCTTTAATTGTTTGGGTTGCTATGTTGTTTAGTTTGTTGATTGATGTTTATGATGTGTACAATTATATATCTAACTATTTCCCAATTGTATTTAACAAGGGCTTTGTAACTATCGTTTATACATCAATTGCTAGTTACTTATTGTTTATACTTTCTAAAAAAAGCAATCAATCAATTACAAAACCTTTTGTATTTAGAAACACAGCATTGGCTATGTTTTTTGCTGCCGGTTTATTAGAAATTTTTTCTCAATTTTCTCATTACTATCCCAATATAGCCATTGATGTATTGTATGTTGTATTGTACTGTTTTGTATTTGCTCAAGTATTTATTTTAGCTGCTAAAAAATTACAACCAACGCTTATTACAACCAATCAAATACTTGTTCTACATGGATTGTGTATGCTGTTTTATTTATTCAACATACCAACAACTTATAAAGTGCAAACTTATATGCTTGAAGAGAAAATTTATGGATTACACTTTATTGCTCACTGGATTACAGTTTTACTTTTTGCAAATTCCATTTGGCAAATTATAAAATTATTTAAGCAATTAAATAACCATCAATACTTTAAACCAGCTATTGTACTCATCTGTATATTAACTGTTACCTTCTTAAGTTTTGAACTGAATCTTTTAGTAAATCAATTATTTTATTCAGAGAAAAACGATTTAGCTCTTTTACAAAGAGTTTACATAAAATCTATATTGCCCATTTTGTGGGGCATTTGTTCTTTTGCATTTATGTGGCTTGGTATGAAATATAAAGAACGTTTTTTAAGAATCATTTCATTGTGTTTATTCAGCATAACTTTATTTAAGTTATTTGCTTTTGACATTAGCAACATTCCAGTTGCTGGAAAAATTGCAGCATTTTTCTGCTTAGGTGTTTTGTTGTTAATCGTTTCGTTTATGTACCAAAAATTAAAAAAAATAATTACACAAGATGAAGAAAAAAAAGCAGAATAAATGCTGGTACTTAATGCTATTATTGGGCTTTTCTTTAAATTGTTTTGCTCAACAATTTACACATAAAGCAAAGCTAGATAGTGTTAATCAAAATTCGTTTTATAAAGTTCTACTTACACCACAAATCATTGCAAAAATGCAAGCTAGTTGTAATGATTTACGCATTGTAGATGCCAATAATAAATATATTGCTTACTTTATTAAACAAGAAGAAGCCACATTTAAATCAACTGCATTTATGGAGTTTCCAATTATAAAAAAAGAGCTTGGAAAAGATAAGCAAACGCATATTACAATAACAAATACCACCAAACAAAACATAGAGCATTTGCTATTAATTACAGCAAATACATTTGCCAATCGTTTTGTAAATATTAGCGGTAGCAATAATTTAAACGATTGGTTTATTATTAGAGAAAATATTGAACTAGAAAAGCAGTTCAACAACAACCAAAACAAGTTTATACAAAGTATTGGTTTGCCAAAAGTTGATTATGCTTATTTTAAAATTACTTTTATTGGCGAAAATGTTTTACCAACCAATGTTATTCAAACAGGTATTTATAACCAAAATTTTTCAGAAGGTAAATACTTAGTAATACCAACGCCTAACATTCAACAAAAAGATAGTAGCAATAACAAAAGCTATGTTTATATAAAATTTTCTGATACCTATATGATGAATAGGATTAACCTTACAGCAAAAGGATCACCCTATTTTAAACGCAACATAAATGTATTTGATAACAATGGCTTAATCCCTAAACCACTTGTTAGTAGTACCATCCAATCAACATTTACTGAATTAAATTTTGATAATTTAAAAACAAAGGAATTGCTATTGGAAATAATTAATAACGATGATAGTCCACTTGAAATACAAGAAGCAAAAGCCTATCAACTTCAGAAATATATAATTACCTATTTAGAAGCAAAAAAGCAATATCATTTATTATTTGGTGATTCGTTTGCAACAAAACCTCAATATGATTTATCGTTTTTTCAAGATAGCATTGTTCAGAATATTCCAATTTTAACAACAGGAAACGTAGAAACAATAAGCTATTCCAAAGAAACTGTTGTTGGTAGCAACAAAAAGAAATATTTCTTATGGATATCGCTAACATTAATTGTAACTGTACTTTTGTTGCTCAGTTATAAAATGATTAAAGAAATTAAAAAAAAGTAGTTGACCATGCTTATTTATAATGTTACCATACAAGTAACTCATGCAATAAAAGATGCTTGGGTAGAGTGGATGAAGGCCCAACATATACCAGAGGTTATGGCTACCAATTGTTTTGTAAAGTATCAATTTGTGAAACTTTTAGAGGTAGATGAAACTGAAGGAGTAACCTATGCTGCACAATATTATGCAGAAAGTAAAGCTCAATACAATCGTTATATTGAAATACATGCAACAGCATTAAGAGAAGATGCACAACGCTGTTGGGGCAACCAATTCATAGGTTTTCGCTCATTAATGCAGGTTGTGGATTGAGTGTGGATAGTTTTTTAAATAGGTTTTTGTAATAACAAATGTTCCCTATATTACTGTAAAAGCCTTACAGGCATTGAATTTCAAGAATATTAAGCTACAACCCTTTGTTTATAAGGCTTTCAGCCGAACGGTTAAGTATAAAAACACAATTAATATTTTACAAAATTCTATCAAATCCTTTAGGGATAAGGGTTTTACAGATAATTACAAAAACCATTTTTCGAGGTAAAATAGAAACATGTACATAAAACGAATAAATTTGCTTCTTAAAATAAAATAAAATTTAAAAACAATTATTATGAACAAAGCTGAATTGATTGCCCAACTTGCTGAAGATGCTGGTTTAACTAAAACTCAAGCCAATGCTACTTTAGATTCTTTTGTAGCTACTGTTACAAAAACCTTAAAAAAAGGTGATAAAGTAACTTTAGTTGGTTTTGGAACATTCTCTGTTTCTAAACGTGCAGCTCGTATTGGTCGTAATCCACAAACTGGAGAAGCTATTAAAATTAAAGCAAAAAAAGTAGCTCGTTTTAAAGCTGGTAAAGAATTAAGCTCTAAAATCTAGTGCTCAAACGATAGCAAATAAAAAAATCCTGTCATATTTGGCAGGATTTTTTTATTTTCGCAGCCTATCATTTAAAAATAAATTGAATCATCATGGGTAGAGGAGACAAAAAAACAGCAAAGGGCAAACGTTTCAAAGGCTCTTTTGGCAAATGCCGTCCACACAAAATTGCGGTTGCTGGTAAAAAAACTGAAATAAAAGCTTCTTAATTTTTAATATAGAAGCCTTTAAACTTTTTAATCCTGTCTTTTTTAAAAGATGGGATTTTTTATTTGCCAACTTATTTTTTCTACTAAATCTATCAATTTTATAAACAGTAAGTTTGCCAACATTTACAAACTTTACGTATGTCATTTTCATCATTGGGTTTATATGCAACATTGGCAAAAAAGTTAGCAGCATTGGGTTACGAAGCTCCTTACCCCATTCAGCAACAAACAATACCAGCCATTCTACAAGGAAAAGATGTATTGGGAATTGCACAAACAGGTTCTGGTAAAACAGCAAGCTTTGTGTTGCCCATTTTACAAAAACTACAAGGGAAACAACACAATAAAAATCGCTTTATCAATGCTTTAATTCTTGTACCAACAAGAGAATTGGCTGTACAAGTTGGCGATGTGTTTAAATTATTTGCAGAGGTAATGCCACGTAAAATAAAAGTAATGTCGGTTTTTGGTGGCGTTTCTATCAACACACAAATGATTAATATGCAAGGTGTAGAAATACTTATTGCAACACCTGGAAGGTTATTGGATTTATTAGATGCCAATGCCATGAATCTTTCTGAAATTGATGTGCTGGTTTTAGATGAAGCCGATAAAATGTTGAACCTTGGTTTTAAAGAAGAAATGGCCAATATTTTTAAATTACTTCCTACAAAAAGACAAAATTTATTGTTTTCTGCAACACTAGGAAAAGAGATTCATACCATTACAGAAATTTTACTACACAACCCTGTAAAAATTGAAGTTGAAGCCGAAAAGCAAAATATAGATTTAATTACACAAACTTGTTATTTAGTTACAGAAGAAAGAAAAGGTCCGTTGTTAAGGTATTTAATACAACAACACAACATGACGCAAGTCTTAGTTTTTTGTTCATCAGTTCATCGTACAGATGCTGTTGTAGAAAAATTAAAAAAGCATGGTATTGAATCGGCTGCAATACACAGTAAAAAAAGCCAAGGTGCAAGAACAGATGCTTTACAAAACTTTAAATTGGGTAAGCTGAAAGTGTTGGTAGCAACAGATTTGGCTTCCCGTGGTATTGATATTCAGTTTTTACCTTTTGTAATTAATTACGAATTGCCCCGTTCTCCAAAAGATTATATTCATCGTATTGGGCGTACTGGTAGAGCAAGTAATGCAGGTACTGCACTTTCGTTGGTAAACGAAACCGAACAACATCACTTTAGTGTAATAGAAAAAAAGATGGGCAAAAAAGTTGAACGAATTGAAACAATAGATCTTGATTTAAAAGGAGTTTAATTTTTTGTGTAACGATCTGTAGAATAAAAATTAAACTTCAGTGGCTAGTTTATCCTGAGCTTTGTTGAAGGGCACTCTTCAACATTAGAATAAATATGAACTTAATTTAGATAATAAAAATAGTAATCAATGGCATCACCAAATATTCTTGCATTTAGTAGTTCTAGAGTGGGAAATAGTTCGATGTTAGAAAATGCTATTCCAGTTATTCAAGAATTTTTAGGCAATAAAAATTTACGTATTGCATTCATTCCATTTGCTGGTGTAACAATTACTCATGAAGAATATTTAAACAAAGTAAAAAATGCTTTAGCTAGTTTAAATCATACCATTGAAATGGTTTTGCCAGATAATTCAGCAGTAAAAACCATTAAAAATGCCGATGTAATCATGGTTGGCGGAGGAAATACTTTTAAATTATTGAGCCTCATTTATACAACCCAAATTTTAGATATTATTAGAGATAAAGTAAGCAGTAGCACACCTTATATTGGTTGGAGTGCAGGCTCTAATATTACAGGACCAACCATTTGCACCACCAACGATATGCCAATTGTAGAACCTAAAAGTTTTAATGCTTTGGGATTGTTTCCTTTTCAAATAAACCCACATTATTATAATGTAAAACCAGAGGGTTTTAATGGAGAAACTAGAGATGATAGGTTAACTGAATTTTTATTTGAAAACCCAGTTATTCCAATTGTTTGCTTGCCCGAAGGAACTGCACTACTTTATCAAAATACTCAACTAAAATTGGTTGGCATTGCTTCTGCAATTGTTTTAACTAAAGAAGAAAATGATGAAGCTATTTCTAAAAAAGAAATTGCTGTAGATGAAGATATTAGTTGGCTGATGTAAAGTTTTATTCTTTAGTACAAGTGTGTCCTTCAACAAAGCTCAGGATAAACTTGCAAGTACAGCTTGGCTTTGTACAAAAGCAGGTTACAAAAAAATACTATACATTTTCACCAGCCAATAATACTTGCCAAGCCGATTCTACCTTTCCGTCATCCAATAATTGTTTAGCATAATAGTGTAACTCATATTCCATCTCGGTTGGGTTAATTGAAAAATATTGAACAATGTTTTTCAGCTTATCATCTTCAAAAGTCACATTTACAATGGGCAAATTTTGTACGTTGGCCAGTTGCCCTAAATTGTTTCCTGTAAGAATACTGCTGTTTCTAATGCCTTCTGGCAGAGCATCTACACCAATGCCCAATTCTTTATTGGGTTTGGCAACAGTAAATAAATTTTGTTCGTTCATAACAGCATACCAATCGCCACCCAATCTTGCAATGGGTTGTAGTTTGTGCAAATCAATCATGGTTCCTTCTGCATTTAAAATAGATTCATCTACATGCATACACAAAACTTCTGCAATAATTAATTGACCAGCACCGGGGTTATCTCCCAAACTTTTCACTTCGTTTACTTTACACTCCAATTTTATTTTGGCTTCTTTTACCATTGGTGGCTTAATCAAACTTGCAGTTGCTTTAGTAAACCCTGCTTTTAAAAATTCATCAACGCCTTTTGCATACTCACAACTGCTTAAACTTACTTGCTGCACCATGTTGTAATCACAAATATTAATAACCACTTCTGGTACTTCTAATACATTTTCTAAAGTGTGTTTTAAGTGATTGTCTCTTCCACTACGAGATGGTGAAAAAATAACAATTGGCGGATTGGTAGAAAATAAATTAAAAAAAGAAAATGGACTCAAGTTTACGTTTCCATCTTTATCGATTGTACTTGCAAATGCAATAGGGCGTGGACTTACAGCATGTTGTAACCAAGCTTGACGTTGTTGTATGGGTAGTTGTTGTATGTTTATTTTCATGATTATTTTTTTTACCGCTGAGAACATGAGATACAGAGGTTTTCGCAGAGCTAAAATTTATATACTATTCTTCTAATAAACTAACCTTAAAAAGGACTTGACTTTCATTGCCCTTTTTTTACCGCTGAGAACATGAGATACAGAGGTTTTCGCACAGTTAAAATTTATATACTATTCTTCTAAAGCCCTCTTTCAATAAACTAACATTGAAGTTAATAAGGTAACCAAGAGATTTATTGTAAAGTTTTAGATAAGTAATTATTTGTGCATCAAAAATAGGAATCATTGTTTCTACTGCTTTGACTTCGATGATTATTTCGTTTTCCACTAACAAATCAATCACGTAAGATTTGCCTAAGTCTTCGCCTTTATAGTTAAGGTTAACAGGCACTTGAGATTTTACCGAAAGTCCTCTTAACTCTAACTCCCTTCGTAAACTTATTTCATAAGCACTTTCTAACAACCCTGCACCAAGTTCCTTATGCACAGTAATTGATGCATCTAAAATAATTCCACCAAGTTCATTCAGTTTTTCTCTTGTCATAATCTCTGGGTTAACTCTTCAACTCTTGTTCTCTGCGGTTAAAAATATTCTTCATTAAAGTAGAAAATAATTTCACCAAGTTATTCAGTTTTCTTTTGTCATACTCTCTGCGTTAACTCTAAAACTCTTGTTCTCTGCGGTTAAGAAATTTTCTTCTTTGCTAGAATTGAAAAATCGTTTTCTTCCCTCACAATTGTATTGCTCAATTTTCCTAAACCAGCAATTTCCATTTCTACTACATCTCCTTCTTGTAACCACTGAACAGCATAGTTAGGATCGTTTAATAAACCTGTACCATTCAATTCTAAAAAGCAGCCTGTGCCAACAGTTCCACTACCAATTACATCGCCTGCATGTAGGTTCACGCCATAGCTGCAACGTTCAATAATTTCGGCAAAAGTCCAATCCATATCACCCACATTGCCTTCACTTACTTGTACACCATTTACCCAACATTTCATATTTAAATTCCAAGATTTACCTACATGGTTTTCTTTTGCAGGAATTTCATATTGCTCCAATTCATCTAATGTAACTAAACATGGACCAATTACTGTACTAAAATCTTTCCCTTTTGCAGGGCCAAGATTCAATAGCATTTCTTCCATTTGCAAACGCCTTGCACTCATATCATTCATAATCATTAAACCACCAATATAGCTATCAGCTTCTTCAGCAGGTACATTTCTTCCATGTTTGCAAATTACAATGGCAGCTTCTAACTCAAAGTCTAATTTCTCAAAATGATCTGGCATACAAAGAATATCTCCAGGCCCTTGAATGGCTAAATGATTGGTAAAATAAAAAATTGGGTATTGATCAAACTCAGGAATCATATCAACTTTTCTATTGCGTCTTGCAGCAGCCACATGTTGCCTAAAAGCATAACCATCTCTACAACTTGTAGGAAAAGGAATTGGTGAAAGCAGATTTACGTCATCTAACGAAACCCCATTTTCTTTATTGATCCTTCCATCGATAATTGCAGCATTTACAGCTTGTGCAATAGGAAACATATCGTCCCAATAGCTTAAAAACATATTCATACTACTTGGTAATTCTGGATGCACAACATCACAATCGAATAAACGATTGTCTACTAAAAATGCCAACTGATCGTGTTCATCTTTTAAATAAGATACAAGCTTCATCGTATTAAAATTTAGTGATAAAAATAGCTGATAATTTGGGGATAGACTACAGAATTTCTATTTAGCCCCTGTTGCGTCGCACACTTCAACGCCTTGTGCTTTTATGACCTTTTAAATTATATATATTAATTTTTATAAGGAGTCTAAGACTCTAAAGAACATAGCACCTGCGAAGTTTAGAAACTTCGCAGAGCAAAAAGCAGAGCAATAAATAACTTTTACCATTTATCCTCTTCAGCAATTTCGCCTTCCTGTTTATACTTTTCTCTACTTGCTTTTTTCTCAGCTAATCTTTCAATAATCGCTTGTACAATTAACTCCCCTGCATTTCCAGCTTGTGTATTTTGAAGTAAATCATTTATTTTTTGTTCACTAACATCAATTCTGTACAATAAAAACACCAATTTTTCAAAATCGGTATTTATTAAATTTTCAATTGTTTTAGCAAGTTCTTCAAACGAAAGTTGTTCTATTGTTGCTATATCTAACATGGTTAATTGTATTTTTCCACTACACCCAATGCAAACAATGCAAAATCATACTTCACTGGGTCGTTGGCATCTAAAGTTCGTAAAAAATTGGTTAACTCAATGGCTGTATTCCAATCCATTTGATTGCGTTGTATTAAACCAAATCGTTTGGCTACTCTGGCAACATGTACATCAACTGGGCAAATTAATTGTGCTGGTGAAATGTTTTTCCAAATACCAAAATCAACACCTTTACTATCTTTTCTAACCATCCAACGTAAAAACATATTTAACCTTTTACAATTGGATTTTTTGTACGGTGTTGCAACATGTTTTTTTGTTCTGTTAGGCACATGCTCCAAACTAAAAAAATAATGATGAAACCCCGTAAGCATTTGTTCTACATCATCTCCCCATTTTGTAAATGCAGTTTCTAAACTTTTATTGTTGGTGTAATGAAATCTAAAAAATTCAATAAAATACAACAAATCAGTTGCGTTAAAAGTTCTGTGTTTAAAATTGAGCAAGCTTTTTAAATCATTGTCAGAATGATGCAATACAAACTCGTAAGGCTGCATATTCATTAATTGCATCAACTCTTTACTTTTTTTAATAATGGTTGTTCTGTTGCCCCAAGCAAAAGTGGCAGCAAAAAATCCAGCAATTTCTATATCTTGTTTTTTAGTAAATAAATGAGGAATACAGATTGGGTCATCCTTAATAAAACTAGGTTGATTGTATTCTTCTACCTTGGTATTTAAGAAGCTAACCAAATTCTTATTTTGCTGCATCATGCAAAAATAAGTTTACTAACTTTAATCAAATATTTAAAACAAATGAAAAAAGTAATTGTAGCTATTGTACTTATTTTACAAGGCTATGTAATTCAAGCACAAATAAGTGACAGTCTTAAAGTAATTGAAACCAATCAACAAATTGATAATTTAGTAGTACAAGCCGATACCGCTAGCCTTAGTAAATTATATAGAAATGATTTTGTTTTTAACCATGGGTCTGGCAGAGTAGATTCAAAATCATCTTGGCTTCTATCGGCTGCAAAAGGGAATTTTATTAGTCGCAATCATGATTCTGTAAAAGTAGAACTACACAATTTTTTGGCTATTGTAAGAGGCAAACTAAATATTCAGAAAAAAAACAAAGACAAAGTTGATAATTATTATCTATGGTATATTAGGGTATATACTAAACAAGAAAAAAACTGGTTACTCATTTCTCATACAACTTACTTTGAAAAGCATTTGTAAAGAGTTTCCATAAAAAATAAGTTATTCTATAGGGCAACCTTCAGGATTTATTTTTTTATATTCATTCACTACATTTTCATATTGCTTCAATTTTTCTTTAATTTCTTTTAATTGATTGTTTAGATATTCTTTTGCTTTTGCATTTTGCGATAGAGATATTGATACTTGATGAGCAGCAAACTTAGCATAAGCAGCATAGGCAGTTTTTTCTACCAATTGCTCTGCTGCATTGGTAATTCTTACAAATGGCCAAAACTGGCCAGCAATACCAATAAAATTTTGTGCTGTTTTTCCTGCCATATCCCAAGAAATATTACCCCCATGTGCTATATCAGCATACACTTTTAAAGCAGCACCTTGTAGTTGTAAATTTTTCCCAAACCCTTTAATCAAAACCTCATATTTATTACCTCCGAGTGACGAAAGTTCTTCAATTAAAACACCAGTATTGCTAATATTTTCATTGGTTTGTATAATTTGATCTAATCTTTTGCCTTGTATACTTTTGTCATCTGTATTTTTCATTAATAAATTTGCAGCAGCATTTAACCTTTTAGTTTTAGATAATTCCTCTCCCAACCTTTTGGCCTCCTCTAATAATTTTCCTCCTTTAGCTTGTTCTTCAAATGTTTTTCCTTCTCTAATTAATTTTTTAGCATTTTTTTCCATAACATCTATAGGTAAAACATCCAATATATTGTCTACATAACCACTCATGGCAGAATCTTTTTTTTGTATAAAATCTTTTTTATAATCTTCCATATCATTGGCTAGTTTTTCCATACTTAACAACTGCTTTTCAAAATTTAACTTCATTGTATTTAGCTTGTTAATTTCTCTTTGAGCTATAATACAGCTTGCTTTTTTTTGTTCAGGGGTTAACTCTTTTTTTTCGTTAAATGCAGTGTATTTTAAAGTGCTAGAATCTTTTAAAAATTTATACGTTTGCATTAAATTTTTGTACTTATTTATCTTTAGTTTCAGAGCCACACTTTGACTTTCACCATAAATACTTGTAACTAAATAAGTGGGCTGCTCTTTTACTTCTTTAACAGCATTATAATTTTTTGCATTAGAATTGAAAAGAGATTTTATTAAGCTTTGTGCAAGCATTCCAGAAATCATCGAATTCATATCGTAATTAGAAGAGTTGTTTGTGTTATAACGATTAATTTTTTGACCAGTCATATTCTCTAACTGCCCTATTGCAGATTGGCTCAATAAATTATTGCTTTGTAGTAAAAGCAGTAGCAGTATAACTATTTTTATCTTGAACATTTTATACAGTTTTAATTGTTGAGTATTATCTGCCATTCCGCAATTTTTGCTTTACCAAATTCTTCGTCTTTTATATTTGGATTTAGCAATAAAAATTTTTGCATATTGAAAATTGCAGAATGAAGTTTATTGGTTTCTGCTAAAAGAATTGCTACATTAAAATATGCAGAGGGGTAAGCAGTTGAATACGTAGCAATTATTTGATAATTTAATTCAATTGCTTTTTCGTAGTTGTACAATTTGGCTTGTACTTCTGCTTGAACAATGTATTTACAAATTTCTTCTGTAGCAACAGGTTTATTAACCATTGCATTAAATTCAATTGCCTGTTGTTTAAATGCAATCATATTAAAATGAACATTATTTAACAGTTTTTGAAGTTGAATAAATTGTTGTTGCATAACTTTTAAAATATTGTAATTATTTTGCTTAACAGATAAGGTAATATTGCCAATAGATAACTTATACTCTGTTACTAGCCCTCCGCTTTGAATGCTATTTTCTATAATATTTATTTTAAACTTCAAGTCTGTTATTTCATTAAAAAAAATAGTAGACGTTTGGCTAGAATTACAATTAAATTGAAATCCATTTGCCGATAGATAAACATTTTGTATATACCCAAAATTATAAACCGAATAGTTTATTTGTTGATTAATTTCTATTACAGAAGCATTTTGTTGCAAAGTTTGATAGAGTAATTTTCTTGTTAACAATAATTCATTTTTTAGTAGTGAATCTTGTTGAAAAGCATTCATAGCGGTAACACTATCTTGAGCATTTACTTGATCTACTTTAAGTAAAAATAATGTTGCTATTATGAGTATATTCTTAAACATGATTTGGTAA
>ERZ724523.603-NODE-603-length-20890-cov-7.800288_pt1 | contig 20890 bp, 16 predicted proteins | sample MGYA00376056_ERZ724523 | MGnify/ENA primary metagenome ERZ724523 (study PRJEB28724, sample SAMN07190888) | wastewater metagenome | isolation source: influent of sewage treatment plant in Hong Hong | place: USA: Christiansburg, Virginia | collected 2016-03-01 ... | reverse complement strand
CAGCATCTCTCAGCAGTGAAATCAACAGTACTGTCACTGCCTACACACTCTACACAACCAATAAGCCTTCCAAGACCTCTGTCGGTATCGATGACTTTACTTTCACTGCTTCTGCAAAGGTTGCTGAAGATACTCCGGCAACTGATTATAATGACAAGGTTATTGTTACAGTTGCTGCAAACTTTTAATCGATTTCTCAGAAAAAAATCCATCCCGATCGGGATGGATTTTATTTTAGTGCAGCTATTCTTTTCTCAAGTGGTGGATGCGACATAAATATCTCCATCATAGTATGTCCTCCAGAGATCTTGAATGCTGCCATAGGTTCTTTTTCATTTGGCTCAATATGAGTTTTTTCGGTGATTTCTTTGAGTCGTTCGAGTGCTTTGACCATCTTGCCTTTTCCAGCGTATTTTGCACTACCAGCATCAGCTCTATACTCACGATGACGAGAGAATGCCATGAGGACAACTTGTGCCAAGAGGCCAAAGAGGATATCGAGTACGATACTAGCGATAAAGTAGACCATCGATGGGCCATTTGATTCCTCATTATCACTCGCGAGAGCTCGATCGATAGCTCCAGCTATGAGACGAGAGAGGAATATGACAAATGTATTGAGTACACCTTGTATGAGTGTCATGGTTACCATATCACCATTGAGAATATGAGCCATCTCATGTGCAACAACACCCTCGATCTCATCCTTGTCCATAGCGTCCAAGAGTCCACTCGATACAGCTACAAGTGCTCTATTTTTTGATGGACCAGTTGCAAATGCATTTGCTTCCTCAGATTGATAGACTCCAACTTCTGGTGTTGTGATATGTTCCATCTGAGCAATACGGTGGACTATTTTATAGACGAATTGTTCTTTTTCATGGTATTGATGAAGATTTTTCTCATCTATAAGTTGTATATTGTAGCTTCTTTTTGCCATCCAGCGAGAGATTGCAAGTGATACAAATGATCCAGTAAAGCCAATCACTGCAGCATATGCGAGCAGTCATCCCATACTTGTATTGTATCCACTGAGATTGACCCCGAATACTGAAGATATTACAAAGAGTATGATACTGATCATCGCCATGATAGCGATATTAGTGAGAACGAAGAGCCCGATTCTTTTGAACATAAGAAAAATTATTAATAAATCATGAATTAATGCGAGTGGCAAGAATCGGTAGAACAGCTATCTCCCGATTCTTCACTGTCACCACAGGTGCCACAACCTCATTCGGTCGAGCAAGTTCCACATCAGCCCCCACTGTGTTCGCTCTCATCTTGTCCGAGTATCGATACGAACATAGCATCGAGCTCATCGTCTGCTGGGATCATTCCTTCGAAGATCATATCTCGAAATTCAATCGTTTCTTCTTCGATACAGAGAGCAGGGTTTTGGGTAATACCAAGTTCAAGATTGTATGCTGGATCTTGTTTTGTTTCAATACTAATAAGGTCACTGAGTGCATTGCGATCGAGAGATGCACGTACAGATGCCTCAAGATTGGTGAGCTCTTCTCATGATCCGACAAGGACGATTTTCATAAAAATTTTTGTAGAAATACAACTCACTATAATATCAAATTTTGAGAAATTTCAACTATTTTTCTTGAAATTCAAGATTTTACGATGAGTAGAGAGAACTATTTGTTATTGATTCATCGATAAAATTCACCTATTCCATAGAGTGATCAGCAGATAACAAAGAGTGTATTTGTCGTTCATAGAGCTTCTCTATGAATTTCTTCAGGATTGATAATCCTAATTGATCAGAGTTTGCTACTCAATATCGCTGGATCTGTTGTAAGCTTGTGATGTATTCCGAGGACTGAGAGATTTCATAGTGGGGCAAGTTGTGCGAACATTTCTTGTGGATCTTTGCCATCTTTGAGACTCACGATGAATTCAATATGATCAAATTTGTCACGAATTGACTCAATATATTTTGCAAGTACCGCTATACCATCGAGATTATGAGCTCCATCAACGAGTATATTTGGGGCCATCCACTCACAACGTCCTCGATGAGTGACATGGAGAAGTCATCTTTGAATATTTTCAGGTCCAATACCTAAGAGAAGTCCTATTTGGTAGGCGAGTCGAGCATTCACAATCTGGTGTTCTCCTGCAAGATTTATCTGAACATCTCATTGGTATGATCGAATAACTGGAGCATTGAGGATCTCCGTACGATCTTGGATAGAGTGAAAATCACAATCAGTCACGAGAGGTATTCATGGCTTGATAATACCAGCTTTTTCTCCAGCAATTGCCTCAAGAGTATCCCCAAGAAGATCCATATGATCCCAGCCAATGGAGGTGATACAAGTAACAGTTGGATGATTGAGAATATTGGTCGCATCGAGTCTTCCACCCAGCCCTACTTCGATTACGCCATATTCGCAACCTGTATCGCGAAAATAACAAAATGCAGCTATGGTCTTCGCCTCGAAGAACGTTGTCTGTGGCGCGATCTTGAGAATCTCTTCAAAGTATTTGGTAAGTCTCTCATGTGGAATATATCCATCATTCGTCTCGATCGACTCTGTAATATCCAAGAGGTACGGAGATGTGAATATTCCAACTTTGCATCAAGCTTCTTTGAGAATTACAAAGGTCATCTGACTCACGGATCATTTTCCATTTGTCCCAGCTATATGAATCGTCTTATAGCTCTCTTGGGGATTTCAAAAATGTTCTGCCAATCTTCGTACTCGATCGAGAGAATAGGCTGTAGTGAGTCGGGTGTTTGAGGTGAGTTGCGAGATGTATTTTTGTAGCATAGACTATTTTTACTGATTATAGATTCATCACATCATATATCCAAATAAAAAATCACTCCTGAAAATAAGAGTGATTTTTCTGCCGGAAAAGTGTTACAATGATTATTTGTTCATTTCTGTAGCTTCTATCTATGATATTTTTCCGGTGATATATGTTGCAAGAGATGTGTATTGTCAGAGAAAGAGACTCTTGCGAATATTTAATTTTTCTCAGATCGAGAGATTGTATTCTCAGTTATCATCTACATTTTTGATCGCAGAGATATAAGTGATCATATCTCTTGCCTTTCAGGGGAGCATAATTGCACGAAGTTCTTTCCATGGCTCTTTATATTCTCCAAATGTTGCAATCAATACCGACAATGTTTCTCATAGGAGAGCTTGATCATTGCTCTTGAGAGCACTTTGTATAAGAGACTCAAAACACCAAAGAGGAGTTTGACTTGGGTATTGTTTTATACATTTTTGATATACTTCGATCGATTTCACAGCATCGCCTGATTCTCGGTAGAGCTTTCCGAGCAAAAGAGTCTCTTGAAAAGTTCCTGTTGGTTTTGCGGTAATTGCTGCAATATATGATTGAGCCTCAATTTTAGAGAAACCGATATTTTCGTATGGTGTATGTCATAATATATCTTTTGACCAAATTTCTAATCTAGTCATACCTGCATTGGTATTACCATGGACTGCATGATTATTGAGGATGGCTTGCATAACTCCGGATTCTGGATTCGTTGCTTCCTCACTATAGGACCATTGTGAGCTGTCAAGATAGCTAAATCATCGAAAATCAAGTTCCGTTTTTTTAGTGTCAGGATTAAACTTACGGGATGCGATCGGGATGAGTTCTTGGAGATTGGTCGGATCAGCAAGATAATCCTTTCCATCTATTTGAAGTGTCATGGCAATATGCCCATTTCATTTGCTATCAGTATTATGCATCGTGATGGTCGAGTGAGGTATGTCGAGCTCTTCGAGGAAACCATGCATCAGTGATACTTTTCCAACGCAAAGCATTTGTTTTGTTTCGAGCATTTTTCCGGGATCTTGAGCTTCTTGGGTCATCACCCATGGGTATTCGGTTCGAATGGTCTTGAGGATTTGGCTTGTTGCTTGGAGTTGAAGGGATATTTTCTCTGATTCAGAAGTAGTAGCATCACGTAGCTGTCGCTTGTATCCTGCAATATTGAGAAGTGAGTATAATCTTGTGCTATCAAGGAATGAATGATAACTCGAAGGGGAAAATGATGAATTTTCTCCACTTGCAATCACATTTGATGGATTGATTCTTTCGATTTTAGCAATTTGATCTCGATCTTTCGTGGTTAAAAGTGCGATATTTTGAGTTGTTTCTTGATTTCATTGCTCAAAGAGGGCGGTCTGAAGATCCGATGTACTATTTTGTGATATTACAACTTTGAGCTTCTTAATATCCTCTTGTGTTGCAATGGTTGCAAATCGACGTTTAATGTTATAGTGAGTTACCAGATTTTCTGTAACTTGTTCTTTCTTGATGAGTTCATCAAGAAATGATTTGACTCAATCGGGATGCTTCGGTGGGAGCTCACGAAATATATCAGAGTACATTTTCCAATATTCCCCCATTTGATGAGCAGCGTCACTTCGTACATCTTCTGGTGTGTTCGGAGCCTCCATAGCTATCATGAGCTGATGGATGGCACTCATGAGGCTCATCTGATATTGTTTTATGATACTTCACTTTTCTGGAGGAGTAAAGTATGTTTGCCCTTCGTAGACTACTCATTGCAACTTTCCCATGAGAGTGATTTGTTGATTCTCTGTGATATTTTTTGGAATTTTGAGTGCTTTGATACGAAGTTTTCCATCTCCTGGCTCGCGCACGATCCAAGTGGAGACATCATCAATCTTAAAACTCTCATCCTGTGGATCTGGCGTTTGTATGGTGACTCCCATAGCCTTTCACCAGTTTTCGAGTTGTTTCCTCCCGAATACTACTTGAATTTCGGAATTGCTGTCAGGTGATGGTGAGGCGATTTCAGCTGTATTCGGTTCCATAAGAAAAAAGAAAATATATCCTCATAGTAGGATATATTTTCTTTTTGTGCAAAGATTGAGGTGTTGACAATTTTATTACTTTGTCTGAGAGTAGTATAATATTACTCGTGTATTTTCTTGATTTTTTCTAAAAATTTATTGTATTCATTATTAAAGTCTGCATTCCGTTTTTGATTTCGAAATAGTTGACGCATAAAAAGACTTGATTTTTGGATTTTTATCTCATTACACTGATCTGATCCATCGCTATTTGAGCAGTATTCCAGTTTATCTGATCTATCAAGCTCATGCATAAATCAAGTATAAAATCTTATATTATGAAGATATCCATCTTTATAATATAAATATTCGAGACTATAATCAACTTGACCATTTCCTCACATGGTCAGTATAACTATTCCTTGTTCTACGGGTTTTTGAGCTAGAAATATATTGAATGCACAGCATGTTGGTAAAAATGGACTTATAGACTTCCAATTTTTACTATATATCGCGGTTGCTTTCTTTGTATCCCCATTTCTGAGTGCTTCGACAAAATTAAGAAACAATTGTTTATCCCAATTTTTTTCTTTGGATAGCGCTTGAATAGAGTTTTCAAAGATATCATCATCACTTTTAGTAGTGAGAATATCTTGATCTAATTTAGATACATCATAAGAGTCGATGTAGTATTTATAAGAGTGGATGTAGTATTTTTCTTCTTCTGGAAATATCACCTCTAATCTATCCATTTCGTCGTTTGCGGAAGCTAAAAACGGTACTAAGAGAAGAATCATTCACAATAGAAATTTGTTCATAGCTTTTAAGATTAAAAAATGCAAAAAGAATTATATTACCCCCACAATTATAACAAGAAAAAATTATTTTCGGGTGCCAACTACTCCAAAAATACCGCCACTCTCTCAATAACATACTTTCTCATCATATACATTATATGAGTATGCATTATCCTTATTATTATTCGTACAAATGGAATCCGGACTATCTAACGGTGAGTATTTATTTACTACAGATATTTTGTTTCCAATGACGGAAACTTCCGTCAAATTGCCTTGATATACATAATAAATTTTGTTTTCTTTTTTGCTATAAAATATAGCATCATATATCACAACTACATCATCTGGGAGATAATTTCCAATTGGTTTATACGCAGATTCACCATTTATAAGAATCTCTCTATGAAGAGTAAATCCATTTTTATCTCTTCCCCATGTTACACCTAACGGACGAAATGTCAGTGCATCTCTATCGCTCTCATACCACTTGTGATTTCCAGTGGAAGCTGTCCATATTTTCCCATTTTTCTGACGCATCCAAGCAAAATCCAAATTCTTTTTCTCATTTGCACTTCCATAGGGAAGCGTCGAATTTTCGTCTTGTATGAGCTCTACGATATCTCTTCAGAATTCATTTTTGAGAGATTTTGCACCATCCATAGTAGGGAATATGAAATCAAAAGTTGGGATAGAATAGGTGGCATAGTCAACATCGACGACGAGTGGTCGGAGAGATGTTCACCAAGCGAACCAAGCAAGATCTTCTCCATTTGGTCACTTGTCCCAGAGGGCAACACCAAATGATTTGCCTGAATTTTCACCGAAATCTTCGATAAATTCTTGTTTGAGTGTGCTTGATTCCGTCAGAACCATCTCCATTACAGCTTTCTTGGGAAGTGTATAAGTATGCTTTCCTTGTGGAAGACCGAGATTTTTAAGTCGAGTAAGAGTCCACCAGTCTAGTTCAAATGTAACAGTATCTGATTTGGTTTCCATATGAGATACAGTAAATGGGAGACGATTCATATCGCAATTCACACACCTTGAAAGCGTATTTATAATTTCTGTGGTATTGCTTTCATTGAGAGAAAATGTTTTTGCAAGAGAATTCCGTAGTGATGGTGTATTTTCAAGTATATATGAAAAGATAATATTTTCTTGATATCCGAGTGCTGAATATTGACGATGTTTTCAGGTAATACTTGTCTCCTCTCCGAGAGGAAGAGGTGGTTTATATTCCGCAGCTCTTCTTTTATTTTTGAATGTTTTATCAAACTCAAAAACTTGTCATCTATATCCATACATTTCAAAAACCTGATTTCTTTCATCGAATAACACCCAGGGAATACCCCGAAAACTAACTCATGCAACATGATGTATATATACCACATTTTTTTGCTTATTTTTCTCGTGAATAAAGAAAGCAAAATATTCATCATCGATTCATTCCTCTGGTATTCATAAATCTGAATCCATGATAGAATAAGATTCATTCCCCTCAGTTCTTTGAAAATATCATAGTTGCTTTCCATTTCAATTGATCCAATAATACTTATCATCACCCATAGTAATTTCGAATAATTTTGTCGAATTACCAACTATATCCTCGAAAGGTTTGTAAGGCTTGATAACGTCTTTCTCTTGTGTGAACCAATTACTGAGTCACTGAAGTTCTTGTAATGTGAGTGAATCTGTATGGTCATCATTATATACTGCATTCTCTGCTTCAATTGGAATACGTTTGCGTTCTTGCTCCAATAATGTCCATTTATCCATTTTTTTTGCCTCCAAAATTTTAACAGCTCCTGAGAGAGATAGCACTCCTGTATACGCTTGTTCTCCAGATGATGTATTTGCTTGTGATGAGGTTTCATTTTTTGGACGAGCTTCTTGATGAGAAGAACTTACTCATTTGTCTCAGAGAGTCGGTAATGTACAGCTACTCATAAGAAAAGCGCTACCAATAACCAATCAAAATACAAATAATTTCACTTTTCATGCAGACATACCAATAGATACAAAAGAGTAATAAACGACAGTATAGATTGTATTCGAAAAAAAAACAATACAATCGTTGTATTTATTTTCGGTAAAAAAAATTTACTATGTCTCTGCTATCAAAAGTATACCTGTTACTATACACTCTACTTATGTCTGTTTTTCTTTCAAACAGTGTCTATGCCTTAGAAAATTATCAGAACTATATTCGAGATCCAGGACAAACGATTTCACCACTTGATGGTAATCCAACATATATAACAACTTATCTTCAAAGAATAGATGTTGATAAAGTCGTTAATTGGTTAGAGTCTCAGTCATCTGGTTGTTATACTGAGAACAATGCTGTCGTGATGTTTCAGGGAGAAGAGGTGCTAGATACGAGTTATCGTATCTGTGATATTCTTTTGAATAAAAAAACATACTTGTCTTTTTTAAGAGGAGTCAAATCAGGTAGTGTGAGTCTACAAGATGTATCAAAAGTGACTCTTGGTGATATTCATATACTTATGAACATAAGTGCTGGCGATAATGTACTAGATAGTATTGCGATCTCACTTGATGGTTTAGCACCTAATTCTTGATTGATTGCAAAACGAACTATAGATCGTAAATGAGTACTTGGAATCGAAAAAACATTCGCTGGTGATTCCCCATCGTATTCTTTCGTTCGAGTATTTGTGCAAAATAATCAACTTATATATCAGCAGGCTGAGATCATCCCATATTCGGTCTTGTACGGAGATGTGGAAGAAGATCAACTACAGATCATGCTTGATAGATTTGATATCAACTTAAAAAAATCAGCGAATCGTTGATGGAAATTTAGCTCCAAATCATTTCAGCTACGGTACAATGGGCTCATAAAGCAGTTTAATAAGGATCTAGAATCATTAAATGAATTTCGTGATCATGTAAGATTAATGAAAAAGTAAAAGTAAATAAATCCCCAATATACTGGGGATTTATTTACTTTTTAATCACAATTGGAAAATATATATGTTTGCCTTCAGAATTAAAGAAATCAAATACATAAGGAATAGCACAAATGTTGTTGAATTTCTCACTTATACGATATTCAAAACTTTTCTTTTTTACATCGTATGATTGGATTCTGTAAGGGATGCTTTCATATGAATTTGTATTGTTTGGATCGCATGTCCATACTTGCAAATAAGGTAAGGATTTTTGTTTGAAAACGGTCGATTCACTTTCTGTTTGAAGTCCTGTAATAGCATCAATTTCTATCAAGGATTTTTGTTCTTCTCATTCATCGAAAACAGCTGATGCACCTTCTGCTCGAAATGTTGTAATAGCATCAACTTCTATCAATGAGAGTTTATCATATGTGAGAGAAGTTTCTCCTCATTTGAATTTTGAAGAGACGAGGTCTGACCATTGTTTGATAGTATCAAAAGAAAGAAAATAACTTTCCCTGTTAGCAAAGAGAATTTCAAAATCTTTTTGTGGTTCGTCATAACGATCAGACTCTATGCCACTGAGATATCTGGACTCATAGTGATCTGGGAATTTGATATGGATTTCGGAAAGTTCTGGTGGTTTTATCCCTTGAGGATCACGCATCTCGTATAGTGTAGCAAAAAGATTTTTGGAAAGATGAGTAGATTCTTCCCATGGAAGAATCTCTCGAAGAGAATAACCTCCAATACTTAAGCTATGCGATCCACATAAATATTTTTGAGTATATTCATGTTTGAGTTGCCCATCCTTATCAAGAAAAGAATACGTGCTACTAGAAATACAGGAATCACCAAATCCTGAAGAAATTATCCATTCCGAATTGGATGATCGCGAAACAGATCAAATAAATGGATTCCTCTGAAGAAATACAGGTGAGAATGTTCATGCTACTTGTATAAATACATAACACACACCACTGCCTTCATTGTAGCATGCATGATCTTCACCATCAGCAATATTTCCAAGCTGTGTCAGCACAAAATAGTCGTCTCATTGGAGTTTTCCGGTAGATGTGAGAGCTTGTTTTGTAAAATTTTGTTCTTTTGCCCAAAGTGCAAATCCTTGTTTTTCTTCTGAAGTAAGAAGATCGATACTATATACTTGATCTGATTTTATTCTGGATTCCAAAATTGTATTGATCTCCTCGACGGATATTGCTTTGCCTGTATATGTTTGCACAGGAAGAGTATTTCAAGAATGAGTAAAGGATCACGATTGTGTAGATCCTGAAATAGTTTTATGTATGAAGCATATACTTTTTTGACTATCCCAATCTCATCAAGATTCTATACAAGATGCTGCTTGATTCTGTGTACAGGCAGCGAGTGATAATACAAGAGGAACGAAAAGTAAAGTATATTTCATAAAAAGATGATGTTGACGAGTATACCAATAAGAAAAAATCTCCAAAAGATTCATACAATCTTTATTATCTTTTATCTCTGTTAGTCTTCAATCTCCTTCACTCTTCCTGTCTGCAAATCCACCATAGATTTGTAGAGATCAGAATTCTTCAAGAGCTCATCATGAGATCCGATTGCCTCGATCTTTCCATGTCGGACGACGATGATTCTATCTGCCTCTCGAACCGTCTGGAGTCTATGGGCGATCGTGATGATCGTTCGTCATTTTGAGATTCTCTGAATTGCTTCTGTTACTTTTGCTTCGCTGATGCTATCGAGTGCTGCGGTCGGTTCATCGAGGATAATGATCGATGGAGATTGGAGAAAGAGTTTAGCAATCGCGAGACGTTGGCGCTCCCCACCGGAGAGGAGAAGTCACTTTTCACCAATTACGGTATCGATTCACTCTGGAAGATCCTCGAGTACGAACTCTGCTGCAGCATCACGAAGCGCACTTTCTAAGTCTCCGTTCGTAACATCTCGCTCAATTCCGTAGGTGAGATTGTCACGAATACTCGCATCGAATATTTGGGGCTCTTGCTGAAGATATCAGATATGATCCACGATTGAAGCAATATCAAGATTTTGTGTATCTTGTCCATCGAGGGTGACTGTTCATGAAGTCGGGAGCAGATATGCCATCGCAAGGCGAACAATCGTTGTCTTTCCAGCGCCTGAAGGTCACACAAGTGCAATATGTTCTCATCACACTATCTTCAAGGATACTCACTCAAGATTGAGTTTGTTTTCATTGTACCCAAATGAAACATGCTTGAACTCGATCGTTCCATCTCAGGGTTTGTATTCATCACCATGATCGAGGTTCGGCGCAAGAGGAAGCGAAGCAAATGCTTCGAGCATTTTATCTACTTGGGTTTTGATATCACCATAGTCCCATACGAGATTCATCAGCCAATTGATACTATAAGAAAGTTGCGCAAGTACCAGAAATGCAATGGGGAGTTGGATTATAGGATCCTGAAATACTCACCATGAGTAAAGAACTCACATTATGAGAATAATTCGGAGAAAATTGGTGAGGGTACTAATAAAATCAAAAATAATAAATGCGCCAATACCTTCTTTTTTCTTGAGAGTATATATTTGCTCTCACAATGACTGAATTTGTGATTGATTATCAAGAAGTGATTTTTTCTTGAGAAGAAGTGATGGGACAAGAAAAGAGCGCAAAACTACAGTTTTTACGGAGCTTACTAATTCATGTCTTTTCTCACGCACAGGCTGGATATGTGTATGGAGCTTCTTTTTTGCGAGGAGCGTAAAAAAGATAAAAAAAATCGTAATACTAAATCACCATGCTGTTGGAAGTATCCACAGAAGCAGAAGAATGCTTGCAGAAAGAGAAATAATCGCACTTGTTACTCGATTAATAAGAAAATATCATAAATTCGTCCACTCATCTGATCAAGTACTGATAATGCTATAGAGACGAGTAATACCATAACGCAAAGCGCTATCATATGATACGGATCGATACCAGGATAGCATTTTTGATTGCATATTTGTGTTCCATTTAGCTCGCAGTGCTCATCAAAAATAGAGATGCCATATACAACCAACGATAAATATTGTGAGTCAAGAGATGGTTAATGCAACGAGTGTTATTTCGAGAAGGTGTGTATTATTTGTTCGAACGGCAGTAAGTATTTTTTCAATAAAGAAGGGGAGACTAGCTTCTAACAAGCCGCTTATAAGAGCTACTACGAGGCATCCAAAACTCATCCATGGAGTCGTCCGAGCAGGGTAGAGATAGGTCCAAATATTTGGCTTGGTTGGGAAGGGTTGAGTTGGTTTCATAAAATTGTTTGTATTTATTGAGTCTTTCACACTCTAGGATTCATCTCATATTCTTGTGAGTCCGAGATCTGTCGGAATTCCATCAATACTTTTGAGATTATACTTATCGATATATTCTTGTAATCCATCAGGACCTTTTTTTTCAGCCCATTCGCTATAACGAGTTCGCTCTGATTGATAGGCGAATAATGGCACTCAGAAACCACATGAAGTTTGCACGAGCTCAATATCAGCGAAGATAATTTGTCGTTCACCAATATTTCTCTCGAACAAATGAGCATATTTATCCCAATCCGCCCCTCATGGAAGGATCGCACGACCTTTTCCATAGAGTTTGAGAATCATAGGTGCTCATTCGAATGAGCAAAACATGATGGTAATTCTGCCATTTTCGAGAGTATGTGCTGATGTCTCGTTTCCACTACTGATGAGGTCCATATATGCTACCTGTGTTTCGGATATGACCTGAAAGTTGCCAAGACCTTTTGGTGAAAGATTGACGTGGCCATGTTCACTCAGAGGTGCTGTCGCAACAAAAAATATATGCTGCTTTTCTATGAATGTTTTGAGCGCGGGTGTGATATGTGGATGGAAAGCACCCATAGATAATTAATATTAGTGAGATATATTCTTCAAAAATGGATTAGAGTAATTCTCTAATCACATGCAATATCACAGCTTCTCCAAGCTTCCATCTGGCTCGATGAGGATCCATCATCTGGAATAGTATCGAGGATGAGTTGATGTTCGTGGGCTATCATATCGAGCACAGTATGAATCATCTCAGGAGTCTCAACCGTCACAAGGGCTTGGCGGTAGATCTTCACCCCAGGAAATCCGTGAAGGTATTGCACGAGATGTTTGCGGGCTTCGAGCATTCATTTGCGTCATTTTCTCTCCCAGAGAAGATCACCGTGAAGTCGCATAATTGCAAGAATTTCTCGGAGAGTTGGTCGTACATGTCATGGAAGAAAAGACCAAGGATTACCAAAGGTAGATCGACCAATCATGAATCCATCGAGCACAGTATCTCCTGATCCGAGCCACGTTGACTCTTGAATTCGCTTCACGCCATCATCGTAATCAAGTACATCACCATTACCAATAACCGGTATCGAGAGATGACGTTTGAGATCGAAGAGGGCTGACCAGTCAGCTTTTCCTGTGAATGCTTGCTTGTAGGTACGAGCATGAACGGTGATGAGATTGGCTCCAGCGTTCTGCAGTCAGAGGCAAAAATCCTTGAGTAATTCAGGATTTTCCCAGCCAAGACGAGTCTTGACCGATACTGGTATAGACACTGCTTTGCTCATCTCTTCAACAATACGAAATGCTGTATCACGGTTGATCATGAGGGATGATCCATGACCACTTTTGACTACTTTCTTGGCAGGGCATCCCATATTGATATCCACTCAGGCAGCTCCCGATCGCTCGATCATGACGGCTGCCTTTGCAAACATATCTGGATCTTTGCCAAATATTTGAAATATGACTGGTTTTTCATCAGCTTCGTGGGGGAGTACTGTATCGGCAAGAGTTTTTGAATGAACAAGACCATCGGCAGAATAGAATTCCGCAAAAGTAATGATATCAGGAGCAACACGTTTCATCACTCTTCGGTATGGGGAATCACAATATCCATCCATAGGGGCAAGTGCAGCGATCGGTCACTGTGCTGCGAGATCAGACCAGAAAGATTTTGAGGACATAACAAAAAAGAAATTTTCGAGAAAATGAGATCTAAATTATATGGAAATTTGAGAAAAATCGAGAATAAGAGTAGTTGTATCCAGCAAATAGCAATATTTTTTGCAGTTTACACCAAGATATGCTACTATTGAAAAAAATATGAATGAATATTTTTCACAGGATTCTGTAACTTCTGTTGTAAAAAAGATGCCAGAGGTATCAGGGTTAGATACAAAGAAAATGCTTACAGATTTGCTTAATGAGATTGAATGAAATCTTCTACCACAACTCGCAAAGATGCATAAAGAACATGAACGAAATCGTATTCCTCCGAAGATTACATCGTGAAGCCTTTTTAAGGAAAATGAAAGTGGTGGTTGAACGGTAGGATTTTTTGCTGATACAAAGAAGAAATGGACAAATGGTATAAATGCTTCTACTAATGCTATTGTAGAATATACACCACAAGAACAACCTTCTGTTCTTCATTCTAAGAGTCCTGATGAGGTAAAAAAAGATGAGCCAAAAGAGAATTTTATCCTTGGTGCAACTGTTGGGATCAAGGCGGGGAATATGGATGCATCAGTAAAAATTCAAAAAATATGATGAGATTCATGAAGTGTAAGAGTCTCTCGAGAAGATACACAAAAATATGATAAATTAGGTCAGCCAATAATAAAAGAAGCGCAAAATGTGTCACCATGAATGAAAAATACTTGAAACATGAATCTATGAGACGAATCATCTTGAGAAAAAGGATCACAGGTTGTGGCAAGTGCTTCAATGAAAATACCAGATATAAACACAAAAATATCACTCTCACAAGAACGCTCTTTTGCTAAAAATGGTGATTTGAATGATAAGAATTCGATACGATTGGAGACAAGATTGCCAAATTGAACTGCAATTGCTGAGAATCGTAGCGAGCAAAAAGCTGATGGAAAAAATATTCGTCAAACATGATTGCAATTGAAAGGATCATCAGAATTACAGGGATGAACAAAAGCCATTTCATATAATCTTTGATATCAGAAAGTGGCAAGAGATCATCAAGACCAAGAGACAAGTTCTTTTCAAATTGATATGAAGAATCGTTGAGATGAAAAAGAAACAAGAGATCATCAAGATTGAGAAATGAATTCCGCTAATACTAATAGAGAGAATTATAGTACTCAACTTAGCATATGATGATCACATAGTGAAATGAATAATAGAGTACAAGTGCAACTGAAACAAGGGTCGAGCGTCGGAGTTGTTGGTATTGATTATGAAAATAAAATTACCAATAGCCAAGAGGGTAATAAAAAAGAATACTCTCTGAAAGCAGGGCTTTCAGAGATTCCTCTCTCATCGACGATAAAAATGAAACTAGAATGATCTCAGATAGTATCTGGATGATCTAATACTGAAAAAGAACTTAATGTATGAATGGAGCAAAAATTATGAAATGGATCAACAACGATTAATTACACAAATAATACTCAAACGGACTGAATGAAATCTGATCGAATTGGTCTTTCTTTTTGAGAACGAATAGGTGACAATGCTTATAATATGAATCTTGGTGTAAGCCAAAATCAAAACCTTACATCCACGAATAAACAAGTTGATCTCGGTATAGCGAAAACAACACCTTCGTGAACGGCTATGGGGATAAATGTTGGACACTCATCTGAAAATGGCACATCTGCATCTATGAAAATTTCTATGCCAATGTAGTTTTATTATGCAGACTGTTCAATATCAGCTATTATTTTGTCATAGAAGTATACATTTTAAATCGTAATTTTTCTTAAAACTAATTTTTAATCTAAATATTTCACTCGTCAACTCAATCGTACGCTCTCCTTTGCCTGATGGGGGATTATCTTTATAATTTGCAAAATTCGATCCCAATATTCTCATGCAAACCGATAAAATCCGCGCTCCAAAAAAAGTACCAACCGATTCAACCACGCAACGATCACTTCCATTCTCGGAGATTCGTGATAATCTTATAATGATGAAAGACGGATCGTCTCGAATGATTCTTAAAGTGCATCCGATCAATTTTGAGCTCAAGAGCGAAGAAGAGCAGGATGCGATTATCCTCTCATTTCAGCGAGTGCTGAACGCTCTGCGTTTTCCTATTCAGATCGTGGTGCGATCTCTCAAGATCGATCTTGCACCGTATCTTGCAAAGCTCTCCAATCGTGCCTATGCCCAGCAAAATGCTCTCCTCCAGACACAAACCCTCAAATATATAGAGTTTCTCAAGAACCTCGTGGAGTATGCTCAGATCATGCGAAAGGAGTTCTATATTGTGATACCATTTGACTATGAGGAAAATGCGAGCGTAAAACGAAGTGGAATCCAAGGGATATTCGAGAATTTCTGGTCGGCGATCACGAATGAAGAAAGTATCACATCTATTAGATCCAATCATCAGCGTGTCGATAAGATGAAAAAAGGAAATATGGAACGTGTCTCTCAGATCAAGACCTCTCTCGAAAGCGTTGGTCTGAGATCTCAAGAACTTACAAAAGATGAGATCGTCAAATATCTCATAAGCTACTACAATCCACGTCTTGGCGGGGACCTCAATCCAAAAGATATGACGAAGATCGTTCTCAAATAATTTTCTGTTTTTTCTGCTGTGTCGCACACAATATTTATTCGAAGATATTTTCAAATAATAGTGATATTCCTGGTAATAACCGGAATATTTTTATGAGCGTGGACGACAAATGGGAGTGAGGGTATTGTTGCTAGTGATATTGTGATCACAGAAATTGCTGCGAATGTGGCCAATGAAAATGATGACGAGTATTTCATCATTCGCAATATTACGTGTCAGGATATCAATCTTGAAGGAATATCGGTGCGTGATGCAGCGCTCAAAACCTATAATCTCACAGGAATACTCCCATCTCATGCAAGTCGTACGATCGGATATGCTGAGTCGAGGATACAGCTGAACAATACGAGCGAAACCCTGACGATATGATCCAGCGCTGGACTAACCATCGATGAAAAGCAATATACAAAAACTACGAAATGAGTTCCACTCTTGTATACATCATCTGACCAGGATTGCTCTATCGTAATACCATCTACAGGATCAACCACTTGAACCGCAGCAACTACAAGCGATTCATGAAGTTCTTCTTCGTGAGAAATATCTACTTGATCTGGATGAGTGGGCGAGGCAGCATCTTCTGGTGTAACATCATCCGGAGGAGCTACCAGTTCATGAGATACATCTTGAACAAGTTCCTCAGGAGTGGTCGATATAACGAGCTCATGAAGTGACGCGAGCTATTCTTGAACTTTTACATCATCTGGATCAGGAGATATTTCTGGTTCTGGAGTGATATTATCTGGAAGTGTATCGAATGTGATTTCATCAGGTATAGAAACATGATCCGGAACAAACTCATCAACTGGTGTAATATCCGAGAATACATCACCTGGTAGTAGCGCATCTTCTTTAGATACAAGCTCTTCAACGGGTATAACACAAGATACCGTCACGACTTTTACTGGTGAGCTTGCACCGATTTTTCTCTCGATTGAAGATGCAGATGCGAACAATACCTATGATACAGTTAAAATTGCATACAATGAGGATCTCACAGGAAGTATCGATCTATCAGCTCTTCTTGTCTTCAGTGCTACATGATGACTCTTCTCAGATCACAAGTTCGAGGGAACATGAGCCTTTGCCTCATGAGAAATCTCTGGAAATATTCTCACGCTGTATCTTTTACGGGATGTTCACATAGATAGTTCATCCGATATAGCATGGAAAGTAAATTCTACTACTTCTAGTCATTTTCGTATCAAGGGATCGACCAAGAATCTGCAAGGACTCTCTTCGCATCGAGTCGCACGAGATCTGACATATACCACTATTTTTGGATGATATAGTCGTGATATGATATCGGTTCAATCTCTGGCGTCTTCTACTACTACAAATACAACTTCCTCATCACAAAATTCCGCTGGTGGCGCTTCTGTATCTGAGAATACCTCTACCTGATCAGTTGTCTCATCGACTGGTAGTCTCTCTGGATCGACGCAGGCTCCCGTCTTCTCTCTTCATCTGCAGTATCCATCGAATGCAACATTGAGTGGTGATACGATTGTGTGTACACAGCTCACATGTCGTACAAATTTTGAAATTCTCGTTGCTTCATGATCACTCACATCATGTACGTTTACTTTAAATGGGGTTGTGATTGCTGAGAGTTGTAACCCACCATCTCTTACACTCGAGCAGATTATGAGTTATGTGATCGATATATCTGCAACTGCAAAGACAGGAGAAATCTACAGCCGTCATTTACTTTGGATCTATGTACCACAGATAACTTCTTCATCAGCAAAGAGTTCTTCTTCTTCTTCTTCTTCTTCTTCTTCTTCTTCGCAATCGAGCTGTTTTGTAAGTGGAGACCGAGAACTACTGCAAATTGTGTGAGTCAATCCTTCTTCAAAAGATGATAAGCGATCAAGTGAATATGTACTGGTCAAAAATAGTACAAATACTCCAGTTTCACTCTGTGGATGTCATCTTGAGCGAACGGATGACAAGTGAAAAATAACTCTTTCGAAGGATCTTGAAGCAACGATTATGCCATGAGTTTCGTATCAGCTCACGACAAGTGAATCAAAACTCACGCTCCCAAAAGTCGGCGCAAAGATTGATCTGGTCTGTGATGCAAAAGTTATTGATACGATCCACTATCAAGGAAATCATGTAGATGACCGGCTTATCACACGTGAAATGATCGAAACAGAAGATCAGATGCGTCGATTTCTCCATGAATATTTTCTGACATGATCGATTGATACAACTCTCGATATTTCAGAAGATGCATCCTGAAGTGTGGATCTCGGTCTTCTATCAAATCAAGAATGATGAGATGAAGAAGATAATTTTCTTGATCTCACCCCGGTGCTTCTCTGGAGTTTGAGTCCTTCTACGGTTACTTCAGACTTGAGCGAACGAGATGATGGATCAATCGAATGCTATACGACTCACTCTTGATGTACTATGACTGCAGAAATTGTTGGACTTGGCAGTCATATAAAGGTTCGTTGGATGATTGATGATGCGGATATTGAAGATGGATCTGGATCGATATGGACCAAGAAACAAAATCACTCATTCGAACTCTCACCAGGTACTCATTCTGTACAAGTTGCATTTATGAGTGATGATGGTCAAGAGCTTTTTGAACCTATCATATCTTCTGTTCAGGTAGTATCTGAGTCTATTGTCTCGAGAAAATTATCCACCCCACCAAAACCAAAAAAAGCAAAAAAAGTCGCAGATCCAAAGGCTAAAAAATCTTCCTGAAAACAATCAACTTCATTTAGAGATACTGAGGCGAGGACAATACTATCTAGCTCACAACAAGCCGCTTGAGCTGGCATTCTTCTTTCCTTAGGAACGTTGGGGTGATATTATGTTCGTAGACGGATACTTGCGATGTTTCTCTAAAAATCACCACGTTACGTGGTGATTTTTTAAAATATTTTTGTGAGAGATGTACCAAGATCAGGAACAATAATTTGTTCCTCGTTTAATCAATTATTTTGAATGAGGAGTTTTTTAAGTTCCTGAGATCAAGTATCTTTATTACCATGCACAATAATAATGTTTGCATCTGGTGCAAGCGGTATGGATTTGACCCATGTTTGAATATCCTCACTGTCGCCATGTCATGAGAATCATTTCGGTTGCCGAAATGTTGCATTAATTTTATATGTTCCATTCTCTCATAGATCTATCATTTTATCACCCCATTCCTGGGATTGTTTTTGTAAAATATTAAATCATCTCGTTTCTTCAACCAAAAATCATGGACTGTAGAATACAGTTTTTGGATCACTGATAAACTTTTTGAGATGGTCTACAATGGCTCCACCATCCATCATGCCTGAAGCGGTAAGAAAAATAGCTTTTTTATCACCAATAGTCTGCATCCATGCATCACGATTGGTATAGTCTATGATAATATATTCCCCATTAGTCGGATCGAGATAATACGCAAATCGTTCTAAATTATGTTTTTCTCTATTACTATAATCTTTGTCAATAATTGAATGAATAGGGGAATTGTTATTAGGGAGACCTTTATCATCTTGTCTTTGAGCTTGTCTGACATAGGGGAGTATATACTTTGATCCCATGACCGAATCAACAAATATAAGAGTATCTTCTGGAATGATTCAACGTTTTTTAGCATCAATAACACGATAGAGCATCATCTGGAGGCGATCCAATGCAAAACAAGCATGAATGACACGATCATATTTTTGGATATCCTCTCACAATTGCTTTTCATATTGTTGTAGATCTTCTGCAAAAGGTGCTCGTGTGAATCATCCATACGTTGACTCTGTGATAACAGTCTCTACAGGAATATCTATTGGGGGTGTAGGTAGTCCATTTGGATGAATATCCCATTTATACGATCCAAGGTCACCAGAAAAAAGAACATTATGATCTACTCAGTTATGTTTGATTCGAATAGTAACACTCACACTACCAAGTATATGTCCTGCATTATCAAATCGTATCGAGATGCCAGGTGCAATATCTCGCCATCCATCATGGATATTGTGAGTTTGTACTTGATTCATCAGTTCCATGAGATCTTCTTCTGTATATTCCAGTGGTGCTACGTAGGTAAATTTTTCATACCATTTTGAATCCATTGGATCAACCTTATTCTCTTTCAAAATTCTTTTCATGAGCTCGAGCTGAGCATTTTTACTCTCTGCTTGTTCTGTTGTTTCGACACGATCTCCTGATGCATTACGAACAACACCTTTTTTCCTTTTGTTGAATGAGTTAACAAAAGTAACAGCTAATTTTATTTTCTCAGCATCCTGCCGAAGTTTTCGCTCCTTTGCTTTTCGAAATTCATCTGCGATTTTAATTGCATCTGCAAGTGCTACATTCATTACAAATTTAGTCCCTGGAGTTGTAATGATATTTTGAGGATATTTATTGCCTGAAGTTACCGCAAGCGCAGATCCGATATGGTCCATATGGCCATGAGTTGCAATTACGGTATCTACTCAATCAACGATATCTTCCATAATCCTACTAATGCTGCCCCCTCACTGGTATGCTCACATATCTATAAGAATTCGAGTTATTTCACCTCTGAGCCATACTCGTAATTCATGACATGATCAACTCAAATTTCGCTCTTTTCCGATGCCAATTCCACCATGATGAATGATTTCATAGCCGTTTTTTATATTAGTATCAGTATTAATAGAGCTATCGAGCTTATTGGACATATATTGTATAATTATATATTAAGATATAATATGAAAAAAATAACATTTGCAATATATATTAATAAATGTAATAGATATTATTATAAATAAATGAAGA
>ERZ724523.599-NODE-599-length-20977-cov-6.207342_pt1 | contig 20977 bp, 14 predicted proteins | sample MGYA00376056_ERZ724523 | MGnify/ENA primary metagenome ERZ724523 (study PRJEB28724, sample SAMN07190888) | wastewater metagenome | isolation source: influent of sewage treatment plant in Hong Hong | place: USA: Christiansburg, Virginia | collected 2016-03-01 ... | reverse complement strand
GCAGGGAAGACAGCACCGGGGCGGGCAGGCTCTTGATGGACAGGCGACGGTTGGTATCGGCGGAAATCTCCAGGTCGTGGGGCTGCTTCTGCTCGGTGGTCGGCGTGACGGACAGCACCGAGCCCAGCACGGCATTCGGCCGGTAGGTGGCGAGACCCTTGAGACCGGACTTCCAGGCGTCGAGGTAGAGATTCTCGAAGTCGGCGTAGGGGTAGTCTTCGGGGACATTCACCGTCTTGGAGATGGAGGTGTCCACGTACGGGGCGACTGCTGCGACCATGTCCTTGTGGGCCTGGGCGGAGATTTCGAGCGCGGTCACGAAGTACTCGGGCAGCTTGGAAACGTCGCCGCCGATGTGCTTGTACAGGCGCCAGGCGTAGTCCTCGACGGCGTACTCCTTGAGGGTCCCGTCGGCCATGCGCTTTTTGCGCGTGTAAGTGTAGGAGAACGGCGGCTCGATGCCGTTGGAGGCATTGTCGGCAAAGGCCAGGCTGATCGTGCCGGTGGGGGCGATCGACAGCAGGTGCGAGTTGCGCAGGCCGTGTTTGCGGATCTTGTCCTTCACCTCGGCCGGCAGGCGGGAGGCGAAGTTGCCACCGGACAGATACATGTCGGCGTTGAACAGCGGGAAGGCACCGCGCTCTTTGGCCAGCTCGACGGAGGCCAGGTAGGCCTGGTCGCGCATGAACTCGGAGATTTTGGTGGCCATGGCGCGGGCGGCATCGGTGTCGTAGCGCAGGCACAGCATGGCCAGGGCGTTGCCCAGACCGGTGAAGCCGAGGCCGACGCGACGCTTGGACTGGGCTTCGGCATGCTGCTGCTCAAGCGGCCAGTGGGTGGCTTCGAGCACGTTGTCGAGCATGCGGATGGAGGTTTCGACCGTTTTGGCGAAGCCGGCGAAGTCGAAGCTGGCCTTGTCGCTGAAGGCGTCCTTGATGTACAGGGTCAGGTTGATCGAGCCCAGGCAGCAGCAGCCGTAGGGCGGCAGCGGCTGTTCGGCACACGGGTTGGTGGCCTCGATGGTCTCGCAGTAGTACAGGTTGTTGTCGCGATTCATCCGGTCGAGGAACAGGATGCCCGGCTCGGCGTGGTCGTAGGTGGAGCGCATGACCTGATCCCACAGGTCACGGGCGCGCACCTTGCGGTACACCCACAGGCCGTCGTCGCGCTGGTAGGCGCCGGAGTCCTTGAACTCGCTGGACGGTTCGGCCTTGTGGGCCAGTTCCACGTCACCGTCGGATTCGACGGCCTGCATGAAAATGTCGGTTACGGCGATCGAGACGTTGAAGTTGGACAGATCGCCGTGGTCCTTGGCGTGGATGAACTCCTCAATGTCCGGGTGATCGCAGCGCAGCACGCCCATCTGGGCGCCGCGGCGGGAGCCGGCGGACTCGACGGTTTCGCAGGAGCGGTCGAACACACGCATGTACGAAACGGGGCCGGAGGCGTTGGACTGGGTGCCGCGCACCATCGCGCCCTTGGGACGGATGGAGGAGAAGTCGTAGCCGACGCCGCCACCGCGACGCATGGTTTCGGCGGACTGGGCCAGGGCGGTGTAGATGCCGCAACGACCATCAACGGATTCGGTGATCGAGTCGCCCACCGGCTGGACGAAGCAGTTGATCAGCGTGGCGGCCAGGTTGGTGCCGGCAGCGGAGTTGATGCGCCCGGCCGGCACGAAACCCTTCTGCTGGGCTTCGAGGAACCTGGCTTCCCAGTGGGCACGTTTTTCTTCGACTTCCATGGCCGCCAGGGCGCGCGCCACACGGGTACGTACGTCAGCGATATTCTGCTCGTTACCCTTGGCATATTTCTCCAGCAGAACCTCGTCGCAGATCTCTTGCGGCAGGAGGTTGGCGGCAGTTGCGGGCTGAGTTTTGGCGTTTTTTGTTGTGGCGGTCATGGCTGATCGGCTTGTGTCTATAACGGCGTATAGCTTACTGCCAGGCTGTGTTCTCTGCAAATTTTTTAGTTGTTTAAAAACAAATACTTAAAAAAAGCAACAGTGCGGACAAAAGAAATTTTCTACTACATTTAGTAGTGTTTTTAAGGGCTAAAATCAAGAAAAAGATGCCGGAAAACCGTCCAGATCCTTGATTTTTCTGGGAAACGTTGGCGGTGAACTCGCTCACCTACCGGTTTTTGCCGACGCCTGTGCAGGGATCGTCCCGATTGGTCGCCTCTGTTTGCCAAACGTAGTCATGGGGAGTGGCCGATGCACTTGAATCGTTCTCGACGAATGCGATGCTCACGATTCTGGCGTCGGGTTTGAGTACCGAAAGTAGCTGGGGAACACCGTAGTCGGTGCGGACATGACCGTTACCCGCTACCAGCACGGCAGGGCGGATGTTTGCGGCGAGGAGGCTTTCGGCCATGGATGCATCCCTTGCCCGCTGGGCCAGCCGCATGGGCGGAATGCGTGCTGGTTCCAGTTGCCCGCAGTGGCTGGTGAGCAGGTCTGCGTCCAGGATCGATGCAGCGACAGGGTTGAGGGGCGCGCGGTTGATGATCGCCCGCAAGGTGTGAGGCAGGGCCGAATCGCCTTCACGCACGATCCGGCGGGCGAGATCTTTGGATATGTTTCCACCCGTAACGGGCAGCCCGGCTCCGAGCAGGCCGCTAAACAGGGGTTCGTGGATCGGCCACTTCCATGCCCGCGTATCGAACCCTGCCTCTTCCATGTGAAGTTGCAGGTTTTTGCTGCTGTCCGGCGTGAGCCGCCTTCCGCTGTCCAGATGCTCCGCAATGACTACTACCCCCGTGGGGGCCAGGCGGGCGATCAATTCAGCCCGACGCCGGTGGTGATGGGGGTTGTCGTGCAGTTCTCCAAGGAGCACGTAATCGCTGCCCCGCAGTCTGGCGGCCAGCTCGGTAACGCTTATTTCATCGCCGCTCCGCACATCGATGATGTGCTCGAGCGCTGCGGCAGGAAGGGGCGCAAAGAATAGTAGGGCGATGAGAAGGCGTTTCATGATTTCACTTCATGTCTATTTGGTGGGGGGCGAAGCGGCCTTGGCGGTCTCCTCAGGTACGTACACGATGGAGCCGTCATTCATCTTGTAAGCCACACCGGCCTTCTCGCCGTCGCCGCTGCCAATGGCACCGCTGGCCTTGTAACGCTCCACCTTCTCGCCTTTCTTGACCACGATTTCCATGTTCGGTTTGCCGGGATCGGTAATCACCGTCACGTCCTGCCTGGAGAAGGGGTTCATCAGCGGATTCTGGGCGATGGTGATGAGGAGGGCCGCGATAACCACCAGGAAGATGTCGATGAGGTTGACCACCGAAAGGATCGGATCCTCGGTCTCCGGTTCATGAAGAAGCTTGATGCTCATTGGCCGTTCTCCAGCCGGAGTTGGGCGATCTGCAGCATCTCCTCGGCCAGCCAGCGGCGTCGCACATTGGTCACCCAGAAAGTGATGGAGGCGGCGATCAGGGCCAGGATCACGGCTGAGAAGGCGATGGTCAGGTTCTGGGAGACTTGGGCCAGGTTGCCGTCGGACAGCGATTTGAGGGCCGGGCCCATGGGAATCATGGTGGCGACCAGACCGAGCATCGGCGTGACCCGGCTGGCTATGCGTGCCGACTCGAGCATGGTGTGGGCACGGACATCCAGTTCGTCGTCACTCATCTGGCGGGCGGCCCGGAATGTCGTGAGCAGGGGGCGGCCGCCACCGCTGCGCCGATGCCAGGCGAGCACCGCGAACTCTCCGAGCGTCCAGAAGGCGTACAAGAAGAGCAGGGAAATCAGGGCCAGCGTTGGCAGGAGGAAGAGCTGGGCAAGCTCATACATGGAGGTTTCGACAAGACTGGGCGTCACGGTAAAAATCCTTGTGTGGAAGAGGTGAAGGGAAATCAGAAGTAGCGCGTCCGCCGGGCCCTGAGTATGCCGCCGAGGGTGGCAAGGGCGACGAGACCTAGCGCCGCAGCTGCGCTGGACAGGGCTGCGGGGCGCGGCGGCTCAAGCTTGTCAAGGCGCATGCCCTGGATGGGCGGTGACGGAACGGGCACTGCCGTTGCGGGCTCGCTCTCCTGCCGGGACGCCGGGGCTTGAGCTGCAGCCTTGGCCGGTGCGGCAGCCGCCTGCTGCAGGCCGAATCCGGCGAAGCCACGCAGGGCGGCGTTGTCGGTTCTTACCTGATGGCGTTCCGCCAGTTCCCGGTAGCGTTCCTTGAGTTCCTTGACGGTGGCGGCATCCGCCTTCCAGTAGCCTTGGCGGGCAGCTTCAAGCATGCGTTCGATGCTCTGGGCCAGGGCATGGGGGTTGTTGCGCTCGAACCAGTCCTTGAGGCCGAGGCGGTGCTTGTCACGAACATAGACGTCCACGAATTCCTGCCACTGGTCGTCCCTGACGATCTCGCGTGCGACTGTCTGCCAGCCGGAGAAGTTGTTGATGCCATCCAGTACTTGCAGGGTGCCGGCGTAGCCTTCCTTCATCAGGCCCTGGATATAGCCCGGGTGGAAGTTGCGGGTGGCGAGCTCCTTGGCGAGGAACTGGGCTGCGCCTTCCACCTTGCCGGAACCGTTGCCGCGCAGGTTGGAGATGTACAGTTCCGGCGCTTTGCCGTCCAGGTGACGCACCGCCAGGGCGATGCCGCCCAGGTACTGGAAGGGGTCATCGGTGGTGAGCATGCCGTAGAGGTTCGAGGTGCGTGACAGCACGGCGCCTTCGGTGCCCTTCAGGTGGGCCGCGTAGAGATTCTCCCCGCCCTTGCCGGCTTGCCCCCATTGCGTTTCATCCGGGCCGTAGCCGAACTGCATGCGGGACAGGTACAGCCGGGCGAGCTTGCGGTCGCCTTCGGCCTTGCCCTTCCAGGTGTCGGTGGCCAGCGCGGCATCGTCGAGGCCGGTGCCGTAGCGGCCGGATTCCGAAGAGAAGATGCGGGTCTGGGCGGCGTTGGTGGCCTGCGCTTCGCTCCAGCCCCTGGCACGCAATTCGGCGGCGATGCGGAGGGTGTTGTCGGCCACCGGATTGTCGGTTTCCCGGGCTTCGGCGGCGAGCTTGGCCGCCTTGGCCAGAAGGCGCATCACGTTGGGAAAGTGGTCGCGGTACAGGCCGGTGGCAGACAGCACCACATCCACCCGTGGCCGGCCCAGGTCGGTACGGGGAACAAGTTTGACGTCCTCCACCCGTCCGCCGGCGTCCCACACCGGCTCCACGCCCAAGGCCCACAGGGCCTGGGCTTCGAGCATGCCGAAGTGGCGCATGGTTTCCACCGACCAGAGGGTGAAAGTGAGTTTCTTTGGCGACTTGCCGGTCTTTTCGCGATGGGTGGCAAGGAGTTTGTCGAGGGCCTCCCGGCCGGCTTCCCAGGCGGCCTTGGTGGGAACGCGGGAGGGGTCGAAGCCATACAGGTTGCGTCCGGTGGGCAGGGCGTCCGGGTTCTTGATGGGGTCGCCACCGTAGCTGGTGGGGATGTAGCGGCCTTCAAGGGCGGCAAGAAGGGCTCTGGTCTCGTTGCCGGCATCGAGGGCGGCGTACCACTGGCGTGCATGTTCAGCTGCAGCATGTGCCTTGGGGGGCAGGCCGGCGATGTCCGCACCGCCATGGACGATTTCCCGCAGGCGCCGGAAGGGTGTCGATTCCGCGAGTCGGGTGTAGTCGCCCACCAGCATTTCGTCAGCCTCTTCGCCGGGGCCGGCGACGCCCTCCCAGAAATCCTTGCCGAGCATCATCAGTACGGTAGCAAGACGCCACGGTTCGCCGGCGCCCTGGCCGAAGGTGTGCAGCCCCATGGGCTGGGCACTGCGGGCGAGTTCGTGAAGGTGATCATGGACCTCGGTGACGAAGGCCGGGAAGTCGTCGCGGATACGCGCTTCAGTCCAGCCCAGGTCGCGCTCGATGCGTTCCTTGCGGACACCGGCGAGGAACTCGGCGCGGATCTTCTCCTTGACCGCGCCGTCGTCCTGGGCCAACCAGGCATGGAGCTGGTCGTGGATGCGGGTGAGGCTCGCGTGCAGGCCGGCCGGGGCGAAGGGTGGCGTCTGGTGGCTGATGATGGTGGCGCGGCCACGGCGCTTGGCCTGGGTGGCTTCGCCGATGTTGTCCACGATGTAGGGGTAGATCACCGGCACGTCGCCAACGGCGAGCATCGGGAAGTCGGTCACCGACAGGCCACGCTCCTTGCCGGGCAGCCATTCCTGGCTGCCGTGGGTGCCGTAATGGATGAGGGCATCGCTGCGGGCCTGCTCCCGCGCCCACAGATAGGCGGCCAGGTAGAAGTGGGACGGGGCGGCGCTGGTGGAGTGGTAGAGGGCTTTTTCCTTCTCCTCCCAGCGTTCGCCGCGGGGCGGCTGGGGCAGCAGGCTGATGTGGCCGAGCTTGAGGCGTGGCACCACGAACCAGTCCTGGCCATTTTGGCGGATCACCATCGACGAGCGTTCCGGCTCGCCCCAGCGCTCCTTCAACTGGCGCTGCACAGGGTCGGGCAGACGCGCCAGCCACTGGCGATAGACAGTTACCGACAGGCGTTCGGCAAGACCGTCGCGCAGCAGGGATTCGAGCTCCCGCTGGTCGTCAGAAGGCTGATAGTAGGGCGCGAGCAGGCGTTGCAGCGAGAGGGTTAGTTCGGTTTCGCCCGGCGTCTCGGTCGCATAGCCCCGGGCCTTCAGCGCGGTGAGGGTGCCGACCAGGCTGCGGGGCAGGTTCATGAAGGAGGCAGAGAGATTCTTCTCGCCGGGCGGGTAGTTCCAGAAGAACATCGTGACCCGCTTGTCGGCGTTGGACTTGCTCTGCAGGCGGGCCAGGTTGATGGCCTTGGCGACTACGGCTTCGGCCTGGCCGGCGATGGGGGCGATCTGGTCGTCGGTCTTGCGGGTGGCGGCTGCGATCTGGATGTCGGTCACGCCGGCGTACTCGGCCTGAGCCAGGTAGAAGGGCACGTCCATCAGGGCAATGCCCTGCGGGTCGGCCGCCCACGCGGCCTCGTCGCCCTTGCGGTAGGGCATGGCCTGTATCACCGGCAGGCCGAGGGTTTCGAACTCGGTTCGGCGGCCTTCCGGGTTGAGCATGATCTGGGTGTTGATGATGGTGCTGGCCATCGGTTTGCCCCCGATGGTGACCATCTTGCGGATCGCGTCGGCATCCATCACCGGGCTGTAGAAGGGCAGGGGGATGGCGCCGGCCTTTTCAATCCGGCGGATCAGGTCGTCGATAAAGGCGGTTTGCTCGGCGGCGATGTATTGCTGGTGAAGGGCAATGGCGATGACCGGCAAGGCCGGTGCGGCTGCGCGAATCTTCCAGCGCAAGTAGCTGGCCGGTTCCGGGAAGACCAGGCCGGGGTAATCCGGGTGATACAAGCCACTTTTCGGGAAGATGATGGGCGCGCGGATGCCGTCCGCCGGCTTGCCGTCGAACTTGGCAGCCAGGCTGGCGAAGAAGCCGTCGAAGTTGAGACGCCCTCCGTTCACATAGTAGGCATGCAGGCGGCGCGCCTCCTCGTCGGGCAGGCCCTGCCAGTGCGGCTGGCTGTCGTGGAGCCAGATCGCGGGCCCCTTCAGGCCCGGCAGGGCGCGGGAAAGCTGGGCTTCCACGAATGCCTGGAGATGGGGCCGGGGGGTGTCGAAGAGCACCAGGTCATAACCCCGGAAGAGTTCTGGTCCGGTATCCGGAGGGAGCTTCTCGGCAAATTTCGCATCGATGGAGATGCCGTGGGGGCGGGCCGCATCGGCGAGCTTGAGGAATTTTCCTGGCTGGATCGGCGAGGTGCTGACCACCAGGACGCGCGCCGCCAGAGCCTGGCTGCTCCCCGTCAGGAGGAGCAGGCACAGGGCCGGCAACAGGAGCAGGTGCGATACGCGGCGCACGGCGGCAGTCAGCATCGTCATGCTCAGAAATCCACTTGCAGCGCGGCGCTCAGATTCCGTCCGGGTTGGGTGTAGAAGGCCGGGCCGGCGTCGGTGGGGGTGAGGCCAACCTGGCGTACGTCGCTCCACAACCAGTATTTCTTGTCGAAGAGATTGTTGAGGGCCAGATTGAGGCGTGCTTGTGGATGCACTTTCCAGCTGGCACTCAAGTCGGCCACTGCGTAACCCGGGGTACGGAAGTAATCCCCATCGGTGCTGTCCACCCGGGTCTTCTTCAGGGCCGCCCGCAGGCGGGCATCGAGGGCCAGCGGACGGGCGGCGACATTGCCGTCCCAACCCAGATTGAGGTAGAGGCGGGCGGGCTCGACGCTGTTCAGAGGCTGCTTCGTCGAGGTGACGTCTCCCTTGGTCCAGGCAATCGCTGCGCTGGTGCGAAAACCCTGGGGCAGGGCCCAGGCGCCACGCACTTCAAGACCCTGGATGCGCACCTTGTCCAGGTTGACGGCCTGGTACACCGAGCGGACCGTGTTGCCGATGCAGGCGGCGGTGGCGCCGCTCGAACGGCATACCAGTTCATTGCTGATGAAGTTGTCGTAGTGGTTGCGATAGGCGGCGATGCGCAAGTCGCCCCCGGCCAGCTTGAAGCGGCTGCCTATTTCCAGCCCGGTGCTGGTTTCCGGCTTCAGGTCGGGGTTGGGAATGCTCGCGTAGTTCTGGGCGGAGTTGTAGAAGAGTCCATTGACCTCCGTGTAGTTGGGCGCCCGAAAGCCGCGCACGACCTGGCCGTAGAAGGACAGGCCAGGGGTTGCCTGCCACAAGGCGGCAAGCTTGGGCGAAAAGGCCGAGTGGTCCTGATCGGTGGCGGAGAAAGTCTGTGCGCCGATGGTCTTGCTGGTCGCATCGGGTCGGAGCTGGACGGTGTCGAAACGCAGGCCGGGAGTGAGGGTGAGATTGCCGAGGGTGATTTCATCCTGCGCGAACATCCCGGCGCTGGTGGTTTCACCGGGGGCGAAGTCGCGCAGGGGATACGTATCGCCGGCAAGGCTCTTGCTGACCGTTCCGGTGGTCTGGTTGGTGATCAGGTAATCGCGGATTTCACTGAACTTCTGTTGGCGCCAGTCTGCACCGACGATCAGCAGGTGCTCGAGCGAACCGGTCTGCAGGCTTTTTTCGATCTGCAGGCCGGCTCCGGTTGTTTCCTGCGCGAAGTTGAAGTTCATGTCGATCAGGCAGGTGCTGCTGCCCGCGGTCGTTCCGGAGCAACCGGCGGTGGTCTTCGTCCTGCTCTGCAGGGTATAGGTCTGGTTGCCTGCGTTCTGATGGTAAACATTGAAGAGGAGACGATCGATCCAGCCGTCTGTGGGCTTCCATTCCCAGTCCAGGCCCACACGCTCGCGGTGGGCATCCTCGGTGCCACTGGCGGCCGTGACGCGCGGCAGCGAGGTGCTGAGGCGGAGCAATTCTGCCTCTGAGTGCTGGTGACGGTCTTCGTAGGTAAAGCGCAACTGATTGCCGCGTGACGGCTTGATGATGAGTTTGGCGAGGGTGCCGCGGGAACGGTTCTCCTGTGGGTTTGGCAACTCCCGACCGGCACTGCTGCCGCCTGTTTCACCCCTGTTGTCGAGTTCGTCGCCGCTGCGCCGGGTGACGGCAAGCAGGGCTTCGACCATCTCGTTACCACCTGCGAAATAGAGCGTGTTCTGCAGGCTTTGGTCGGCACTGCGCCAGGTGCCCTTGTAGCGGACCGCCGCGTCCTTCTTGCCGAGGATGTCCCGCGGATCGAGGGTCAGATAGCTCACCACGCCACCCAGGGCATCCGAACCGTAAAGGCTGGAGGCCGGCCCGCGCAGGACTTCGACACGCTTGAGAAAGTCCAGCTCCGGGCTGTCGGCGCTGGAGGTGGTGGCATTGGAAGGGCCGCCGCCGTTGTAGTAATCGGGCAGGCGGACGCCATCGACTTGTTGCAGTACCCGGTTGCCCTCAATGCCGCGGATGTTCACCGACGAAGCGCCAAAGCGGCGCAGGTCGCGGGCTACGGCCAAGTCGGGTTCGTCCTGAAAGAGGCTGGCTTCGTCGTGCGGCAGGCGTTGGTCGATGCCTGCACGGTCAAGGGTCGTGACCGTGGCGGGAACTGCGTCTGCGCTGGTCTCGGTTCGGGTTGCAGAAACCACCACGCCGGACAGGGTTGCGATGTGTGGTGTGCCCTCGTCGGCATTGCCATGGACGCTCGCGCTGGCCAGGTAGAGACCAATGATCAGGGGAATGTGTCGTTGCTTGAAGGTAAAGCCCGGGCTTGTTGCTACCACGATAGATCTCCAGACGTGATGCATCTGGCTAGCTGGTGAATCTGAAGTGGCTGGCTTGACGCTCAAAAAAGATAGTGCGGAAGGCTTTTGGGCCTCCCTGCTTTGTTTCAGGGAGAGAATGCTAGAGATGTTTAAATCTAAATGCAAATCATTCTTGTTTACATTTTTTGCCTCGCTATGTAGGATGAGATCCGTTCTCAACAATTCGGAGTGGTTAATGTATTCGATGATGTTGAATGTCTGCCTGCTCGCTTGTTTTCTGACGGGGGCTTTGACATTCGGAGCACTTGTATAGCGGCGCCTCATGCCGCTCGACTGGCGGATGCTTTTCTAAGCAAATAATTGTTTTACAACTACACAGGAAAAAAGATTCGATGTCCCGCTACACCGGCCCCCGTCTGAAAGTCATGCGTGCCCTGGGAGTTGAACTCCCGGGACTTTCCAGAAAACCCCTCGGAGAGCGCGACTACCCGCCTGGTCAGCACGGCCAGCGTCCCCGCCGCAAGTCGGATTACGGCTTGAAGCTGATTGAGAAGCAGAAACTGCGGATGAATTACGGGCTGACCGAGTCGCAGCTTCAGCGGCTTTTCAAGGAAGCGAAGAACGCGAAGGCACCGACAGGTCACAAACTCATCGAACTGCTTGAAAGACGTCTGGATAATTTTGTTTTTCGGGCCGGGTTTGCACCGACGATCGTTGCCGCGCGACAACTGGTTCGCCACAAGCATCTGAGCCTGAACGGGCAGGTAGTAAATATCGGGTCGATCCGCATCAATGTGGGAGACACCATTGTCCTGAAGGAGCGTTCGCGCCGCATGCCGATGGTGCTGGAGTGCATCGGGCAACCGTCGCTGAGTCGTCCCGAGTGGCTGAGTTGCGACGAAAAGCAGTTCAGTGCCGTCGTGACCCGCTTGCCTGACGCCGGCGAAATACCCTTCCCGGTCGATGAGCAGGACGTGGTCGAGTACTACGCGGTGCGGCTATGAGCTTCAGTTGCGATTGTGACGACCGGGAGGACGAGGATTCCCTGCCGGAATATGAGACCGCCCCCGATCTGGCCCTGGCGGCACTCCTCACATTGATGACGAGTTATCCAGACCATCCGACGCCCGCCATCGCCCGCGCCATTGTTGCGCATCTGCAGGTCGTGAGCCGGGATGAGCGCCATGACACAGAACTAAGCCGCAGTGCGGCTCAGTTGGTGAGCAAGTGGGAGGCCTTGGAAGTGCTTTGTGCTAAAGAAGCGGGTGTCCATCCGGTGCTGCCCGTGCGGCACTAGATTTGCCAGAGAACAGTCCGGTCTGTGTATGTACTCAGCAACAGGCGAAACTACGTTCGCTCACCTTGTGGTTCGGCACGCTCTGGCGTTGCAATCCCGCCTCCTGAGGTTCATGCTGAACCCGCTCAGGAGGCGTTCACAATGCAAGTCAGTTTTATGGGAGCGGCCGGAGAAGTCACCGGATCCTGCACACTGGTCGACACGGGAAATTGCCGTTTTCTGGTTGATTGTGGAATGTTCCAGGGGGGCGCCGAGGCGCGTTCCAAAAATCTGCATGCCTTGAACTTCGGCTTCGACGTTCGCGATATCGACTTCGTGTTACTGACGCATGCTCACATCGACCACTCCGGGCTGTTGCCGCGTCTGGCCGTATTGGGATTCCGCGGACCGATCTACGCGACGCCGGCCACCATCGACCTGCTCGAAGTGCTGTTGCTGGACAGTGCCCACATCCAGGAGAAAGAGTCCGAATGGCAGCTGCGTCATCAGCGTCGCCGTGGCAAGAGCGAGCGCGGTGTTCAGCCGCCGCTATACACCGTAGCTCAGGCGCAGTCGTCGCTCAGTCTGCTCAGGCCGGCTAACTATGGTCAGACAATTCATCCGGCTGAAACGGTCAAGGTCTGCTTCCATGACGCTGGTCACATTCTTGGCTCGTCCTGGCTGGAAGTAAGCGTCAGTGGCGAAGGGCGACCGCGCAAACTGGTGTTCTCCGGCGATCTCGGCATGTCGAATCGCCCGGTGTTGAATGATCCCGAGAAGGTGGTGCCGGAGGCCGATCTGCTGTTGATCGAATCGACCTACGGTGATCGTCTGCACCGCCCGATGCCTGAAACGGAAGATGAAATCGTTGCTGCCATCGAGCGGACGCATGCCTGTCACGGCAACCTGATCATTCCGTCCTTCGCGGTGGGCCGTACCCAGGAAATCATCTACCTGCTGGCAGATCTGGTGCGCCGTCAGCGTCTCTCGCCGCTCAAGGTTTATGTCGACTCACCGATGGCCAACGAGGCGACGCGCATCACGCTGGCACATCCGGCCCTGCTCGATGGCGAGACCCGTGAGCTGATTGCCTGGCTGCAGACACATCCGGCGAAAATGAAGGTTGAATTCGTCGCCGATGTGGAGCACTCGAGGGCGCTGAATGAAGTTCGGAGCGGCGCCGTGATTATTTCGGCCAGTGGCATGTGCGACGCCGGACGGATCAAGTACCACCTGCGCGAAAACCTGTCGCGCAGCGAATGCAGCGTCCTGATTGCTGGTTTCCAGGCGGCGGGCAGCCTCGGCCGCCGCCTTGTCGATGGTGCCCGGCTGGTGCACATTTTCGGTCAGCCGGTGCCGGTCAGGGCACGCATCTACACGGTGGGGGGCTTGTCGGCTCATGCCGATCAGGCGGGGTTGCTCGACTGGCTGCGTGGCTTTCATACGCCGCCGCGGCATACCTGTGTCGTGCATGGGGAAGCGGGGGCCTCGGCCACGTTTGCCCAGGCCATTCGTGACCAGCTGGGCTGGCGTGACGTGATGCTGCCGCAGAAGGGCGAGAGCGTCACGCTGTAGGGGCAAGCGCCCTTTTATCGGCCGAGTTCCGGAAAGCGTCGCAGCCACAGCCACGCGACGGTCAGCTGGACGGCGATGGTCAGGGTCCAGGTACCGGTAACGAAGCAGCAGGCGGCGGGCAGCACGACTTCGAGCAGTTCTTCACACACATTACCCAGCACAAAGAAGAACAGGGTCAGACAGGCCCACTTGAGCATGAAGCCGGGAAGATGGTGAATGCCGATCCGGCGGTTGTAGCGGTAGTTCTGCTGGCGTTCGAGGAGGCTCCCTTGGGTCACGTCCCGGAAGTAGGGGAAGGGCCACAGGTAGCGATAGAGGATGTGCCAGAAGGCTTCCTTCCTGTCCATCGTGCTCTCCTTTGACGGCCTGATCATGCCGTTGCGACATGCGCATGAGGCAGTTTGCGCCGACTTGAAGAGGGAGGGAAGAGACTGTTTACCCGGAGATCTGCAGCATCGGCGCCCCCAGGTGTCCGACTTTCACGTAGATGAGCGCGCCCTCGGCCTCCGTGTAGGGAGTGTGCCGGCTCCAGCGCGGGTTGCGCAACCAGGTGCCGGCCGGATACGTTCCCGCTTCGTCACGAAACACGCCTTCGAGCACCAGTATTTCTTCTCCACCCGGATGCGTGTGGGTGTTGAAACGGGTGTTGGGAGACCATCTCACCAGCGCCGAATTGATCCCGTCGAATTCATGCAGGGGCATGACCGACAGGCCGGGGACGAGGCCCGGGTACCAGGTAGCCGATGGCGTGTCGATTCGCACCGGCTGGGTGTCACTTTCGGCGAACTGCCACAGTTTGACGAAAATCGTGCAGCCTTCCCGGGTAAAGGGCGCGTGCGTGGTGCCAGGCGGGTTGCGGATGTAGGTGCCGGCCGGGTAATCACCCTGCTCATCCGAAAACACGCCGTCGAGTACCAGGAATTCCTCGCCGCCGCCGTGGGTGTGCGGGCTGAAGCTTGAGCCTGCTGCGTAGCGAACGATGCTGGTTGCACGGGCAAGTTCTCCACCGATGCGGTCGAGCCGGTGGCGCCATACTCCGGCGCAGGGAGAGGGCACCCAGTCTCCGGCCTGAGCGGGAAGGATGACGACGCGCTGGGTGAAGTCGGCGTTGATTTGAAGATGAGTGTCGTTCATGGCAAGGGCTCGGGGTTCGGCCATGGGCCGGCTCTGTGCAAGCCTGCCCATGGCCTGGTTTTTAAGTCAGACGCCGTGATCCTTCCACCCGTCCCGCGTCAGTTTTGCAGGGCCGGGTAGTCGATATAACCTTCCGCGCCGCCGCCGTACAGCTTGTCGGCGCGCAGCGCGTTGAGGGGCGCGTCCTCTTTCAGGCGGCGGACGAAGTCCGGGTTGCTGATGAAGGGACGGCCAAAGGCGACCAGATCGGTCTGGCCGCTTTCCACAGCGTCGAGGGCGTCGGTGCGGCTGAAGCCGTTATTGATGATCCAGGCGCCCGGGAAGGCCTTGCGCAGGGCCGCGTAGTCGAAGGTCGGGGCGTCTGCGGGATGACGTTCGCCACCGGTCTGGCCTTCGATCATATGCACGAAGGCCAGGCCCAGCGGGGCGAGTTGTTCGATCACATAGCCGTAGAGCGCCTGGGGATTGCTGTCCAGCGGTGAGCTGCCGCCGAAGGTGGTCAAGGGGCTCAGGCGCACGCCGGTGCGGCCGGCGCCGATTTCGCTGGCGATGGCCTGGACCACTTCGAGGAGCAGGCGCGCCCGGTTGGGGATGCTGCCGCCGTAGGGGCCGCTGCGGTCGTTGATGCTGTCGCGCAGGAACTGCTCCAGCAGATAGGTGTTGGCGGCGTGAAGTTCGACACCGTCGAAGCCGGCTTCAATGGCGTTGCGAGCAGCGCGGCGGTAGTCCTCGACCAGGCCGGGCAGCTCGTCGTCACGCAGGGCGCGGGGGGCAGACACCGGCACGAAGCCGTCGCGGGTGAAGGTTTGGGTGGCGGCGATTTGGTTAGTGGACGATACCGGGGCGGCGCCGTCGGGCAGCAGGGAACTGTGGGAAATCCGGCCCACATGCCACAGTTGCAGAACGATGCGACCGCCGGCGGCGTGCACTGCGTCGGTCACCGGGCGCCAGGCGGCGATCTGTTCCGGCGAATGGATGCCCGGGGTGTCGAGGTAGCCCTGGGCCATCGGGCTGATCTGGCTGGCCTCGGCGATGATCAGGCCGGCCGTGGCGCGCTGGCCGTAGTATTCGGCCATGATCGGGGTCGGGATGGTGCCGGTGGCGCGGTTGCGCGTCAGCGGTGCCATGGCGATGCGGTTGGCGAGGGAAATGTCGCCGATCTGGATCGGGTCGAAGAGCGTGGTCATGGTGCTTTCCTTGTGGTTTGATTAGACCGGTCGTCTATTTTTTGACCGAGCGGTAAGGGAAATTCGGAAGGGTATTTGCGTGTTTTAGTGGGACAGCAGTTGCAGGGTTGCCCGCATGGCGTGCTCCAGCGGGCTGGCGTTGCGGTGCAGCTTGGCCAGCAGGCTGGCTCCGAGCCACAACTGGTAAAGCGTGCGGGCCGTGTCCACAGGTTCAAGCGTGGGCAGGGAGGCATCGGCCAGCCCGGCGGCGATACAGCCTGCCAGGCGTTCGATGACGTGCTCGGTGCCGTTGCGCAGGGTCAGCCGCATGGCTTCCGAGAGGTCGGCGACTTCGGCGCCGAGTTTGACGACCAGGCATTTCTGATCGTCGCAGCTTTCGCACTGGGTTTGCTGCCACTGCTGCCAGTAGCGCAGCAGGCGTTCGCGGGCCGACAGCCCGGGCGTGGTGAACAGCGTGTCGATCTGACCGAGGTAACCGTCGAAAAAATTTTCCAGCAAGGCCTCGCCGAATTGTTCCTTGGACTTGAAGTAGTGATAGAACGACCCTTTGGGCACTTCTGCTGCCTGCAGGATTTCGTTCAGGCCAACGCAGGAAAACCCCTTCCCGGCGATGATCCGGCTGCCGGTATCGAGGATGTGCTGGCGGGTATCGGTGTGATGCGGCTTCATGGGAGGAGATATTAATGAAAACTAGACCGGTCGTCTAGTTAAAATAAAGGTATCGGACACATTGTCCCGTGCCGCTTTCGCCTTCAGGAACTTTTCACATGCCGCAACGCAAAATCGCCGTGATCGGTGTCGCCAATGCTTATGGTGCCGGTGATCCGGCTTGTCAGGACGGGCCCGAAATCCTGCGCCGCTTTGAATTTCTCGATGATCTGGCCCCCGCCGACGGGACGTCGCAGTGGGACGAAACCCTGCGCCCGTCGCACGAGTCGGTGGCCGGACCGCTGCCGGCGCTCAGCGACATGACCCGTCGGCTGGCAACGGCGGTCAGGGGGCATCTGGCAGCCGGGAATTTCCCGCTGGTGATTGGTGGCGATCACTCCTGTGCCATTGGCACTTGGTCTGGCGTCCATGCCCATCTGGAAAGCAGGGGACCGGGGGCCCGGCTGGGCCTGATCTGGATCGATGCGCACATGGATAGCCATGCTGTGTACAGCGGCTCCAGCCAGAATATCCACGATATGCCCTTGGCTTGCCTGCTGGGACATGGCGCACCACAACTGAGCGGTATCGCGGATGCGGCCCCGACGCTTCGCCCGCAGGACGTGTGCCTGATCGGCGTGCGCAGCTTTGAATGGCGCGAGGCGGCCCTGTTGCTGACGCTGGGGGTACGCGTCTATTACATGCAGGAAGTCCATGAGCGCGGGATGAGTGCCGTGCTTCAGGAAGCCCGCCGCCACGTGTGCCGGGAGACTGCAGGCTACGGGATCAGCATCGATCTCGATGCTCTTGATCCCCTGGAAGAGCCCGGCGTCGGTACGCCGGTTCCTGATGGATTGTTGCGCGCCGAACTCATTCAGGCGCTTGCCCCCTTGCGTGGTGATACGAGGTTGCAAGCTCTGGAGGTTGTTGAGTACAACCCCGATCAGGATCCGAATTTCACTACCGCGCAGGCCGTGCACGACTTGTGCTGCTCCCTGCTGGAGCCGGCCCTGGCCTAAGAACCGATGAGCCGGAGCCCCGGCGGCAGTGCTTCGCCGAAGCTGCGGCGCTGTTCGGCCTCGTCCGGCCGGGTGCCGTCGCGGACCATGGCGATCCAGCCTTGTGGCGCGCGCATGGCGATAAGGCGGCGAACCGCTTCGTCGCGCCGTTCGGCAGGCAGGTCGCGGGCGCGGTCGCCCGTCAGGCGGGCGATCTGGGCTGCAGCGAAGGCGGCGTGCTCGACGCGCTTCCAGTCGACGGCGAGGACGGCGTCCAGCCAGCCGGCGGCGATGTCGGCGGGCACCACCGTGTGGGTGCTGCCGTACAGCGACTCCCGTGCGCCAACCCGGCCGAGCGCCCACCAGGTGTGGGCCTTTTCGGCGGGGTTGTGCAGGCGGCTCAGGAGCCACTTGCCGACCTCTATCCGGTGCATGGTCGGCACCCGCTCCAGCGATGCCGCCAGCCGCACCATGTCGTCGTAACTGGCTTGTACCGGGTCGCGCGTGCGTCGGGCATCGGCCTGTTCCAGGTGGCCGGCGAGCACTTCCAGCACGGCCAGCTGGGCCGCTTCGGGCAGGCCGCCAGCGGCGCGACGCCACAGGGTCCACCATTCCGACCAGTTGCGGTTTTCCTGCACGTACTGAAGGCCTTGCCCGAAAAGCCCGAACAGCTGCTCGATGCGCCATTCGTCGAGTGTGGCCCCAAGCCCGGGGCGCAGCGTATAACCGGCCAGATTCAGCCAGGTGCGTTCGTGCTCGGCGGAGCGCCGGCGGCGGCTGGCTCGTTCCATCAGCGCATCGAAGAGCGCCCGCAGCACGGGGATGTCCCATTCTTCCCGCGGGCCGAGCAGGCGTTCGAGACGGGCGCGCAGGCCGCGTACTTCCTTCGCGTCGACGTGCTGAGATTGGGTGCCGAAAACCAGGTCGATCAGTGCGATGGCTGCGCCGAGTTGCGGCACTGGCAGCGTGGGTGCGGGATTGCCTTCATCACCCGCAGCGGCGGTGTCTCCGCGCAACTCGAAAGCCAGCAGCCAGCGGCGGGCCGGATCGTCGGCACTGACGCAATGCATCTCCAGCGTGCCGACTTCAGTTATTGCTGTGCTGAGCTGCACTGTTACGTCCAGTCGGCGGGTGCCTTCGGGGACCGGCAGCACAGTGGCGATCGGCGGCAGGCGGACAAAGCCGTCACCGGCAAGATCGACCAGATCACCAGCTTGCCAGGGCGTATCGCCAACCGACGAAACAAGATGGAAACGCACGGCCTGCCCGAGACGTAGTGCAAAGCTGCGCGTCGGCAGATCTATTTCGTGACCGGCCTCGGTGCCGCGGGGCAGGATGCAGATACCGCGTTGGCCTGTTTTGTCGTCGGCGAGAAGCAGGAAATAGCTGCGTGCCGAACCGCCGCCGATGGCCGGCCCGGTTCCCCGCGTGCGGGCCAGCCCGTAGGCGACCGCGCCGCGGGCGACGGCCAGGTCGGGGGCGTCGTTGTGCAGCACACGCAGTCTGGCGCCACTCCAGCCCGCCAGGGTGGTTTCGAGCCGCTCGGCCAGGGGGCCGGCGCGGAACACACCGCCGTTGAGGAGCAGGGTATCCGGCACCGGCAAGTGGCCTTCGCCTGGCGCATCCGCACCGAGGGCCGCCCGTGCCGCGTCGGCATGACGCTGCAGAAAGGCCGCCAGGTGGCGGGTGATGGCCGGGTCGGCGGGGTAGGGCAAGCCGAACTCGACGATGCCGGCGCGGCGTTTACGGGGCGTATCGCGTGCCTCGCCGGGCGGGAAAAAACCATCCACGACGAGGCGCTCGACTTCTTCGCGTTGCAGCGCCACCGAACGGGCTGCGCCGATGAGGCGCGACCCGGCGCCGAGCAAGGTCACGCTGACCTGCTCGGGAGCGTCGGCTGCCAGCAGTTGCTCCTTGGCGGCCCGGCAGCGTTGTACCAGTTGCGAAAAACGCGCCGCCGACAGGCGCTCGGTGCCGCCCAGGCGCTGTTCGATCAGATGGGCCAGCGCGAGGTCCATGTTGTCGCCACCGAGCATCAGGTGGTCGCCGACGCCGATGCGGGTCAGGCGCGGGGCTGCGCCGGTGTGGCCGGCTTCGACCTGGATCAGTGTCAGGTCAGTGGTGCCGCCGCCCACGTCGCAGACCAGTACCAGCCGGCTGCCTGCCAGCTCGGCGGTGAGACTGTCACGATGGCGGAACAGCCAGTCCTGGAAGGCCGCCTGGGGTTCCTCGATCAGGCGCAGTGTGGGCAGTCCAGCCAGATGGGCGGCCTCCACGGTGAGCGCCCGGGCGCCTTCGTCGAAGGACGCGGGAATGGTGAGCACGATTTCCTGTGCGGCCAGCGGACTGTCGGGAAAGCGGGCGTCCCAGGCCGCGCGCACGTGGGCCAGGTAGCTTGCGCTGGCGGCCAGTGGCGAGGCCTTGGTTACATCGTCGCCGGCACCCCACGGCAGGATGGCGGCGCTGCGATCGACGCCGGCGTGCGACAGCCAGCTCTTGGCGCTGGCCACCAGCCGGCCGGGCACCTGGGCGCCGAGGTCGCGGGCGTAGCTGCCGATTACCGGTGCGGCGTCGCCGCCCGGCGTCGGCGTGCCCCAAGGCAGTTGCAGGGATGCCGGGTCGAGCTCGCCGGTGGCAGGGTGGTAGCGCACGGACGGCAGCAGTGGCCGTGTGGCCACCTCGCCGGGGCCGACCAGCTGGTCGATGGACAGCAGGCGGATTTCCTCATCCCCTGCTGCTGCGTAAGCCACGACGGTGTTGCTGGTGCCGAGGTCGATGCCGACGAGGTAAGTGCTCATGGGGTGAGGTGCGTCCTTCTGTTTGCTCCGCTCACGCCTGCTCGCTGCCGCGTACGTCGAATTCCACCTTCCAGTGCTCGCTGCCGCCGACGGGCAGGGCTTCAAGCTCGAGGGTGCCGGTTTCGGTCACGCGGGCTTGCAGCCATACCGCCACGATTTCGCCCGGGCGGCGCCCTTCGGCGGGCAGGCTGGCTTCGATTTCCTCCAGCTCCTGGAGTTCGTCCGGCGCCCAGAAGTCGAGCAGGGTACCGACCTGGTCCTGGCGCCGCACCGACGAGCCGAAGAAGCGGAAGCGCACCGGCTCACCGACCACCAGGCCGAACTCCTGCATCGGCAGTTCGGCTTCGGTGCCTTCTTCGATGCCGAAGGGGGCGATGCACAGGGCCTGCAGTGGCGGCTCCATGCCGGGGATGGCCGGCATCGCCGATTCCACCGCCACGTAATAGGCCCGTGCCGTGCCGCCGCGGATGCGTACGCCACGGCCGTGCCGCACGTAGCCGTAATAGGCTGCGCCGCGGGCCACCGCGAGGTCGAGGTCAGTGCCGCCGAGCAGTCGTGCCGACGCTGCGCCTTCGGCTGCCAGCCAGGTATTGATGAGGCCAAGGACGCGTTCGGCAATCAACCCGGACTTGAGCACGCCGCCGTTGAACAGTACGGCGGTGGGATGCAGGAAGGAGGCGTCGTGGGGCTGGGCGGCAAAGCCTTCAAGCTCGGTGGTGGCACCGCGCTGGCGGCTGAGGAAGGCACCGAGGTGGCGGGTGATCGCCGCGTCCTGGGCGTAGGGCAGGCCGAGCTGGGTCAGCGCGCCGCGGGCCCGGCTGATCGGTGCGTCGGACACCGCCACTTCGGGGAAGAAGCCGTCGAGCAGGCTGCGGGTGAGCTCCTCGCGGGTGACTTCAGTGCGAATCGAGCCGCCGATGAGCCTGGCGCCGCGGCTCGGTACGACGACCGGTACCACATCCACGCTGGCATCGCCAAGCAGGGTTTCCTTGGCGCCGCGGCAGGCGTGGGCAAGGGCGCGGGTTTGCCACGGGTCGAGCTGGGTGCCCTGGGCGGCGAGCTTGCGGGCCACACCGTAGGCCAGTGCAAGGTCCATGTTGTCGCCACCGAGCAGGATGTGATCGCCGACGGCGACCCGGTGCAGCTCAAGCTGGCCGTCCCGTTCGAGCACGGCGATCAGCGACAGGTCGGTGGTACCGCCGCCCACGTCCACGACGAGGATGATGTCGCCTTTTTTCACGTCCTTGCGCCACTGGCCGGCGCTGTG
>ERZ724523.592-NODE-592-length-21129-cov-6.103208_pt1 | contig 21129 bp, 28 predicted proteins | sample MGYA00376056_ERZ724523 | MGnify/ENA primary metagenome ERZ724523 (study PRJEB28724, sample SAMN07190888) | wastewater metagenome | isolation source: influent of sewage treatment plant in Hong Hong | place: USA: Christiansburg, Virginia | collected 2016-03-01 ... | reverse complement strand
AGGTGTACAGCGTGTACTACGACACGCCCGACCAGCAGCTGCGCCGCCAGCGCGTGGCCCTGCGCCTGCGCCGGGTGGGGTCAGAGCAGCCGCTGCAGTGGCTGCAAACCCTGAAAACCGCAGGCCGCAGCGATTCGGCGCTGAGCCAGCGCGGCGAGTGGGAAATGCCCGTGCCCGGCCCGGCCCTGGCACTGGAGTTGCTGCACGACAGTCCCTGGCCTGGCATGGACCCCGATGGCACGCTGGCCCCGGCGTTGGCCCCCTGTTTTGTGACCGACTTTGAGCGCACGGTCTGGCGCGTCACAGCGCGCGATGGCAGCGAGATCGAAGTGGCGCTGGACGTGGGCACCATCACCGCCGGCCACCGCAGCGCCCCGTTGTGCGAGCTGGAGCTGGAATTGGTGGCCGGGCCACCAGGGGCCTTGTTCTCGCTGGCCCGGCGCATTGCCCGCACCGTGGCCGTGCTGCCGCTGGCGGCCAGCAAAGCGCAGCGCGGCTACGCCCTGGGGCAGGCGGACACGCCGATGGCCGTGCAGGCGCAGCCACCGGTGCTATCGCGCGACGCGTCCTTGCAGACCATGGCGCGCAGCCTGCTGGGCGAGGCGCTGCAACAGTTCACCGCCAACTTGCACACGTTGCTGGGTGCCGATGGGCCTGAGCTGGTACACCAAGCGCGCGTGGGCTGGCGGCGTTTTCGCAGCCTGTGGCGCTTGTTGCGCCCAGCCCTGCCCGGTGTGCCATGCCCCGCACTGCCTGCGTTGCAGCCGTTGCTGGACAGTTTGGGCGCGTTGCGCGATGTGGATGTGGCGGCCACGCAGACACTGCCGCTCTGGACTGAGCGCTACGTCGCGGGCGATGCCAGCCGTGCCCCGGCATGGCAGGCGCTGCAAACGGCGCTGCTGGACGCAGCCCAGCAACAGCGCACCGCCGTGCGCCAGACCCTGGCCCAGCCCGCGGTGGGGGCCGCGCTGCTGGAGTTGTCGCAGTGGCTGGAGTCGCTGGAGACTGCTGCCCTGGCGCCCGCCGTGGTGGCCTGCGGGGGCAAGCGGCCTGCCGTGCGCTGGCTGCGTCGGCGGGTGCAGCGGCTGCTCCATCGCCTGGAGCGCACCTGGGCAGACGCCAAGCACCTGCCTGGCGCAGCCAGCCCCGATGCCGAAGGCCTGCACCGCGTGCGCATTCTCTCCAAGCGGCTGCGTTACAGCACGCAAGCCCTGTCGCCCCTGCTGCCCCGGCGTTTGCAGCGCCAACACGATGTGGCCCAGCAGTGGCAAACGCAGCTGGGCACAGCGCGCGATGTGGCCCAGGCCAGCGCGCTGGCCGCGCGCTGGGGCGCACCGCCCGAGGTGGTGGGCTTTTTGCGCGGTGCAGCGGCAGCCGTTGCGTAGGCCCCGGCGGCGCTCCCACAGACCAGAAGCCCGTGCTGTCGCTGCCCGCGTGACCTAGCGGGTTGGGGCGGGTTGTTCCGCTTCCCACTGGGGGTGCGTGCGGTGGCCGTGCTGGTGTCGCCGTAGTCGTTTTGGCGTATGGACGACGTGGTGGGCGCTGCCTAACATGCGGCCACACCGGTGTGCTCTGGTTCCGGGCAAGGGCTGTCGGGCAGGCTGCGGGAGGGAGCTGCTCACGATGATCCATTCAGGTGCCGCCACGCAGGCTGGTACGGCATTGCCGCGCATGGCCGTTGCGTTTGAACTGTTGGTAACCGTACTGCTGCTGTGGTGGTTGCTGGATGCGTTGCCGCCGCAGTGGTGGGCTGTCAGCGAGGCCATAGACGGTTTGCCCTGGCGGTTTGTGCTGGCGCGGCTGCTGGAGCTGTTCACTTTGCTGGTCTTGTTGCGCTGGGTGGCTCGTCTGGGGCTGGGGGCTGCTGACATCGGGCTGCATTGGTGCGGTGCCAGGCGATCGCTGGCGGTGGCTTTGGTGTGGACGTTGCCGTTGATGGCCTGCCTGTATCTGCTGACCACGCATACCGCTCTGTCTGCCTCTGTGCCTCTGGGGCTGGATTGGTCCCGGTTGGACTGGACGTATGCCACCTATGCGCTGGTGGTGCCGTTGCAAGAGCTGATGGCGCGCGGCATGTTGCAAAGCGCTTTGGAACGTTTGCTGCCGTGGCCAGGGCCGATTGCCCGTTGGGGTGCGGTGGTGCTTGCGGCGCTGCTTTTTGCGCTGTGGCACTGGAGTTTCGGGGTGCCGCTGGCGTTGGTCAGTCTTTTCAGCGGCTTGCTCTGGGGTGGGTTGTTTGCACTGCACCGCAACCTGCTGGGGGTGTCGGTGTCGCATTTTTTATTGGGTAACTGGGCTGGGGTATTGGGACTATGGACACTGTGGAGTTGAAGGGTCGCAAACCCGGGGTAGCTGGCGTGTGCCAGGCCCTGGGTTGGTTTGCTGCGCGCGTGGGCATTGCGCTGATGGGGGTGTGGGCCCTGGCCACGTTGGGGCTGGGGGCTTATGTGCTGGCACCGTTGTATTCGGGGGTGTGTTTTGGCGACGCGCGCTTTTGGCGCCACCACCGCCAATTTGTGCCGGGCACGCTGCAAGTATGGACATTTTTGGGGCGCATTGCCTTTCAAAGCGATTACCGCAGCATGACCAGCTTCATGCAGTGGCGCGACTGGTGGGATGCGCCGCGCAGCGGCCCGGACTTGCGCCTGGTGCGCGTGCAGCCTGACTGGTCGCATGGTGTGCGCTCCTGTGGCAGCTGCGCGCGCTGCTGCACGCAAATCAGTTGCCCGATGCACGTGGCGGCCACAGGGCTGTGCGGCATTTACGGGTCGGCGTTGTGGAACTACTTTCCCTGTGGCCGCTATCCCGCCACGCAGGCACAGATTGCGTTCTACGAGTGCCCCAAGTGGGAGGTGATTACCGTCCACCCACAGCAGCAGCGCGCAGCATGAGCGGTGCGGACAAGGCGCCGGGGCCGGCTGCTGCCACCGCCATGGCGTATAAACGCGGCTCCGTTTCTACCGCCGCAGGCGCCGTGGCCGGTGTGGCCCACCACCGTGCGCTTGCCCGCTTATCTGCATGTCCACCCCCCCGCGCAGCCGTTTTTCCCTCTACCTTGACCTGATCCGCTGGAACCGCCCGGCGGGTTGGCTGGTGCTGATTTGGCCCACGCTGAGCGCGCTGTGGCTGGCCGCTGGTGGTTTTCCAGGTTGGCACCTGCTGGCGGTGTTTGTGCTGGGCACCATCCTGATGCGCAGTGCCGGCTGCTGCATCAACGATGTGGCCGACCGCCACTTCGACCGCCACGTCAAGCGCACGGCGCAGCGTCCCATCACCTCAGGCCAGGTGTCGGTGCCCGAGGCGCTGGTGGTGGGGGCCGTCCTGGCGCTGGTGGCTTTGGCGCTGGTGCTGACCACGAACTGGGTGGCCGTGGCATGGTCGGTGCCCGCGCTGCTGGTGACGGTGCTGTACCCGTTCACCAAGCGGTTTTTTGCCATGCCGCAGGCCGTGCTGGGCGTGGCCTTCAACTTCGGCATCGTGATCGCCTTTGCCGCCGTGCAGGGCAGTGCGCCTGCCATGGCGTGGCTGTTGTGGCTGGGCAACCTGTTCTGGGTGCTGGCCTACGACACCGAATACGCCATGGTGGACCGCGATGACGATCTGCTGATCGGCATGAAAACCTCGGCCATCACGCTGGGGCGCCTGGACGTGGCAGCGATTGTGCTGTTTTACCTGCTGTTTTTAGGTTTTTGGGCTGTAGCCCTTGCCCCGCTTGCGCTGGGTGCTATTTTTTATATAGCGATGGCGGTGGCATTGGCGCAGGTAGCGTGGCACTGGTGGCTGATCCGCACACGCACGCGCGAGGGATGCTTTCGGGCGTTTCGCGTCAACCACTGGCTCGGGTTTACCGTGTTTGTCGGCATCGCTCTGGGGCTGGTGCGCTGGTAGCGCTTGCGCGTTTGGACTGGCCGCAGCTGGCGTGGCAACGCATCGCAGTGGGGCGAAAACGCTTCTTTTTTGATAGCTGCTTGCGCCCTTCCTGTAAGGGATAGAGGCTATTTTGACCTTTAATTTACCGACCAAACTCATCGCCCAGCTCGCGCGCGCGGTGCTCAGCGGCATGCAGGGCATGGATGAACTTGTCTGCCACACCGTCTTGCTCCAGCGATTGCAGTGCCGCGTAGGTCGTTCCGCCTTTGGAGGTCACGCGCTGGCGCAGCACGGCGGGTGCTTCGTCAGAGCGGCGCGCCAGTTCGGAGGCCCCCACGAAGGTGCCCACGGCCAGCTGGTGCGCCTGCTCGGGTGACAAGCCCATCTCGGTGCCCGCCTGCACCATTGCTTCGAGAAAGTAGAAAACATACGCCGGGCCCGAGCCTGACAGCGCGGTCACGGCATCAAGCTGTGTCTCGTCCTGCACCCACATCTGCTGGCCCGTGGGAGCGATGACTTGCTCGACCAGCGCGCGCTGGCCGCTGCTGACAGCCGGACGGGCGTACAGCGCCGTCATGCCCTGGCCAATCAGTGCGGGCGTGTTGGGCATGGCACGCACCACGCTTTCACTGTTCAACCACTGCGCAATGCTGCTGCTGCGTATGCCGGCGGCCACGCTCAGGTGCAGCGCCTGGGCGGTGTGGGCGCGTGTCTGTAATGCAGCTTCCTGAAAAGTTTGTGGCTTCACTGCCCACACCACCAGGCCTGCGCGTTGCAACTGTGCGCCCGCCTGCTCCTGCGCGGTAATACCAAACTGCTGCAACAGGGCAGCGCGTGCCTCGGCCCACGGCTCGACCACTTCGATCTGCGTGGGCGGTACACCTTGGCGGATCAGGCCACCAATGATGGCGCTGGCCATGTTGCCGCCGCCAATAAAGGCCAGGGCAGGCAGGGCGTTCGAGTGTTCGGGTGCGGTAGATGTGGCGGTCATGGCAAAAGATCGGCAAAAGAAAGGGGCACAAGAGCAGGCGATGGTAGCCGCCTGTGGTTCATACGCGCCATGGAAAACGAAAGGCGTTATTGCTTGACATGCGGTGCTTTATTTGAAACAATCGCGGGCTTCGCTGTCAAAAAGCGAAGTTTCTGCCCAACAAGAAGCACCGCAAATGGTTTGCAGTGCGGACGACGGGCCCAAGACTGACTGGCTGGTTGCAGCGCTTGAGAGTTTCTCTGGGGCTGTTTGACCTTGTTGGTGCAAGTTGGGAATATTGAAATGATCCAGACAGAAACTCGGTTAGACGTTGCCGACAATACCGGCGCGAAGTCCGTCCTGTGCATCAAGGTGCTGGGTGGTTCCAAGCGTCGCTATGCAAGCGTTGGCGACATCATCAAGGTGAGCATCAAGGAAGCCGCTCCGCGTGGCCGCGTCAAAAAAGGCGAGGTTTACAGCGCTGTGGTGGTTCGTACGGCCAAGGGTATTCGCCGTGCTGATGGCTCGCTCGTCAAATTCGATGGCAACGCAGCAGTGTTGCTCAATGCAAAGCTGGAGCCCATCGGCACCCGCATCTTCGGACCCGTGACGCGTGAACTGCGTACCGAGAAGTTCATGAAGATCGTGTCCCTGGCTCCTGAAGTTCTCTAAGGACGGCGCGATGAACAAGATTCGCAAGGGCGACGAAGTCGTCGTGCTCGCAGGGCGCGACAAAGGCAAGCGCGGCACAGTGTCGCTGCGCAAAGATGACTCCTACCTGGTGGTAGATGGCATCAACCTGGTCAAGAAGCATGTCAAGCCAAACCCCATGAAGGGTACGACTGGCGGCATTCTTGAGAAGGCCATGCCTATCCACCAGTCCAATGTGGCTATTTTCAATGCCGCCACTGGCAAGGCTGATCGCGTTGGCATCAAGCTGCAAGCAGACGGCAAGCACGTTCGCGTGTTCAAGTCCAGCGGCGCTGAAATCAAGACGGCCTAAGGGGTAAAACATGGCACGACTCCAAAAAATCTACCGCGAAAAGCTCGCTCCCGAACTGATGAAGCAGTTCGGCTATACCTCGCCCATGCAGGTGCCGCGCCTGACCAAGATCACACTCAATATGGGTGTGAGCGAAGCCGTCGCTGACAAGAAAGTCATGGACAACGCAGTGGCTGATCTGACCAAGATTGCTGGTCAAAAGCCTGTTGTCACCAAGGCTAAAAAAGCTATCGCCGGTTTCAAGATCCGCGAAGGCCAAGCCATTGGTTGCATGGTCACCCTGCGCGGTGTGCAGATGTACGAATTCTTGGATCGCTTTGTTACCGTGGCACTGCCCCGCGTACGTGACTTCCGGGGTATCTCCGGTCGTGCGTTCGATGGCCGTGGCAACTACAACATCGGCGTCAAAGAGCAGATCATCTTCCCTGAAATTGAGTACGACAAGGTTGACGCCCTGCGCGGTCTCAATATCAGCATCACTACAACGGCCAAGTCCGATGAAGAGTGCAAAGCACTGCTCACCGGTTTCCGTTTCCCCTTCAAGAACTGAGGCAGCGTATGGCAAAACAAGCTTTGATCCAGCGCGAGCTCAAGCGCGAAAAACTGGCTGCCAAGTACGCAGCAAAGTACGCAGAACTGAAGGCCGTCGCATCCGACGCCAAGCGCAGCGATGAAGAGCGCGATGCAGCCCGCCTGGGCCTGCAAAAGCTCCCACGCAACGCTAATCCCACGCGCCAACGCAACCGTTGCGAAATCACCGGTCGTCCCCGCGGTACTTTCCGTCAATTCGGCTTGGCCCGCGCCAAGATCCGTGAACTGGCTTTCGCAGGCGACATCCCCGGTGTCACCAAGGCCAGCTGGTAAGCAGGCAGGAGAGATACAACATGAGCATGAGTGATCCCATCGCTGACTTGCTGACCCGCATCCGCAATGCCCAAATGGTTTCCAAGGCCACTGTGAGCGTGCCTTCTTCCAAAGTGAAGATCGCCATCACCCAAGTGCTGAAGGACGAGGGCTACATTGACGGTTTCGAGGTCAAGAGCGAAGCCGGCAAATCCGAACTCCAAATCACCCTGAAGTACTACGCTGGCCGTCCGGTCATTGAGCGTATCGAACGTGTCAGCCGTCCCGGCTTGCGCGTGTACAAAGGCCGTGATGCCATCCCACAGGTCATGAATGGTCTCGGCGTGGCCATTGTCACCACCCCCAAGGGCGTGATGACCGACCGCAAAGCGCGTGCTACCGGTGTCGGTGGCGAAGTGCTTTGCTACGTGGCTTAAGCCGTGACATTGAGGAGAAACTGAAATGTCCCGTGTAGCAAAAATGCCGGTCACCATCCCCGCTGGTGTGGATGTGTCGATCCAGGGCGAGCAAATCAGCGTCAAGGGCGCTGGTGGAGCCTTGTCTGTGGCGCAAAACCTGCTGGTTACTGTGACCAGCAACGACGGCAAGCTCTCTTTTGAGCCTGCCAACGATTCCCGCGAAGCCAATGCCATGAGCGGCACCATTCGCCAGTTGGTCAACAACATGGTGGTCGGTGTCAGCAAAGGTTTCGAGAAAAAACTGACGCTGATTGGCGTGGGCTACAAAGCCCAAGCTACTGGCAACAAGTTGAACCTGGCTGTGGGTTATTCCCATCCCGTCAACTTTGACATGCCCGCAGGTATCACGGTGGCTACCCCTACCCCGACTGAAATCGTGGTCAAGGGTGCCGACCGCCAGCGTGTAGGTCAGATTGCCGCTGAGATCCGTGCTGTTCGTCCTCCCGAGCCTTATAAAGGCAAGGGTATCCGCTATGCGGACGAAAAAGTCACGATCAAAGAGACCAAGAAGAAATAAGGAGCTGCAACATGTTGACCAAGAAAGAGCAGCGTCTTCGTCGTGCCCGTCAGACCCGCATCCGCATTGCCCAGCAAGGTATTGCCCGTCTGTCGGTGAATCGTACGAACCTCCATATTTACGCTACCGTGGTTTCCGGCGACGGCACCAAGGTGCTGGCCAGCGCCTCCACTGCCGAAGCCGAAGTGCGCACTGCACTGGGTGGCTCTGGCAAGGGTGGCAACACTACAGCAGCGCAAGTCATTGGCAAGCGCATTGCTGAAAAAGCCAAAGCAGCGGGCGTCGAAAAAGTTGCATTTGATCGCGCAGGCTTTGCCTACCACGGTCGCGTCAAGGCCCTGGCCGACGCAGCCCGTGAAGCAGGTTTGCAGTTCTAAGCGGAACGGAATACAAAATGGCTAAATTTCAACCCCGAGTGCAAGACGAAGGCCGCGACGACGGAATGCGCGAGAAGATGATTGCGGTCAACCGCGTCACCAAAGTTGTTAAGGGTGGTCGCATCCTCGGCTTTGCTGCGCTGACCGTGGTCGGTGACGGCGATGGCCGTGTGGGCATGGGCAAGGGCAAATCCAAGGAAGTACCGGCAGCGGTGCAAAAAGCCATGGAAGAAGCCCGTCGCAACATGGTCAAGGTCTCGCTGAAAAACGGCACCATCCACCACCAGGTGATGGGTCACCACGGTGCCGCTTCCGTCATGATGGCTCCGGCCCCCAAGGGTACCGGCGTGATTGCTGGCGGTCCTATGCGCGCTGTGTTTGAAGTGTTGGGCATCACCGATATCGTGGCCAAGAGCCATGGTTCGTCCAACCCTTACAACATGGTTCGTGCCACCTTTGACGCGCTGACCAACTCCACCACCCCTGGTGCAGTGGCAGCCAAGCGCGGCAAGTCGGTCGAAGACCTCTTCGTCTGACAGGAGCTTTGACAATGTCTACACAACAAACCGTGAAAATCCAGCTGGTTCGCAGCCCGATTGGCACGAAAGAATCGCACCGCGCTACTGTGCGTGGTCTGGGTCTGCGCAAACTCAACAGTGTCAGCGAACTGCAAGACACACCTGAAGTGCGCGGCATGATCAACAAGATCAGTTATCTGGTCAAAATCGTCTGAAAGGTTGATGATGGAACTCAATAACATCAAGCCCGCAGACGGTGCCAAGCACGCCAAGCGCCGCGTGGGCCGTGGTATCGGCTCCGGTCTCGGCAAGACAGCTGGCCGTGGTCACAAGGGTCAAAAGTCGCGTTCGGGTGGTTACCACAAGGTCGGTTTCGAAGGCGGTCAAATGCCTTTGCAACGCCGTTTGCCCAAACGTGGTTTCAAGTCCATGACTTTGCGCTTCAACGCAGAAGTGACCCTGACAGATATCGCTCGTCTGGGTCTGGCTGAAGTGGACGTTCTGGTGCTCAAGCAAGCTGGTCTGATCAACGACTTGACACGTGCTGTCAAGGTGATCAACACCGGTGCGCTGGCTACTGCCGTCAAGCTCAGCGGTGTCAGCGTCACTGCTGGTGCCAAGGCTGCTATCGAAGCCGCTGGCGGCAGCGTGGCCTGAGTCTACTCTTGAAGGAAAAAAGCCGTGGCCACTAGCACAGCTCCAATGGTAAAAACCGGAAAGTTTGGCGATTTGCGTCGTCGGCTGGTTTTTCTCTTGTTGGCGCTGGTCGTTTACCGGATTGGGGCACATATTCCCGTTCCTGGTATCGATCCAGCCCAGCTGAAGCAGCTGTTCAGTGGCCAGCAAGGCGGCATTCTGAACCTGTTCAACATGTTCTCGGGTGGTGCACTGTCGCGTTTTACTGTCTTTGCACTGGGGATCATGCCGTACATCTCGGCATCGATCATCATGCAGCTGATGACGTACGCAGTGCCCGCCTTCGAGCAGATGAAAAAAGAAGGCGAAGCAGGTCGGCGCAAAATCACCCAGTACACCCGCTACGGCACTTTGGGTCTGGCAATTTTCCAGTCTCTGGGTATCGCGGTGGCACTGGAGAGTTCTGTAGGTCTGGTACTTGAGCCTGGGTTTGGATTTCGTCTGACGGCAGTGGTCAGCCTGACTGCGGGCACCATGTTCCTGATGTGGTTGGGCGAGCAAATCACCGAGCGTGGGCTGGGCAATGGTATTTCCATTCTGATTTTCGCTGGTATCGCTGCTGGTTTGCCCAGCTCCATTGGCGGTTTGCTGGAATTGGTTCGCACTGGTGCGATGAGCATCATTGCAGCCATCTTCATCGTGATTTTGGTGGCATTTGTCACTTATTTTGTGGTGTTCGTCGAGCGTGGTCAGCGCAAGATTTTGGTGAACTACGCTCGTCGGCAGGTAGGAAACAAGGTGTATGGAGGCCAGTCCTCGCATCTGCCTTTGAAGTTGAACATGGCAGGTGTTATTCCTCCCATTTTTGCTTCTTCGATCATTTTGCTGCCTGCAACTATTGTGAATTGGTTCAGCGCGGGTGAGTCGATGCGTTGGTTGAAAGACATCTCTGGTGCTCTGACTCCTGGTCAGCCTATCTATGTGATGTTCTACGCCACTGCTATCGTGTTCTTTTGCTTCTTCTACACTGCACTGGTTTTTAATAGTCGAGAGACTGCAGATAATCTGAAAAAGAGTGGAGCTTTCATCCCAGGCATCAGGCCAGGTGAACAAACGGCACGGTATATCGATAAAATTCTGGTTCGATTGACGCTTGCAGGTGCTGTTTACATCACTTTTGTGTGTTTGCTGCCGGAGTTCTTGATTCTGAAATACAACGTTCCTTTCTATTTTGGTGGGACGTCGTTGCTGATCATTGTGGTAGTAACCATGGACTTTATGGCCCAAGTGCAAAATTACCTGATGTCGCAGCAGTATGAATCGCTGCTGAAAAAAGCCAACTTCAAATCCGGTGCTGCCAGTTAAGGGTGCCGAAGATCTGCAAACGTGTCGGCGTAAGCTGTCGTACTAAGCCTAGGTCAATATCAATCAACGTCCCACAGTGTGCTGTGGGAGCCTTTGGTCTCGAGTGCCTTGGGTTAAGCGCAAAAAAGTTTTAGGAGAGTGAAATGAGAGTTTCTGCTTCGGTCAAGAAAATCTGCCGTAATTGCAAGATCATCCGCCGCAAGGGTGTGGTGCGTGTGATCTGCACTGACATGCGTCACAAGCAGCGTCAGGGTTGATTAGGAAAGTATAGAGGACGCATATGGCACGTATCGCTGGTATCAATATTCCGCCACATCAGCATGCTGAAATTGGCTTGACAGCCATTTATGGCATCGGTCGCACGCGCGCACGCAAGATTTGCGAAGCTTGCGAAATCGCTTATTCCAAGAAGATCAAGGATCTGACGGATGGCGATCTTGAGAAGATTCGCGATCAAATCGCACAGTTCACTATTGAAGGTGATCTGCGTCGTGAAACCACGATGAACATCAAGCGCTTGATGGACATTGGCTGCTACCGTGGTTTCCGCCACCGCCGTGGTCTGCCTATGCGTGGTCAGCGCACGCGCACCAATGCCCGCACTCGCAAGGGTCCGCGCAAGGGTGCAGCAGCACTGAAGAAATAAAGAGATTGAAAGATCAACATGGCTAAATCTCCTTCCAACAACGCAGCCCAGCGCGTTCGTAAAAAAGTTCGCAAGAACGTTTCGGATGGCATCGCTCACGTGCATGCCTCGTTCAACAACACCATCATCACGATCACTGATCGCCAAGGCAACGCTCTGTCTTGGGCCTCTTCGGGTGGCCAGGGCTTCAAGGGATCGCGCAAATCGACGCCTTTTGCAGCCCAAGTCGCTTCTGAAATGGCTGGCCGCGCTGCCATCGAACAAGGCATCAAAAACCTGGACGTCGAGATCAAGGGTCCCGGCCCTGGTCGTGAGTCTTCGGTGCGCGCACTAGGCGCTCTGGGCATCCGCATCACGTCCATCGCTGACGTGACGCCGGTTCCACACAACGGCTGCCGCCCACAAAAGCGCCGCCGTATCTAAGTAATTTTGAAGCCCACCGCCGCCTGCGAACGCACCAGCGCTCCAGGCGGCTCCCGCAATGTATTTGCGGTAGATGACATAAAAGGAAGTTCACGTGGCACGTTACCTCGGCCCCAAGGCCAAACTCTCCCGCCGTGAAGGCACCGACCTGTTCCTCAAGAGCGCCCGTCGTTCTATTGCGGACAAGGCCAAATTTGACTCCAAGCCCGGCCAGCATGGTCGCACTTCGGGTGCCCGCACCTCGGACTACGGTCTGCAACTGCGTGAAAAGCAAAAAGTCAAGCGTATGTACGGTGTGCTGGAAAAGCAATTCCGCCGCTATTTTGAAGCCGCTGATCGCCGTAAAGGCAATACCGGTGCCAACCTGATGTCCCTGCTGGAGTGCCGTCTGGACAACGTGGTTTACCGTATGGGCTTTGCTTCCACGCGTGCTGAAGCACGCCAGATTGTTTCGCACAAGGCCATTGTGGTCAACGGTGTTTCGGTCAACATTCCTTCCTACTTGGTTAAGGTGGGTGATGTGGTGGCTGTGCGTGAAAAATCCAAGAAGCAAAACCGTATTGTCGAAGCCTTGCAATTGGCGCAACAAGTTGGTATGCCCGCGTGGGTGGATGTGAATGCCGAGAAGGCTGAGGGTGTCTTCAAGAAGGTGCCTGATCGTGATGAGTTTGGTGCTGATATCAACGAATCGCTGATCGTTGAGTTGTACTCGCGCTAAGTTATCCGCTGCATCTTTGATAAAACTGTTCCTGTACCGCGAGGCATCGCGGTACAGGTGCTTCACCAGCCTTACCGGTGTAACGAGCTGGGGGTATTGAGAGGAAGTCTGCATGCAAACAAATTTGCTGAAACCCAAGACGATCAATGTCGAGCAGCTTGGTCACAATCGTGCCAAAGTCGTGCTGGAGCCATTCGAACGTGGTTACGGTCACACGCTGGGCAACGCTATCCGGCGTGTCTTGCTCTCGTCCATGGTGGGTTACGCAGCGACGGAAGTGACGATTGCTGGTGTATTGCACGAGTACTCCTCCATTGATGGTGTTCAGGAAGATGTGGTGAACATTCTTCTGAACCTCAAGGGTGTCGTTTTCATGCTGCACAACCGCGATGAAGTCACACTGAGTTTGAGAAAAGATGGCGAAGGTGTGGTGACTGCGCGTGATATCCAGACGCCGCATGACGTTGAAATCATCAATCCTGACCATGTCATCGCCCATCTGTCTCAGGGTGGTAAGCTAGACATGCAGATCAAGGTTGAAAAAGGCCGTGGCTATGTCCCGGGCAACATGCGTCGTTACGCAGATGAGTCCACCAAGTCGATTGGCCGCATCGTTCTCGATGCCTCTTTTTCTCCGGTCAAGCGCGTTAGCTACACCGTAGAGAGCGCACGTGTCGAGCAACGCACTGACCTCGACAAGTTGGTGGTGGAAATTGAAACCAACGGTGCTATTGCCGCAGAAGATGCTGTGCGTAAATCTGCACGTATTTTGGTAGAGCAGTTGGCTGTTTTTGCACAGCTTGAAGGCGGTGACTTGCCTGGCATGGGTGAGCCTGCGGGTAACGTTCGTGGCAATACGAATTTTGATCCGATTTTGCTGCGCCCTGTGGACGAGCTTGAACTCACTGTGCGTTCTGCAAATTGCCTCAAGGCAGAAAATATTTACTATATTGGCGACCTGATTCAGCGCACAGAGAATGAGTTGCTCAAGACGCCGAATTTGGGTCGCAAGTCGCTCAATGAAATCAAGGAAGTCTTGGCGTCACGTGGTTTGACGTTGGGAATGAAGCTTGAAAACTGGCCGCCAGCAGGTTTGGACAAGCGGTAAGTTATAATTTTTCGCCCCCTCGCAGGGGCAGTGCCAGGGCAGTACCTTGTACGGCTGCCTGATTAAACAACATAAAAGGAAAAGCACCATGCGTCACGGACACGGCCTTCGCAAACTCAATCGCACTACATCGCACCGCCTCGCGATGCTGCGCAACATGATGAACTCGTTGATTGAGCACGAAGTCATCAAGACTACTTTGCCAAAATCCAAAGAATTGCGTCGCGTGATTGAGCCCATGATCACCTTGGCCAAGGTGGACACTGTGGCAAATCGCCGCCTGGCCTTTGACCGCCTGCGTGACCGGGACAGCGTGACCAAGTTGTTCAATGATCTGGGTCCCCGTTTTAATGCGCGTCCTGGTGGTTATACCCGTATTCTGAAGATGGGTTTCCGTGTTGGCGACAACGCGCCCATGGCATTGGTCGAACTGGTGGATCGCGGTGCTGTTGTTACCGAAGAAAATAATTCTGGTGCAGCAGCATAAAATCAGGTTATAATTAAAGCGCGCGATGGAGCAGTCTGGTAGCTCGTTGGGCTCATAACCCAAAGGTCGGAGGTTCAAATCCTTCTCGCGCAACCAAACAAACAAAAAAAACCCGCAGTAATGCGGGTTTTTTTTCGCCTGTGCGTTTCGCCACATTTTTTCTGCCTCAAGAATCAGAGAGAGTTCTATGACATTGCAATGTTTGATCGCCGCAGTATTTTTTGCGGTTGCCGGGTGGGCAGGTGGTGTTGCCGCACAGGTGCCTCTTACCACGGCTGCCACTATTGCCCAGAACACCACTTCCATTGCCGTGGCGATCGATGGCGCTTGGGCGCGTGCCAGTGTGGCAGGTCAAAAAGCTACCGGCGCCTTTATGCGTATTACCGCCCGCCAGAGCCTGCGTTTGGTGGGTACCGACTCGCCCGCTGCGGGTGTCACTGAGCTGCACGAAATGAAGATGGAGGGCGATGTGATGAAAATGCGCGCCGTTCCCGCATTGGCGTTGCCCGCTGGTCAGACCGTAGAGCTCAAGCCTGGGGGCTATCACGTCATGTTGATGGACTTGAAAGCACCGCTGACCCCGGGTAGCAGTGTGCCACTGACCCTGGTGTTCCAGGATGCCCAGGGCTTTGAGTTCCGGCAGCAAGTACAAGTGCCGGTGGCTACCCGCGCCGTGCCCGCAGCCCACGCACCTGCCCATCAGCACTGAGCAGTAACCACTGCCCTCCGGCATTGGAGTAAGCTGTTAGCACCTTTGATAACTACACCAGCGGAGCGGCCATGAGCGACACATCCCCTTTCGGTTTCGGCAAATTCGTGCCGGGCTTTGACTTCCTGCAAAACCTCACTAAAGGCACTTCGGGGGGGCTGCCGCACATGCCCAGCCTGTCGAGTTGGGTGGCGCCGACCCTCAGTGTCGAAGAGTTGGACAAGCGTGTCACCGAGTTGAAAGCCGTGCAGTTTTGGCTGGAGCAAAACTCGCGCGCGCTGGCTGCCACTATCCAGGCGCTGGAAGTGCAAAAAATGACATTGGCAACCCTCAAGGGTATGAACTTCAGCATGGGTGATGTGGCCAACGCTTTCAAACTCAAGACCACAGATGCTGTCATGGACAGCGTACACAAAGCGGGTGAAACCCTTGCTGGTGCTGCCCATGCCATGGGTGACGCTGCGGCCCGTGCGGCCGAAAAAATGGCCCCTGAAAGTGCTGCACCTGCAGCCCCGCAAGCCGCCGCCAAGGACACCGCCGAAGCCCCGGCCAGTGTGGTTGATCCCATGCAGTGGTGGGGTGCACTCACCCAGCAGTTTCAGCAAATCGCCTCCACTGCCCTGACCGAAGCGGCTAAGCAAGGCGCGCTGGATACCACCCGCCACATGGCCACCGATCTGGCGAAAGAGGCTTTCAAGACGGCCACCGACATCGCCACCAAGGGCGTACAAAGTGTGCAAGAAGCTACGCGCCGTGCGGCCAGTGCAGCCACGACGGCCCCTGCACCTGTACGCAAAACCACAGCAGCCAAGGCCACCACGGCAGCCAAAGACACTACTTCACCCCCCAAGCCCGTAGCGCGCAAATCAGCCGCAACCCCGGCGGCGGCTCCTGCGGCCAAGAAAGCAGTGCGCCGCCCTGCCACCAAATCTGCGCGTTAAAGGCATTTGTTGTCAGCGCAGTGCTTGACAACACGGCCAGGCATCCCATGAAACGCTGCCCCACCGGCCATGCCACACATCCGCAGTGGCGCATGGCTGCCGCCTTGGTGCTGGCACAGTTGCGCGCGCAGATGGCGCTGCCCGGCTACGCCCATGCGCCCACGCTGGGCCTGCTCTACATCACCGACCACTACGCCAGCGAGGCACAGGCGCTGCTGGATTTTCTCAGCGCCGAGTTGCCGGAGGTGACTGACTGGAGCGGCACCGTTGGCATAGGGGTGTGTGCCAGCAATGCCCAATACTTTGATGAGCCCGCCCTGGCGGTGATGCTGCTGGATATTCCCTGCGACCAGTACCGCGTCTTCTCGGGCGTGGCGCCACTGCCGCGTGTGGGCGAAGGGCGTTTTGTGGCGCACACCGCCCTGGTGCATGCGGATGGCAACACCCCCGACGTTACCGGCCTGGTCGCCGAAATGGCCGAGCGCACCACCAGCGGCTACGTGTTTGGTGGCCTGGCCGCCAGCCGTGGCGCCAGCGTGCAGTTTGCTGTGGGGGGCAGCGGCAACCTGGCGGGTCATGGCGCAGCCGGTGGGGTGTTCCTCGGTGGCCTGTCGGGCGTGGCCTGGGGGCCTGGCGTGCACTGGCTATCGCGCATCACCCAAGGCTGCCAGCCAGTGGGGCCGGTGCAGCGCATCACCGCTGCGCAAGACAATGTGGTGCTGGCACTGGACGGTGAGCCCGCCCTGGATGTGTTGCTGCGCACGCTGGACGTTTCGCTTGAAGGCGACCCGCAGATCGCTGTCGAGCGTGTGCGCGCCACCCTGGCAGGGCTCATGGACGCGGGCGAAGAGCCTGGCACCTGTGCGCGCACAGGCCACTTCGGCCCCGACACGCGCGTGCGCCAAATCCTGGGGTTGGATGGTGCCCGCCACGGCGTGGCACTGGCCGAATCCATCGAGCCCGGCATGTGGCTGGCGTTTTGCCAGTGCCGTGCGGCAGCTGCGCATGCTGACCTGACCCGCATCTGTGCAGAAGTCCGTGAAGAGCTTTCTCCCGATGTGCTGGAGCCCTTTTTGCTGGGCAGCGCTGCGCCCGAGCAGGCGTTGGCGGTACCACCCCAGCGCCACATCACCGGCGCCATTTATGTGAGTTGCTCTACCCGGGGGGGCTCCCATTGGGGCGGGCCCGGCGCCGAACTGCGGGCGGTGCGCCATGCGTTGGGCGATGTGCCTCTGGTGGGGTTTTTTGCCGCAGGTGAAATAGCTGGCCACCATGTGTACGGCTACACGGGCGTACTCACAGTGTTTACCAGCGACGATCCCACTATCTAAAGCATTTTCGGGCTCAAAGCCTTGTGCAGTGGGCGCTAGCAGCTATCGAATCAATAGTAAATCAAGGTGTCCAGGGGTGCCCGCGCCCCGCGCACCCAGGCCGCGAAAGCCCCAGCAGCACGGGTGCGGCCTGGCATGGATCAGCGGCGATAGGGGTTATCGGGCCGTTCGTCATAGCGATTGGGTACGCCGTCGCCATCGCGGTCACGGTCGCGGCGGTTGGGGATGCCATCGCGGTCGCGATCCCAGCCGCCGCGCTGCATTTCCCAGCGGCCATTGTTTTGCACCCATTGCGGCTGGCGGTACTGGTAGCCGGGCCGGGCCTGTACCCAGTGGCCTGGCACCCAGCGGTGGCGGTTGCCACGCCACTCCCAATGGCCTGTTTGCCACACCTGACCCCGGCGTGGGCGGGGCATGACTTCGCGCCGGGGCGGTGGGGGTGCCGGAATCACCTGGTAAGCCGGTGGGCCGGGGCGGTACGTCCGATCGGGTGCATCGGACTGGATGATGACGGTGGCTTGCGGCGCGGCCTGTGCGGGGATTGCCGCGCACAACACCCACAAAGCAAGGGATGCGGCAGACAAGGCATAACGGGTGTGGGCCATGAGGGACTCTCCGGGGTGCGTTCCTTGCGGAAACGGGAGTCTTCATGGTGCCATCGTGGCGTCAATCGTCTGTAGGCGGCGTGCGAAGTTTTGTGTAAGCCTGTATCCACTGCGCTGCAATGGCAGTCCGTTATGTCTTGCTACCCGCTCGTTGGTGGATCAGGGCGCGCGGTACAGCGCCTGCAAGGTGCTGCGAATCAATTCGGCCATGGCCTGTTGTGTCAGGGTGGCTGGGCGCTGTGAGCTGACCGCCATGAACAGCTTGCTGCGCAGACGCGCTGCGCCAGCGTCATCGTTGCTGGTGCTGTGGATGGGCCGGGTGCTGAACACCTCCGGTTTGCCCGAGGTGGTGACGGCATTCATGGGCAGCACAGCGCAACCGGCGCCATCGGCCACCAAGTCCAGGATGGCGGCCACACCGTCGATTTCGAGGCTGATCTGCGGGCGCTGGCCCCGCGCGGCCAGGGCCGATTCCACCAGCATGCGGATGGAGTTGGGGCGTGTGGGAATGACCAGTGCAAAGCGCGGCAGTTCGTCCAGCGACAGGGGCACACCGGCCAGTGCATTGGTGCCCGCCTGGGCCTGCCCGGCGCTGCGGCGCTGTACCAGAAACAGGTCTTCCTCCAACAGCGCCGTGGTCTCGATGCCTGGCGCCGGAGGCGTGTTGTAGAGCAGCGCAATATCGAGCAGGCCGGTGGTGAGCGACTCGCGCATGGCCACCGACAGCCCTTCGCTGATGGCCAGCGCTGCGTCGGGCAGCTTCACGCGGAAGGCGCGGGTCAGCGGCACGGTCAGCACTTTGGCGATGCTGGGCGGCAGACCGATGGCCACGCGCCCGGCCAGCGCGCCGCGCACGCGGCCCAGTTCTTCGCGTGCGCGCTCCACCTGGTGCAGGATGCCGCGCCCATGCTCCAGCAGCAGCTTGCCTGCCTCGGTGGGGGTGGCGCCCCGGCCATTGCGCACCAGCAGGTTCTGGCGCAGCTCCACTTCCAGCAGGCGCACCTGGCGGCTCAGGGCGGGCTGGGCAATGTCCAGCACCACGGACGCGCGGGTAAAACTGCCCAGCTCGGCCACGCGGACAAAGTATTCGATCTGCTTGAGGTCCATGGGGAACGATCTGCGCTATTTGCAATAGCTTGAAGTGAACTATCGCGCAATGGTATATCTGGTAGTGCCGGGGAGGGCTTCTGATCGTGCCCGCTGCTGTCCACAATCCAGGCCATGGACACCACCGCACACCCCCGCGCTGCGCAGCGCCCCGCCGGAGACACCGCATGAGCGCCCCCGTGGTCCGCGGCATTTCTTCCATGGCCACGCGCCAGGTGCTGGCCGAGCTGGTGGATGGGTTTGCGCAGCAGTCGGGCATCCACGTGGCCATCGAATCGGTGGGCGGTGTGGACGCTGCCAAGCGCGTGCAGGCGGGCGAGGCTTTTGACGTGGTGATTCTGGCGTCGGACGCCATCGCCCGATTGCTGGCGGCAGGGCACCTGCTGCCGGGCAGCCAGGTGGACTGGGTGCAGTCGGGCGTGGCCGTGGCCGTGCCCGCTGGGGCGCCGCTGCCTGACCTGCGCACCGAAGACGCCGTGCGCCAGGCCGTGCTGGCCGCGCCCAGCATCAGCTTGTCCACCGGCCCCAGTGGCGTGGCGCTGTCCCAGCTGTTTGCGCGCTGGGGCATTGCCGACCAGATCGCCCCCCGCATGGTGCAAGCGCCACCGGGCGTGCCCGTGGGCGCGCTGGTGGCGCGGGGCGAGGTGGCGCTGGGCTTTCAGCAACTGAGTGAGCTGCTGCATGTGCCCGGCATCGCCATCGCCGGGCCGCTGCCTGCGGCCATCCAGATCACCACCACGTTTTCAGCGGGTGTGGGTGCGCAGTCGCCACAGGCCGAGGCAGCCCGGGCGCTGCTGGCCTACCTGGCATCGCCGCAAGCCGCCGATGCCAAGCGCCGCCAGGGCATGGCGCCGGTGTGACCCTGCCGCCATCGCCTGGAGACAGCGCCCGCACCGCAACCCCTGGCACCACGCCACATGACACCCCATAGACAAGGAGCACCCCGGACATGAGCCTCATCATCGACTGCCACGGCCACTACACCACGGCCCCCAAGGCGCTGGAGAACTGGCGCAATGCGCAGATCGCCGGTATCAAAGACCCATCGGCCATGCCCAAGGCGGCAGACCTGCACATCAGCGACGACGAGCTGCGCGAGTCCATCGCGACCAACCAGCTCAAGCTGATGCAAGAGCGCGGCAGCGACATCACGCTGTTCAGCCCGCGTGCCAGCTTCATGGCCCACCACATCGGTGACTTCAATGTGTCCAGCACCTGGGCCGCCATCTGCAACGAGCTGTGCTACCGCGTCTCCACGCTGTTCCCCGACCATTTCGTGCCCGTGGCCATGCTGCCGCAGTCGCCCGGTGTCGATCCGGCCACCTGCATCCCCGAGCTGGAAAAGTGCGTGAAGGAATATGGTGCCGTCGGCATCAACCTGAACCCCGACCCCTCGGGCGGCCACTGGACCAGCCCGCCGCTGACCGACAAGCACTGGTACCCCATCTACGAAAAGATGGTGGAGTACGACCTGCCCGCCATGATCCACGTGAGCACCAGCTGCAACGCGTGCTTTCACACCACCGGCGCGCACTACCTGAACGCCGACACCACGGCCTTCATGCAGCTCATCCAGGGCGATCTGTTCAAGGACTTCCCCACGCTCAAGTTCCTGATTCCGCACGGCGGCGGCGCGGTGCCCTACCACTGGGGCCGCTTCCGGGGCCTGGCGCAAGAGATGAAGAAGCCCCTGCTGCAAGAGCACTTGCTGAACAACGTGTTCTTTGACACCTGCGTGTACCACCAGCCGGGCATCGACCTGCTCAACACCGTGATCCCGGTGAAGAACGTGCTGTTTGCCAGCGAAATGATCGGCGCGGTGCGCGGCATCGACCCCACCACCGGCCACTACTACGACGACACCAAGCGCTACATCGAGGCCAGCACCCTTCTGAGCGCCGACGACAAGCACCAGATCTACGAAGCCAACACGCGCCGCGTGTTCTCCCGACTCGACACCCGCCTGAAGGCAAAGGGGCTCTGACATGTACGAATTGGGCGTTGTTTACCGCAACATCACCCGCGCCGACCGCGCAGCCGCCGATGGCCTGGCCGCCCTGGGCTCGGCCACCGTGCACGAGGCCATGGGCCGCGTGGGCCTGCTCAAGCCGTACATGCGCCCCATCCAGAGCGGCGTGCAGGTCAGCGGCACCGCCGTCACGGTGCTGCTGCATCCGGGCGACAACTGGATGATGCATGTGGTGGCCGAGCAGATCCAGCCCGGCGACATCGTGGTAGCGGCCGTCACCTCCGAGTGCAGCGACGGCTACTTTGGCGACCTGCTGGCCACGTCTTTCCAGGCGCGCGGCGCGCGGGCACTCATCATCGACGCGGGTGTGCGCGATGTGAAAACGCTGCAGGAGATGAACTTCCCCGTGTGGAGCAAGTGCATCTACAGCAAGGGCTGCATCAAGGAAACCCTGGGCTCGGTGAACATCCCTGTGATGTGCGACGGCATGATGGTCACGACGGGCGC